>Ga0187855_10000244_pt1 | contig 50392 bp, 38 predicted proteins | sample June2016WEW_8_10_2_FD_132969 | JGI IMG/M metagenome (GOLD analysis project Ga0187855, IMG submission 132969) | Peatland microbial communities from SPRUCE experiment site at the Marcell Experimental Forest, Minnesota, USA - June2016WEW_8_10 | ecosystem: Environmental > Terrestrial > Soil >... | reverse complement strand
CGGAATTCTTCTGCCAGGTTGAATGCCTTGATGGTGAGATCGAAACACTCCTGCGGAGAATTGGGGCAGAGCGCGATGATTTCATAATCGCCATGCGAGCCCCAGCGTGCCTGCATCATGTCGGCTTGCGCCGGGAGCGTGGGTAGGCCGGTGGAGGGGCCTCCGCGTTGCACGTCGACGAAGACGCAGGGGGTTTCGGTCATGGCGGCGTAGCCGATATGTTCCATCATCAAAGAGAAGCCGGGACCGGAGGTTACAGTGAACGCCTTGGCGCCGCCCCATACCGCACCTTGCAACGTGATGGATGCGGCGAGTTCGTCTTCCATCTGGATAAAAGTTCCGCCCACCTTCGGGACGCGAGAGGCGAAACGCTCAACAACTTCAGTGGATGGAGTGATGGGATAACCAGCGGCAAAGCGTGCGCCAGCCGCCAGGGCTCCTTCACAGCAGGCATGGTCGCCGTCGATGAAGTGAATGCCGGTGAGAACTCCGCGAGGATCGGCCTTCATTTCTTACCTCCCTTGTCGTCAGCCTTGAGACCAGCCTTGTCGTTCGGATTCTTGGTGGCGAAGATTGCGAAATCGGGGCAATACATGCCGCACAGGTCACATCCGCTACACTTCTCGGGATGAACCACGTGCGGCGGATGGTAGCCTTTGGAGTTGAAAGCGGAAGAAAGCGCAAGCACATGAGAGGGACAAAACTCCACGCAGAAACCGCAGGACTTACAATGCTCGACGACGATGGAAACGCGTCCTTTTGCCATGAGAACTCCACGCTGAAGCGGTAGACGACCCCACAAATCCTGGTCATTATGACTTGCGGCGAAACGATTCGGTGTGACAGGAGTCACAGATGTATGTGAAGGAACGCACGCCAGGAGGCCCCGAATAGAGAGAAACATCACAGTTTTCTCGGAGTTTTGCAGTTACTGGAGTAGTATTTCGTCGTGACGAATGGCATCGTCGATGGTGTCTTCGATCACAGCCAGGGGTGAACTTGTGAGCTATGAATAGGTTGAGAGAAAAGAACGCTCATCTTCTTCTCCTCTACTTCTTTGTAGCGACGTAGTCGGTTGTCTGTTACTGAGCGCGCTTGGGTTTCAGTGAAGAGCCCTCGGCCTAAAAGGAGAAATGCAATGTCTTGCAAGAAATTGATTTTCATACTTCCTGCCCTGATCGTATTCAGCGGCATGATGGTGGCGCAGGATACAACGTCGGATCAAAACAAGACCGTCATCCAACATGTTCCGATTTCGAACACGTCGCCGGTATCCGGCAAAGAGATGTACAAGGCGTATTGCGCGGTTTGCCACGGAACAGACGGCAAAGGTGGGGGGCCCGCAGCCAGCGCCCTGAAGACTCCTCCCTCGGACCTTACCCTGCTCAGCAAGAACAACGGGGGGAAATTTCCCGCGTTGAAGGTCACTTCCACTATTCGCGGGACGTCTGATCTTCCCGCACACGGATCCAAAGATATGCCAGTATGGGGAGAGTTGTTCTGGAATATGAGTCGCGGGCACGAAGGAGAAGTGCAGCAACGCGTGGCGAACCTGACCCATTACATCGAGTCACTGCAAGCCAAATAGGCGTCCACCGGAATTGTTTTAAGGGGAAAAAAGTTGCGGGCGCGAGTTGCAGGTCGCGCCCGCATTGATTCGTCGCACGATCGTTTCCCGTCCCCGGCTTGCTTACACAATCCGGCGTTCTGGCAGCCGCGGTGTGTCAGGGCTAGCGGTGAGCAAGCGCAACATGCTGGATGCTTTTCACTGCCTTCATATATTGAGCCCGCTCGAAGGCTGAGGGATTGGGACAGCGGATCTGGCTCATGCTGCCCTTCATTTGCTGGACCGACTCGTATTCATGTTTTTCCATCCATTCCAGCAATCCGGATTCAACTTTCCGAAGATGATCGATGCCGTTTCGCAACAGCGCGGAGCAGAGCATGGTCACGTCGGCGCCGACCATTACGAGTTTGACGACATCTTCTCCGCTATGCACGCCGCTGGTCGCCGCCAGGTTTGCCCGGATGCGGCCGTAAAGGATACCGATCCAGGTCAGCGGGAGTCGCAGCGCTTGGGGCCCGCTGAGCAGCACGTTGGGTTGGATTTCCAGTTCCTCGAGGTTGATGTCCGGCTGGTAAAAGCGATTGAACAGGACAAGCGCGTTCGCGCCGGCCTCGTCCAAACGCTTCGCCATATTGGCCATATTGCTGAAGTAAGGGCTTAGCTTTATGGCGACGGGAATTTTCACGACGGACTTTACTGCCTTCAGTATGTCGAGATACTCCTTCTCAATCGCGACGGAGGTAAGGTCCGGATCGGCGGCGATGGAGTAGATGTTGCATTCCAGAGCGTCCGCGCCTGCCTGTTCGATAAGCTTGGCGTACTCCGTCCATCCCCCGACGGTGGTGCCGTTGAGGCTAGCGATGATCGGCACCGACACTGCTTTCTTCGCCTTACGGATGTGATTCAGATATCCCTCGGGTCCGAGGTGAAATTCATTAGGCTGGGGGAAAAAACTGGATGCCTCTGCAAAACTGTCGGTCCCTTCGGTCAGATGGTATTCGAGTTCGAGGCTTTCTTGCCGCAACTGCTCTTCGAACAGCGAGTACAACACGATGGCGGAAGCCCCGGCGTCTTCGAGGTGGCGAATTGCCTCCAACTCTTGCGATAGCGGGGAGGCCGAAGCCACCAAGGGGGTACGCAGCTGCAAACCTAGATAGTTGGTCTTGAGATCGATCATGATTGCTCCTGGCAAGCGGAGAGGTTGGAGGCCACCTCTTCGCCGTCATTTAATAAAGCTCTGGCCGTGCGCACCTGGCTGTGACTGGCATACGATGTCCGCACTTCACTCGGGCTTAGCCGGTTCTTTGTCGCCTTTTCGCTGCGCCAGATATTCATACAGGTGAAAACGGGTAACGGCATCATGTTGGGCTTCTTCCCAGAGATGCTTGGCTTCTTCCGGGTTGCTCTTGGTGAGCATCTTGAAGCGCGTTTCCATCTGCATGAAATCCGCAACTTTGCGAGTGGGCGTGCGGGAATCGAGAATCAGCGGATTCTCGCCTTGGGCCGTTCGCTCCGGATTGTAGCGATAGAGCAACCACTGTCCGGAATCGACGGCCGCTTTCTGGTCCGACATGCCCGTGGTCATGTTGATGCCGTGGGCGATGCAATGCGAATAGGCAATGATGAGACTGGGGCCGTCGTAGGCCTCGGCTTCGAGGAATGCCTTCAAGGTATGCTCATCTTTGGCACCCATGGCCACGCTAGCGACGTAGATGTTGCCGTAGCTCATGGCAATGAGGCCGAGATCTTTCTTGGGGCCGGGCTTGCCCCCAGCGGCAAATTTCGCCACCGCGCCGCGGGGTGTGGATTTGGACGCCTGCCCTCCAGTATTGGAGTAGACCTCCGTATCGAGCACCAGCACGTTGACATTGCGGCCGCTGGCTAACACGTGATCGAGGCCGCCGTAGCCGATGTCATAGGCCCAGCCGTCGCCGCCGACGATCCAAATGCTCTTCTTGACCAGCAGATCGGCTAAGGAAAGTAATTGCTTGGCATCCGCGGAATTCAGCCCGTGCAATTTTTCTTTCAGGAGATCGACGCGCTGGCGCTGTTCGTAGATGTCCGCTTCGTCTTTCTGCGGAGAAGCAAGAAGTGCTGTAGCCAGGTCTTCGCCAATCGTTCCTGCCAGACGCTTGATCAATTCCTGTGCGAACTCAGTCTGCTTATCGACAGAGAGCCGAAAGCCCAGGCCGAACTCGGCATTGTCTTCAAACAGAGAGTTTGACCAAGCGGGGCCGCGACCGTCCGCGTTCTTCGCCCACGGCGTGGTGGGTAAGTTGCCGCCGTAGATCGACGAGCATCCCGTGGCGTTGGCGATAATGGCGCGGTCGCCGAACAGCTGCGACATCAGTTTGAGATATGGAGTTTCGCCACAACCGGCGCAGGCTCCGGAGAATTCGAACAGAGGCTCCTGCACTTGCTGTTGACGGATGTTGCCGACTTTGATGTTGCGGCGGTCGAGTTCGGGAATGTTCAAGAAGAAATCCCAGTTTTCGCGCTCGGGCATACGCAACGGAGGTTGCGGCACCATGTTGATAGCTTTGAGCCGCGTCTCGGCCTTGTTCTTGACCGGACAAACTTCCACGCAGATGCCGCAGCCGGTGCAGTCTTCCGGCGCGACCTGGATCGTGTATTTTAGGCCCGCCCACTCCTTGTCGCGGCTCTCCGTCGACTTGAAGGTTGCCGGAGCGTGTTCCAGTTCTTTGGAGTCGTAAACCTTGATGCGGATCACCGAGTGCGGACAAACCATGGCGCACTTGCCGCACTGGATGCAGATTTTCGAATCCCAGGCGGGAATTTCGAGCGCCAGATTGCGCTTCTCCCACTTCGCGGTGCCGGTGGGGAACGTGCCATCGACGGGGAATGCGCTGACCGGCAATTCGTCGCCCCGTCCGGCGTACATCGTGCCCAGCACGTCGCGCTCGAATTCCGGCGCTGAAGCGGAGAATGGTGGCGGTAACTCAATCGTGCTGGTAAGTTCAGCGGGGACTTTCACCTCGAATAGGTGGGCCAGAGTTTCGTCGACGGCTTTCATATTCTTCTGGACGATCTCTTCGCCCTTGCGGCCGTAGGTGTGTCGAATCGATTCGCGAATTGCCTCGATGGCTTGATCCGCGGGCAAAACCGCAGAGATCGCGAAAAAGCAGACTTGCAGAATCGTGTTCATGCGGCTGCCCATGCCGGTATCGCGAGCGACCTGGTAGGCATCGATCACGTACAGCTTCGCGTGCTTTGAAATCAGCTGCTGTTGCACGGCCCGAGGCAGATGGTCCCAGACCTCGTCAGGACCAAAGGGACTGTTCACCAGAAACGTGCCGCCAGGTACCAGAGCGCTCAGCATGTCGTAGCGTTCGAGGAAGATCCATTGGTGACAGGCGACAAAGTTGGCGCTGGAAATCAGATAGCTGGAACGAATCGGCTGCGGCCCGAAGCGGAGGTGGGAAATGGTCGCTGCTCCCGACTTCTTGGAGTCGTACACAAAGTATCCTTGCGCGTAATTGTCGGTGTTCTCACCAATGATCTTGATCGAATTCTTGTTGGCGCCCACCGTGCCGTCTGCGCCCAAACCGTAAAACATGGCGCGAACAACGTTCTTGGGCTCGATGGAGAAGCCCGCGTCGTAAGTCAAACTGGTGCGGCTGACGTCATCGTGAATGCCGATGGTGAAATGATCTTTCGGCGGTTCCGCTTTCAGATTGTCGTAAACCGCCTTGACCATAGCGGGAGTGAATTCTTTGGAAGAAAGGCCGTAGCGCCCGCCCACCACGGTGGGAGCTGTTCTTAGACCATTGAAACCGGCTTTGATTCCTTCGTGAAGGGAGTTGACCACATCGAGATAAAGGGGTTCACCAATCGCTCCCGATTCCTTGGTGCGGTCGAGAACGGAGATCTTGCGCACGCTCGCGGGCAAAGCCTCGAGAAACGCCTGTACCGGGAAGGGACGATAGAGATGTAGCTTCAGCAGTCCAACTTTTTTGCCTTGTGCATTGAGAGACTCAACGGTTTCGTGAGCTACCTCTGCCCCGGAGCCCATGATCACGATCACGCGCTCGGCGTCCGGCGCGCCCACGTAATCGACCAAGTGATAGGAGCGGCCTACCACTTCAGCGAACTTGTGCATCACGGATTGGACAATCTTCGGGCAGGCTTCGTAATAGGAGTTGGCCCGCTCGCGCATCTGGAAGAAGACGTCAGGATTCTGTGCGGTACCGCGCAAAACGGGATGATCAGGGGAAAGCGCGCGCTGCCGATGTTCGAAGACGCGGTCCATATTGATGAGGGCGCGCATGTCGTCTTCGGTAAGCATTTCGATCTTGTTGACTTCGTGCGAAGTGCGGAAGCCGTCAAAGAAGTGCAAGAAGGGGATGCGCGACTCGAGAGCCGCAGCGTGCGCGATGAGCGCCATGTCCATCGCCTCCTGCACGGAGTTGGAACTCAGCATGGCGTAGCCGGTAGCGCGGCAGGACATTACGTCCGAATGGTCGCCGAAGATGGAGAGGGCATGAGTTGCCAAGGTACGCGCCGAAACATGGAACGCCGTGGGCGTAAGCTCTCCCGCAATTTTGTTCATATTCGGGATCATGAGCAGAAGGCCCTGGGACGCAGTAAAGGTGGTGGCCAGCGAACCGGTTTGCAGCGCGCCATGCACGGCTCCGGCGGCGCCACCCTCACTTTGCATCTCGATGACGTGGGGCACCGTCCCCCAGATGTTCTGGATTCCCTGCGAGGCCCATTCGTCCGCCCATTCGCCCATGTTGGAAGAAGGAGTGATGGGATAAATGGCAATGACCTCATTAACTCGATAGGCGACGTACGCGACCGCCTCGTTTGCATCCATGGTCTTGAACTTACGTTTCATGAGCACTGCCCTGCCTTTACCTACAAGAATATGAATGGGTGATTTGGTTTATTCCCACTTGACGAGATCAAGGATGAACCTTGGCCCGAAAGAACGCAGCAAGGCAAGTCACAGACGAATGTGATCTCCGTCACATCAGTATCGGAATAGGCATTGTGAGGCACGTCACACCGCTTTGTATCTTGCAGCACAGCCAAGCGGTTGATCTGGGCGGACACTAGCGGCAGAAGAACGGCTCTATCCGACTGCGGATTAGCGGATGTGATTCGTGACGAGCCGGTGCGTAGTGGTTGACACAGCTGTTGCAGACGACGTGGTTTCAGGAGGCTCGTATGCTCTCGCCGTATGGAATGGAGATTGTGGAAAGCTGCATAACATGCAAGCTGCGCGCTGACCGCATTTTTTGCGATCTGCCGCCCACGGCGCTGCAGAACTTTGAAAACATCAAATTCGCGACTGCCTATCCCCAGGGAGCGGTGCTGTTCGTGGAAGGGCAGCTGCCTCGCGGCATCTTCGTGCTTTGTAAAGGCGGGGTGAAGCTCTCGATCAATTCTCCAAGCGGCCGAACGATGATCGTGAAACTCGCGGAGCCCGGCGAGGTATTGGGGTTGAGCGCGACGATCTCGGGCAAGCCCTATGAAGTGACGGCCGAGACGATCGACCCCTGTCAGGTGAATTTCGTCAAACGCGAGGATTTTCTCAAATTTCTCAAAGAAGACGTGGAAGCTTGCTTCAAAGTGGCGGAGCAGTTGGGCGAAAAGTATCACAATGCCTGCAAGGAAGTGCGGTCGCTGGGACTTTCGCACTCCGCAGCCGAGAAGTTGGCGAAGCTGCTCCTGGAATGGAGTTCCAAGAACGGTGAAGCCGGCAAACCGGAGCCTCGGTTGAAGCTGCGACTCACTCACGAAGAAATCGCGCAGATGATCGGGACCTCGCGAGAAACGGTCACGCGGCTATTCGCGGAGTTGAAGAAGCGCCAGATTGTCCAATCCAAGGGATCGACTTTGGTAATTCGTAACACCTCTGCGTTGCGGGACCTCGCAACCCGGAACTAGCGGAAGAGGCCTCGCAAAGATCTTCATAAGGAGGCCTTCACAAAATGAGGCGGTTGCTCCGCTAACTAGCACATTCTTAAAGGCTTGGCCGCTCGTGACGGTAATCACAATTGAGGGTGATGACTATCACCGCCGCGAGTTCCCTCCTCTTTTATCTTTGCCCCGTGGGTGGCGGCGACAGCGCCCGGTTCTGGGAGGACACATGACGACTTCAAACGGCAAAGGGCAGCATCCTAATCAGGCAGCACAAAAGCCCCGACTGATTTTCTGGGAGTTGACGAAAGGGTGCAATCTTCGCTGCATCCATTGCCGGGCCAGTGCGACCGAGCTGAGCTCCCCGTCTGATCTCTCCACCCAAGCGGCGCGCGACATCATCGATCAGATAGCCGAAGTGTCTTCTCCGATCCTGGTGCTGAGTGGCGGCGAACCACTGTTCCGCTCTGACATTTTTCAGTTAGCGCGATATGGCACCGACAAGGGACTCCGCGTGGCGCTGGCTACGAATGGAACTCTGGTCACAAAACAAGTCGCGCGGAAAATTGTCGATAGCGGTGTGAAGCGTGTGGCCATCAGTCTGGATGGCGCCGACGCGGCCACTCACGATATGTTCCGCGGCATTCCTGGAGCGTTTGATGCCGCCATTACGGGTTTCCGCAACCTCAAAGATCTCGGCATGTCGGTGCAGATCAACACTACCATCGCCCGTCACAACGCCCACCAACTTCCGGACGTGCTTGCACTGGCGAAGTCTCTGGGCGCGGACGCGCTGCATACTTTTCTTCTGGTACCAGTGGGTTGCGGAGTGGATATCGCTTCCGAGCAGATGGTTCCCCCGGAAGAGTACGAGCGGATGTTGAACTGGTTCTACGATCGGTCGTTGGAGGGTGGCATTGAGTTGAAGGCAACTTGTGCGCCCCATTATTTCCGCGTGGTTCGACAGCGGCGTGTAGCGGAACACCGTTCCGCGGCTGCGGCGGAAGCGGCGCATGCCGTGCCTGAAGTGCCGCATAGTTCGCCAGCTAATGGTCCCCCTAGTATTGGCCCGACTGAGATGGCGATGCCCGGCTCGACTGGCATCGAATTGAAGCCGCAGGGCATCGGTAAGGCTGTGGGACACCCTGGAACTCATCCGACCGACATGAATGCTATGACGAAGGGATGCTTGGCTGGAACTGCTGTGTGTTTCATTTCTCATCAAGGGGAAGTTTATCCCTGTGGATATTTGCCAGCCTTGGCAGGGGATTTGAAAAGGCAGGGGTTCTCCGACATCTGGCAGAATTCTGTGGTTTTCAGTCAACTGCGCGATAGCAACAACTTGAGGGGGAAATGCGGATGCTGTGAGTTTCGCAATGTCTGCATGGGCTGCCGCGCACGTGCCTTTGCCGTCACCGGCAATTATCTGGACGAGGAACCGTTCTGCGTCTATGAACCGCACACCCAGGTCTTGAAGGAAAAGGATATTTTGTCTGCGGAAGGGGTTCGCTGAAAGGGCTCGAAAGGCCTTTCACCACGAGACACGGAGAAAATCAATATTCGAAGGAAATCAGGTTAGACTGCCCTCCCCCCCGGCAACTCCAATCGGTTTCTCCCTGACTCTGTGTTGTAAGTCTTCGACGGGGCCAAAAGACACCCATCCAGCGTGATATCCCGCTAAGTGATCTCCTTACTTCCACTCCTCGACCCGTCTTAATGCCACTAACTAACTGAAAATAAAGGTCGTTCCTGTTATGGCAACGAACCGCCTTTTGGCCCAAGGAGTGCTTTTCCCAGAGAGGTAAGGACAGGAGTTGAGACGTGGAACCGACTCTCATGGTGGTTGGGCTGAATTATCGTACGGCCCCAGTGGCAGTGCGAGAGCGCTTCTGGATCAACGAGAATCGACGCTACGAAGCCCTGGTGCAGTTGTCACGGGCGGAAGGCATCGATGAAGTGATTGTGCTCGCCACCTGCAACCGCACTGAGTTCTTGTTGTGGGCGAGTGACGTCACGTTGGCAGCGAATTCCGTGATGCGGCTTCTCGGTGCCGAATACGGACTGATGCTGTGCGAGTGGAAGCATTTCTACCGTTTGCTGGACGAAGCTGCGCTTCTGCACATTTTCCGAGTCGCGTCCAGTCTGGACTCGATGGTCGTAGGCGAGCCGCAAGTGGTGTCGCAAGTCAAACAGGCCTGGCAGCAAGCACAGAAGATCGGCACTACGGGACGATTCCTTGATGCCGTGATACAGAAGGCGCTTACTGTCTCGAAGCGTGTGCGCACCGAGACTGCGATTGGCAATGCGGCAGTTTCCATTCCTTATGCGGCGGTCGAACTCACGCGACAGATTTTCGGGACGCTGGAACATAAGAAAGTTCTTTTGTTAGGCGCGGGAAAGATGAGCGAGCTTTCTGCCCGCGGGTTGCTCAACCAGGGCGCCTCTTCGGTCTGCGTGATCAATCGCACTCTGGAGCATGCCACGGAACTGGCAGCAAAACTGGGCGGAACCGCGATTCCCTTCGAAGAACGCTGGCAACATATGTCCAGGGCCGACATCATCATCAGCTCGACTTCGTGTCCGCATACGATTCTGAGCCGCGAAGAAGCCGAGAACATGACTCGCGGGCGCAAGGACACACCGCTGGTGATTGTGGATATTGCGATGCCCCGCGACATCGATAGCGAAGTACGCGAGGTCAAGGGGGTTTTCCTCTATGACCTCGACGACCTGGAAAACGTCGTCGATCACAATGCACACGAGCGTGAAGTTGCCGCCACCGAAGCACAAAAGATTCTGCAGTCCGAAGCGCAAGGCTTCCGTCGCAGACTGATGGCGGAGCGGGTGGTTCCGACTATCGTTGCGTTGCGCGAGCGGCTTGACGAAATTTGCCGGCAAGAATTGGATTCCTTCCGAAACGAGTGCGGGCCTTTTTCCGTGGACCAGGACGAAATGTTAAACGCAATCATGTCCCGTATGACGCAGAGGATCGCGGGGTCCCTGGCCCGAGAACTCAAGGAACTTCCAGAGAAGATGGAGCAGGAACAGATGGCCACTGCGTTGCAGCGGCTTTTCCATCTGCAAGCGCCTAAGACGGCGATTGCCGGCACCATATCCTAAGACGGAGCAGTGAAGAGGACTGACGGGGATCTAGATGCTTCTCAGAGGCGGGGGCTACCCCGCTTTTGACGTTACGAAAAGCCCTTCCTAATCATTGGACAATCCCTCCTCGAAGACGTAGAGTCGGCGTGTGATCAGTCTCTCCGGCAGTATTCCACTGATTGCTCAAGCCGAACGGCAGCGCGGAAATAATGCGATTGTCGATTCGCAAGGGGCGTTCTCCTACGACGATTTGCTCGACGCCTCGGCCCGCATAGCAACGGCTCTGCTGGCGGCTTGCAGTGACGATGACCTTGACCAAGAGCGGGTGGCTTTCCTGATCACGCCGGGCTTTGCCTGGGTGGCTGTGCTCTGGGGGATCTGGCGCGCAGGGGGAGTTGCGGTCCCGTTGCCGCTCGGTTCGCCAAAGCCGGAACTGGAATATTTCATCGACGATACCCGGGCATCGGCCGTGGTATTTGATGCTCAGGCGGCTTCCCTGCTGACGCCCATTGCATCGGCCCGCGGTATCCGCGCGTTGCCCTGCGAGCGACTGATCACTCGCCAAGCGCCAGGGTTGCCGGAGATCCCTCGCGATCGGCGCGCCCTGATTCTCTACACCAGCGGCACCACGAGCCGGCCCAAGGGAGTGGTCACAACCCACGACAACATTGCGGCGCAGATCAAGAGCCTGGTGGAGGCCTGGGAGTGGTCGGCCAGCGATCGCATCGTTCTATGCCTGCCGCTGCACCACGTGCACGGAATCATTAATGTGGTGTCTTGTGCTTTGTGGTCAGGCGCAAGCTGCGAGATGCTGCCACGATTTGACGCGAACGTGGTATGGAGTTGTATCGCTGGTGGCCGTCTAACTTTATTCATGGCGGTGCCGACGATTTACGTGAAGCTCATCGCCGCCTGGGATGCGGCTTCTCCGGAGCGCCGTGCGGAGTTAACTCAAGCCTGCAGGAGGTTGCGGTTGATGATTTCCGGATCAGCCGCGCTGCCGGTGAGTACACTCGAGCGCTGGAAAGAAATCAGCGGCCACACGTTGCTCGAGCGTTACGGGATGACGGAGATTGGCATGGCGCTGTCGAATCCGTTGCGCGGCAAGCGAGTGCCGGGCAGTGTGGGCACGCCGCTGCCCAGCGTCGAGGTTCAGTTGGTCGGAGACAGCGGTGAACCGGTTGTCGACGGAGCGCCGGGCGAGATCGAAGTTCGCGGCCCGAGCGTATTCTCCGAATACTGGGGCCAGACCGAAGCCACACGAACTGCCTTTCGTGACGGCTGGTTTCGAACGGGCGATACTGCGGTCGTTGAAAACGGCGTCTATCGCATCCTTGGCAGAACGAGCATTGACATCCTCAAGACGGGGGGACATAAGGTGTCCGCACTGGAGATTGAGGAGGCGCTGCGCGAACATCCCGCGGTAGCCGAGTGCGCCGTGGTCGGAGTTCCCGACCCCGAGTGGGGTGAGCGGGTGGCGGCGGCCGTGGTATTGAATGATGGCACCGCTATCGATCTCGCGGCCTTTCGTGATTGGTCGAAAGAGTTACTGGCGGCTCATAAAGTGCCTTCGCGGCTCCTGGTGCTGGCCACTCTTCCTCGCAATGCGATGGGAAAGGTTACGAAACCGGCGTTGGTGGCACTGTTTAAGAACGCGCCCGGTGAGTAGACTGCAATCACCGTGCCTTGACACATCGTGTTATCCTCCTGCGACGCAAGGATAACGCCATGGCCGATGCAGCGGTGAACCGCTCCCTTCCCGCAGTTCAAGTTCACACCCAGCTGTCCCGCCAGCAAATCACTGGATTCTGGGGAGCGTGGGCGGGCTGGACGCTGGATGGCATGGATTCGGTGATCTACGCGCTCGTCCTCAGTCCCGCACTCACGGAGTTGCTTCCGAAGTCGGGGTACAAAGCCACCCCCGCCAATGTGGGCTTCGCGGGATCGACACTGTTCGCGCTGTTTCTTGTGGGCTGGGGACTGTCATTAGTTTGGGGACCGATTGCCGACCGGTTTGGGCGCAGCCGGGTGCTGGCCGCGACCATCCTCGTGTACGCAATCTTCACGGGCGCTGCCGCTTTGTCGCAAACCGTTTGGCAATTGGGATTGTTCCGCTTACTGGCGGGCATTGGAATTGGCGGCGAGTGGGCGCTCGCGGGCACATACGTCGCGGAAGCGTGGCCGGAAGACCGTCGCAAGATGGGCGCCGGATATCTGCAGACCGGTTATTACGCAGGCTTTTTTCTGGCTTCGGCTCTCAACTACACGGTGGCGGCGCGGTATGGATGGCGGGCCATGTTCTGGTGCGGACTGACGCCGGTCGTCGTGGCCCTCATGGTGCTGCTCCGCGTGAGGGAACCTGAGCGCTGGCAAAAAACCAAGGTGAAAACGGTCGGCGGAATTTCTTCACTTCGGCGAATCTTCAGTCCGCCTTACACGCAGCGCACTCTGGTCAACACCGTGCTACTGGCCTCGGCCATCTGCGGGCTGTGGGCGGCCGCGGTTTACGCTCCGACGGCAATCATCAGCCTGGCAAAACGAGCTGGCATGTCGCAGCCCGAGGCCGTGCGCATGTCGTCATTCGGCATGGGCTTGTTGTCACTGGGGACCATCCTGGGATGTCTCGCGGTTCCACCACTAGCGGAGCGCTTGGGCCGCAAGCGAACTCTGACTTTCTACTACGTAGGGATGGCGGCCTGCATCCTGCTCAGCTTTCGTTGGGCATTCTACTTGCCCCTTGGGCTTCATCCGTTCATCGCGGTGCTGTTCTTCTTAGGGTTCTTCGGCGGCAACTTCGCCCTCTTCAGTCTCTGGCTGCCGGAGCAATACGGAACGACCGTGCGCGCGACAGCGTTTGCGTTCACCACATCGTTTGGTCGCTTCATTGCTGCGGGAGTCAACTTCGGGGTGGGCGCGCTGGTCAGCCGCATGGGAACTCTCGGCAAGCCAGTTGCGTTTACAGCGATTGCCTTTGGGATCGGGGTGCTGGTCATTCCCTTCGCCGTCGAAACGCGGGGGGAAGTGCTGCCGGAGTAGCGCCAACTTCCATCGCGTGCAGCGTTGCTAAAGTGCCGTTTGATGGAAGGTTAAACTGCGTGGGATTGATCTCGCCGTAACGGTTCGCGCCAAGACCCGAGTGGAATGACTCAGGTTTGACTTTGGGACGGTTTGGTATATCTTTGACCCGGTCAAGTCGAATCCACTTGCGATTCCGTTAGAAGGAGTCCGACCGAGTTGGCGATCAAGGTCTTTCCAAAGGATCACCACAATAATTCGGGTTACTTCGAATTGAAGATTAGGGAGGTCCGCATTGGCTACCAATCCAGTTACTCGCACTCCCGAGTTGAAACTCGAAACGCAGAAGAAAGACTCAGAAACGACCGTTTGGGCACGGGCCGGATTGTAATCGCTTCCTCCGCTACGCTGGAGAGCACTCAGCGCGATCTGATCGCCCAGGGCGAGCGCGTCGTATTAGACCTGACGAACGTAGACTTTGTCGATAGTGCCGGTCTCGGAGCGCTGGTTACGGCTTACGAACACGCGAGAAGGACGAAGTGCCATCTGAAGATTGCCAATCCAAAGGAGCGCATAAGGGATCTGTTCGACAGGAGCGGGTTGGCATCGGTGTTTGAGGGTGACTTTTTTGACGTGCTGTGGGAGGCATGGTCCCGCGATAACAGTAAGACCGGCGACTGATGTGGCACTCAGGACGAAAGTCAAGGTCTAGGCCGACATCGCTATCCTGAAGAACTCTACTGGTCCTCAGCCACGCTCTGATAGCTTTCATCATCGCCCCGAATCAGGCCGAATTTCTTCAGCTTATAGCGCAAGGCGTCACGGCTGATATCGAGCAGTTTGGCGGCGTGGGTCTGGTTGCCGTTGGATTGGCGCATGGCGAGCTCGACCATGGCGTGCTCCACTTCTTCCAGCGAGGTTCCACCTTCCGGGATGTAAAGGCGGGGCAGCATGCGGCCGTTGGCTAAGGTCTGTCCGCCGTCGGCAGGCGATGTTCGTTCGAAGACGGTGCGGCCTCCGGATTCGCCGACGGAAAACGGAAGGTACAACGGGCGCAGGAGCGGTTCCTCTTCCAGGATCATGCCGCGCTCGATGGTGTTCTTTAGTTCACGAACGTTGCCGGGCCAGTTATGACTGAGGATAAGACGCCGGGTCTCCTCGGTGATGCCGCGAATCGACTTCTTAAATCTGTGGTTGTAGCGGTCGATGAAGAAGTCGACTAACGGCATGATGTCTTCCTTTCGATCGCGCAGTGGGGGGATGAATATTGCGATGATGGCCAGACGGTAATAGAGATCCTGGCGGAATTGGCCTTCCCGCACAGCTTTCTCGAGATCGCGGTTGGAAGCGGCGATTACGCGGACATCCACCTGCATATCGCGGACACCTCCTACGCGGCGGATAACCTGATCCTCCAGTACGCGAAGCAGTTTGGCTTGCAGCAGCGGAGAGAGTTCGCCGATTTCATCGAGGAACAATGTGCCCCCATCGGCCGCCTCGAACAGGCCTTTTTTCATCTGTTTCGCGTCGGTGAACGCGCCTTTTTCGTGGCCAAAGAGTTCGGCTTCCATCAGAGTCTCAGGAATGGCCGAGCAGTTGATGGCAATAAAGGGCTTCTCCTGTCGGGAACTTTCGTAGTGAATGGCTTTTGCGATGAGGTCTTTACCGGTGCCGCTTTCGCCTTGAATCAGAATGGTGGTGGCTTCGCTGGCCGCGACCTTTCTGACGAAGTTCAGAAGCTCCGTCATCTTCGACGAAACACCGATCACGCTACTGTAACCGGAACTGCGTCGCACCTCGCCGCGCAGGGTCTGGACTTCGGTGCGGAGACTGGTGGCTTCCAGGGCGTTCTTGATGGTAACGTGCAGTTCATCGAAATCGACAGGCTTGCCTACGAAATCGTAAGCCCCGAGCTTGAGCGCGGCCTTGACGTCATCGAGTTGCGGATCGGCGGTGATCATGATGACGGCGCGAGCGTCACCATTTTTCTTGAGTTGGTCGAGCACTTCGATGCCGCTGAGGTCCGGCATGCGGACGTCGAGCAGGACGAGATCAGGCGATTCGTGCTGCGCGAGTTTCAGCGCGGGTTCTCCTGAATCGGCCTCGATCACACGGTAGCCCCACTCCTCACACTTCTGGCGAAGCGACCAGCGCACCAGGCGCTCGTCATCCACGACCATGATCTTCTCAGCAGGCATGCGTGTTTTAATTTACTACGAAAGGCAGGCGGCTTGCTTTGGCGCTTCTCAGTGCACAGGTTTGTCGGACTTAGGCCGAGTGATCTGCCGTCTGCCGCGCAGAGCGGCAGGAGTTACCTCCGGCACTTTCGAACCCGACGGTACACCGCTAGCATTGCTCCTAGAACCTGGGCTGTTAGGGATGCCGCCGAATGGGAGCAAAATTAGGCGGGGAGAAGCTCCGCAAGTCGGAGTGGCCTGCGAGAATCCTTCGCTCGACCGGAAACAGCCCACTTCACTTTCTGAGTAGGCACATTCGCTTCTTCTTGGATTGCTTCCGGCTGGTCCGCGCTCCACTCGGGACTGTCCATTTCTGCAAATCCTGCTGGCTCCCTGGTTGACAATTCTTAAGTACTTCAGCTGTCGCTGACCTTCCGGCTTTGCAAAACACGCGCCAGAACCCCAAGAGAATAGGCGATCGCTGAGAGAGTCGGATAAGTGAACAGATCTCGTCCGATAGGGCCAACCTTCTGATATGGGTAGTTCCAAAAGTACCAAGCGGAGATCCATCGCCAATCCAGGTGGCGGCCAAAAAAGTCCCACCCTATGAGTAGAACCAAGAGGGCCGTTGGCGGTAACCACACCCAAAGACCAGCACCGGCAGAAGTGGGGAGTAGTCTGGCTACCAACAATGCTGAACAAAAGCCAAGCGCGGCGATGATGCACGCATTGAGAATCTGAGGGCCCGCCGGGGCTAATGGAAACTGCCGGGATTCGGTCCATCCCAAGGCGTTGGCGATCGTCTGCCACACGATTGTCACGACTCCTGCTACGAGCAACTGTCCTGCTGCTAACAGCGCCTGTTTCGTAATTGTTTGAACCTGGAAGCGCGATCTATCCGGGGCAGGTCTCGTTTGGGTCGGCATAGCGCGGCTGCGCGGTTCTTATCCGTTAGTAATCGTCAAGACTAGGGCGCTACTGGTCCCACCGCTCGTACAGCCCAAATCGCCCGAGTTCCCGCTCGGAGTGTTGACCGTCACACTTGCTGTTCCAGGAGCGGAGATCAGTGCAGCTGTGACGGTGACCCGCAACTGCGTACTGCTTGTGACCAAGGTGGCAAGTGTCGTCCCGTTTATCACCCCGACTGTGGCCGAAACAAAGTGACTACCATTCACGGTCAGAACAAAGCCCTCTCCCTGCACTTCAGCAAGCGTAATCGTGCTGACAGAAAGAGATGCAATGGTTGGAGCCGGCCGAGCGCTACCGCACGCAGGATTGAGCGAGTTGCACGACGGGAGGACTAGCAAGACCAGCAGGGTCGCGCTAAAGGTTCGCATTAGAGCGCCAACTTGCTTCATAGGGGATCGTACCACGCCATGAACTCAGTGTTGGCTGGTCACCCAGCTCTATCCAGCCAAGCGGTTTGCGGTCTAGCAATCGGGGCAAAGAGTGTAGTGGGCGAGCTAGGGCTTCCTTCGGGCTGTAGGCAGCTTTTCGGCATTGCAATTGCCCGGAAGCAAGAACCTACAAACGCGGCATTTGAGCGGCGGGTGTGTGGAATGGCAGCAGCATGGTGAACTTGCTTCCCTTCCCGACGACGCTATGCACATCGATGCGGCCATGGTGCTCTTCCACGATGCGCCGCGCCAGAGAAAGGCCCAGGCCCGTACCATTGCCTTTGGTGGTGTAGAACGGCCGGAAGATGTTGGAGAAGTGCTGAGGAGAGATGCCGCGACCGGTGTCACTGACAGCCACAGTAGCGTAGCCATCTTGCGAACCGATCTCGACGTTCACGTTGCCGGCGCCACTCACGGCCTGCACGGCATTCAGCAGCAAATTCAGAAGCACCTGGTGAATCTGATCGCTGTCGTGCTCGACCTCAGGCAGGTCAGCTGCCTTCTGCAGTTCGATCTTGATCGGTTTGGAGAGGACCTGCTGGCGCGCCAGCATAACGGCGTGTTCTACCGTCGTATTGAGATTACTCAGGCGAATCTGCGGCGGGTGCGGCCGCGCGGTTTCCAGAAGATCGGTGACAATGCGATTGATCTGCGCAATTTCCAGGCGAACATCTTTAATGACTGCCCGCGCCGGGCTGGTGGAAGGCAGATCGCGACTGACAATTTCGATGACTCCGGCAATGCCCGCGAGAGGATTGCGAATCTCGTGGGCCAAACCTGTGGCCAGTTCGCCGAGGGTTGCGAGATGCTCGGCGCGTGACATTTGGGTGCGATGGAGCCGCTCAATCTCCTCGCGGCTTTCCCGCAACTGCTGCATCATGTAGTTGAATTTGCGTCCCAGGTCTCCGATCTCGTCGTTGCGCCGGGAAAAGCTGACGGATACGTCCAGGTTGCCGTCACTCACCTGGCCGATTTTCTCCTGCAATTCCACCATGGGCCGTTGAACCAAATAGGCCAGCATGAACATGGAGACGGCACAGATCGCGACCGCTCCGGCGCCGGCAACGATCAGAACGACGTGCCGGTCCGGGTCGCGCAAGGATACGGTTGCGAGAGTGAAGAGGATGAGTCCTGCGAGGAGCACGAATCCCACCGGCAAGATTGCTTTGAGCTGCCAATTCATACGAACAGATCTTGACCGGAGTTCCTCACTCTGCGACGAAGACGCGGACACATCCGACGCGCCGCTAGTCGAACCGCCTGGAGCGAGGGCGGGTGTCACGGTTGTCTCGGCCGCAGCGACCATTGATTTGGCCGAGAACCCTGGTTGGCTAGGCATAGGAGTGAAGTCCTGGAAGCAGGTAGGTGACGCCGAAGAAAGTGAACATCACTACGACGAAGCCGAGAATCGCGAAGTACGCGGCACGCCGGCCACGCCATCCGCGGGTGATGCGCATGTGCAAATAGCCTGCGTACACGAGCCACGTGATTGCCGCCCAGGTTTCTTTCGGATCCCAACTCCAGTAGGAGCCCCAGGTCTGGTTCGCCCAGTACGCGCCGGAGGCGATCATGAGAGTTAATAGGGGGAAGGCTAGAGAGATGGTTTTGTAAGTGATGCGGTCGAGGTTGTCGGAACTGGGCAGCAAGCGCTCCAGGTCCGGACGCCGCCAAAGTAACAACAGATAGAGCAGCGAGATGAATACTCCACCGACCAGACCTGACAGGATGAATGGACTGGCCGCGAGGCTGGTGGGAAACAACCCTTCTGCGTCGAGTGAAGCAAAGCGGCCGTCGTGGGCGCGCATCAGAAACATGCAAAGCGCCATCACTTGAAGCAGAATGCTGAGGAATACAGCTCGATTAGCGAGCGTAAGGAAACTATCGTTCTTTTTCCAGCGCGCCAGCCCGTAACAGATTAATGGAGACGCGACCACCAGAAGCGCCAGCGTCATGAGCCAGCCAAGATCGGGGACATCGACAAACAACCGCACGCCCTTGGAAAGAAATACTTCTGACTTCGACTCCGGATTCCAGGCCACCAGGCTTAGACCGCCCCACTTCTCGAAGCGGGTGAGAACGATGCTCGCGTAAATGGCGAGCGTGCTGGAACTGGTTATGGCGAGGAAGGTCTCGGTCTTCATCTTGTCCTGGATCAGGAACATCGCGGCCAATGCGAAACTTAGTGCGCAAGCGGCGTAGGCGAGCATGGCGAGCGTGACATGCACATGCAACCAGGTCGACTGGAGGGCTGGAACCAGCGGGTGCACTTCGGTTCGCAATAGTTGCATCAGCACGACGCCCACAATTGCTACCGGCATGGTGACCGTGCCGATGACTTTGACGCCGTATTTTTTTTCCACCACCAGCGTGAGCACAGCCAATGTCCAGACGAAGCTGAGCAGCATTTCGTAGACGCTGGAGAACGGCGGATGTCCGGCTTCATACCAGCGATGGGCGATGGCTGCTGTGTTCGCAACCAATCCGAGTGACGTGGCGAGCGATGCGAACTTCACGTAAGACTCAGTGCCGGTAACGCCGAATCCCAGGTACAACGCCCCCGCACCGGCGTAAAAAATCAGAGCAGCGAACAGCAAATTTGTCTCGTTCAGTACATTGCCGCTTTTGACCACGTTCAGAAATGCCATGAACAGCAGGAACACAATCGCCAGCCCGACCATCACAATCAAGGTCATGCCGGTTGCCGTTTGCTGCGGTTCTGCTTTTGCGCGTGCCATTTACATCCTCCGATGAGCCGGTTCAGTTGCCGGCGACCACAGCGACCCTCTCGCTCCGAGAGGCGCTGGGGATGGTTCTCAGTTCTTCCGTCACCTTTGCGACCAGAGTTTCGAAGCGCTCCTCAAAAGCATCGCGGTTGCGGTTCACGCTGCCCCCGATCCACAGCCAGTGCTTGCCGGTTTGGAGATCAAGAACTGGTACCACCCAAATGCGCACATGGACTACGTAAAAAACGAACGCGAGTCCGACGACCATCAGCACGACTCCCGCCCAAACTCCCCACTGCCCGGGCTCGTGCGACACCTGCAGGCCGGTAAAGTGGCCCATCTTCAAATCGGTGGCCTCCAGCAGATAAGGCGCCCCGGAGTTGTCGGCGATCCCTTCGATCTCTGGGAACCAGACGTCGAACTCTTTCCCGGAGCTCTTCGAGGTCACGACCAGGTGGGCCGCGGGATTTTCCAGATCGTTTGACTTCCGGTAAACATGGCCATCTTGCACCGCATAGTCGGGGAAAAATTCGGCGAAACGAACCGTCGTGTCGGCGTCGAGGGAAACGGTCTCATTCACGGCCAATCCGAGTTCCCGCTTCTCGCCGGAGCCTTTGCTGGGAGTCGCGACCAGCATGAGCTTATCGACCTTGCCATTGGGGCCGTAGCTGGATTGATAGAAGCGGACACCGCTGTAGAAAAGCGGGTCGTTCACGACAATTTCTTTCGTGTGCACATCCTGTCCGTCCCTGACCACGGCCAACTTGGACCACCACTTTTTCGGGGTACCGTCGTTATAGTTTTCTTGTCCGGCGGCATCGCAACGAATCGCAAATGGAAGAGTGCGAGTCGTGCCATCGCGCAATTCGATAATGTTGGAGGTCTGTCCCTCATTCAGATTCAGCGTCCCGCGCCAGCCCCAGATGCCGTCCACTACCGTGCCGAAGAAAATGAGCAAAAGGCTGGCATGAACGATGTAGACCGCCAGCTCTGAGATTCGGCTGCGTTCGGCAAAAATGGAGAAGTTGTTCTCGTGAACCACGCGTTCCGGTCTGTATCCCAGCGAATGCAGCGCACGCTCGGCGGCCACTAATCCTGATTCTTCGTCCGCGGCCGACAGCAGTTTCTGGGGATGGGAGGCGCGGCGGAAGCCTTCATCGGGATATTTATAGGGACGCGAGAAGAAACGCCAGGAGTTGGGAAAACGATCGATGGAGGCCGCTACGATGCTGATGCTGACCAACAGGACCAACCCAAGAAACCACCAGGAGTGAAACACGTCGGTCAATCCGACCTTGTCCAGGATTCTGAGGGCCTGAGGGGAGTAGGCGCGCTGCATCTCGTCCGGCTCGGTGACGGGCCGCTGAAGCACGATGGTTCCGACCGCCGCCAGGATCACGACGAGGATCAAAAGCACCACCCCGGTCTGGATGGAAGCAGCGGTGCGCCAGATTCGGTGCGGGATTGTGCGCCAATCTCCAGCCATATTCCCCCCCTTCGCAGGCTAGAGAAAGCACGTTTCCCACCATCGGCGGCGATGGACCGAAGTGCCTGAAACGGTGGAGGATGCACAATTGGGACGACGACGGACACAAGCGAAATGTGAGGCATATCACACAACGGATTTAGAGTTCTGCGGGAATTTCGCGCAGAATCGAGAACTGCGACCCCAAGGTGGCTGGTTCACCATCACGATTACTTGCGTCATTTGACCATCGGAGTGTGGGAGAATCCGCGACGGTGATGAGTTTCTAAACAACTCGATTCCCTTGATGACAGCGACCAAGCGGCCATCTTATTTCTTTGCAAGCCTTTACAAAGGCCTTCAGTAATCCACAGGCGCGGAGTATAAAGGCGAGATTCGTGCAAAAGTCTGTTACGGAGGTAGGCCGGAGTGGCGCTGGAATCTCTTAAATCGAGTGCGAGCCTGCGTTGCACGCTCAACGTTCTGGGATGTTTCCTCTTAGTCCTCATGTTTGCCAGTCGGGCCTCGGCGGTGCAGCATCCGGTTCCGCTCGATCCTAAGGCGGACTCCTCTACGTGCCTCGCCTGCCATGAAGACAAGACCAAGGGCAAGTCAGTGCATTCGGCGATCGCCATGGGTTGCACCAGCTGCCATGAAATCCGGGTCAATAAAGAAGTCACCCGTGTAAAGCTCATCACCACTACTCCGCAGTCGCTCTGCCTCACCTGCCACGCTGAGAAAGATGCGGCGACGCTGAAAGGGACCGTACATCCGCCCGCGGTACGCGACTGCATTAAATGTCACGACCCGCATGTTTCCAACAACAAGAATCAATTGTTGAAACCGACGGCGGGAGACAAAGGAACGAATCTCTGCCTGGATTGTCATAACCAGGGTGTGAACGTTCCGGAGAAAGGCAGCCGCCATGCCGCGCTCGACATGGGATGCGACACTTGCCACACGACCCACAAGGTTGGCGAAAAGGGGAAGCAGGAATTCGACTATCACCTGACGAAAGCCGTTCCCGCGCTCTGCATCGACTGCCACGACGTCAAGGACGAAGCGCTCATCAAGGCTCATCAGGGGCAGCCGTTTGGCACAGCTACGTGCACGCAGTGCCACGATCCGCATCAGTCGGCGCAGCCGAAGCTGCTGCAGAAATTTACTCATCCGCCCTTTGCCGACAAGAGCTGTGACACTTGCCACTCGCCGGCGAAGGACGGCAAAGTTGTCCTGACCAATAGCGACACGCGGGCGCTCTGCGTCACCTGCCACAGCGATCAGGCGGAGCATATCGACAAGGCTAAGGTGCAGCATCCCGGAGCTGAGGGCGAGTGCGTGGCGTGCCACAACCCGCATGCGGGAAAGACGCCCGGTTTCCTGCAACCGGATCCGGTGAGCGCCTGTCTGGCTTGCCATAGCGACCAGGCCGACCAGTTCAAGAAGGCGCATCTCCATCAACCGGCTTTTGGACAGGCATGCGCGATCTGCCATGAAGCTCACGGCGGCGAAAACGAACATCTGCTGCGTACCAAGAAAGTGGATGAACTATGCCTGGAGTGCCACGGGCCCGAGGCTCCCGAACCGAAAAAACTCGAGGCTGAACACACGATCACGATCTTCAACGGCAGCGTGAAGCTTCCCGAGGACTACTTTAAGAAAAACAAGGTGGTGGTGCTGCCCTTGAAGTATGGACGCGGTCATCCCGTGGAAGGCCACCCCGTGGCTAACGTGGTTGATCCGACCGACGTCACGAAGGTGAAGACTCAGCTCAGCTGCCTCTCGTGTCACCAGCCACATGCGTCGGCGCAGCCCGACCTTCTAGTAAGAGACCAGGTCAACAACGCTCAATTCTGCGCCTCCTGTCATAAGGATCTGACGAAATAGTAGTTCAGGAGAACGACAGCGAAGATGAGGAGAATAGATACCATGTCTGAAGTCAAGGCAAGTTTGATTCGCAGTCGGAAGGGCCGTTTCGCGTCGTTTCTTATGCTGACCTTTATGCTCAGTCTGGCACTGCTTGCGCCCAGCACCGCGGTCGCTGACAAGAAAAAGAAAAACCATGCGGACGCGCCACCAGCACCGACCGTCGGGCCCCCCGATTATTCCAACATCGTCTTTCCAAATCCGCCGGCCCTTCCGCGCATCAAGTACCAAGCGTTTTATGCGGCCGAGAAGCTCTCCCAGGTCCAGTCTGAGAACAGCACCAAGAAAGCGAAGTGGATGGACCGCCTCGCGGGCACGCAGCCCCAATCGGAAAGCACGAAGGTTCTCTACCAGCTCGACGAACCCTACGGCATCGCCGTCGATTCCAAAGGCAGCTTGTATGTGGCCGATTCCAAGGTCGGAGCCGTCTTCATCTTCAATACTGAAACCCGCGAGCTTTCCATGATCAGTAACAGAATTCACGCGCACTTCGCACGCATTATCGGCCTGGCTATGGACGACGGGGATCGTCTCTTTGTTTCCGATCCAGCTTTGCGGCACGTGGTGGTATTCAACGCTGAGCACAAGGCCGAAGACGTGATCACCGACGGAATGGTGAGTCCGGGCTCGATGGCCATCGATCGTGAGAACCGCCTGCTCTACGTATCCGATGTCGCACTCGATCAAGTGCTGGTTTACGACGCAGACTCGCTAAAACTGCTGCGCAAGATCGGCACGACGGGTCACAAACACGAACTCACCACTCCGGGAGATTTCTCCAAACCAACCGGTCTGGCTGTCGATCAGGATGGCAATCTCTACGTCTGCGATACCCTCAACGACCGCATCGAGATCTTCGATGCCGACGGCAAGTTCATCCGCACCTATGGAAAGAACGGCGATGGCCCGGGTTACTTCGGTCGGCCCAAGGGTATCGCCATTGATAGCGACGGCCACATCTGGGTCGCCGATGGCATGACCGATCACATCCAGGTATTCAACCAGGAATGGCACTTACTCATCGCATTTGGTGGCCACGGACTGCTCCCCGGCCAGTTCCAGGGACTGGTGAATATCACTTCCGACAAAAACAACCGTATCTTCACCTCGGAGATCTATCCCGGCCGGGTGCAGCAGTTCCGCTACATCACCGACGCTGAGGCGGCGCAGATGCAAAAAGATCGCGAGGCGCAACGCGCACAAAAACTGGGAATATCACAGAAGGACGCGACGCCGGCTGCGGCCCCAGCTGCCCCGGCTAGCACTGTTCCACCAAGCCGCTAATGGAGAGACTGAGGCGCAGTCACAAGGAGGTCCATCCTCCTGATGTTTCTTGCCCCGTACCGAACTGCTGCGTTTTGCAACACCTGCTCTTACGTGCTACGCGCCCAGCGTTTCAGTAATCTCCGAGGTGGGGGATTTCACCACATGGCTTGTCTAATTGGTTCATTTCCCCCACTACCACACCGCCTGCAATTTCGACGCGAACCACATCGGAGCCGTAATATCTATGAAAACACGCGACTTAGTCTAAACTCCTCGCGGCGACGCCCGATGTTTTATTTCGGATACCCAAGTGCATTACCAAAGTCCGAGGGGCGGCTGCAAAAAGTGCTGAGGCACTTAGCGCGACCCAAGGCCTAAGCCTCTGAGAATTTGAAAATTGCAGAAATCATGGAGGTTTTCAATTTTATGAAACGAGCGATGTTAGTAATTATTTTCATTCTCGCAGTTTCGGGGTTGATGCTGGCCCAAAATGCGTCGTCCACGGTCGACGTCTTGGGTGCGCACGCCAACCAGGGCCGAGGCTGCGCCGGCTGCCACTCTCCGCATAGCGGCTCGTGGGGCTCCGGTCACGCACAGACCACTGGGAACGATACCGGTAACTATGCATTGTGGGGACAGGACGCCAGCCCACTGTATGGCCATACGTTGGCATTTGGCGACAGCGGAAGATACGTTGAAGTCCTGCCCGGCAGCCTCACCGCCGGCGGCACAGAAGTTAGCGGCATCATGCTTTGCCTGAGCTGCCATGATGGCCAAGTCACGGCGACCAACATGATGACCAATTACTCTTATGAACAAAGAATCGGCCTCCTGACCAACAGCGCATACGGCGGTGCCCATATTCCGACCCTGCTCGGCAATGACGGCACGACAGCTGGCAATTACAACAACGATCACCCGGTGGGCGTGAATGCCTTGATCAGCACCACGGCCAACGGCTTGGTCTGGAACGGTGCCAACGCATTTATACTAACTCCCGGTTCGCCCTATGCCGCGTTCGTAGCCAACTACGGCTATCCGGAACTGGCCCCTGGCGCGCACGGAAGCCCCTTTGGCGTCAACACCGCAAATAAGCCCTACGTAGCTTGCACCACCTGCCATAACCAGCATGTGATGACCATCTACACGGCGAGCTCCGCCAGCCCGATTGGTGGCGCTTCCTCAGGGTTCTACAACACCTTGTTCTTCGTGAACGCCCCATACAACCCGAACGCAGTGCAAGACGCCACGGGAAAAACCGCGCCGTCCACTGTGCAGTTCTGCCGTCAGTGCCACTTTGGTGAGGCGAACGAATCTAACAACACCTTCGGCATCAAGACGAACCTGAACTAATATCGCCGTGGTATAAACGGGGGGAGAGAAATTCTCTCCCCTTTTTTTTCGGATTCAGTTCTCAAAGAATCAGCGAGCGAGGAATTATGAAGTACCAACCCCCAATCTGCGCATTGCTTCTGGCGCTGTTATTCTCAGTCGCCTTGGTCTCGGTGGCTTCAGCCCAAGTGGCCTCCCACGCCCCGACGGCGGTCGCCATTGCGAAGACCACTCCTCCTCAGTCGTCCTCGCAGGGGTCTCCGCTGCAGGTGAGCGACAAACCCGTAGCGCGCGTGAATGGAACCGTGCTCACCGATCGCGACTTGCTGCGCGAAATGTTTGCCATCTTTCCCTATGCCAAGCAGCACAATGGATTCCCCAAGGCACAAGAGGCGTCCATCCGCCAGGGTGCGCTGGAAATGATCATTTTCGAAGAGCTGGTGTATCAGGAAGCAGTTCGGCGCAAAATGACCGTCTCCACGGAAAAACTCAATCGCTCCGTGGCGGAGTTTCGCCAACAGTTCACCAGTCCCGAACAATACCAGGAATACATGCAGAGTGAAATGCGCGGCTCGGAGCAGCAGCTCCGCCAGCGGACGAAGCGTTCCCTGCTGATCGAGCAAGTTTTGAAGACCGACGTAGAAAACAAGTCTGCCGTGTCGCGGGCAGAGTTGAAGGCGTATTACGACAAGCATCCAGCGCGCTTTCAGCAGCCGGAATCCTTCAGCTTCCAGAGTATTTCCGTGATGCCGCCGCTCAAACCGACTACGGAACAGGCCAAAGAAGCGCGGAAAAGGGCCGAGGATGCGTTGCGTCAGGCCCAGGCAACCAAGAGCTATGAAGACTTCGGCGTGCTGGCCGAGAAGATCTCGGACGATGATTTCCGGGTGAACCTGGGCGATCACAAGATCGTGCCGAGCGACAAGTTGCCGCCGAATGTCATCAAGGCCTTGCTTGCTTTGCAACCTGGACAGATCACAGGATTGATTCAGATCGAGTCGGCTTACACCATCCTCCGTCTAAGTACACACAATGTCGCTCGGAAAATGACCTTAGAGGAAGTGGAAGTCGATCTTAAGGTAGAGTTGCAGAAAGAAAAGTACGAGAGGCTGCGGTCTAACTTCGCGAAGCAGCTGCGCGTCAAAGCCAAGGTTGAGGAAGTCGGCTGACTCCTGATGTGGATACTGCCGCCCGGCTGTCCCGCTCGGAGCCAACACCTGAATAGGGCTTTAGCCCTCCGCTTCGTCTCCCTAATGAGTCTTTAAACACGCTGCACGCGTGATATGCCGCACAATCGCTAATCGCATGCGTTCTGGAACCACCATCAGCCACAGTAACCCCTTTGTTTCCCGTCTGTTTTAGTCCTTCCCACTCGCGAATTTTGGCAATCCTTGTGCACTTTGGAGGCTAAGTGATTCCGGGTTCTGAACCTCTGACGGGAAGGGTAGCAGTCTGATGAAGGTCGCAAACCGCATCATCGCGATAGCCCTTTTGGTTCTAACTTCGATGATGGCGCAACTGGCTCGGGCGCAGCTTGGGTTGGGCGAAAACACGAAGCTCAGTGCCGGTGGTTTAGCTTCTTTCGGGTACTCGGGAGATTACGGGAATGCCATCCCGTCCGACCATGGCTTGACGTTCGGGTTCAACGGCAACGTAAACGGGTACTACTACAACCCTAATTTCCTTTCGTTCAGTGCGACCCCGTACTATAACCAGTCGCGGGCTGATTCCGATTATCAATCCCTCACCGGGGCTAAGGGAGTGGATGGCACAGCGAATTTCTTCTCGGGCAGCCGTTTCCCCGGTTCGGTGAGTTACCACTACGACGCCGACAGTACCAGTACATTAGGTTTCGCCGGGCAGCCAAACTTTACAACCTACGGCAAAGGACAAGGCTTCGGGATCAACTGGGCTGCACTGCTTCCTGGCTTGCCGACTCTGTCGGTTGGCTACTCCCAAGGAGATGGCCATGGCACGCTCTATGGTACCGACCAGCAGACCGATTCCAGCCAGCGAATGCTCAACATACGCTCAAACTACAATATTGCGGGATGGCTGCTCAACGCCGGCTTTGTGCACCAGAGTTTCAACTCGGAATTTCCTGGATTTCTGGCGGGCAGCGGGGACAACCGCGAGGATTCTTCCGGACACAGTTTCGATTTCGGAGGGCAGCACCGCCTACCGATGAACGGGTCCCTCGGCATCAACTACACCCGATCCTCCTTCAGCAGCGATTATACTTCGGACCTGGGGCAGCCTGGGACCTCGGCAAATTCGTCCAACTACACCGACAGCATCGAATCTGCTACTGCCATTTTTCATCCCACTGCAAAGATGAGCTGGAGTGTTAGCCAGAACTACACTGGCGACCTGAGTGGCTATGTGGCGCAGAGTATCGCCAATGGCGGGGCGGTGCCCGTGGGAGTGAATCTGGGAACGGGATCCCACTCCTTTACCGTAGGAGGGGGAATCGGCTATAGCTTTACGAACGACCTATCGGGCTCGGCGCAAGCCACATACTACGATCAGTTCTATCTCGGCCAAAGCTACTCCGGCACCTATCTGAGCGGCACGGTGACTTACAACAAAAGAATCCTCGACATGTTCACCTTTTCCGCTTCGGTCATCGACAGTTCAACCGGCCTAGGCAACAATGCATTGGGGTTCGCCGGATACGTAAACTATTTTCGCCGCTTTGGAAGATGGACAACGTCGGGCCAGTTCAGCTACGCGCAGAACGTCCAGACCTTTCTGATTACATATACAACGTCCTACTACAGCTACAGCGGAGCCGCGTCCCGCCACTTGTCGGAGCACGTGCAGTGGATGGCGGGTTTCAGTGGAAGCCATAGCGGTTTGACAAACGACCCGGGTGACAGCACTCGCAACGTGAGTTATACCTCTTCTTTGAGCATGCCGAGGTTTTCCGTCAACGCAACTTTTTCTCAAGCTCGCGGAATTTCACTGCTGGGCGCTGGCGGATTGATCACGCCAACGCCGACCCCAGGTCTGACAAATTTCATTTTGTTCAACGGTTCTAACTACGGTGGCGGCATCTCGGTGGTGCCGATGAAACGGCTCTCAATCGGAGGGAATTTCAGCCGCTCGATCAGCAATACTCTCTCCACCCTGGCCTCACATAACGACACGGAGGTTTTCACCGCTCAAATGCAGTACCATCTTAGAAAGATCGGGCTGCAGGCAGGATACTTGCGATTCTCACAAGGCATCAGTGCAATCGGCGCGCCCGTGAACACCACGTCGTTTTATGGTGGAATAACCAGATGGTTCGACTTCTTCTAACCGGGTGGCTTAAATCAGTGTTTCGCGCAAGAGGCTTTTGTAGGCGATTGGACGTTGCTGGAGTGGCAATCGTAGGTCTGGCCGTGTTGCTGGCCACCCCCGCCGTGGCTGCGAAGCGCTCTAAGGAAACCATGGACGCGCCATCGGTCCCCGATTTGCTGTTGGATGGCGGCCGCAAACTCTCTTTTGAGCGGACCTTCAGTTTGGAGCGCGAGGTAAAACCCAAGCGCAGCTTCTGGACTCGCGTAGTCGACGTGATCGCGGGCGAGCCGGATTTTCACTACTTGGTAAGCCCCTACAGCGTAGCCACCGATTCCCACGGACGCATCATCGTGACCGACGTTGCCGCCGCTGGAGTTCACATCTTCGATTTCGCTCAGCAGAAATACAAGTTCATTTCACGCCGTGACACCGGCAAGGATCGAATGGTCACCCCGCAGTGCGTGGCGGTCGATGCGCAAGACAATATTTACGTAACCGATTCTCAGACCGGCAAAGTGTTCGTATTCGATGCTAACGGAAAGTACCGCCGCGCCATCGGCAGCCTGAAAGGTGGCGAGGGATATTTCAAACGTCCAACCGGAATCGCAGTGGACTCTGCCGCCCAACGAATTTACGTCACCGACACGTTACGCAACAAAATATTCATGATGGATATGCAAGGTACCGTTCTCCAGGTGATAGGAAAGACCGGAACCGGGGACGGCGAGTTTAATTACCCCACAGAACTGCGTCTAAACGGCTCGGATCTGGTCGTTGTGGACGCCATGAATTTTCGGGTACAGATCCTGGACCGTTCGGGCACGTTCCGCTATGCAATCGGCAAGGTCGGAGACGGAGCGGGTTGGATTTTCCGACCGAAAGGGATTGGATTCGATTCCGAGGGTCATCTCTACGTGGTCGACGGACAGTGGAGCATGGTGCAGGTCTTCGATCAGCAGGGACGTTTGCTCTATTATTTCGGCGAAAGAGGAACAGGCTTGGGCCAGTTTCAACTCCCGACGGGATTGGAGATTGACAAGCAGGATCGCATCTACGTGGTGGATTCCTTTAACCGGCGCGTCGAGGTATTTCATTACTACGGCATCGCACCGTCGACGAAGGGGAGGACGCAGTGAGGCAAGTCCTGCCGTTGGCCGCCATGATGATACTGACAATGATGCTGGCGCATGATTTCGCCGGCGCGCAGGTGTCCACCGATGCGTTAGGCATGCATAACCTGACGGCGGGGAGCGGATCGTCCGTTTCTGCACAAGGCAGTCTCGGTTGCACCTTCTGTCACGCCCCTCACAGCGGATTGGGAGGCGCGTCGCCGCTCTGGAACCAGAAGCTGTCGAAATCTACCTACACACCCTACACCAGCACGACCTACGTCGAACAGGGCAAGACACAGCCAACGCTCGGAATGACGAGCAGTCTTTGCTTGAGCTGTCACGATGGCACTGTGGGGGTGGGGTCCTCCTATGTGTATGGCACGATTCCTACGACCGGCGCGCTAAACAGCATCGATTCCTTTGGGACAACCCTGATCGGTTCGCACCCCTTCAGTCTGGTGACTCCAATGAAGGACGCGCCCAACCTTGTAGCGTCGCTGGTTTCGAAGGGCATGACCGCCGATCCCATCCGTGCTGTGAAACTTGTGAACGGCAATATCGAATGCACCAGTTGTCACTCGCCCCACGTGCAAGGAATCGACAAGATCGCGCAGAATTTTCTGGTCCGCGACAGCTCAAACGGGCAGATGTGTCTGGCCTGTCACGATCCGAACCGGGTGGTGCAAGGTCAGATCAATCCACTGGCAGGTTTTACGGGAAGCATTCATCAGACCGCGACCAACCAAGTGTCGGCGGATGGTCACATTGGTTCGTATCCTACGGTCGGAGTGAATGCCTGCACTTCCTGCCATATGTCCCATGATTCGGTCGCGCCGGCACGACTCCTACGCCCGGCCACACCTGCGGCGACCGGGACCGATCCGGTGACGCAGAATTGCGTCACGTGTCACAACGGGGGCACATACCTGTACCCTGTGCCTCTGAACATCATGGCGGAGGTGGCAAAGACCAGCCATCCTTTGCCGTCCGGGGTTAACTTTCACGATGCAGCCGAACCGACGCTTTTGAACCACAACCGTCATGCAACTTGCGTCGATTGTCATAACGCTCACGCTTCCAAACAAACCGCCCAGTTCACTACGCCTCCCACTATGCGTCCGTCGCAGGGCGGCATGGGTGGGATCAGCGCAGTCGATGGGGTCACCGTTCTTACGCCAGCGATCAATCAGTATGAGACTTGTTTACGTTGTCACGGCACCAGCACGGGCAAGCAGCGGTTGATCATGTACGGGTATGCACCGAGGCGAGAGGTATCGGCGTCAGATCCGCTGAACATCATTCCTCAATTCGCTGTGACGGCGACGTCGAGCCATCCTGTGATTCACCCTCGAACCAGTCCTTTGCTCCAGCCCAGCCTCCTTCTAAACATGCTGAATCTGAATGGGATCGCGTCTTCGCGGTCGTTGGGAGCGGGGACTTACATCTTCTGCACCGATTGCCATAACAGCGACGACAATCGCGAGTTCGGTGGTGCCGGGCCAAACGGACCCCACGGCTCGGTCAACTCGCACATTCTGGAGCGCAATTATCAGTTTAGTCAGGCCGCGGAGCCGGGCGGTGTGGTCACAAACCTTTTTCCCAATCCCGACACAACAGTGAGCGGGCCATATGCCATGTGCGCGAAATGTCATGACCTGACGCAGATCCTATCGAATTCGAGCTTCACGCAGCACAACTTGCACGTATCCCAGTTCGGCTTCAGCTGTTCGGTATGCCACACGGCTCATGGCATGGGCGCAAGTTCCCCGAGTGTCACCGGAGAGCGGCTCATTAATTTTGATGTCCATGTGGTGGCTCAGAATGGGGCCGCCCCGATTTCTTACCATCGCACGACGAATACTTGCGTGATGGTATGTCACCAAGCAGTGCACAATCCAAACGGTACCGTCACGACGCTAGGTTCGCGTGCAATTGTTGGCTCCCCAAAGAAGTAGGAAACCTAAGAACTATGCAAAGGTAACTTCAGTGTCTCGGTCGACTATACCGATTGGGCGTTGTTCGACGATTCAATCGGCAACTGCCCGTACCGGTGTTGTCCTGCCTGTTCTGCCGATTATTCGTGACTTATCTGGAGGAGGCTTTCGATGCCGGCAAACTCAAGTTCTTCTCTTCCCTCGAGGCCCTTCTAGATCCGTGAGGTTTTCCTCCGGCTTCTCGATTCCGTGCGCAATGTGAAATGGGTCGTCTACGCCAAAGCGCCTTTCGCCGGACCCCAGCAAGTGGTGGATTACGTCGGCCGCTACACGCACCGGGTCGCGATTTCCGATCATCGGATCGTGGATATCGAAGACGGGCAGGTCACGTTCAACTGGCGGGACTACCGCGACAACAATCAGCAGAAAACTATGACTCTCTCGGCCGAGGAGTTCATCCGGCGATTCCTGCTCCACGTTCTCCCCAGCGGATTCCACCGCATTCGCTGTTACGGGTTCCTGGGCAATCGATACCGCAAAGAGAAGTTAAAGCATTGCCGGGAAGCTGTGACATAGTGCTATACCTCGCTGGAGTCAGTAAATACGCGGGTTTTTGTAACGCCGATAACGATCAACGGAACGCGATAGATTCGTGGTGCCACTTTCCCCCATCGACTTGCTAGTCATTGAAACGCAACTCCTTCAGAACGGGCGGGGCTGGTGGTTGAACGTTGTCTTTGTGCCCGCACTCCTCATAATCCGACGCACCCAAACACCAGCTCGTCGAAGACCACGGTTTCGGCTTGCCCGGCTCGTCAGACTCGGCTCGGTCGTACTCTACCACTTGCGATACAATCCGCAGAGACAGCGAAGTCCTGCGAGGCCTCCATTCCGGTGTCGACAACACCGCCCAATTGCAGTACCTCATGAACTTTCACGTCCAGAGTGAGACGGAGAATCCGCAGTTCAGTGCGCGGGCACGCCCCGCATTGTGCTGAGCTATTAACGCCGTACACTCGCGGTCCAACCTTAATCAGCAAATCCCCTCCTGGCAGCCGATGCGCGTCAAAGCCGCCTTCGTTAACCTGCACATTAAAATACTGCGTCTTGTCTCCTTTTCGATAGCTCAATTGTGGTCCACAAACCCACTCGCTCTCAGCAATTCCGCGCCAGAAATAGTGCGCCGGACGAGATCGGTGATAGTGCCTCCGGCCCATCCGGATACCCGCCGCCAGCGTTCACTACAACAAAAGCATCTGACTCGAACTCAAACGCTTGATCAGTCTTTGGAACGAACCATGCTGCGCGGAGTTTGCCGTTATTCGTCTGGTCCACCCAGAGGAAGGTCGCAAGGCGTGAGGTGGAAGTGCTGCGTCGGATCAAAGTGGAGTAGATTGAAAGTCTCAGGCTTTCCGTACACGCGGGATGGGGACGACGTGGAATAGGCTCCTACCTTCTTTCCTGGCTGTGGTGCGTTGAAAACATCAACCAGCAAGCGCAAATCGCCTAGTTCAGTTGCGGACGAGGGCGGAAAATCTATAAACGGAATCATGACCTCGAAACTGTAGCCGACACGATCTTTGCCCGGACCGGGCCACATTTGCAGATGACTATGAGGCTTAAGTAATGCCGGGATTTCCTCGTTATCCGGCCGGTCGCTGGCAAAGTGAGTAATGATTTCGTCGTACCCGGGCATTGCGAAGGACTCAACCGCATAGTCCGGTGTGACCAAGTACTGGCGCACGAAGAGACGTTTGAAATATGGGCGGTAGCGACTCGCCGAGCCAAAAAATGCTCTGCAATGTAGCGATCGGGAAAGCAGAATTCGAAGTATAGGTTATCGCTGCCGACACGACCGAAGTGGCGATCACTGTAAGCGGCCTCACCTCGAACAAACCCGCCAGGTCATTGTCACAACCCGCAATCAGCGGTTGGCCGCAATACACTCCCTCGTGCGTTTTATCGCGGAGTATAGCCCACAACATGTGGCGTGACTCTGCTGGCTCTGAAGGCCCGGAGGTCTTCTTCCAGACATTGCGTATTTATTGCACTGTCAAGGCGACAGTGGTGATAGTTACTGGTGCGGGGTGCGCCGTTGTCGTTCCTTGAATTTGGATATTGTATGTTGTTCCGGAACCTGAACCCGCACTCGAACTCCCTCCGCCGCAGGCATTCAGCAGAACCAGAAATACGCACAACGCTCCCACCCACAGCCAACGGCTTTGCCGGTTTCGACGTCCGACGCAAGTAAGCAAAATCCCGGTCAGCGGCGTGAAAGCAAAAGCGAGGGCCCCTAGCCGCATTCCATTTGGTTTCTCGAGCAAGCCCGAACCGGTCGGGATCGTGACGGTCAACCTAAAGGGCACAGGTAAAGGCCCCGGCGTAATCGTGGAAGGCGAAAAACTGCAAGTAGAATTCGCCGGCAGTGAACTCTGCAAACAGGAAAGCGTGATCGCGTATTTCGGATCACCCGTATTCGCATTCAACTGAATGGAGTACGTCGCTGTTCCTCCCGGAGACGCGGTTTGGGCAGCAGGCACAGTAGCGGATGGCGCGGTTATTGTTAGAACCAGTTCGCGAACACGCGAGTTGTCCGTGTCAGCGACAAACAAGTTGCCGGCGGAGTCGCCGAACAAACCGTAGGCTGAGTTGAACTGCGCGCTCGTCGACTCGCCTCCGTCGCCCGAGAAGCCCTGGGTGTTGCTTCCGGCTACCGTGGCGATGAACCCATCGCCGCTCAAGACTTCGCGGACGACGAAGTTGGCCGTATCCGCGATGAAGATGTCACCGGAAGAATCGACGAACACACCACCAGGGCCAGCCAACAAGGCACTCGTCGCTGCAGCGCCATCGCCCGAGTAGCCCTCTGTGCCGGTTCCAGCCACGGTTGCAATATTGCCCGGCGGGATCGAGACCCCGGCTACCGAAACAGCCTGCGTGCTCGTGTTAACCACCCGGATACGATTGTCTCCGGCATCTGCGATGTAGATGTTTTCCGAAGCGTCGAGGAATACGCCGTTGGGATCGGCGAGCTGCGCGCTGATGGCGGCTCCGCCATCACAACAACCCGCGGAGGGAGAACTGCACTGCGTACCGTTCCCGGCCACGGTATTTATGATCCCGCTCGATGCCACAACCTCGCGAATCGCGTGATTGCTGGTGTCCGCGATGAAAATGTTCTCCGCGCTGTCCACAAAGACGCCCACAGGACCGTCGAGTTCTGCGCTGACGGCTGCAGCCCCGTCACCGGCGTAGCCTTGTGTACCGCTACCAGCCACGGTTGCAATATCGCCCGGCTGGATCACCACTGTGGCAATCGTAACCGCGGCCGCCCCTGTATTCACCACGCGAATGCGGTTATCCGAAGTATCCGCGATGAAAATGTTTCCCGCACCGTCCACGAACACGCCGTCGGGATTGTTAAGTTGCGCGCTGGCAGCGAGTCCACCGTCTCCGCAGACTGTTGTTGGCGGTTGAGGGCACGGCGTGCCATTTCCCGCGAGGGTTTGAATATCGCCGCTGGCTACTACGACTTCGCGAATTACAGAGTTGACGGTGTCGGCGATGAATATATCTTCCGAACCATCAACGAAGATGCCTCCGGGATAGTTCAATTCCGCATTCAGCGGCGAACCCCCATCGCCGGAATAGGCCAGGAAGTTATTTCCGATGATGGTCCCCATCGTGCCCGCGGTCACCTCTCGAATCACAGAGTTGTCCGTATCGGCGATAAAGATATCCCCTGTACCGTCCACAACGATGCCGCTTGGATAGTTCAGTTCCGCACTTATCGCGGGTCCAGCATCGCCGGAGTAGCCTAATGTGCCGTCACCCGCCACCGTGGTGATGGTTCCGCCAGATGCCACTTCGCGAATTACGGTATTATTTGTGTCCGCAATAAATATGTTCTCCGAGCCGTCCACGAACACTCCATCGGGCGCACAGAGTTGTGCGGCTACCGCCGGTCCGGAATCGCCCGTATATTCGCAATCAGTGCCCCCCTCCGAAACGTAGTAGGCGCCGGCCACGGTTTGAATGTCGTTTGGCGCAATCGCAACTCCGGCAATCGTAATCTGCGCGGTCCCCGTATTCACCACGCGAATAAGGTTGTTATATGCGTCCGCGATAAAAACGTTCCCCGAGCCGTCAACAAATACTCCTTCGGGAACATCAAGTTGTGCGCTCGTCGCCAGCCCGCCATCGCCGGAGTAGCCGCACGGTTGCGGCAGCGCAGGGTTGCCCGCGATAGTTGAGATGTTGCCTCCGCTCACCTTGCGGATAAGGCAATTGTCTGCGTCCGCGATAAAAATATTTCCCGCGCCATCTACAAAAATGCCGAAAGGATCATTGAGTTGTGCGCTAGTCGCGGGGCCCGCGTCACCTGAATACCCCGAGCCTAACGTGGCGCTTCCCGCCACCGTAGCAATGTTGCCGGTCGAGGCCGAGACCTCACGAATCACCGAATTCTGGGTGTCCGCGATGAAGATGTTTCCCGCACCATCCAAGAAAACACCTTCAGGACCATTAAGCGCCGCGCTGGTTGCGGGCCCGCCGTCACCGGAGTAGCCGAGAGTGCCGTTTCCGGCCACCACGGTAACAGTACCGGTGGTGTTCACTTTGAAAATATGACTCGAGTAGGAGTCGGCAATGTAGGTGTTACCCGCCGAGTCAAACGCGATACTACCCGGATACCCGACGCTAGTTCTAAGCGCCGCCAGATTATTCGGGCCGCCGCCGGCAACTGTATTTACGTCATACTGGGCGAGCAAAAACTGTGGCATGAGCAGCACAAGAGCAAGAAAGGAAGGTACCGATATGCGATGAGGACGCATGATCACTTTGTCTCCCTGCTGGCGATCCGGTCCAGGCGGACCACCGTTGTGCTCTTGGTTTTACCCGGCCCCGGCATCTGCAGGACGATTCGGGGCCGCACTCCCTTTTGCCACAACTGGTAGTCGGAGCGCCGGATGGTAAATTCCTGTGTGGTCTCGACGGAGGCGTGTGCGCGAAGCGAGACCGCGCAGGCCTGCGTCCCGCCTTTATCGGGATGGGAGAAATCCCAAAGAGTCATTCTTTGAATGGAAAGGCTATTCGGTCCGTGGTTCTCCAAATGGATGCGGATCCGAACGTGTTTCTGGGAACCGAAATCGGTGCTCTGCACAACCTCGTAGGAGCCGGTGACGGTGGGCGCGTTATTGGCTAATGCCAGCTCGCCCCCGAATATAAATAATGCAACGATCACCCATCGCCACTTGCGGACACGAAGAATGTTGCAACTCATGTGAACCTACCGTCCTTCCCGGGCGCCCTTGAAGCCAACCCCCGCTCGATGACGCTTCATCGCAGCGTTGGGAGCGCTGCACCAAGTTAGATCCGATTCAACAACATAAGGCCATATTTCTTGTTATAGGGCAATTACGGTGCCAGCTCAGCATAAGGACTAAATGCAATATTCACAAGGAGTTGCATTTTCAACCGCGCAAGAATAGCCAATAATCAGAGGGGTAAAACACGCCCCTGCTGGGGAGAAAGCCCCGTTCGAGAGATCGACTCCGCGGGGGTCCCTTTCCCTCGATCTCGCCCGCTGGACGGGCGGACAGGATGCGCTGTGCGAGAATGAAATGCTCCGCGAGGCAACCTACCAACCTATGAACCCCGACCCTCAAAGAACACCCGAGCCGGGCTCGCGGCACAGCCTGTTCCTGTCAGCAATGCCAACGTTAGGGGCTATGCTGCTGTTGTTTGCTTCCGCGGCGATCTTTGAGGCCAAGAGTCTCTCTTCTCTAACGGCTCTCTCGAACGACGACATCTGGTGGCACCTGCGCACGGGATTGTGGATCCTCCAGAACCACGCTGTTCCGCATGGTGGACTTTTCTCGCAGTCGCCGGCCCTTCCCTGGACTGCTCCGAGCTGGGGCTACGATCTGAAGGTTGCTTTCGCCTTCAAAGGTTTGGGACTGCGGTCCATACCAATCCTGCTGATGGGCTTCAAGACGGCACTCGCCGTAGTAACCTTTCTATTGGCCGGTGGGTTAGGCGGAAGATTTTGGCCCGCGGTCGCATTGTCGGCCACCGCGCAATACATACTAGTTAGCGTGCAGCCGGAGCCCGGCTATTGCTCGATCGTCCTCTTCGCAGTCGAATTGCTGCTGCTCAGCGAGAGCCGCAGCACGGAAAGCGTTCGACTTCTCTTTTGGTTACCACCGCTTTTTCTAGTGTGGGCCAATCTCGATTTGCAGTTTGTGTATGGAATCTTGCTTCTCGGCCTGTTCCTGATGACAACTTTCCTGCCGCATCTTGGATATCGATCGGCAGTCGAGCAGGATCAGAAGAAGAGGGATGCCATCTGGGCAAAGAATGCTGTCGCCGTAGCAATAGCATGCGGCATCGCGACCTTCGTGACCCCGTACTCTTATCACCTCTATGGAGTATTTTTCGCTAGCCTCACCGGCGCCGCAACCAGCTACATCCCGGACCTTCACGCGATGACGTTCCGCCAGCCGCAGGACTATGTTCTAATGCTGCTGACGATGGGAGCATTTCTCGCGCTCGGTCGGCGTCGTTCGCGAGACATATTCCAAATCGCACTCATGATCGGATGCACGATACTGGCTTTTCACGCGCTGCGTAACGCATGGCTTGCAACCCTGGCCGCAACCGCAGTGCTTGGCGAGGCCATCAGCAACACGGTCGGGACTGCAGACTCAGACAAGCGGCGCGCGCGGAACAGACAGGTGTTAATCGCCGCAGGATTGGCGGCCGCGATCCTAATCGTCGCGGCTGCGCTCGAAATCCCCCGCAGTCATGAAGAGCTGATGGCAAAGGTCGCTCAAGCCTACCCGGTTGCCGCCTGCGATTACATTCGCGAACATCAGCTGCCGCAGCCGCTGTTCAACTCCTATGACTGGGGAGGATTCCTGACTTGGTACCTCCCGGAATATCCCGTGGCCATCGACAGCCGCCCCGGCTTGTACGAAGACGACTTCGTCGCGCAATATTTCAAGGCTATGAACGCTGATATGCGTTATCAGGCCTATCCCGCGATGGCCCAGGCTGAAACGCTGCTCTTGCAGCAAAATTCTCTGATGGGGCAAGCCCTAAGAACGCTTCCGGCGTTCCAAGTGGCGTACAGGGACGGCGTCTCGATTGTTCTGATAAAGCCGTAAGGGTGGCGCGTGCCGCTAGGGACGTTCCCTCTTAAAGAGCATGTATATCTGACAGTGAGAATAGCCAGTCTTTGTAAGCAGATAACCATCGGAGAAATGATCAAGTGAGTACCCCCAAGCGCCCGTAAAGAACAACTCTTGCCTGAATAGATTGGCGTCGAAAGGGTCAAAATATTGGATGACGATGTAGTCTGCCGCTGCGCTGCGCAACTGATCTTCAACTTGCTGCGGATGGTATTCATACACGGAGTGGTGATAGTAGGCGCGGTGCAGGTTAGCAAAGATGTTGTGGTCGAAATAGGCGTTGATCGCGACCATACCGTACTGATTGCCATAGATGACTTTGCCCTGCTTGACCAAGGGTGTGAGGTACTTCGCCATGTCCTCGGCTCCGGAGTAGGGGAGCCGCACCTCATTGCGGATCGCGACAGAGGCATTGAAGACCTGATAGCAGAGTGTTAGTGCCAAGGTTGCAACTACGGCCCTGTAGCTCCACAAGCCCGCCGCGTGCAGACTACGTACTTCCTCAGAACTCGGCCAGGCGATCGCCAGCCCGGTGATGATGGCGAGGAAGATCGTACCCTGCTGATACGGCCCTCCGTTTGCGTAGCCGTATAAAATCGCCATGAGTACTACGGGCAGCAGAAAAGAAGTTAGTGCTTTTCGCAGGAAACACCACACGCCGAATATGCAGAACACTGCAAGTGATAGCCACGTGTTATCCACGAGCGCACCGATGACGGATGCGAGCGATCGTTGTGCGATCACCACTGCCGTAACCCCAGCCTGATGCGTTGCCTCAACGTCCGGTGCCGGCCGGAGAATCATAAAAAGAAACAAGTACATTACGACGAGACCGGCCGCTGAAACCGCAAACCATCTCCGCGTCTTTTGGTCGTGATCGGACCACCGCTGCATAAATTGCAAAGCATAGGCAAACGCTAGCCCGAAAGCCATAAGGCTGCCGTGAGCGGTCAAATTGGCCAGCGGAACCAGGGTTAGCGCAAAAAGCTGAGGCCGCTTCAGATCCCGGAATTGGCGAGCCGCAATAAAACAGAGGACGGGAAACATGACATATGACCGCGCGACAACAGCATATTGATAAACGAAGAAATAGCTAAACGCCATCAGCCAGCGGATCGGACGTGGAAACGGCGAAATCGAGAGCAACGCAATCACGCCTGTGAGCGCTAAGGAGGCTCCGACATACGAGAGCGCTCCATATCTGGCGTGGAATACATGCTGTGCCGCCCACAGGATGGTATGCCACAACCCCGGAGAACCTTCGTACCGCAGTTCGTGAAACCAAATGGTACGCAAGTCAAGATCGCGCGCAATTAACCAAGCTTGTGCTTCGTCTGCCCACTTCTCGTGGAAACCAATAGTGAAACTGACGATAACGATCCAAACGCCCAGCACGCCAAAATCCCCGATTCGCCACCAAGGATTAACCGAAGAAGAGCCACTCGAAGCGGGAGCAAGGGAATCGCCCTGATAAGTGAACGATTGTGTCACGGGAGGATCGAGTACGGGGTTCCCGAGAATGTTGGCAAGGTCAGTCATTGAGTAGCTCGGTCCTCGTCTTTTGTGTAACAGCGCAAAATTAAATACCTTTATCGCTACGCGATCATCCGGTTCTGCTCAGCCCAAACTTGACCTCGATTACTGGGATGGCGCAGGCTCTTGACGCCGTGCGTATACCGTCGCGGTGTCATCGTGGTAAAGGAGCTGGAAACGAGAATCGATGCTCAGTATTTTGGCCAGCGGCAACCTTGAATCCAAAAGCACAACGCCCGCCTCATTCAGATAAGGATCAGTTGCATACGACGTATTGGCGTTTTGGGAATTAAAGAAGAGGCGATCCATCTCGTCCCCATAAAGATCGTTGCGCCCGTCGATCGCAACTGGATAATCGGGCATGTACCACATTAGGAAGCCACCCCAGTTGAGATTGTTGTAGAGGGGACCTGGCACCGGATTTCGCCGCAGGAAGTTGATCGCGTTCACTGGATACTGGGAACTGATCGCCCGGTCAAAGCCACGCTGGTTGAAGTCGGTGTTACGAGAGACCAGCGCCAACAACAAGACGACGGCCGCCGTCACGGCGACATTCTCAAACCAGCTCTCCGGGCGATCGCGTTCCCCCTCTGGTGCAGGAAAGTCCGCGATGCAAGCCGCAGCTGGAATACAGACAAACCAGGCGTCGCGCATGGTGCGAAAAGCAACCACGCTCGTGATGGTCAGCAACACGAACTTGAACGGGTCAAGCTTTCTTTGCCATCCGACCGCGAAGAATCCTCCCGCGGTCAGTAGCAGTTCCGCGTACTGGCTATAGCTGCGGAAGGTCAGCGGAAGTAACTCGATGATGACCGAGTAAGTAAATTTCGCTTTCGAATACTCGTAGACCGCTTGATAAGGACGATAGAGGTTGGGACCGGCGAACGTCGCGAGTACGCATGCGGCAAACAAAACCAGTAGATTCTTGGCAGAAAGCTTGGGAGCGCGCAAGAAACGAGCAGTAGTCCCAAGACTGTTCGCTAAGAGCTGGGCCAGTGATACGACTGCAGCGAGGCCTAGGAGAAACAAACCATAAACGAACTGGATGTGTAGGTTGGTCCACACTAGAAAAATCAGTGGCATCCAGCAGAGGGCTTGCACGCGACCGCTGCGATTTGCCTCCAGAAGAAGAGTCAAAACCACGGAGAACAGCACCATCGAAAAGAAAAATGGCCGCGGCATTGTGCTGAACAGGAACGCCCAGCAGGTTACTGCGGTCAGACCACAGGCCAGCCAGAACCGGCCGGAAAGACGGCGCAGCATCCAGTAAATGGAATATGCCACAGCGAGCGTGAGAAGCGTCCCGAAGAGGCCAATCCCGAGGAGACCGAACCAAGCATAAGCCCGCGACAGCAACACTTCGTAGCCCCAGCTATAGGCGATCCAAGGGCGGTTCGCGGCGGTGCGCGACAGAATGCCGGTGTGAGGGAGGGCCCAATGCTCGACTATCCAGTCACCAACTTTGAGATGCCACCAGATGTCGAAGTCGAGAACCGAAAACTTCAGCTGGAATGCGAAGGCTCCTATCCCGGTCAGCAACGCGACCAACGCGGATAACTGCAACCAGCGAAGCCGAAGCAGCGGGTGCAACTCCTGAATGAATCGCAAGGGTCGTTGCTTCTTGACGTCGAAGAGGGTAGCGCTGTTCACAAGACAAGTGCCGGGACTTTTCGCGGTTCGGTACTCAATACGTCGAGCGACTCGGCTCCGCCCTCTCCCGCCTCGTGATATTCGGCGTCCTGGTTCACGGCCCAGACATCGAACTTTCGATTACCTGCCAAAATATTCTTCGCCGTCAGCATGGCAGTCATCATGGCATGGTCCTGATTGTTGTATTTATGCATGCCGTTACGACCGACCAGGTGAAGCGTGGGGCGGGTTTCTTCGAGAACCTCTCGGATCGTGTTCACGTGCTGCTGATAAGAATCGTCGTAAACCGGATATGCTTTGGGCTGTCGGATGACACAGCCATCGACCACATCCTCACTATCAGCGAGATTTATCTTTTGGATTTCTCGCTTAGCCAGTTCGATCAGCTCACGGTCGTCCGCGTTCCACAGTCCATCGCCTTCGAAGCAGAAATATTCCAGTCCATAGGAGCTATAGCGGGCATCGGGAACCATCTCGGGCGACCACGACTTGTAGTTCTGTACGCGACCAACCTGCACGCTGGGATCGTGGATGTAAATCCAGTTGTCAGCGAAACGGCCCCGGTCCTTTACGATCAGTCCCACAGTCAGGAAGTCACGATAACGCAAAGCGCGCGCAGCCTGGATGGCAGCTTCGGGAAGCTGCGGCTCTAGTTGGGTCACCAGTTCCCGGATGGGCATGGAGGAAATCAGGTGTTCAGCACGATATTCTTCGACCTCGCCGTTGGCACGGCACGTGGTCACGTTCCAGAGATTGTTGGTGGAGTCAAAGTGGCAGCCAACAACTTTGCGGCCTAGTTTCACGACGCCGCCCAGCGCGCGAACCTTTCGCGCGCATGCTTCCCACATCATTCCTGGCCCCTGGCGAGGATATCGGAATGTGTCGATCAGCGTCTTCACAACCTGATGGCGGTCTCTTGGCTTTTTCCAGGCAAAAAAGGCATGTTTGATGGCCGAACCAAGCGATAGCCCCCTAATCCGCTGTGCCGCCCAATCCGCGGAGATTTCATTGCAGCTCATCCCCCACACCTTCTCGGTGTAGGTCTTGAAGAAGATGCGGAACAAACGCTTCCCGAACTGGTTGGAAACCCAATCTTCAAAAGTCTTAGGGTTGGGCTTGGGTCGGAGGCAGGCGGTCGCAAACGAGAGCATGCAGCGAATCGATTCGATTACGCCCAGCTTCGCCAATGCTTCGATGGGTTTCAAAGGATACGTGTAGAACTGACCGCGGTAGTAAATGCGAGATGACCGGGGACGTTCGAGCATATCTTCGCCGGCAATCTCGGTCCACAAGTCTTCCACTTCGCGGGACTTGGAGAAGAACCGGTGCCCGCCGATGTCGAAACGGAAATCCTTATAGTTGACAGTTCGGGAGATCCCGCCGACGTATTGAGGGTCGCTCTCCAGGACAACCACCGGAGCCTTCTGTTTCGACAACTCGTACGCGGCAGTCAGTCCCGCCGGTCCGGCGCCGACAATCACGGCCTTGAAGATCACGGGTTCCATGGGTGAAGCAGATTTCTGACCCCAATTTGCGAACCTACCGCGAACGGCAGTCTCCGGAGGCGAAAGGTGGTGCAGTACGTATCGCCCCGAATTACGGACTGGCAATCGGGCTGCCACCCAAGCATATGGACTAAGCCAAAGATTCGCAAGATTTTATACGCTCGGCGTGGCGATGCACTCCAAGTCGGCAGAGTGGCAAAACACGCCCTTGGTGGGGAGAAAGCCACTTTCCGAGCCTGCTTTCCAGCGGCTTAACAGCCTCGGGTTCCCCTCGCAACCGAATGAAATCAGAACTGCAAGCGGCAGACTCGAGGTAATTGCAGTTTGGCAATTCCTATGCACTCCGTCTAGATGGACTGTTGCGCAATCTCCTCGAATTACCGTTGGATATTGGATAATTCGACGGGTGGCACTAAACGCGAAGTGCATATCGGCGGATGCGACGGGGGGGTAGAATCTTTCGTTTTCCTAGGGACAACGTTTTCAGAAACTGTTTAACGTGATCCTAGGGACCATACAGGGCTGGATCATGATGGGTTTGAGGACGCGGTTAGGCCCACGGAATCAGATCCGATCCAGCCCTGCTTTGTCACGTGGCGATCAACCCGGAGGTTTTGGGGATCGGGACTGTTGGGGACGTTCTGTCCGCGTACGCTAGCGTGTGGAAAACGGTAGAACTTCTAAGGGTAGCAAGGAGGCCTATCGCCCAAGGCACGTGGAATCTGGCTGAACATCCGGCTAGGCGCAAAGCCTGACAACGAATCTATTGCAGCGCATTCGCCGGCGTCCCAGGTTTGACTCCAGAGTGCTTCTTAGCCTGCGCCATCAATTCCAGAACCTTGTCCTTACCTTCATAGTTTGGATTTGTGTCCAACAACTTCTGCCAGGCGGCGGTAGCTTTATCGATGTCCATCTTTCCCTGCCACTCGACGATTCCCAGGTTGAACAATGTGTTGGCCTTGGTCGGTTCATAAGACAATGATTTCTGGAATTCCGCGATGGCGGTATCGGCATCGCCGGCATACCAATAGGCCGTCGCCATGTCGGTACGAACGCCAGTGTTTGCAGGCTGCAGCTTCAGCGCGCGTTGGTAGTACTGGATGGCTGTCGCGTATTGCTGCGCGTCGTAATAGATGTTCCCAGCATTTTCCAGGAGTTCGAGGTTGGCCGGATCTGCTTTTAGCTTCTCGATTAACGGTCCAGCTTGAGTGTCGGCCATCTTCTGCATCTGTGCCGGAGTCGGAGTGCCCGGGCCTGCATTGATGGCCGGCCCCGCGGATACATTCGCCGTCGTGTCAGCCGCAGCAGCTGTAGGACTCTGCGATCCCCGAATGAACCAGCCGCCCGCGATGCCCACCAGTAGGCTTATCACCGCCAACACGTAAGCTTGGACGCTTGTCCATTGCTCGATAGAAGTTCCTCGATCTTTATTCGTCATTGCTCAGCGCTCCCTTAGATCTCTTTTCCTTCGCCAACGAACTCCGGCGGTTTTGTACTCACGTTGCGCCAGATCGCGCGCTAGCTTTTGCCTTGCATCTGGACGTCGGCCATCAGTTTCTGCACGGTGGCTTTGCGGTCTGCGCTCAACTGCGGATTCGATTTCAACAGCTTCTGCCAAGCCGCCAGCGCTCCCTTGCTGTCCTGTTTTCCCTGCCACTTGATCATGCCCAGATTGAATAGAGAGTTAGCGTCCTTAGGGTCATACTGCAGCGACTGTTGAAGCTGGGCGATTGCCCCGTCCGCATCGCCGTCGTAATACATGCAAGAAGCCATTTGCGTACGAATGGGGACATTCCTTGGATCCACCTGCAATGCCTTGCCGTAATAGCCAGCAGCTTCCTTGAATTGGTGGGTAGCCTGGTAGAGGTTTCCCGCCTGGATGAGCAGATCGCTGTTGTTCGGATCGCCCTTCAACTTCTCCAGCAGAGGTGCCGCTTTCTTGTCGGCCATCTGTTTCATCTCTTCAAGGCTGGGCATATGTCCAGCCATGCCGCCTGCCGGAGCCAAGGGTTGGGCATTGGCCGCGGGTTGCGATGGCGCCTGCGATTGCGATCCGCGGAACAGGTATCCGATTGCCAAGCCGACCAAGAGGCTGATGACCGCCATAGCATAGACTTGCCGAGCCCGCCAATTAGACCCTCCCGCTGTCTGCTCGACCACTTCGTTTGGCATTCGTCCTCCTTCGACCTGCGCATTCGTCAGCAACCTAACAGAATCCCGGTTGTTCACGACATCTTGCATGCACCCCATTTTTTGTACGCGGAAATCATTTTCGATCCGGCACAATCTCTACGCTCAGCCTACCTTATCTGCGCAGGGGCCGAGAGGACAGCGTGCGCCATCACAGGCAAATGTGATGTTGATCACACGACCCCCGGGTATCTCACTGGTCCACGTTCGGAAGCTGTAGCTCGGTCGCCCGTTGCCTGGCTGCGGCGGCGAACTGCCTCTGGCCAGTCGCTTCGTACAAGGCAGCAAGCCTCTTCCAGCGGCTCGCGACAGAGGGAGTTCTCTGGGTCGCTTCCTGTTGGCAAGCGATCGCTTCAGGCCAGCGTCCGAGGAGCCTATGCGCGTCGGAGTTCCCTTCAGCAATCTCCGCGTAGAGTTCCGGGGCAAGCGATTCGCTGCCGTTGCGAAACGGGCTGTGTTTCTGCGCTTGTCTGAACGCTGTTAGTGCCTGCTCGGGATGATTGAGCGCAATTTGGATTCTTCCAAGAGTCATGTACATCTCGAGCGGTTCCGTGGATTCCTTCGCGGCGCGCTCGATGGCCTCGACGGCTTCGACGTTACGTCCCTCGAACGCATAGAGGCATCCAAGAGAGTACAAGGCGCCACTGCTTTGATTGAGTGCAATGGAAGCGCGATATTCCTGCTCAGTCTCGCGGTAGCGTTGCTGCCGCTGAGACAATAAAGCGAGCAGCAAATGCACATTCGGATCTTCGGGGTAAAGCGCGGAAGCACGTCGCAGTGAATCCGCCGCCTCTTGATCGCGGTGCAATTCGAATAGTAGCGCTCCGGAATTCAGATAGAAATCGTAAAGTGCGGAACGCGAAGCGGGCGCAGGCGGAGCGAGCTGCTGCGTTCGGCAGTCGATCTGCAAGCGATCGATCCATGGACGATTCTGTGGTGTGTTCCGCAGATATACCAGCGAAACATCATCCATGTAGACCGGACGCCAGGTTGCACTTCTACAGAACGCAAACGGATCCATCTTCTGTAGCCCGCGGAACCCGGATGTAGCGACCAATAGAACATTCAGATTCCAGCGGTCGGCTTCGGTCTTCCACAACAGTGAATCGGGATCCTCGCGGTAGAGCCTGCGTTGTTCCACAACGAGATCGGGACTCAGGCGGTCGCCGCGGCCGTCGATGAAGTCGGGATACCCTGGGCCAAGGGCCCAAGCCGCAAAACCACCGAGCGCATACTCCTCGAAAACATTACCCGGCAACTGCTCCCGCTGGATAAAACCCGCCGCGCGAGCTGGAAACCAGGACGATTCTCCTGCGCCAAACCTCCAATCAGAGTTGAAAACCACATACGTGCGGCTCGAAACAAAGTCGGCGATATGGAGCAGCGAGACAATGGAGAGAACACCAAGCACGACTAGGGCAATGGTTACCGGCACTCGGACCAGCGGCTGCCTAGTTCGGCTGCTCTCGTCGGTGGAACTGACACTGGAGCTACTGACAAAGACTTCACTCAGCTCGGTGCCCCCGAGGGTAGCGATGGTAATGGCAAACATCCCCATGTAGCGCGCGTGTGCCAGTCCGAAATAGAGCGCTATGAAAGCGATGGCGGCGGCGCCGAGCTGTCGTTTCCAGAGAAAGAACCCGACCAGAATCAGCGCCACCAACAGTAACCAGGTGAAACCATTTTCCATGTGCCTGATGTCGATGAGCTGGTGCAGCAAATGGATTGAAAGCGGTACGCCCTGGAACTCGCCGATGAAAGTATTGCTGTTGAGCTTTCCCGGGGCTGGAGCTGCGAGTCCCGACAAAATGAGGGAAGAATCATAGATTCTGTAACCCCATGGATTCACCAAGGTGCCAACCACGCAAGCCGCCAGCCAGGGCCATATTTTTCTTAGCCGCAAAAGTACGGCCTGACGGCGCTCTGCAAACAATAAATCTGACATCTCAATGAGCAGGTATGCGCCGAGGATCCCGAGTCCTGCGATAAATCCCGGATGGAGATTAACCCAGAACAGCATGGTGACCGGCAGCAGCCAAGGCAGCGAACGCATCCCGCGGTGGTAGGCCCACAGTTCACCGAGAAAGAATGCAAAAAAAACAGTGCTGAAGAGATCGGCACGCGGAGCCGTGCGGGCGGCAATGGATTGTACCGCGAGCATCGCTAGTACCGCGCTGCCGATGTCTCCCCGACGCGTTAGGTAAGCCACAACCGCCAGAGATGCTAGCGCGCAAAACCAGCTCAAGCCTGCATAGCCAAACGCACGGTACGCCAGATAGAACAGCACCCCTGCAAACGGGGGATACGCCCACGGCTTTCCTGCTGACGTAAATGACAAAACATCGGTCCGAGGGATGCGGTGGTGCTGAATCACGTAGCGGCCCGTCGCAAGTTGCCAGCCCATATCGTAGTCGGCAACAGTGTGCAAGCCGGCGCTCAAGGCGCTAAGCAGCACCAGGAGAATGAACATCGATCGGACGACGGGATAGGCGGGGTTAGCAGAAGATCTCATATTTGCGCGCCCCTTATCGACTTTCGCCACCCATTCGATTTAATGCGCGTTGACGCAGTTGCAAAGCGGAATTGTTATGGGGGTCAATCCGCAATGCAGCCGCTAATCTCATCTCCGCGGTTTGATTATCCCCTAGGTCCAACAGTATTTCCCCGGAATTGATCAAGCTTGAGAGCGCCATATCCTTACTATCAGTAAGCCTAACCGTGAGTTGATACTGTTCCAGGGCATCTCGAAGTTGATGCCGGTTAAACAGGATCTCTGCCATGTTGTAATGACAGAACGCGTAGTCCGGGCGCAATACGCACGTTTCTCCGTAGTGCTGATAGGCCTCATCATACCGTCCTGCGGACGTCAGTGCGTCCGCCAGAGCCTCCTCGATAGCTGGGTCCGGACGGCCGGAAACGATAGCCGCCCGCGTAAACAACGTCACTCCATTTTGCCAGTACGACAGGTAGCGGGCTGTAGCATCCGCGGATACCGCGATTAGGCAAAGTGCAGCCCACGACGGTAAAACCCGAGGGATGGCGGTCGCAACAACCAGATCGCTTAAGCCCCATACGAGGATGATAAAAAGACCAACGCAAGGAACGTAAGCGTAACGATCGGCCATGGCTTGGCGTCCAACCTGAACGACCCCGATTACTGGAAGCAGCGTTATGAGGAAGAAGGACCAGCCCATCGCCAAGTAGCGAGTGCGGTGAAAATACAACACCGCCACAGTAATTGCCACTAGGATGAACGCCGATGCGACAGCATCCGACCAAGGCAAAGAGCGCTCCGGGTGGGGATAAAAAACGGACAGATTCGCAGGCCACACTGTCTTTCCAACGTATGCCACGTAAGAGACCAGGGCGTTCCCCATGCGCACAGAAAGCGGCAATGCGGATGCATCTGCCACCGCACCGCCTGAACGCTGCGCGGCCACGGTCACAGCAGAACTGGCAGCGCTCATCAAAAGCAGTGGCAGCTTCTCCAAGAACAAGCGCAACCACTTACCTCGGAATGGGAGATCCTCGTACCGTTCCAGTGGCCAGTAGTCGAATAGCAGCAAGACAAACGGGAGGCTCACTGCCATCGGCTTGGACATCAAGGCAAGAGAAAAGGTGACAACAACGAGCAGGTACTTCTTCCATCCCGGCCGCCGAACATACCAGCCATAGGCGGCAATCGTGACTAAGGAGAAGAACATGCTGAGCAGACTTTTCCGTTGCGCCACCCACGCGACGGTTTCCACATTTAGCGGGTGCACGGCGAAGAGGGCAGCCACCCAGAAACTACGCCCGACGGCGCCGGTTGCCCATTGCAGCAGCAAGAACAACAGCACAACGTTCGTTGCATGCAGTGCGACATTGACGAGGTGATGGGCTCCGGAGTGGAGGCCAAACAGTTGACAATCCGCCATGTGGGAGATCCAAGTGAGCGGATGCCAGTTTGCCTCATGGAAACTAGTGAAAGCCCAGATTACATTCCCGCGGTTCAAACCAGTGCTGACATGAATATTCCTGTTGATGTAGGGCCCGTCATCAAAAGCAAGAAACTCATGATGTACGACGTCGCCATACAGCAGTAGAGTGACTAATACGAGCAGCGCGCCCAGCAGTATCGGTTTCTGGCGCAGTTCG
>Ga0187855_10000242_pt1 | contig 50527 bp, 68 predicted proteins | sample June2016WEW_8_10_2_FD_132969 | JGI IMG/M metagenome (GOLD analysis project Ga0187855, IMG submission 132969) | Peatland microbial communities from SPRUCE experiment site at the Marcell Experimental Forest, Minnesota, USA - June2016WEW_8_10 | ecosystem: Environmental > Terrestrial > Soil >... | reverse complement strand
CGTCCGAAGTGGGGACCTGGGAACCGCCGTCGCCCGCGCCCGAGTTTAGTGAGCAGCCGCTTGCGGTCGGTTCGTAGAACAGCGGCGGCGCGCCGTAGCCGGCGGCATAGTCGTCGCGCCAGACGCCGTTGGGGAAACTCGCGGTCGATGCCGCCGTAAGCGCCGCGTTGGTCGCGACATGCGGCGCTCCTTGGAGTTGCGTGAGCACGCCGGCAGGCAGCACGCAATCCGAGCTTTGGGCGAGCCCGCAAAACGAGTTGATGAAATCCCAGTTCATGGTGTTGAGGATCGGGCCAGTGATCGCCCCGATGCCGTTGCTGTTGAAATAGGCGTTGTTATAGACGCCCAAGTTTGCTTTGGTGGTTTGCGCCAAGGCGAATGATCCGCAAACGAGCGCGGATATTACTGCGGCCCCGGAAATCAAGGATTTGGCAAGAGTCGAAGGCGAGATCAATTTTGAGACTTTCCGGTCTGACAGTTGCCGGCCGCCAAGCTGATCAAAGCTCAGAGCTGAGGGTAAAACCGCCGTTACTTGGGGACGTGAGAGACAGAGCGCCCGTCGCTGTCGCTTGGGCGCTGATGTCGATCTGGGCGAAGCCAATCGGGACAGCGCCCCACGCTGCGACGTTGGACGTCGTCCACGCGCCAACTGTCGCAAGCGAAGGCGTCGCGCGCATCGGCGGAATAGTTAAATAGAAATCGATTGAGTTGGACGCCGCCTGATAACCGCGGAAAACCGCCGACGGCAACGCGAGCCAATTGTAGTAGCGCTGAGACCGCACCATTTCGAGGCCGATCGAAAGGTATTCCGGCGTCGGTGGAGATGAGTTGACCCCCGTGGGAAGGCCCGCCGTCGCGCGGACGTCGGCATGGGTGATCTGCACCCATCCCGACGACGCGTTGAGTTGAGAACCGAAGTTGAGGGAAATCTGGTATCCCTTGACGATGTTCGCGCTGGGGACAAATGTATAGGCGACGACGGAAACCGCGCCGACCGGGACTGATTGCAGGCTCACAGGCGCAAGGTCAGTGACCACTGTACCGAAGTTGTCGCGCGCGGAGGGGTAGCCGGTCGACAGCGTCGGCGTGATCGTAGACGACGAATCGTTGACGATCGTAAACTGGACTGTGATGGCGGGTGGGCCTACGCCTATCCATCCCGGCAGAAGATCGTCGGCGACATAACTCTCGATGCGCTGGATAAGCGAGCATGCCAACAGGCCGGAGGCGGCGCTGACGACCAGCGAGTCCGCGTAGGTTCCCCCGGTGTCCCATTGCTGCTGCCAGGCCGCCGAGGCGCCGGCGGCGCTGATCATCCATCCGTCGAGGGTGTAGGCCGTCGTTCCCGAGGCGACGGTCCCTGAGGTTCCCCGCTGGGCGACGTCCATCTGGCCGTTGCGGAATTTATTGACGGAGCCGGCGCCGTTCCATCCGTAGGGCGAGACGCCCCACGATCCGCTCGCGAGCAGCGTTTGTCCGCCTGCCGCCGAACCGGCCCCTGGAGCAGGAACGAGGCCCGCTGCCCCGCCCGAGCCGGAATCGCCGGTGAACGCTGGCGCGGCCAACGAAGAAAAGGCGCCCGCGGCCGGCGCCGTCAGGCCGACCGTCGCGCCGTTGATGCTTCCCGCTGTGATGGCCGCAGCCGAAGCTGTGGCAAGAAGCTGCTGCATCAAGCCGGCGATGGCCTGCGACGCCATGCCCGACAAGCGGTTGATCGCATACGAGGCGCCGGCGGCGACGACGCCGCCGCTCCAATAAACAAGGGAAAGGCTCGTCGCGCTCGAGATTGCGCTGACGATGCCAAAAGCGTTTCCGCAGATCAGCATGTCGCCGACGCCAATCGTCCAACCGCTCACGCCATCGGGCGAAAGAAAGGCGGTTCCAACGCCCGTTACCGGATAGACGCCGCCCGAGAGCGCGCCGACCGCGATCGTCCCCGCGCTGTATTGAGGAATCTGCAACGAGCGCGCCATTTATGCGGCCTTCCGCGTGTGGCGATCCGGCGCCATCGCGGCCACAGCATCAGCGATGCGCGCGATCGGTTCGCGCCAGCTGTCAGGGTCGGTCTGGTCGACGATTCGCATCGTGGGATACCAGGGCGCGGAGCCGCGCGCCCAGCGCCAGCACGGCGCGATCGGGTTGAGCATGATCACCGGACGCCCCATGGCGCCGGCAAGATGGGCGACGGCCGTATCCGCAGAGATGACGAGATCGAGCCGCGTCAGAATTGCCGCGGTGTCGGCGAAGTCCTTGACGCCTGCGATCGGCCACACGACGCAGTTTGCCGCGCCTTGGTTGAGATCGCCGGCGTAAGCGCCAACCTGCAATGACCACAACGTCACGCCGGGGATCGCGGCGAGTTCGATCAGCTCGCCGAGAGGAATCACACGCTGGAGGCCGCGCTCGACGCCCTTCGCCGTTCCCCAACACAAGCCGATTGCGAGCTGCTCGCCGCCGCCATGGACAATGTCGGGGATCTCGAACGGCGATTTTAGATAGGGGCGCGCCGTAATGATTTCACGGCGCGGCGTTTTCACGGCAATGCCGCCCTCGGCATATTCAGGATTGAGCAGGGCGACCGCGTCAAGCAGCGGGGAATGAGCGTTGGCCGAGGACGCGGCCCTGACAATCCCCGTGGGCTCGTAATCATCGATCAGCTCGTCGATGCCGCAGCAGCTTGAGAGCAGACGATGCAAGGTTGCCGGGCAGGCGAAAATGAGCCGCTCGGCGCGGGCCAAGGTTTTGATTGCAGGAATGAAGCGGGCGAACTGAATGGTGTCGCCGAACCCCTGCTCGTGGTGCAGGAGCAGCGTTGCGGCCGGCTCGCCGGCCCATCGCGGCGCCCCGCACTGCCAGATCGGATTCTTGATGAGGTATTCCCAGCGGCATTGCAGAAGTTTCAAGCCACGGGAGAGATCGCCGCCTTTGAGAACTGTGTGCGCCAAATTGTTGCGGATTCCGAGGTCGCCCGGCGCCAGGGCGAGCGCTCGCTGAAACCATTCTTCCGCCTCATCGGCGCGACCCGTCGAATAGCAGGCCAGCCCCATGTTGATCATCGCCAGCTGGTGATTCGGGCAAAGGGCGAGCGCGCGCTGCGATGTCGCCTCGCTTTCCCCGTACCGCTGCGCGCGCCACAATGCGGCCGAGAGCGCCACAAGCGCGTCCGCTTCGCCGGGCGCCAGCGCGACGGCGCGGCGCCCCAACGCAATCTGTGCTGGATAGTCCCAACCTTTAGCCGCGATCTCCAGCAAGCCGAGGTAGGGAGCGGCGAGGTCAGGGTTGATGGCGATGGCCGCCAGGAACATTTCGCGCGCCCCGGCCAGATCGTTGGCCGCCAACCGTTCTAAACCGCGCTGATGCGACATTGTGGCTGTTCTCAATTGCCGGCCGCCGCGGGCGTTGCGGGCGCCGCGGGCGCTGCGGGCGCTGCCGAAGGCTTGGGATATTTTGCCTTGATTGCATCGACCTTGGCGACGTAGGCGCTCCATTGCGACGCGTCGCCCTTCTCTTTCCAATAGAGCGCATCGGCGAGATCGGCGATGGGGGGATATTCGGCGGCGCGGCGCGCCGCATAGTCGCTCTCGTGCTCGATCTTCATCCGACCGTGACCTTTGTCGAGAGGTAGCCGGGCGCGCTTAGCGCAACGGTGTAGGGACCCGGCAGATTGGGCGATAACTCAAGAACGCCATCGGTGATGGAATAGACTGCGCCCTCGATAACTGCCGTCGTTTGTGGCGGCAAACCGCTGATTGTCATGCTTGAGACGACGGGTTGCATCGGGCCGCGGGGCATGGCGGCGCCATTCGCAACATAATAGATGTCGCCGCGGAAGAATCCGTCGACTCGCGCGCATCCAGTTGGCGTATTGGCGCTGAGATCGGTATCTTGGCAACTAACGGTGCCTTTGATTTCGCCGGTTACTGAGTCATAGACAGTAAATGTCTGCATTTTAGCGTTTGACTCCGAGAATAAGTAGTGACATCTCAGCAACACCGTCGCTGCTTGAAGACCCGTACCAGTCTATTGTAACATGATGGGAGCCGGCAGCTAAGACTCCTGGTGAGTAGGCCAGCACGACGCTTATTTCTTCAAATCCGTAATTAGCTTGGGTCGCAAGGGTACCATCAACATACATTTGAATATTTGACGTATAGAAGCCAGACGAGTAGGTTTGAACGGCACTGAATACGACATGAACAAATCCGGGTTGATCAAGAGTGAAGTACAAGTCTTTCAGCGTAGTAGTGCCGCCGCCAACGGGCGCATTTATAGCGGCTGCCGAAAACCAGCTGGTTGGAATCGTCACCACGTTGTACGGCGAGTTGCCGAGCTGCAGCGTGTTGGTGATTACGGCGGTGCTCGTGACAAGGCTGTAAGCGTTCAGAGTGCCGTCGGCGATGAAATTGCCGTTGAACGCCAGGCCCGGAACCCCGTTGATCGTCGAAATCGACATGACGCGGGTAGAGGAATAGCCGGGCGTGATGAAGAAGAATTCATCGGCGCTAACGGTGAATGCCGAAACCCCTGTGCCGCCGCTGAGCAGTTCAAATCCGGTGATGTAGCCGTTGACATCGAGTTTTACGCCATAGCTTGCCGCAGTTATCCCGTTGAGGGTGGCGACGGCCGCTTCAGTGGTCGAGATGCTGGAGGAGTTGGCGCCGACAGCGGTGCTCAGAGACGAAATGGCGATAGCGACGGCGGTGCTCGCTGTGGATTGCGCCGTCTCGAAGGCCGACAGGCCCGCTGAAACGCTTCCGACCCCGGTGCTCAGCGAAGACAGGGAGACAGCAACGGCGGTGCTCCAGGTCGATTGCGCGACCATGAACGTCGACAGGCCCGCCGTGACGCTGCCAACGCTGGTGCTCAGCGAAGACAGGGAGGCAGCGACGGCGGTGCTCGCTGTGGATTGCGCCGTCTCGAAGGCCGAGAGACCCGCTGAAACGCTGCCAACGCTGGTGCTCAGCGAAGACAGGGAGGCGGCGACGGCGGTGCTCGCTGTGGACTGCGCGACCATGAACGTCGACAGGCCCGCCGAAACGCTGCCAACGCTGGTGCTTAAAGACGTGACCTCGCCGGCAACGGCGGTGCTCCAGGTCGATTGCGCCGTCATGAACGTCGACAGGCCCGCCGAGACGCTGCCGACGCTGGTGCTCAACGCTGTGAGGGAGATAGCGACGGCGGAACTCTCTGTGGATTGCGCCAAGATGAACGTCGAGAGGGCCGCCGAGACGCTGCCAACGCTGGTGCTTAAAGCCGTGAGGTCGGCGGCAATGGCGGTGCTCGATGTAGATTGAGCGATTTCAAGCGAATTGAGCGCCGCGTTTACGTTTCCAACGTTCGCCGTCAGAGTTGTTATAGCCGCCGCCGTCGAGACGCCGAGGCTGCCAATCTGCGAGAGAGCGTATGTAATCGCCGTCGCCGTTGACGCGCCGATGCTGCCGATCTGCGATTGCGCCGCCGTAATCGCGCCATTCAACGACGCCACATGCGTAATCGTTGCAATATTGATGTTGTCTTGCGCCAACGCGATCGATTGAGCGACGATGTCGGCGAGGTCGGCCTGCAAATCGTTGAGCGCGACATAGAGGCCGGCGTTGCCGACATCTACGGTCTGCTGAGGGCCGGGAGTGACAGTGATCTCTTCCCACGTTGGCGACGAAAAAGCGCCGTTAACGCCCTCGATGCGCAAATAGAGGGCGCTGATGTAACTCCAGCCAGGCAGCGAGAACGAGTTGGCCGAACCAGCCCAACAAGCGCCCCACGTCACGCCGTCGACAGACCATTGGACTTGATAGCTCGTCGAGTTGGGATCTGGGTTCCAAGACGCGATCAGCGTATAATTGCCGGCCGCGTTCATATCGAGCGCGGCGCCGAATCCGGTGATATCGGCGGGCTGAGGAACGCCCGTGCCCGTAAGCGCGTGCGTATAGGTGGCGCAGCTCGATAGCGCCTGGAGGCCCTTGCCGAAGATGTTGTAGCTTTGGAACTTGAAGTAAAGCGTCTTGCCGATCAAATTGGCGGGGACGGAATATTTGAACACGGCGCCGTCGAGGCGAGCAAAGCTGGCGCCAGCCGAATGCGCGGCGGGCGAAGTGCCGTAGAGCCCGCGCTCTAGCCCAGTCAAATTATATTTGTATGTCGCGTAGGGGGTCGCGGTTGCATAGGCGACCAGTTCCTGATCGACGAGCGCCATCGGCGCGCCGGCTTGCGCGGATGCGGGCGTTCCGCTGTCTAATACGCCGCCCGATTCAGCGACGCTGACGGCCAGCGTGTTGGCCGTATCCCAGCCGCTCGCCGACGCGAGGTTGCCGGTAAGGACGCCCTGGCGCAGAGGTTGCGTGACCTGCCCAATCGGCGGCCCGTAGCTCTCGTCGTCGAGGCTGGCGTAGATGTAGGCGCCGCCCCAATACGGATCGGCCGCGCCACTGATCCCGCCGCTGGCGCCGAGCCAGATTTCCGCGACGTTGCCAGTCAGCGCCGGGGGCGGCTCGTAGATCAAGGGCGTGTTGACCGCGGCAGCCGCCACGCCCTGGTTGCTCTGCCACCCCGTCGGGGTGGCGCTGGGATATTGCACCGGCGTCGAAATGCCGACGGTTAGCTCCTCCGCCGTCACCGCGAGCACGCCGTTTTCATCCTCCTCGATCTCGGTGATGCGCACCGGATAGGCGATGAGGCCAAGGTTGGCGTCCGTAATCTCGACAATGTCCATCGGCTCGAGCAAACCGAATTCCCAGCCAAGCCCGAACTTGAAATGCGCGCGGACGTAGAGGCCGCGCTGAAGGATGGTCTGGGCGACGATCGGGGCGACGAGAATGTCGTCGCAGATCTCATGCGCTGTGACGGTCGATCCGACGCGCGGGCCAAAAAGCTCGATTTGCGACTGGTCACGCGCCTCGACCGGGGTCGAGCCGTACTGGTTGGCGCGAGAGCAGCATTCGATGCGCTGAATGGTCGGCAGCGTGAAAGGATCGAGTCGCGAAACCTTGATTGGCTCCTCGCCCGGCTTGGTGGCGATGAAGTCCGTGTCCGTCAGCGAATAAACGGGCGTCAGGTCAGGCGCGTAGCCTCTGGGAACGTGGCGCGTAAAGGTGATCTTGACGACATTGCCTTCGTCGGCGGGGCTAAAAACGTACTGCTGCCCCTGCCATCCCGACGCGAGGCCGTAAGTTCCGGCGCCGTTTGCGGTCCCGCCGGGGTTGTAGGTTAGCGCTGCGCCGGTAAAAGCGTATTTCACCCCGCCGTCGCTGACCCACAAGGCCGTCGCGCAGACTGTCACGGCGGGATTAATGACGTCGTTGGGATCTGTGGAGGGCTGCGGAACCGAAAGACTGATGGTCTGGGTAAGATCGGTGGTCCCGATTGGGAGGTCCCCGTAGGGAATAAACTTCAGCTGCGTTCCCGACCAAACAGCGGCGCAATTGCAAATCTGTAGCCACCGCGTAAGAATCGAAGACGCCGTCTCCTGGCCGGTCAGGGCCGGCGAAAAGCCGATGCCGAGCGCGGCGCAATAGGCTTGCAAACTGGCGTCCGTCGAGCCGGCGCCGCCGCCGTAAAGCGTGGAGGTGTTGATCGAAGAGGCGGCAAAACCGGCGCCATATTGCGGGTTGGTAAGAAAGTCGTAAATGACCGCGGCCGGATCGGCGTCGATGCCGTTGGGCGACGTCCCGTAGAAATCGGCGCTGACGACCTCGAAATTGTGGTTGCCGATTGATGCGTCGTCGCCGAGTTGGTAGCTGGCGGCGCAAACATAGGCTGTCCCCTGGTAGCCAAGAGCTTCATTGGGATATACGCTCGAAAGATAGCCCCACGTCGCCTGCGGTGTTGTCCCTTCGAAAAGCGTCAGGTTGAGCTGCGCCAGCGTATAAATGTCCTGGTTCTTCCAGATCTGGTTGATGCCCTGCAAGGGTCCTTCGCAGAGCGCAATCATCAAATCGGCGGTGTAGGAGTAACTACTGCTCGGCGTGCTAAAAAAGCCGCCCTTTCCGCCGGGGTTGGTAGTCTGAAAATTATTGTACCACATCACGTTGCCGCTGAGCTTGGTCATCCCCCAAATGATCGCGATCGGCAGCGTCGACGTCGATGTCTGGATCTGCAAGCCGGTGAAATCCGGCTTGGTGTTTGGCTGGCCGAAGAGGTTGCGGAGAAAGGCCAAGGGTCAAGCCTCGCGCCAGTAGCTGAAAAACTTCAGCTCGCGGCGGTTCAGGTCGGGATTGCGCATCGGCTCCTCCTCGACGACCGCCCGGCCGGAAGCGTAGGCGTGGACGATTTTTAGCGGCTCGGTTCGCGTCACAATTCCTCCGTGGGCGAAGCAGCGACCGATCTTGAACATCATGACGTCACCCGGCCCTGGGGCGGCGATCTCTTTTGCCCGTGCGAAAAGGAAGCCGAGGTAGCGCTCTTCAGCGCGATGGAGCATGAAATCGGCGGCGTAGGGCCGCGGATCGAATTTCTCGACAAGGCCAAGATCACAGAAAACACGCACCAGCAGCATCGCACAATCGATGGCAACGCCTTTTATGTCGCCCATGTGGCAATAGGGCGTGCCAATCCACAAACGCGCCGCAGCGACGACGCGCGCACGGTCGGCGATCATAGGGCTCGGTTTTCCATGATTGACCTCAGTATGCAATTTGAGCCGGCGGAATCCACGGAAAGCCACGGAAACGGGCAAGGTTGTTGAACACCGACTTGCAGGTTCCGTTGGTGTGATCGCAGCCATTGTAGACAGTGAACCCGTCGCCCGCGGCGGGGGGATCTGGCAGCGGATAGCGCAGGGTCAACGAAACGCCGGCAAGAATGGATTGCACCGTCGCGGTCAGGCCGGCGTTGGCGCCGGTGTTGAATACGATCTTGCCTTGGGCGTGAACGGCGAGGGCGGCGCTGGTGTTGACCTGCGTCGTCGTCGAGCCGACGCCAGCGGTTGAATTGGTCGCAAAGCTTGACGCGGTGAGGCCGCACCCGGCGTCGTAAAGCGTGTGCAGGCAGGTCGCCGAATAGAGATTGCGCGGCATTTGATAGTCGAGAACGACGAGGTCGCTCGCCACCGTCAACTTGGAAGTTGTGCGTCCGACCTCATCGATCGTCGACACGCGCCCGTGAAACAGAGTGATCCCGCCGATTACGCTGCTCGGCGTGCCCAACCCTGGGCCAAAATCAAGATTGAAATCGGGGTTGAAATCCAACTGATAGAGGGCGTTTAGCCAGTAGGCTCCCGGCGAGGAGGCGAAGGTCAAGAAGACCCGGTCGCGCTGAACGATCGCGCCATCGAGGGCGCCATCAGCGAGCATCTGCAAAAACATCGCGCCGCTGACCAGATCGGTCGGGCGCGCGGCGACGCTGATCTGCTGACGATCGACCTCGAGCCCGACGTTGCATTTGTATTTGAGGCCCTGCACCATCGGGCCGTTGGCGAGGAATGTATTGCCGTCATAGGCGACGGGATAATCGACGTTCGTGTAATAGAGCGACGGCCCGTTTAGCAGCGAAAAGGTAAAGCAGTCAGCAAACGTGAGCCTCGCATCGGGGATGTTGCGCAGGCCGTTGAGGTAGAGCGCGAGCTGAGTCGATGCTGCGCGCATCAGATTGCCCGCAGCGATTTGAATTTGACCGACTTCGCCTCCCACAAATTCCACATCGTCTGCGAAAACTCAAGGTTGTCGTCGGAGAAGCGGCAAAGGAAGCCGAAGTAGCCGGTCCAGGTCAGCACGGCGCCGCTAATCGGCGGTGTGTTGAAGGTGACAGCGCCGTTGACAATCGAATAGGTTGAAGACGAAACGAGAGTTCCGTTGCTGTAGATCTCCGGCGCAATCGCCGCCACGTTCCCCGAGTTAAAATAGAGCGTCGTCGCCGAGTTGACCGGAGCAATCACGCTTTCCGTCATGCCGCCGAGCGTGCGGATCAGCTGAAAGGTCGTCGTCGCGCCGTCGCCGACGCCAAAAGTCTGCACCGGCGCGACATAGTAATCGGTGACGTCATAATAGATAAATGTTCCAAAGCTGCCCGCCATCATGCCGTAAAATCCCAGCAGCGTTTGCAGCGACCGGGCGCCGACCGCGCCATACATTCCGTTCGTCGACGAATCGAGAGCGTTGATCGTCATCTCAAATTCCCAGACCGGATTCTGCCAAAGCTGGGTGCGAACCTCGCGACCGCTGGTGTGGGCAGCGACAACCGCCGACCAGGTCTGCTTCTTGTTGACCGGCCAACCCGCGCCGACGAGAAAGGGGAAGACGGCCGTGGTCACGAGATTTTAAGCCCGTGATGCGCGCCGGCGCGCATGGCGGCAAACGCCTCGCTCATCATCGCTGAGCGATTCCAGCGGAACATATCGGCGACGGATTGCGAGTCGACGGCGTGAACGTGGAGTTCTTGGTTGATGGTTCCTGCGCCGCCGCCGCCGCCGCCGCCGTTATTGAGCATGCCGCGGAAGGCGTTGGCTTGCGATGCCGGCATGACGAGCTCGTTTTGATGGATGAGCGTCAGCTGGTCCTTGGGAACGTCCCACATGCCGATGTCGGCGCTGCCGATCTGCATGACGGAGGCGGCGGCGGCCGTGCCGGCGGGGATCGCAGCGGGCCCCAGCACCGGGGCGAGAAAGGCCGCGACGCCGGCGCCGACTTCGCCGGCAAAAGCCTTGACGGCGCTGGCGACGCTGGCGAGGACGCCCCCCAGTCCCGCTGCCGACGACGACGCGTCGGCCGCCGACATGGTCGCATCGCCGGAGACGTGGGCGACGACGACCGTGTTGCCGAGAACGAGCTGCTTTGCCGCGTTGGTCGCTTGCAGCAACCCTTGTTCGGCGAAATATTTGATGGTGTCTTCGGTCAGGTCGGCAAGCACTTTTTTGCCCGCCGTCCCCCAGTTTTCCGTCCCTTTGAGTAGCGGGTCGATCTGCGAGGTGAAGGCGTTGCTGAAGGTTTTGGCGGCGATGTCCCAGGCCTGCGTCGTTTTAGCGGCCGCCTGTTCTTGCGCGTCGGTCATCGCGTTGGCGTTTTCGAGGTTGAATATTTTGAGGTCGCCCTGAAGATCGGCCAAAGTCTTGGTGGTGAGGCCGGCGATCGCGAGCTCATCGGCGTAGAACTTGTCGACGGCGGTCTTTTCGGCAGACAGCGCCGCCAAGGTCAATCGCAGCTTTTCCGCTTCGGTGATCCCCTTGGCCTTGGCCTCGAGCTCGTAAAGCTTGATCTTGCCCTGCGCGGTTTTTTCGGCCTCTTCGATGTCTTTGGAGTAGGTTGCCTCGTTGGTCGCCGCGGTATCTTTGGCGGCCTTTACGCTTGCCTTGGCGGTCCCGTCGAAAGCGGCCTTTTGCGCCGCCTCCAGTTTTTCGGCGATGCTTTCTTGTTGCGCCGCGCTCAAGCCGGCCTGCTGCGAAGCGCCTTGCCAGAAGGCGACGGCGGCTTGTTTCATGCCTTCCTGAGAGCCGCGCCAGGTGTTTTCAAGGTGATGGAGCGCCGCCTCGTCCTGGGCCATGGCGTCGCGATCGAGGCCGAGCGGATCGGCGCCCTTCTGGGCGTTGACCAGCGTGTCCTCATGCAGCTTCTTGATCGCCGCCTCGTATTCGTCGATGCGCGCCGTGTCGCCGGAGTCGAACGCCCTGTTGAGGCCGGAAAGCAACGTCGCCGCGTCGTTGCCGAGCTTGCGCGATTGAGAGCCGACGCGGTCGAGCGAGCCGGCGATCTTGTCGGCGTCGGCCATCAGCTTGGCGGCGGTGACGTCGGAGGCGTTGCCCAGCGCGGCGACTTGCGAGCGCGCCGCATCGAATTTGGCGCCCATGTCGGCGGCGGCCTTGGCGGCGCGGTCCTCGCCGTCCTTCAGCGCCTGCATTTCCAGCTGGACGTTGTCGGACTCGCCGGCGAAGCCGGCGAGCGAGGTTCGGTTGGCGTCGAGCGCCGCCTTGTGCTCCGTCGTGGCGCGCGCCACCAGGCCGAGCTGCGTCTCCATGGCGCGCAAGATGATGACCATGGCGTCGCCGCGTTGACCCGATGCCACCAGCGACGTGTAATGCTCGCGCTCGCTTTCCAAAACAGATTTCTGCGACGCAAGGTATTTGGTCCCGGCGCCGTCGAGGTCGGAAAAGCGCCCTTCGAGCGTCTTCATCGCCGCGGCGAGGTCGGTTCCTTCGGCTCGAGCTATCGCTTCGGCATAGGGAATGAGTGCGGTAGCAAGCTGCTCGCCGCCGTTGCCCAACTTTGCGAAGCTTGCCAGAATCTTGGTTGAAGTCGACTCGGACTCGCCCGACAGTTGGGCAAACTCATCCCGTAACGCGGCGGATTCGGTTTTTATCTGAGCGAAGCCGCCTTCGGCCGCCGCGGCGCCGAGTCGCTCCAGTTGCTTGTCAGATTCGACGGCCTGATAAGTGAGATAGCCGAGAGCGGCTGCCGCGGCGAGCCCGGCGACGGTAAGGGCGCTAAATCCTGCATTCTCGGCGAGCAGGTGCACGGCAAGCCCGGCGAAAGTTCGGCCAGCGCGCTCGCCTTCCCCGGTCACAAGCTCAAGCACGCCGTGAATCCCGTGCGCCATCTGGCGGGTCGAAAGCTCGATACCCTCCGCTGCTGTCGAGGCGCCGGCCTTGAGGCCGGAAAAGCCGTCCTTCGCGGCGGTTAGTTGTCGCGCCAACCCCAGCACCTTTTGGCCGGCGTCGGAATCGGCGCTAGCGCCCAGCTTGACCATTTCGCGCGAAGCCGCTGCAAGCTCGCGGGAGAGCTGCCGTATCTGCGCCACCGCGACGGCGTTTGCCGCCTCGAGGGCGCTCGTGTCGCCACCATATGTCACATAGATGTCTGAGGACATTTGGGGCTACCTGACGTAAACGGAGGGGGCGATGATTCGAATGTTATTGGCGGCGGCAATTCTGGCGCTGGCAGGGAGCGCGCCCAGCGCGGCGAGGGATGAAGAGGCGGCGAGGCGTATCGTTTTTGACTTAGCAATCGCGTCTTGGGCAGGCGGAGCCTGCTCGCCGGTGATGCAAATTGATCACGAGGCCGTGCTGCACTGGTCTCGCATCATTATATCCGACCTGGACGATGACTCCGGCGCCGTCGAAGCGATGGTCAAAACAACTACTGAAGCCCTGCCTGCGGCTGCCGCCGACAGCTTAACAAAGCTCGGGTGGGCCGTGTTTTGCGCCGGCATATGGGACGGGTACGGAGACGACGGCGTGAGGCGTCAGGGTCTTTTGCATAAGGCCCCATAGCGCGCGCGAGTCCCCTCACCCCTGCCCCTCTCCCGAACGGGAGAGGGGTTCCGCGCGGCTAGCGCTTTTTGAAGAAGCGGCGGGGGGCGCGGAACCATTTTTCGTGAGGCTTGCAGGCCTCGGCGAAGTTGGCGGGGGCGGTCTCGACCGGCGCTTTGTAGCCGACATAGGCGGCGAGCAACCAGTGCGTCGGCGGTTGGGCGCGAAGACGTTTGCGGAGGGCGTCGAGACGCGGGAACGTGAGCTCGTCGACATCGCGCCACGTCCAACTATAGTTGGTGGCCTCGATGATCTCGGCGTAGAACGCGTCCCAATCTATTTTTTTTGCGCGTCGGCCTCGTCGCGGGCGACGATCGTCATGCCGCAGGCCGAAAGCACCGAGGGCAGCGCCGCCATCAGGTCGCCGCTGGCGAAGGGCAGCTCATAAAAGTCGTCTTTGCTGCGCGTGGCGTCGACGTAGCCGATCGCCGAGAAAACCACGCCGGCGATGGCGTCGAGCGCCGCCTCGTCGAGGTTGACCAGCGCCCGCTGGGCGTCGAGCGCGGTGGGGAACTGGCGCGAAACGGCGGCCACCGCGGGCTGGATCCGCTTGACCAGGCGGAAGGGGAGATGGGGCAAATCCCAGTGGACGCCGCCGAGATCGACGGGGAAGGTGTCGTCGGACATGAGGGGTCCTCTTGCTGGGGGCGGCGGAGGCGGCCCTCGCCTGGCGCTTCGCGCCTGTCCTCTCCCGCGAGAGCGGGAGAGGGGTTGGTTGTCAGGTCTGGTCGCCTAGCGTCAGGATGCCGATGTTGCCGGTTCCGTCGTCGAAGGCTTCCATCGAGAAGCTCGAGAGCTGCCAATCGCCGAGCTTGGCGTCCATGCTGAGCTCATCGCAGGTCATGCGGTTGATTGTCAGCGTCGCGAACAGGCCGGTCGAGGGGTCGAAGCCACGGAACACGCCGGAAAAGGTGGGAGTCACGCCCATCGTGTTGTTGGTGATGGCGATGTTTTGGCCCGCCGTGGTAGTGTACAAATAGTTGAGCAGGACTTTGGCGCTGGCGTCGCTCGAGCTGAACGTGTAGACGCCGGTCGTGCTGGGATTGGCGGGCGCCTCATAGGTCGCGGTCACCGTCGGCGCAACCGAAACCAGGGCCAGCGGCGCGCCGCCCGGGCTGTAGAATGCGCCTTCGTCGCCGGCGAACGTCGATTGGTTGGTCGGCGAGATCGTATAGGGCGACGAGCTCGGCACGCTGTGCGCCTCGTCGACCGCGAGCTGGGTGCCGCCGGTGGCGAGGGTATCGCCGTAAAAAATGTCATTGAACAGCTTGCCGGAGAAGACGCCGACTTCCGCCTTGAGAGTCATCTTACCCTCGCCGCGGGCAATGAATAGCCCGAACTGATTTTTACCCTGCAACGCCTTGGTGGTAAACTTGGTCTGGATCGACACGTTCTGCAGCGCCCCGAACTGGCGCGGCGTCTGGGTCGCAATGTCGGTGCGCGTGCCATAGAGCCGGCCGGCAGAGTACGGGACTAGCATGGTGGTTGGGCTCCTTCTGAGGGACTAGGCGGCGTCATCGCGACGGCGCGGAATTCAGAGATCAGAGGACAGAGGACAGAGGACGGAGGGGTTCCCCTCACCTTTGCCCCTCTCCCCTCGCGAGAGGGGTCGCAAAGGCCGCATCCAGGGCGAGTTGGGCCTCGTCGAGGTCGGCTTTGGTTGTCCGGGCCGCGAGCTGGCGGCCGAGAAAGTGGGTGTAGGCGCCGGTGAAGGTTTTCGACCCGCTGTGGTGCAGCAACAGCGAGGGATCGAGCCAGACCGTGCCGCCAGCCTCGCGAAAACGTTGGCAGAAAATGAAGTCCTCGCTGAAGGCCTCATGGTCGACGACGAGGAAATCGAACAACCAGGTGAGCCGGCTGCCGTCGCGCTCCCTGACCCACAGGTCGGGAAAAAAGGCGGTCATGCGCTCGATGGCTTTGCGGGTGATGCGCAGGAAGCCGGCGGGAAGGCCGAGGCCGGGGTTGGTCAAGAGCCTGGTCGCCGGGTCGGCGGTGAGCGCGCCCCGCCAGCGGATCGGATAGTCCTCGGGATCGCTGCGGAAGCGGTAGGCGCCGCCGACGAAATCGACGGGATGCGAGATGAGGCGGAGGAAGGCGCCGGGGGCGGCGGCGATGTCGGCGTCCCAGAACACCATGTCGCTGGCGTCGGAGGCGAGGAAGGCGGTGAGCTGCGCATTGCGGGCGCGATGGATCATCGAATCGCCGGGGCGGATGTGGATCTCGCATTGCCAACCGGCCTGGCGCGCCTCGTCGCGGGCGCGAAAAAGGCTGATCATGGTGGGCGGAGCGATGTCGCCGTAGGCGGGGACGGCGACGAAGACGGACTTGGTTGTCATCCCTCATCCTGAGCTTGTCGAAGGACCCTCATCCGGCGCTTCGCGCCACCTTCCCCCGTGAAAAACGGGGGAAGGGTCAGGGTTCGCCGGTGGGGCGGGCGAGAACTTCCATGCAGGCGCGGTAGCGCTCGCTCACCGCGTAGCGGTAGGGCGTGAAGCCGGCGGCGCCGAGCAGCTCGTAGAGACGGGCGCGGCCGAAGTTGTGATAGTGCTCGATCTCGGACCAGTAGGGATTGACGCCCGCGGCGGTCAGTTGGCGGAAGATCGGCGCGTCGGCGTTGGGCATCGAAACAACCAGCATGCCGCCGGAGCCGATCAGTTTTCGCGCGTGATCGAGAGCCTGAACCGGAAAGGCCAGGTGCTCGAGGACGTCCATCATGGAGACGACGGCGAAACGGCGCTTCTCGTGAAAGTCGGCGAAATCGCAACAATGGGTTTCTACGTTTTCGACGCCGGCGGGGCGGACGTCGAGGCCGACCGGCTCGAATCCGAATTCCTGGGCGGTGAGCAACAGCGCGCCGTCGCCGAAGCCGATGTCCAACCAGCGCGGGCCGGGAGCGTGAAACGTCGCCACGCGCTCGACGATGCGGGCGGCGATCGGGCGCTGGCGCTCGTAGCAGGCGGCGTCGGGTTGCTGAAAGGCGTGGGCGCGGGAGAACAGGATTTTGGCGCCGGCGGGGGAGAAATAGCCGTCGGTGAAGACGTGGGCGCATTCCTCGCAGCGCATCCAGACAAGCGTTGGCGGTAGCCGCGAATCGTAAAGGGGATGGCGCGAGCAATCGGCGGAACGCAAGAAGCTGAAGGCGGGGGAAAAGCAGAGCGGGCAGGCTTGATAGGGGGTGCGCATGAAAGCCCTCATCCGGCCGCAAGAGCGGCCACCTTCCCCCGCGAAGGGCGGGGGAAGGGGTTAGGGGATGCGGATGGCGATGGGGACGATGGCGGCGGCGGCGCCGGTCTTGGCGCCGGTGCGCTTTTCGACCTCGCCGTCGATGTAGACGGCGTCAACCAGGCCGTTGAGGGTGTAGAGATAGGTCGAACTGGTTGGGGTCAGGGCGGCGTCGAGAGCGTCGAGGGCGTTGTTGATCAAGGTCAGCGGAATCAGGTTGGGCTCGGGGCCGACGTTGTTGTAGAAAATGGCGTCGACGTGCAGCGTGCGCTTGGGCGGCAGAGCCACCGAAGGGCGTTCGTATTTTTCGCCGGGCTCGACGAGGAAAAGCGCGGGCGACATCGCCGGTGTGATCGATTCCGGCTCGCGGTCGCGGCGGCTGGTGAATTTGAAAACGGCGAGGGTCGAGAGTTGGGCGAACAGCGCGTTGAGGATCGTCTCGCGGGAAGCGGCCATCAGTCGGCTATGTCCTGTTTGACGCGGTCGAGCGCGGCGAGGATTTCCGCGCGGTGGCGAGTGAAGGCCGGGCCGATGGCGGGATAGGGCTTCACGGCCGTCGCGTGGCGATGGACGAAGCGGACGAATTTGCTGACGCCGCCGGCCTCGAAGGCCATGACGCCGCCGGCTTTGGCCTCGATCATCAGGTCGGAGATGGTGAAGCCGAGCTCGAGCAGATGGCCGAGCGGGCTGGGCGTGCGCAGCCAGCCGACGATCGCATAGCCCTTGTCGGTGACGCCGCCGCGGATGCTGGCGAGATACTGGCCGGGCTTTTTGCCGACCGAATGGATGTGCGCCAGGGCGATGTCGCGGGCATCGCTCTGCATCGCCGGGGCGATGGGGGTCAAAGCGTCTTTGAGCGCCTGGCGCGCCTTGGGGCCGACGGCCTCGAGGTGGGCGTAGGCGCCGCTGGCGTCGATAGTCTGGCGGAAAGTCGGCATGATTAAGCGACTCCGGCGACGGTGAGCTTGATGGCGCCGGCGATCGCCATGAGGTAGGGGTCAACCTGAGTCACGGTGAGCTGCTCGGTTGTTTCGGGCAGGGTGACGAGGTCGCCTTTTTGCACCGGCAAAGGGAAGCGGGAGCGGTAAAGCTCTTCGGCCATCACAATCACGCTGCGGTCCGTTTCGGTCACCGCGCCCGCGCCGCCGGCGCCGAGGCCTTGTTGCGACGCGGCCGAGCCGTCAGGCGCGGCGAGCAAAACCTTGGCGCGTAGGTTGACCGAAAAAGTAGTGACGTTGGGCGCGTAGCCGAAGGCGCGGGAAAGCACGATGGGGACGCCGACGCGCTCGATCGCCTCGCGCCAGAAGGCGCGGGCGGATTCGTCGATCATCGCGCGCAGCCCCAAAGCGCCAGCGTCGTGTTGCCGGTGTAGGGCGTCGAAACAACCAGCACGGCGCGGAAGCGGTCGCCGAGGACGCCGTCGACAATCGTGTTGGCGGCGAGGCTTTGCTGCGCCGGGCTGAAGGGCGCCGCCTTGTCGAGGGCGCTGAGGTTGGCGACCGAAAGGCCGTTGGCCTCGGCAAAGACGGGGGCGAAAATGTCGATCGGGGTCTGGCCCTGATCGAGGGATGTTTGGAAGTAGATCGTCGCGCCGCCGACCGCGCCGCCGCCGCCGTAGGCAAAGCTCGCCTGCAGGCTGAGCGCGTCGACGCCGGCGAAATTCAGCATCCAGTCGCCGAGGAACGTGCCGGCGGAGGCCAGCGAAAACGCCGCGCCGGCGGTGGTGAAGACGAAGGGGCCGGGGTTGTCCATATCAGAATTCCCTCACCTGGCGCTTCGCGCCTGTCCTCTCCCGCGAAGCGCGGGAGAGGGGGGTTAGGCGACCACGGGGACGCGGTAGCGGTTGATCAGGGCGGTCACTTCGGCGGGCATGTCGTCTTCGCCGCCGGGGCCGGTGCCCATGACGTAGGAGGCTTCGTAGGCGCCGACCGCGGTCTGGCTGCGGATGAGCGGATTGCGCAGGCGGCTGAACCAGCGCATCTTGACCAGCATCACGCAGGCTTCGTCGACGTCGTCGGGGATGGTTGCGTAGCCGGATTGGTAGATCGCCACGACCGGGCTCGATTGCCAGTGGCAGGGATAGCCGTGCAAATTGAGCCGCGTGAGCCAGCCGTGTTCGGCATCGAGCAGGAAGTCCGTTCCGAGCACAAGCGTCGTGACGACGCCGACGATGGTCTCGACGACGGAGGTCATGGCGACCGTCGGCCAGGTCGTCAGCTCGAGCGGGGCGATTTCATCGCGCACCACGCGCGGCCAGGAGTCGCGGGCGAACCAGAACTGATCCTGGATGGTCTGCGGGGCAAAGATGCGGTTGCAGTAGTTTTGCAGGGCGGCCGAGCCGACGCTGATGGTTTTCGACAGCCAGGCGTCGTGACGGGTGGTCTCGATGTCGAGCTCGGTTTTGACGGTGGCGAGGGTGGTGAGGTCGGTATCTGTCGCGGGGGTGACGACGGTGGAGATGAGGGTTGAAGAGCGCATAGCCGCAGAGTCCCCTCACCTGGCGCTTCGCGCCTGTCCTCTCCCGCGAGCGGGAGAGGGGTTTTACTGCCTACTGCCGAGCCTTGAATCAGCGCTCGTAGTGGCCTTCTTCGAGATAGTTGAAGGCGGCGTAGCCGCTCGAGGACGGGAACCAGAGGTAGCCGTAGAGCGACCAGCCCGGCGGGATGACGATTGGCGGGGCCTGGGCGACGATGCGGCCGGGGCCGGCCGAGCCCGAGGCGACCGTGGCGTAGCCGCCGGCGAGGCCGTCGACCGAGCCGAAGCGGATCTCGTTTTCGTCGAGCGCCACCGGGATCTGGACGCGCATCTGATAGGCGCGGACCAGCGTGCGCGCCGCGGCGGTCGCCGCGGCGATCGTCATGTTGGCGCCGCTGGCGGCGACGATGAGGCCCGAGGCGGAGCTGGCCGTGGCGGCGCCGCTGGCGTTGGTTTGGTTGGCGACCTGGGTGAAATTGGCGGTCGGAATGCGCGTCGCATCCAGGATCAGCGTCAGGTAGGCGGAAATGGCGGCGGTGGGCGCGGTGGTGAGAATCCAGCGAATGAAGTCCGGGACGACGTTGACGCCGCCGGCAGCCGCGAGATTTTGGAGGATGAACAGCGGAAACGAGGTCGCCAGCGTCGTGTAGGGCGTGGTGACGCCGTAGGTCACGGCGCTCGCCGCCGCCGCCATGCCGTTGGTGACGTAGGACCCCTCCTCGGCGAGCGCGCACTTGTTGGACAACATCGGGATGGTAAAGCTTTCGCCGTAGGGACCCATGCGGGCGCCGCTGGGGCTTGATTGCTGTCCGTCCTGCTGCTTTTGCGCGTAGGCGAGAAGGCGCGCGATCATGCCGCGCTGAACGATTTCGTTAGCCAAGGGAGTCTCCTGAAAGAGGGCGCGGCGTTGTTTGGCCGTTAGTAGGAAATGCGGGTCATCAAAATCAGCGCCGTCGCCGAAACCTGGGCGACCGGCTGAAGCTGAATTCCCGAGCGGATGATCAGGCTATTAACCGCCCGCCAGACGACGGGGTCGAGTTGGACGTAACGGCCGGCGTCGGCAATCACCGTGATCTCGTTGCCGAACGCGTCAAACAACTCAAAGTAGTTGACGCCGTCGACCGACACCTGGAATGTCAGGTTGGCCGGCGTCCACACCGCGGGCATGAGGATGCCGTGAAGGGCGTTCTCGCCGAGACCGACGGCGGCCGACAGCGATTGCCCCGCCGAGAAAGCGGCGGTCAGGGGAACAAACAGGGCCATCGTCGTTGCTTTCTGGGGCGCCGAACCCCTCATCCGGCCGCAAGAGCGGCCACCTTCTCCCGCAAGCGGGAGAAGAAATTAGCGTCCGCAGTCGATTAGCGTCCGCGGTCGATTAGCGGCCGCAGTCGATCATCGACCGCAGTCGATCATCGACCGTTGAAAGCGTCGACCTTGTCGACGGTCAGGGTTCCGACGCCGGTTCCGCTGGCCTTATAGGCGTCGGCCCAGATCTGCATGATCGAATTGGCGCCCGCCGTCGCCGTCCAGGTGACGGACCCGACCGCGTTGACGCGATTGCCGTCGTAATAGAAGACGATGTCGGAATTGTTCGACCAGTCGATGCGGAACAAATGCTGGTTGGTGTCGGAAGTGATGGCCGAGCCGCCGATCTGTTTTGCGGCGACGCTCACCGCCGATTGGACGCCGTCGAGCGCGTAGACCAGCAGCGCGCCGCTCGCCGCCCAGCCGAAGCCGAGGTAACGCGCGAAGCTCAGAAAGCCGCCCGACACCCAGGCCGAGCCGACGCCAAGCGCCGCGCCGGCATTGCCGGTCGGGAGCACCGCCAAGGCGGCGCGAAATTCGATCATGCCGGTCTTGGTCACGTCGAAGGACAGCGAGTCGTTGAAATAAAGGCCCGCTTCCTGCGCCTGAGAGGCGCTGGTCAGCGTATCGGACACGGTGCCGCCGACGCTGTTGCTGTCAAGCGCGACGGTCGGCGGCGCGCCGCCGACGATCTTTTTCACCCAGGCATAGCCGGCGACCGGTGAGCCGGCAACGGGAATGCCGGCGGTGTGGCCGGCGCCGACGAAATCGTCGCTGAATTGCAGCGGCCAGCCGCCGTTGACGGTCTCTTGCGTCAGGTCCTCAAAGGAGCGCTGGACGTAGGTGACATATTGATCGCGTGTGGTCATTGCGCTCCTCCGGAGCTCAGAGAACAGAGAACAGAGAGCAGAGGACGGATCGGCGAACTATCTGTTCTCCGTTCTCCGTTCTCCGATCAGACGATGGTGGTCGGCGGCGAAGCGGCCTGGACCTGGCCCCAGATGTGGAGGCGGGCCGAAGTGACGTTGGAGGCCGAGCTGGCGCCGGTCGAGACTGTGATGTGGTTGAAGCCGTTGACCATGTCGAGAGCGGTCTCGGGCTGGATCTCAAACAACACGATCTTGTCAGTCGTATTCGCGTCGGTGGTGAAGGAAACGGCCGCGGCCTGGGAAACCAGCGCATCCGAGGTCCCGGTGGCGTCGTTGAGCCAGATCGGAACCGCGGTGGCGACCGCCTTCGAGCCGGCGCCGCCGCTCGAGGTCGCCTGCAACAGGGTCAGCGCCACTGTGCTGGCGGCGCCCTGGTTGACTTCGCAGACCAGCCAGGCCTTCAGCGCATTGCGCAAACTGGCGTAGACGCCGGTGCGGCCGGCGGCGTCGGCCGCGGCGGCGAGAATCGTCACAGGCGGAAACTGCGACGCCATTTGATATTGGACGCCCATGATTGGGACTCCTGGGGAAAGAGAGAAGGGGGAAGGGAAAACCCTCATCCGGCCGCAAGAGCGGCCACCTTCCCCCGCAAGCGGGGGAAGGGAAAGGGCGTCAGCGCGCGCCGAGAGCGACGAAGGGAGAGCGGGTGTAGCTGCCTTTGAAGGGGGTCATGGGCAGGGTCCACATCGGCTTGCCGTCGACGCGATAGGTGATGCGGAAAACCATCTGATCGGTGAGGAAGGCGACGTGCATGCTGGTCGCCGCTTGGACGCCGCCCTTGTCAACCAGGGTGTATTGGCTGAGGTCGAGGGCGAGGATGTCGCCGGGAGTGCCGACGGCCGGATTGTATTCGGTGACCACCAGCGGCTTGCCGTAGAGGGTCGCATAGGGGGCGCTGCTCAACCCGCCCGGCGGCAGATAGACGAGCTGGCCTCCGGTGCCGACGGCCTGGTTCAACTGGTTGAGCCAAGGCTCGCATTCCTGGTTGATGAACCACACCAGGTTCTTGCGGCTGCGCCCCCAGGTGCGCATCCACATATTGTCGATATTCTCTTTGACGATGGTCTGGGTGGTCTGCCCCGTCTGCTTGGCGACGCTGACCAGCGCGGTCGAGTTGAGCACGCCGAGCGGCAAGCCGGCGCCCGAGCCCTCGATGATCGAGTCCTCGGTCATGAACATAATTTCTTCCGAGAACGCCTGGCCGGCGATCGAGGTCAGCGCGGTCGAGTCCTGAAGCAGCTCATCGGTCATATACATGACCGAGAAAAGCTTATGCAGGTTGAATTCGATCATGCGGAACTTGGGCCTGCTCGCCGTCGGCGCCGTGCCTTCGTCGAGCCAGTAGGACTGGACGCCGCCCCATCTCGACCCGGTGGCGCGGCTGGTTTCGTCGACGCCCGGGATCTTGAGCCCGTTGGCGCTGGCGCTGATCGGGATTTTGTTGAGGCGCTTCAGGATCTCGCCCATGTCGTGGGCGAGCATCCAGATCGCGGTCGAGAAGTCGGTTTGGACCAGGAAGCCGCCGCCGGTGGGGTCGACTTCGCCGGCGCCGCTGGGGGCGCGGGAAAAGCGCTCGTCGAGCGGGGCGCGGACGAGACGCGAGTCGCAATCGGCGCCGCGGGACATGGCGTATTGCGCCACCGCCTGCAATTGCTGGCCGAAGCTGCGGAAGCCGCTCGACGCGCCGGCGCTGTAGCCGGAATGGCGGCGGGCGAGCGCCAGGGCGTCGGAGAAGTCGGCGGAGCGGCCATGGATGGCGCCGAGCTCGCGCGCCATGGCGCCGATGCTGACGATGTCGGCGCCAAGGGGCTCGACGGCTTCGCCGGGCGCGGAGAAACCGGCGGGACGCGCCAGCGCCGCGGAACGCTTCAGCGCCGCTCCGGCGCGCGTGATTGCCGCCTCAGCGTCGGAAATCTCGCGCTCTTTGGCGGCGTAGAGCGCCGCGTCGGCGATGACGGCGTCGGTGTTGAGTTGATCGATCAGCACGCCGAGATTTCGGCGCTGCTCAGCGAGCTTCGCGTCCATTATTGGACTCCATCTAGCGGCGCTTCACAGCGCGGCGGGGGATGCGGCGTCTCACGACGCTGCGGTCTGAGCTTGCCCAGGGCTCGGATTGGCGGGCTTGGTTGAGGAGCGCGTAGGCGCTCATCCGGCCGCAAGGGCGGCCACCCCTAAACGGCGCGTTTGCGCCGCCGGAGGGGAAAAGGCGAGAGGACCGACCCGATGGGCCTGAGTCGAACAGGCAACGTTGTCCGGCGTGTTTGACGCAATGCGGACGACGCTCTGCCGGGAGCTACGGCGGGAGGGCTCTCTCTAGCGCTGGCTTGATTGAAAGCCGGCGGATAGAAAGCTTTGGGTCAACGACCCCGGCTACAGTTGGAGGCGTTCCCGCCGCGCGTTTGCAATCGCAATCTTGATCGTGGCGGGGTTGGCTTTCGCCCGCGATGCTTCCATGAGGGCGGCAGTAATTGCCTCGTTTTCGTCGGGCTGAGTCCACAGCCAATCTTCCTCATTGAGAAGGACTGTCGCGGCAAAGCGAAGGGTTCGTTCGTCGGGAATCCAGCAGGCTTTTTCGCCAAGGTCGTTAGGCATGCGTGCTTCCCCTCATCCGGCCGCAAGGGCGGCCACCTTCCCCCGTAAAAAACGGGGGAAGGGGTTAGGCGGTGGCTTTGAGGCGGAGGGCGTGGGCTTTGCGGACGCGGAGGGCGCGGGCGTCGTCGGTGTCGCCGTCGGTGTCGCTCTCTTCGGGGTTTTCGTCGTCGGGCTCTTCGCCGTTTTTGTCGATGACGGAACGGACCAGACAGCGCGCGGTTTCCATGTGGTCATGCGCGGTCTCGATGTGGTCATGAGCGGAGCGCAGGCAGCGGGCGTTTTCTTTGCTCAGAACCTTGCCGGAGCGCGTCAGGCCGAGATCGGAGAGCGCCTGTTTGACGGCGCGGGCGATCTCGTCGGCGGGAGCGCTTTTGATGTTTTCGGAGGTCTCTTCGGCGGCCATGGCGGCGATGATGAGGTTGCCTTCGTCGAGCCAGGCGGCGAGTCGGGCGGGAACCGGCGAGCCGTCGCCCTCATCTTCGGCTTCCCAGCAGACGTTCTGATAGACATATTCGGCCGAGCTCATCAGCGAGCACAACATCGAGAGCTCGTAGAGGCCGCGCTTGCGCAGGTCTTTGCCGAGCGCGCGCGTGCCGGCGGCCTTGACGGCGCGGCCGTATTTCTCGCCCTTGGGAACGACAACGGGCGACGGCGGCGGCGCGACAAGGGGGCTGGTTTCAATGGCGACGGGTTCGCTGCTGTGGCTGGAAACGGTCGCCATCTGGGATTCCTTTCGGAGAATTTCTAAATCGCGCCTGGGCAAAACGGCGAAGCCGCCGACGTCCAGCGCCTGGGTCGCCCAATCAAAGATCGGCCCGGTGTCGATGCCGGCGGAGCGGGCGCTGACCAGCGCGCTGGCAAGCGCGGGAAGCGGCACGGCGGAGGCCTCGAGCAATTCCTGTTCGAGGAAATCGATCGCGCCCGGCGAGCGGCCCTTATCGGCGGCGTAGCGCCATTTGATCGGCAACCAGCTGACCGACGAGGCGTTGATGTAGCCGCCCTTGGTCAGGCGGAAGATGGTGTCGGCGAACGGGTAGGTCTCGGCGTCGGCGTATTGCACGGTCGCGCGCAGCAGGCCGTTGTCGGGGGTGATGCTGGTCACGCGGCCGATCGGCGGGGAAAGCGAATCGTGCGCCCAGAGGTAGACCGGGTTTTTGAGGAAGTTGGCGAGCCGCCAACCAGAGGTCGAGATGGTGTCGCCGTCGCGGGCGACGCTCTCGTCAGAGAAGATGTGGTCGATGGTGCGGTCGTCTTTTTCGCGCACGCTGATGGGCGCTGATGTGGCGAAGCGCAGGTAGCGCGGGGCGCGCGGGTTGATGGCGTCAGTCATGCGGGCTCCGGGGAAGCAGCGAGCCCGGGCGGCAGGCCATCGCTGACCAGGAAAGCCTCCTCATCATCGAGGCCGGCGCGAAAAAACTCCGGGCCGGAATCATGCCGAAAATACGCATACACAAACGCTTTGTGGCCGAGCAGTATCTTTTCGAACTTCGCCGCGTCCGGATCATCGCTAGGGATGCGCACCCAGCCGTTGTGCTCAGAGGGTATGATCATGCGGGCTTCCCTCACCTGGCGCTGCGCGCCTGTCCTCTCCCGCGGGGCGGGAGAGGGGTTAGCTCATCTTCTTGCCGGCGACCTTGAAGACGCCAACGGCGGCGGGGGTGTTTTCGGCGTGGCCGGCGAAAAACTCGTTGGCTTTGGCGAGGCCGGGATAGGCCTCTTTGGCGCCGGGGGCGAGGCCGAGCGCCTGGTGGGCGAAGGCGTCGAGCTCGGCGGGCGAGGCGCGGTCGCCCTCGGGATCGTCGGGGTGCTCGCTGGCCCAGGCGGCGAAAACTTTTGATTGCTCGGCGTCGGTTTCCGACACGCCGAGCTCCCAGTCGGGGCCGCTTGTCGCCCAAACGTCTTGCGAAAGCTTGGTGGCGGCGGCGGTGGCGTCGTCGCGCGAGGCGAAGGCGCCGTGGATGGTCGCGCCCTCCGCGGTGTCGGGGGAATCGGGCGTGGCGCCGGGAACGTCGGCGGCGGGATCGGGGGAATGGACGACGAACACCTTGTCGCCGGGCTTTACGTCGCCCTGGATCTGCAGGTCGTGCGATTGCAAATTGGCGGCCTCGCCGTTTTCTTCCCGCGCCGCCTCGATGGCGGCCCTGGCGTCATCGCGCCCGGCGGCCGTGGCGTAGACGCCGACGAGCTTGACCTCGCCGTTTTGATTCTCAGTCAAAGCCGCTCCGCCGGCGAACTCGCCGTTGGCATCGCGCGGTTGATCGGCGTTAAAATCGCGGCGAACGGAGATGAAGGCGCCCCTGGGTCGAAGAGCCCGGGGGTTGGCGTCGGCGTCGCCGTTGGGGGGGCGGCCGCCGCCGTCGGCGCCGGCGCCGGTGGCGTCGGAACCGGCGGCGCTGAGGTTGGCGGGAGTGAGAAGCTTGCCAAATGTCGGCTTGGGGTCGCGGCCGTCGTCGACGCGGGCTTCCTCAGGGGTCAGGAACCCCGCCGTGATAGCGCGGGCGTAGTTGTTATAACGGGCGGTGATGTCGGCGCGGGTCAGCTCGCTGAGATCGAAATCGATGAACAGTTTCGCCGGCCGTAGCGCGAACGTCGAATGAAGCTTCCAACGCCAGCGGCTGGTGTAGCTGCTCAGCGTCAGGTTTATATATTCTTGCGACTGCTGGCCGATGTTGTTGTTGGTCGAGCGGGTCAGGTCGCCGAGCATGTGCAGCGGAATGCGCCAGATGCGCGCCACTTCCTGAAGCTGAAAAGTGCGCTGGCTGATGATCTGCAGGTCGTTGGCGTTCATCGCAATGGGCAGGTATTTGAGGCCCTGCTCGAGAACGGCGATTTTCCCCGCGTTGCTGAGGCCGGCTTTGAGGTCTTTCCAGTCCTGGGCGATGCGCTCAGCCGCGTCTTTGGTGAGCTTGGCGTCCGTCGTCAGAATGCCGGAGAGGTGGGCGCGGTTCGCCATCCAGCGGCTGGCCTGCTGCTCGAGGCCGAGCGCCAGGCCGACCGCCTCTTTGGCCAGCATGATGCGGGACGCGCCAAGCAGGCCGTTGGCGGTGAAGCCGCGGATGTGGAACATGTCGGCGATGGGGACGAGGAAGGGTTCGCCGCGCAGTTCCGCCATCATGTGCAGGCCGTTGGCGGTGACGCGATAGAACAGGCCGCCGTCGGGGGCTTCCCACAGCGCCACCCAGTCGGCGTTGACGGGAATGAGCTTGATTGGGTTGCCGCGGCCGTCCCTGACGATGACCGCATAGCCGTTGCCGCGCAGCAGCAACGACACCTGCGTCATCTCGGCGAACTCGAACCAGTTTTGCCAGTCGTTGGGGGCGTAGAGCAGATCGTAAAGCGGGTGGTCGTCGGCGTCGGTGGACTCGCCGGTGTCGGGGTCGGTGCGGAAAATGCGCGGCGTCAGCTTGGCGAAATCTTCGCTAAGCATCGTCACGCAGGCGAGGACGGCGGTGGCGTTTAAGGCCGTTTGTTGGTTGACGTTGACGCCGGCGTTCGACTCGCTGTTGAACATCATCGTGTTCCACAGCATCTCGTCCTGAGTGCTGTCGGTGGAACGCTTGAAGGCGGTGAGGAAGCCCATCTATTTGAGGCCCGCGATGGCGATGTAGACCAGGATCGCGCCGGGAAGGATGGCGGCGGCGGGCGGCGAGAGGTGATAGGCGCCGAAGGCGATGAGGACGAGGCCGAGGATGAGGGCGAGCTCGCGGGGGCCGAAGGGCTTGATGAGGGCGGCGAGGAGGGCGGCGAGGATTTTCATGCGCGCGGCCCTTTCTTTTGGCGGAATTTTTCGGTTGATGAGCAGGCCGCGGCCCGTGCGGTTAACTGGACTTGACGGCTGACGCGGGCGGCGGTCGGGCGAGCGGCCTTCCCCTCACCCCTGCCCCTCCCCCCACGGGGGAGGGGTTTGAGGCGGCGGGTTGTTTGCTATCGTTTAAGCCCGATTGGCCCGATGGTGCGTCCCGGGCAAAGTTTCCGTAGACCGTCCGCTCCACGCCCCCCCCCGCATCTTTCGTGCCGCGGGCACGCGAGGCGGCGGGGATTTGCGCAGGCGGGACATGCGGCGGGCGATGTCGAGGCAATAGTCGGGCTCGCGCTCAATCAAGATGGCGCGGAAGGATTCGCGGATCGCGGCCTCGGCGGTGGTTCCCGTGCCGGCGAAGGGATCGAGGATGAGGCCGCCGGGCGGGGTGACGAGACGACACAACCAGCGCATGAGAGCGACGGGTTTTACGGTCGGGTGTTTGGAGTCGCAGCGGTCGGTCTTGCTGGCTTTGGCGGAGTAGAAGAAACGGGCGGCGGAGCCGGAGTCGCCAATGCGAAAAACAGAGCCGCCCGTTATCTCGTAAGATGAAGATTCGTAGCCCTCACGATCCTTTGCGTAACCCGCCGCTCCCGCGCCATGAGGCGAAGGGAACGCCTCGACGACCTCGGGCGAGCCGTCGTGGCAGAGGTTGGCGGGCCAGCGGCCGATGGCGTCGCTTTCTTTTCCCGAGAGGTAACAACGAAGCACTTCGGCGCGATTTGCGTTTACGTCGAACCTGCCCTCTTCATGATTCTTTGAATTTCCTAAACGGCCACACTTCCCACTTTTCGCCGCAGCGATACGGCGTTTCACGCTCGGCGCTTCCCCGGCGATCCTGCACGCGTCGATGTTGATCGCGCCGGTTCCCCAGCGCAGAACGTTGGCGGCGACGGTGCGCTCGGAAAGCGGCTTGCGGGCGAGACAGATGGGTTCCCAAAGCGGCCTAGCGCCCGCGTCCAGGGAGGAGTCCGCTTCCCGCGCGATAGCAGGTGCGAGAGCAGAAAGCTCTAGGATGCTGCGCAACCTGAGAGCGCTGGCGTTGAAAATGCTTTCCGCATTGGAGGCATTCGCAGTCGACCATCGACCACTCCTGTGGGCCAGGATGATGCTCTCGGGAGTGATCTTCGATAGTGAGGACTTCAAGGTTATCAGGTTGATTGTCGTGCTTAATTCCGTTTCGGTGATGGACGTGCTCGCGGGGGCCGAGCCTTCTGCCCAACTCTCGTTCCATGACGACACGGTGTTCAAGCTCGAAATCAGCGCCGACTCGAACTGCGACATATCCATCAGACCGGACAAAGCGGCCTGTGTACTGCGCTGCGCTTCGGCATCCGATTGAACAAAACCGAACATGGCCTTTCGCAAGCCGAGATGGCTTGACGCTGAAAATCGCCCCGCAAAATTCGCAGGAACAATCGACCATAATTGCGCCTCTAGGCTCTCAAGATAGGAGCCTATTATCGCGTATTCGCCCCAGAACACAAGGGGTTTCCTGGCCAAGCAAAGTGGTTCGTAGCTTGGCTTCAGCGCGGTGCCCCAACCGGACCAGGTGAGCGCGGCGGGTGTGGCGGGAACAATATCCACGCCGCCGTGCGCAGTGAGCCCTCCCCACTTCGCCGCGCGGGACGGTTGGCGCTCGGCAAGCCGCGCGCGCCCGTCGGCGCATCGACGCGGCCCGCTGATCTCAGGCGCTGCGCCCGCGGCCTTGTCAATCGCCTTGCTCACGTCCAGCGACTTGGGAAACCCGGTTCCGTAGACCCAGGCGAGTTGGTCGCGGATCTCAAAGCCGGCGTCCTCGATGGCTGAGGCGAGGCGATGATAGGAACGCGTGCCGCCGAAGGCCACCAGGTGCGCGCCGGGCTTGAGGACGCGGAAAACCTCGCGCCAGAAGTCGGCGGCGAAGGCGCGTTGGCCGTTGTCCCAGGTCCTGCCCATGAAAGCGATGCCGTAGGGCGGGTCGGTGACGCAGGAGTCGAGCAAGGCGTCGGGGAGTCGGCGTAGGGTTTTTAGGCAGTCGGCGTGGTGAAGGGTGACGCGTCCGGCGAGGAAGGTTGACGTGGCGGGCTTCCCCTCTCCCCTGCCCCTCCCCCCACGGGGGAGGGATTCGCGGCGCCTTACTGCTTACTGCCTACTGCCTACTGCCTGCTGCCCTAACCAAACACCACCAGCCCGCGATCAGCGGAGTAGACAGAGCCGGCGGGCTCGGGATTGGTCGACATCAGGTTGAGGGCGGTGAGCAGGGCCATCAGCGGGTCTATTTTTAGCGCGCCGGCGGCGGCTTTGGTGATCAGGGCGGCGTTGCCCTTGAGCTCGACCTTGGCGTTGCCGACGGCCCAGGAAAGAATCGGTTGGTCGGCGTGGAGAAGCGTGCGGTCGGCGAGCTTGCGCTCGGCGGTCCTGATTGGTCCCATCAGCTTGTAGCCCTGGCTGACGCCGATCAGCGGGATTTCGGGATCGGGCTTGTCGGGGTCGGACTCCCAGACGCCGATGGTCTTCAAACCCTCGACGATGAGGCCGACGCCGTAGGGGTCCATGCCGACGATCGCCAGCAGGCCGCTGTCCTTGATGCGCTGGACCAGCGCGGCGAGGGCCTGGATGTCGGGGGGGAGGCGTCCTTCGACAGGCTCAGGATGAGGGACGGGGTCGGCGCCCGCGGCTACAACGAGGTCGGCGAGCTCGTCGGCGCCGAGGCGGGCGAAGGCGTCGAAGACCTCGAGGTCGCCGGCGCGGGCGAAGTCGACGAGGACGGCGGCGACCGATTTGTTGCGCTGCAGCGCAGAAATGTGGGCCATGGCGAGGCCCCAACTCAGCCAGCGTCCGCTGTCCTTCTCGCGGCCGACGACTGAGATGCCCATGAGGTCGTTGAGGCCGCCGCCGTCGAGGCCGATGACCACGACTTCGCTGCGGGCGAGGAGGGTGGTCAGCGTCAGTGTGGGATCGGCGGCTTGCGCCCAAAAGTCGGCGCCGACCCAGCGGTCGCCGCGCAAGGTCTGGCCGATCTCGACGTTGAAATGCTGACTGGCAAGCAGGGCCAGCGCCGAGGCGCCTTTGATTTCGGCGTCGGCGAGCTGGGTGATCAAAAAGGCCTCGTTGACCGAGCGGCCGAGGTTGGGATTGACCAGCGGCCACAGGGCGCGGTTTTTCCAGCCGCCGTTGTTTGAGGCGCTGAGCGGCAGCTCATAGAGGACGGCGAGCAGCGGGCGCTGGATGGCGCCGTCGCGCACCTGGCGGGCAATCTCCAGCTCGTCCTTGAAGACGCCGGCGGGCGGCTCTTTGGATTGCGTCGTGAGCTGGATGAGGAAGCCGTCGGGGCGGGCCGCGAGCGCGCCGCGGATTTCGAGAAACACATAGGCGGCGCGCACGCTGCCGGCAAACTGGTGGGTCTCGTCGATCAGCGCGTAAGTGTTTTTGCCGCCGGTAATAACGTCGGTGTCGGCGGCCTTGATCTCGACCAGCGCGTCGCTCTGGCGATGGGTGATGCGCCGGATGTGGGTCTGGATATGAAAGAGGGCCTCGAGCGCCGGATCGGCGCGGATGGTGAGCTCGGCCTGGCGAAAGCTGATGTCGGCAATGCGCTTGGTCGGCGCGACGATCAGGAATTCCGCCGCCGGGCGGCGGTTGACGATTAGCGCGGTGATCGCGAGCGGAGCGGAATAGCTCGACTTGCCGTTTTTCTTCGGCACCAGGATGAAATATTCGCTGATCGCCCTGACGTTGGCCGCGGGGTCGTAGCTGCCGAACACGACGGACACCAGGTCGAAAAACCAGGACGCGCCGGCCTCGGCCATCGCAGGCCGGCCGATGATGTCGGGGACTCGGAGGCGCTTGAAGATGCGCAGGGCGCGCTCGGCCTCGGCCTCGAAAAGCGGCAAGGTCGGAATGAGCGAGCGGCCGGAAAGAATGCGCTCGCCCCAGTCAGGGACGGCCGTCGACCAGGTCAATGGCGCTTGATGTCCGGGGTAGCGAGATCATCGCCCCAGCCGGAGCCAACGCCGGCGGTCTCGGCGGCGGCGCGGGCGAGCTGCTTTTTGCCGTGCGCGGCCGAGGCGCGGGTGCGCGCAAGCATGTACGCGACCCGAACGGCATCCTTCAGCAGCCCGTTGGCGGCCAGCAGGCGCATGGACGTCTCCATGATCTCGTCGGGGTCCGCGTTGAGAAGCGAGGCTGGGACGTCGAGCGGCAACGGTTCAGGCTTGGGCTTGCGTCCGGCGCCCGAACGAGCGCCGCCGCGGCCGATTCCGCGGGATTTGGTCACGAATGCCCCTTTGATTGTTTTCAAACGGCCAAAAAATTCTCTGCGTTTTTGGCTACGCGGTTGCCGGGGGAGGCGGCGGGAGAGGAAACAAACCCCCTACCCCTGCGGCGGCGCGCGGTCGCGGCCCGGGCGCTCGCGCAGGCGGTTGTCGCACACGCGGCAGAGCGAGCGCAGGTTACGGAGCTCGTCACGGCCGCCAGCGCGGCGGCTCATGATGTGGTCGGCGACCACGGCCGGCCTGCCACAAACGACGCAGCGGAAGTGGTCGCGCCTCAGGCATGCCAGGCGCAGCGCCTGCCATTCGGCGCTGAGGTAGTACGCCTCGGCGGTCTTCGGCGGGAGCTTGACGACGGCCAGGTTTGCCGCTTTGAGCATCGGGCGAAGCGTCTTCAAAGGAACTTGCGGCCCGGATGATTATCGAACGCTTTTACGCGGCGGTCGTAGACACGAAGGGTACGCACCTCGCGGTGTCGTGTGACGTCCATGATCCGGAACAGATCGGCGCCAGACGCCAACGCCGATGTGACGAACCCTGATCGCAGCGAATGACCCGAGAACGCGGCAGGGTCGAGCCGTGCGGCTTTGGCGGCCCGCTTGACCACCAAAGCGACGACATCGTCAGACAATGCGTAATTCGCAACGTGGTTGTGGCGATCGATCCCTCGAAACAGCGCCCCTTCGGTCAGTCCTGCTGCCGCAATCCAGTCGTCGAGCGCCTCGAGCACGCCGAGCTTTCCGCCCGCCGGCACGGCGATCGACGCGCCGGCGCCTTCCTGGTCCGTCTTGCCGCGCGCGATATGCACAAAGACGCCGTCGCCGGTTCGTTCGACATCGGCGATCGTCAGCGCCACCAGTTCCGAGCGCCGCAACGCCGCCGCGAATCCCAACAAGATCAGCGCCCGGTCGCGTTTGCCCGCCAGTGTCGCCGGCAGTTTGCCTATCATTTTGATAATCAATTTCGCCGTCGCCGGCGCTTTGCCGTGCGGCGCGACGCCGACGGTGCGCCGGATGCCGCGCATCACCGCTTTAACGCTTTCGTTAATCAGCGGCGACGTGAGGCCCGCGAGCTTGTGCGCATAAGCGATCGCCGCCGCGCTAATTTGGATCGTCGAGACTTTTAGGCCTGAGTCTGCGCAATGGGCGAAATAGGCGGCGGCCGTCTCCGCGGAAGCCGGGAGCGGTTGCCGTCCAACGATGCCACACCAGACGACAAAACGTTCGTAGCCGTGGCGGTAGGCGCGCCGGGTATTTTCGCTCTTCTCGGCGAGCGCGTAACCGGCCGCCGAGTTCAATGCGTCCGAAATCCCGACGGCCGTTGCGCTGGCGCTCTCCTGGAGCGCCAAATTGGTGTTCATTTCAGCGATGCCGCGGCCTGGTGGTCGTCACGTTTTCCGCGCCCGCCAGGCGCTGGCAATCGATGCAAACGACGTCGCTTTTCAGCCACGGCGTTCCCGTCTCTGCCGCGTTCGTTTGCAGCATGCGGATGCGCGGCCAAGGCACTGGGTTTGAACAGAGAAAGCAGGCTTGACCAAATTTCGGACGCAATACAACGCCCATCTTTTCGGCCCTCGCTCTGACTTGTGTTAAGTGTCCTTGTCGCTACCTTCGACGGCGCCGACTCCAGGTGGGGAGCGGAGGCAGCAGAAGCGCGTCCTCGACGGGCCAGCCGTCGCCCACGCGTCGGTCATTCCCAGTGCTCGCCCGCCCCTGCGCTCTCCAGCCATCCCGCCGACGACGAGCATCCCGACGTCGCCTCCGGACGGGGGGCGCGCCAGCCGGGCGTTGCGGGCTCGGGGTTCGAAACCTCCACCGGCCAATGTCCAACGAACTGGCGCAGATCGGCGAGAAAGCGGCGTTCGCCGGCGCGAGATGTCGCCTGGCGCCGGTAGGCGGCCATGTAGGCTTTCCTGTCCGCCGTTTTTTGCCGCGCGCCTTCGCTCACAGTTTTGCGTCCGGATCGAACGCCTCAGGCGCCTCGTCCGCGTCGCTCATCTCCTGGACGAGAAACGCCAGCGCGTCGCGCAGCGGCTGATTCAACACCTTGATCGCCGTCCGCAGCGTTTGCGGCGTCTGCTCGATGACGACAAAAGTCGCCATTTCGAGATCCGCCAGTCGCGCTTCTTCCGCAGTCTCATAATGACATGCCGGATCGAGCGCCGAGCGGTAGCGCCAGACGCTGCCCCCGTGATAGCGATGGCTCATGCCGCCGTCTCCGCTGTCGCTTCGACCGCCTTGACCAGATAACTCACGCGCGTCCCCGGCTTCTCGAAGGCCTTGCACCAATCAACGCCCTGCGCCTTGCGAATCGCCGCCGTATCGAGCCTCATTTGGTTCGACACATCTTTGAAAACCTTCCAGACCAGCCCCTTGGCGAAGTCGAGCTTTCGCTGGCAAAATTCCGCCTTCAGCTCATCGATCTCGGCCTCAGCCTTTTCGGCTAGCCTCTTGAGCACGCCCCAGCGATCGGCGAGCTCGCCATCGCTGAGCCCAACCACATTCGTGCGCTTCATGCGCGACTCCGAGTGAGAGGCGCCATTGCGAGGAGCAGCGCGATAAGGTCATAGAGGAGGCCGGTTCTCCGGCCCCCGGGATGGCTTCGCCCGGATCAAGTCCGAGCCGCGTTGGCAATGACGAAATGAATCGTTGAACGCCGGGTTTTCCCGCGCGCCGAAGGGTTGCGCGTCCCCACCTTGATTACTCGCCCGCGCAAAAAGACGTCGCCCGCGACAAACGGAACGCGCGGATTGCTGCGCTTGATCGCGCTGGGCGAAAGCTCGCCGGCGAGCTTTTCCAGCTCGCAGCGAATCTCATCGCGGTCGACGAAAAAGCGTTCCGGGTCGCGACGGTCGGGCCTCAGCCTGTCGACGCGCCCCGCGAGGCGCACGAGATCGCGGCAAACCCGCTCATGGTCCACCGAACACCTTGAAGGTTGGGATTTGTGCGCGCTGTTACACGCGCGGCTCTCTGCGCAGCGGGCAAAGAAAAAGCGCCCTGGCGGCGCTCCTCGAGGCTTTGACCATGCTCCAAGAGACAGATGGCGTCAAGGAAACGGCGCCCTTTTATTTCCACCCCTCCTCGACGCTCCTCAGCGGTTTCACCGCCCGCCCGCGATAGGTCGCCCCGCCGTGCACCGGCCGCCGCCGTCCCGTCCTCCGCTCAGCCGCCAGCGCCCGCGCCTCTTCGCCGGCGTAGACGCCCTCGGCGCCCGGCCGGAAGAGATCGGCGATCGCCGCCCCGTCGACGTCGCCCATCCACGGCCTTTGCGCCGCCGCCGGCGGCAGCGCCGTGTAGGCAGTAAGCCCGGCCTCATGAAGCCGCTCGGCGAGCGCCGCAAGCCCGGCGCGCCACACCAGATATTCCGCCCGTTCGTTGACGACGGTTTGCGGATCGGGCTCGTACTCGAGCTTGCAATAGGCGCCGCTGGGATAAGAATTCTTGCGCTTGGCTCTGACCGCCACTTCCGCCGTGCGTGAAAAATCCGGCGCGTGATCCTGCCACGTCGGCTCGGCCCATTCCTCGCGCCGCCACACGCCCGGCTTGCCGTTCTCGGCAAGCTTTGCCCGCACCGGCGAAGGCTCCATCCGGATCAACGGCCGCGAGTGCAGCCGCCCGTGCACCAGCAGCAGGTTTTTGACGTTGGCCAGCGCCGCGTCCAATGCCCCTTGCGCGTCGAGCCCGCCAAAGCCGAGCCCGAACACCAGCGCCGCCTCCACCCCTCTCCCGTTGGGGAGAGGGGCAGGGGTGAGGGCCGCGACCTCGCCGATCGCGCTTTCAACAATCAAAGAATCGGGATGAGGGGGGTCTCCGCGCGCCCCCGACGCGCCGTGGAGGCCGGAAAACATGGGACTGACGCGAGGGTAGCCCATCGGCCGATCCCAGCGCCCGATGAGCTCACTGTCGCCGCGGGGAAAAAGACACCCGCGGAAATCGACAACATTTCCGGGCCGCTTTCGGGCCATTTCGCCCGCGGCCCACACGACGAGGTCTTCGACGTCGAGAGGCTTTTGAATATCTCCACACCCGCCCTTCCCGTCACCCGCTATACCCTTCCCGTCCTACAAATTTGATCCAGGCCCAAACCCCCGCGGCGCATCGCCACACCCCGCTTCCCTTCTCCCGCCTGCGGGAGAAGGTGGCGCGAAGCGCCGGATGAGGGCTCTACCTCACCTCCGGCATCATCTCCGCGTGCGCCAAATTCCCGAACCTTGTGAGTTCCGCGTCAAAATGCAGCTCCACCGTCCCCGTCGGCCCATGCCGCTGTTTGCCGATGATGACCTCCGCCTTGCCAAACACCTTTTCCCCCTCGACCATCCACTCGACGTGCTCCGGCGTGCCCGCGCGAGGTTCGCGATTGCGGTGGTAGTACTCCTCGCGAAAGACAAACAGCACGACGTCGGCGTCCTGTTCGATCGATCCCGATTCGCGCAGATCAGACAACTGCGGCCGTTTGTCCTCGCGCTGCTCCACCGCGCGAGATAGCTGCGACAACCCGAGCACGGGGACGTTCAGCTCCTTGGCCAGCGCCTTCAGCCCCATGGTGATCTCAGTGATTTCCTGCACCCGGTTGTCGTTCTTTTTCACGCCCGACCCCGAGAGCAATTGCAGATAATCGACCACCAGCAGATCCAACCCGCGCTGCCGTTTCAACCGCCTCGCCCTTGTCGCCAGCTGCGCAATCGAGATCGCCCCGCTGGGATCGATGAACAGGGGAACCGCCTGCATTTCCTGCACCGCCCGCGACATCGTATGAAACTCGCTCTCGCTGATGGCGCCGCGGCGAATTTTATGCGAGGCGACGCCGGACTGTTCGGCGACGATGCGCGTCGCCAGCTGCTCCGCCGACATTTCCAGCGAGAAGAATCCCACCACGCCGCCGTTGACGGTTTGTGTCGATCCGTCGGCCCTGGCCACGCCGAGAAAGCTCCTGGCGACGTTGAAGGCGATATTGGTCGCCAGCGCCGTCTTGCCCATGCCGGGCCGCCCCGCGACGATGATCAGGTCCGAGGCCTGCAGTCCCCCGGTCTTGCGGTCGAGATCGGCCAGCCCGGTCGCCAGCCCGCTCAAATGGCCGTCGCGCTCATAGGCGCGCGCCGCCATGTCGAGCGAGGCTTTCAAGGCCTCGCCGAAGCGCAGAAAGCCGCCGCCGTAACGTCCGCCGTCAGCGATCTGGTAGAGCCGTTTCTCCGCCTCCTCGATCTGCTCGCGGGGCGGGTAATCGACCGGCGCGTCGTAGGCGACGTTGACCACGTCCTCGCCGATTTCGATCAGCTTTCGCCGCACCGCCAGGTCATGCACCGCCCGCCCGTAGTCGTGGGCGTTGATCACCGTCGTCGCTCCGGCCGCCAGCCGCGCCAGATAGGCCGAAACCGTCACGCCCTCGCCGACCTCATGGTCGCCGAGAAAGGTTCTCAACGTGATCGGCGAGGCCAGTTTTCCCGCCCGAATGAGAGCCCCCGCGATATCGAAAATCCGCCGATGGACCTCTTCGACGAAGTGCTCCGGCCGCAGAAAGTCCGAGACCCGATCAAACGCGTCGTTGTTGATCAGCACCGCGCCCAGCAACGCCTGTTCCGCCTCGACATTCGCCGGCGGCCTTCGCCCCGCCGCCGCTCCGGCGGCGCGAGGAAACGCCTCAACCACCGCCATCACGCCGCCTCCTCCCCTTCCCCCGCTCGCGGGGCCCCGGCGGCGAAACGCGCCGCCTCGGGGTGGCGCGAAGCGCCGGATGAGGGCTCTACCGCCCCCGCCACTTCGCCCTCCGCCAGCCCCCTCCGCAGCGCCGCCATCGCCGCCATCACCCGCGCCCGCTCCTCGGCGCTCGGCGAAACCTCGACTTCCCCCGCCAGCGCCATTTCGACCCTGGCCAGTTCCCACCGCGGCCCCGCCGCCGCGCGCCGCGCCAGCGCCAGCAGCTCCGGCAACCCTGGCCGCCACCGGTCGCCGCGATCGACGACGGCCTGGCAGGCCTCGCGAACCGCGAACAGCGGCTCGCCGGCGAGGCCGACCGCGTAAACGTCGAGGGCCGCCAGCAGCCCCTCCTCGCCCATGGCGCGGGCCGGGATCGCCAGCCACAGCTGGCTGACCAACCGCTCCGCCTCGGCGGCCGAGGCCGGCAGCAGCGCCGTCATCAGCGCGTCGCGCCGCGCCGCTAGGGCTTTGCGCACCGGCGGCGGCAACGGCGACCGCAAGACCATGACACGCCGCAGGCCTCTCAGCTCGACGCCGCCGCCGTAGCGCCGCAGCGCCGCCTCGACCGCGGGGTCAAACCGCGCGGACGAATTTTTCCGCGCCTGCGCCATCGTCAGCTCTGTTGCCACGGATTTTCTCCACCAGAACCTCGACGTCCGAGCGTTGTCGCGGCGCTCGGCAGCCGGGCGCGCCGGGCCCGGCAGTTTCCCGGCCCGGTCCGTCCCGCGCCCGGAAAACCGCGGCGCCCCGCGCCTCCGCCGCGATGCGGTCTTCGGCCGCGCCGCGCACCCAGCCGGCGCAGCCGCCCCAGGTTTTCGGCTGGCGCCGGCGATCCCTGGCGATGACGTCGGAGAGCCCGGCGAAGATGTCGCCGACCGTGATGCCGGGCTCCCCGGCAAGCCGCGCAATCGGCGAAAAATCGGGGTCGGCGGCGACCTTGCAGCCGGCCATCAGCACTCGCGCCTCCGCCTCGAGCGGGTCCGCCGTCCGCAGCGCCACGACGTTGGCCCCGGTCAGCTCAGCGAAGGGGCGGACCCCGTCTACCGAGCCGGCGCGGGCCTCGGTTTTTTCCGCCCGCTCACTCGCGTTCGCGTCCGCGGGCGGGGAGGGAGGGGGGGATTCTTTCCTTCCTTCTCCCCTCTGCGGAGAAATTCCTGTAGCGGTAGCGGACCGGTCCTGTACCGCTACAGTACCGCTATCGTACTGGTCGCGTACCGATCCTGTAGCGGCTAACGACTGCCCGGGATCGTCGTCCGCCCCGTTGCCGCGCTTGGCCTCGGCATCGAAGCCGGCGAAGGCGCGCGACTCGGCGGTGAAAGGCAAACGGTAGTCGGGCTTTTGCGGCCGCTGGAAGCGGAAGAAATTACGCACCACGCCGATCGGATGCCCTTCGATGTCGAAGCGGCGGACGATGTTCAGCGCCGCGAGCTTTTCGAGCAGCTCGTCGACGTCGGCGGAGGTGGCGCCGAGATAGCGCGCTTTGAGAACGAGCGGCGACCAGCGGAAGGCGCCGCTATCATCGCTTTCGCACCACAGCCCGAGCACCAGCATGATGGCGATCGGGCATTCGACGGTGAGCTCGAGAACAGCCTCGTCGGTAAAAAATCCGGGATGCACGGATCGAATGCGCGCCATCTAACCCTCCCCTTCCGCCAGCGCGAACCCCTCTCCCGTTCGGGAGAGGGGCAGGGGTGAGGGTTTGCAGCCACGTCTCGGGCCGCAGCCACGCCGCTTCCGCATTTCAGGCCTCCCTGACTTCCTCGAACACTGCCCACCGCCACCGCTTCATCGCCTCGACCACGGCGACGAACTCGTCGGCGGCGATGTCGATCTCGTCGAGCGAGCTGACGATCTCCGTGGCGCTCGACGAGCGCCGCCGCCGCGCCGTGAGCCGCACCGTCCCCGCTTCCGGGGCGCTGATGGTCAGCCGGTACTCGGGCCGGTCGACGATGTCCTCTTCGGCGACGTAGGCGCTCATGGCCCGGCCGCCTCCCGGCGCAACATTGTCAGCACCGGGTCGAGGCTCTCGATCATGGCGCGCGCCACCGCGACGAGATCGCGGGGGTCGAGGGTGATGCTGACCCCGGTATGCATCTCGCCGTCGCCGTCGCGCCTGACCAGCCGCTGGACGTTGAGCACGAAGCGCCCGTCGGCGCCGCGCGCGATCGCCACCCGCTCGGTGGGGCGCTCGACGATGACGCGTTCGCGCATTTCCGGCGCCTCGGCCAAAACATCGGCGCCGCGCTGCGGCCACTTCTGCGCCGCGGCGGTCAGCGCGTGGAAAAGCCGCGCCAGGTCGGTCTCGGCCACCCCGCAGCTGCGGGTGTCGAAAAGGCCGCTGCGCCCCGAATGAATTTCGACGTGGCGCAGCATCACCTGGCCGCCGGGCGCGTCGTCGACCCTCAACCAATTCCCGATCTCGCCGTTCACCATGGCCCGCGCGCCCCCACGAAAGCCCAACCGACCGCCAGCGCGGTCTCGACGGCCGCGCCGACATAGCGCCGCCGCCGCCATTCTTCGGCCGCGGCCGCCGCTGACCACAACACCGCCAAGGCGACCGCCGCTCCCGCGCAAAAATTCACGCCGGCCTCCCGATTGTCCCGGGCCTCAACCACCCCACGCGCGCCTTGCCGCGAAACCCGCGGTCAAACACCAACCAAACAAAATCCTGGAAGCCGTTTTTCAACGGCTCGCCCGCCGCCATCTTTTGCAGATAGATCGGCCCCGGCCACATCGCCGGCCGCGGCGTGACGTGCAACACCCGCTTCAGCGGCAGCTGGGTCAACCAGCTTCCCGCCGCCGCCAGCCGGTGCGCCGGCGCCAGCAGCGCCACTTTTTCCGGCCGCTCGCATGCCGCCTCGGCGAACGCCCTCAACAAGTTCAACCGCCCGCCCCAAGGCGGATTTCCAACAATGGCGAATCCCCCCTCTCCCCCGGGACTTGCTACTCGCAAGTCCCTGACACGGGAGAGGGGCCGGGGGTGAGGGAATCGCCAACGCTCGCTGAGAAAGTCGCGCCCGCCGCTTATTTGTCTTGCGCGCGCGATAACGTCCGATCCGTAAGCAAGGAGTCCGCTTTTCCGCGCCGAAGCGACGATATTTCCGAGGCCCGCGCAAGGATCGACGATGCACGGCCCAAACTCCTCCTCATCAAACAAGGCCTCGCTGACCCAGCGCTCTTCGACGTACCAGGAATAAGGCTCGAGCAACCAAGCCGGCCGAATCTTAACCACCGGCCGCAAATCGCCGGTGGACAACTCAACCCGTTGCTTGACGGATTCCCCCCCTCGAATCATCCTGCCGCCGACCAACCCTTCCCCCGCGTCGCGGGGGAAGGTGGCGCGAAGCGCCGGATGAGGGCGTGTTTCACCGCTGGGCAGCGACTCCATCCGACGCCTCCAAGGCCGCGAGCAGCTCTCTCTGCTCGCGCGTCAGGGGTTGACCGGGGCGCTGGCACGCGGCCAGCGCTTGATAAGCGAGGCGCCGCGCCGCTCCCGGCGGCAGCGGCGACGCGATCGCCGCGATGATCAGCGGCCTCAGCCGCCGATCCTCATGATCGAGGTCGAGTTGCGGCGGATCGCGCGCGCGGAAAAAGCCGCGCCGGATCACGGCGCCGCCTCGCGAGCGGGCCTCAGCGGCGCAAACTTATCGACCTCGACGACCGGCGCGAACGCCGCGGCGTTCCAACCAAGATCGAACCCAACGAGGTAGAGGCAGAGCCCCGCCCCGGGGCCGAAATTCTCGACCGCCTCGACGAGATAGACCTCGCCCCCCTGCGGATACGGCGCGCCAATCTCGGTGCGGGCCCCGCAACCCCCGAGGCAAACGACTCTCTGACCGCGCCAAAAGTTCATGACGCCTCCTTCCCTTCTCCCGCTAGCGGGAGAAGGTGGCGCGAAGCGCCGGATGAGGGGTGGCTCGCCGGCGCCGCCCGCGTGTCCGGCGGCGCCGGCGTCCGAAACAGCGAGGGGAGGGGGGACGCCGTCTCGGGAGGTCCCCCTCTCCCGTCGGGGAGAGGGGCGGGGCGACCGGCCGCGGTCGCCGGGGTGAAAGTTTCCTTCAGCGCTCCCCCCGGGTCCGCCGCGATGGCGGCCAGCGCCTCGAAGGGATCGTCGACCGCCGGCCGGAAGGCGCGCGCGTCCCACGCGGTCTCCAGCCCGACCAGCCTGAGGCCGGGCCCGCGCAACGTCTCTTCGATCGCCTCGACGACATAGACGGCGCCGTTTTCCGGCTCGACGATGCCGAGCGCGGCCGTCGGCACGCCGAAGGGGTAGGAGATGAACCCGACCTGCCCGTTGAGCACGCACACCACCCGCTGTCCGCACCAAAAGGTCATGTCGCCCCCCTCCTTCCCTCTCCCGCTCTTGGCGGGAGAGGACAGGCGCGTTTTCGCGCCAGGTGAGGGCCGCCGCCGCCGTAAAAGGCAAACTTCATGCGTCCTCCCGCTCCCGGTCTTTAACCACACGCGAAGGTTGTGTTGCGCCCACCATCGACACGCGCTGCCCGCGCGCCGATAGGTCAGGGGGCGTTGGCGGCGCCTCTTCCTCGACCGCCTCCAGCCGCGAATCGCGAAGCGCGCCGACGTGCGCCTCGGTGATCGCCGTGATGGTGATGCCGGCAACGCCTTGCTTCTCGGCGAAGGCAACGACTCGCGGCCAGTACGAAACAGGGATCACCCCCCGGATCTTCCAGCTCGACACGGTGGAGGCGTGCTTATGCCCGAGTTCGTGCGCCAGTGCGCTGATGCCCAATACCTGGATAATGGCGGCAATTGCTGCTTTGTTCCTCATAATGCGATCTTACGCTCCAAGAGTAAATATTGTCAACGCCGAAAACGCAATAGGCGTTGACAATCTTGACGCTCCAAGCGTACGCTTGGGTTTCCCCAGCTGGGAGCCCGCCGATGGCCGATCCAAAATTCGTCGCCCTGCTCGTCAAATGCCGCGGCTACATCGCGGACGTCCGCGACCAGCGCCGCGGCCACGATGCGTTGTTTCTGCGCCGCATCGATCAGGCGGCGATTGACGAGATCGACGCCGCCATCAACCAGGACCCCCTCAAGGTCCTCGCCGCCTGGGAAGCCGACGTCAAACGCACCGCCGCCTCACGCCGTGTCGAGTTTCCCCAATGATCCGCGCCTCGAAAACCTTCGACGCCCCCGACGGCGCCGCCCCCCCTCTCCCGTCCGGGAGAGGGGCCCGGGGTGACGGCCCCGCCGCCAAGTCCCGGAGAGGCGGCGAGGCCGCGCCGGCGCTGGCGCCCGAAACCCTCGTCGACCTCGACGATATCGTTGGCGTCGACCCCTGCAATTCGCGCCGCGAAGAGTCTGACGACGACTCGATCGAAGGCCTCGCCCGCCAGCTCATCGCTCACGGCCAGGCCCACCCGATTCGCGTCCGCGGCGCGCCGAAAAAACTTCTCGTCCTCGCCGGGACCCGCCGCTGGCGCGCCCTGCTTTCGGCCCGCGAGCTCATGGCGGCCGACCCGGGCCTTGCCGAAGGCGCTTTGCTGGAGACGCCGATCCGGGCGCGGGTGCGAATCTTCACCGGCGACGATGATTACGCGCGCGAAGTCTCGCTCGACGAAAACTTCGGCCGCCGCGATCTTTCGCCGCTCGAAGAGGCCGAGCGCTTCGCCGAGCTGTTGGCGAAGCAGCCATCTCGCCGTCTTGCCCAAAGCTTCGGCGTTTCCGAGCGTTTTTTGCGGCAGCGCGCAAAACTGGCGAATCTTCCCGACTTTGCCAAGGCGGCGTGGCGTCGCCTGAAGTTCAGTATCGAAACCGCGTACGCGCTGACCCTGGGCTCTCCCGAAAAGGTCGCCGAGCTGGTTGAGCAACAACCGGAGATGCTCGCCTATCCCGCCGCGGTGCGCCGCGAGCTGGCCGCCAAGGGCGTTCGCGCCTCTTCGCCGGAGGCGCGCTTCGTCGGCGCCGAGGATTACGTCGCCGCCGGCGGCGAAATTCTCGACGATCTGTTCACCGACGAACGCACTTTTCTCGACACCGCGCTGCTCAAGCGCCGCGCCGCGGCCAAGCTGGCGCGGCTGGGCGAAACCTTGCTCGACGCCGAGGGATGGGGCCACGTTTTCGTCGGCGCCTTGCCGGACAGCGTCGAGGCCAAGAGCCCGGATTTCACCGTCGACGAAAGCCTTGAATTCCTCGAGCTCGAATCGAAGCTCGGCGCGCCGCTGGTTGACGACGCCGCGCTGCTCGAGGCGCGCCGCGACGAGCTGTTGAAGCGCGCCGCGCTGCGCTCGGTGGCGGTCGGCGAGCGCGGAAACTTCGCCATTCGCGTCGACCTCGACGGCGAGGGGCGTCCAATCATCGAGCGGGCGATAAGACTTCGCGCCGGCAGTTCCCCTCCTCCCCCGCCTGGCGCACCCTCGCCCTCGGGCGAGGATTTTGCCGCCCTCGCCGCCGCCGCCATCAAGCGCCCCCCTTCCCCCTCTCCCGCTCAGCGGGAGAGGGCCGGGGTGAGGGCGGGGGACGAGGGTTCTGTTCCCGCCCTCTCCCACGCCGCCTGCCGCGCCGCCCTCATTGGCGCCAGCCGCGCCGTCGCCCAATCCACCAGGACCGACGCGCTTCTCGCCCTGCGTTTTGCGGTGGCCGCGCTGGCCTGCCAAACAACCGGCCCAATCGGCATCCGCCGTACGCCGGGTCCGTGGGGCCTTTTGAGCCCGGAGGTGCGCGAACTGACAAAGCTCAGCTTTGTCGAGGCGCTCGAGCGCGTCTCCGGATGGGGGCCCGAGCAGCTCGCTCAGGCGTTCAACGAGCTGGTCGCCGCGATGGTCGATCTGCGCGACGCCGGCAAGGCGGAGGCCGCCGCGGTGCTCGCCGTTGTTCGCGGCCGGCGCGGCCAGAATTTCGATCTCGATCTCACCCAGGTCTTCGACTACTTCGCCGTCTTCCGCGCCGCCTCTCGCGGTTTCGCCCTCGCTGTGATCCGCGATCTCGGCGGTGACCGCACCGCCATGATCGATAACGACGAGGACGTCGCCGCCGCCGCCGCCAAGCTGGCGCGCGAAAGATCCTGGCTTCCCGATTTTTTGAGGCCCGCGAAATGAAACTGATTCTCGAGCCCGAGCCGGTTTTCGCCCCCTTCCCTCCCCCGCCCTTCGCGGGGGAGGACAGGCGCGAAGCGCCAGGTGAGGGCTCTCGCCGCTGGGCCTGGTTTGAGTCGTAAAAGGGTTTAGGTCATGTTTGTCGCACCTAAAACTTCGCGTGAAAAAATCGCCGCCGCCGCGCGCGAAAAGCTGGCGGCGCAGTACACTTTGCATCCCAACCGCGTGACCAAGCGCAAGCTTGGCTTCGCCACCGCCGCGATTTTCGCCACGCCGTTTGAGGCGATCGCCGGCAAGCGTCGCACCGAGACGCTCCAGAAACCGCGCCGCGCCTTCGCGCTCATCGCCCGCGACCGTCTCGGCCAGAGCTATTCCGAGATCGCCCGTTTTCTCAACCGGGACCACGCCACGGTCATGCACGCCTACGACAGGGCCCGGCGCCTCCGCATCGACGATCCCGATTTTGCCGCCAAATGCGACGCCATCGAGTACCTGCTCTGGGGGGCAGAGGACAGAGGACAGAGAACAGAGGACAAGAACCCCTCTCCCGTTCGGGAGAGGGGCAGGGGTGAGGGTTTTCAACCATCCGATTGAGGCGCAAACAAATGACCGGCTCGTCTTGACATGCAAGCGGAGCGACAGCAGGCGCGGCAAGCCGTCGCTTTTGGCGGCGTCCCACTGCCCCTTCTGCGGCGTCAAATATGCCGCCCAGAACCCCTCTCCCATTCGGGAGAGGGGCAGGGGTGAGGGTTCTCAACCATCCGATTGAGGCACAGACAAATGACCGACGCCCTCCCCTTCGCCCCCGGCGACAAGGTCCACAAGGCCAGCGGCTTGTACAAGGCCAACGGCGTCGTCCGCGCCGTCTATCCCCTCGGCGACGGCTCGCTTCGCGTCACCGTCGAGCACGAGGCCGACATCGAGGGAACTTTCGTTCACCACTACACGCCGGACGCGCTGGCGCCGGGATGGCTGCCGACGAAAGAGTCGGCGCTGCGCGAAGCTCTGACTGGCCTCCGCGATCCCGACTACAAGGACGCCCCATGACCACGCTTGCGCCCAAACCCGGCTTTGATTGGAGCCGCCTGACGTGGGGACGCCCCGACAGTCCCCCGAGCGCGCTGTGCTCGTACTGTTCCGCCGTCATACCCGAGAACAGCGTCCCGCTGATCATGACGGACGACAGCGGCTACACCGTCCGTTTTTGCGACGCCTGCATGGAGATCGATCGGGAGGAAGTGATGAGCGCAGAGACCGAAGGGCCGAGGATAAGCTTCAGCGATTCCGCCCCGGTTGCGATTGTCAAAATGGGTAAGCTCGTGGAGTTGGCCTTCAAGGCTCTTGTGGACGCCGAGTCGACGATGGTTGCCACGCGCGATGTCATTCCAAACGAGGCGACGCGCATGATCGTCGACGAGTCGCTGCGGATAACGCATGAAGCGCTTATTGCGATCCTGCAATCGGCGCCGCGGCGAGGAGGAAGCGATGAGCCTTAAAACCCGCATCGCCCGCCGCGAGTTTCGCATCAGCAGGCGGGAGGCCGATGCGGCTTACTGGCGCGCCCTCGGCCGCGAGGATCTGGCGCGCCGATGCGAAGAGATCGTGGCCGAAGACCGCTCCGCCCTGGCGGTCCTCAAAGCCCTACGCGATACCCTTTCTGTTGGGGGAACGGTTGGGGGATCCGTCTCCCCGGTTGTCGACCCCGCTGCAACCCCCTGAAAACGCTGGTGGGCCGGGAGGGACTCGAACCCCCAACCAGACCGTTATGAGCGCGGACGCGATCATAGTGGAGCGACGAAAATCAACGGTTTTCACCGACAGGGAGAGTCGCGCGTTCCAACTCCGTTCGCCGGAACGATTGGGGGAAAGTTGGGGGCTTTTGTAGCCGGGGGCGTTGACCCCGGCTGCCGCGGCCAACGCCCGCGGCTACAGTTCCGCCGCGCGCCAACATGTCAACACGTCTACCTGCCAACATGTCGCATTGCCGACATGTCACGAATCAGACAAGTTGACCGTCCATGAAAACCATCGCTTTCGTTTCCCAAAAAGGCGGCACCGCCAAAACTACCGGCGCCATCAATCTCGCCGTCGAGGCCCTCGCCCACGGCGTCAAGGTGGTGATCGTCGATCTCGACCCGCAGGTCAGCGCCTCCAATTGGTTCGACCTGCGCGAAAACCCGGAGCCGGCGGTGGTCGCGCCGCAGGTGCCGCATCTTCCCCGCGTGCTAACGCAGGCGGCGGAGAACGGCGCCGAGCTCGCCATCATCGACACTCCCGGCCGCACCAACGACGCGGCGCTGGCGGCGGCCAAGGCCGCCGACCTCATCTTCGTGCCGCTGCAGCCCTCCCTTGTCGATCTCGAAACCGTCGGGCTGACCCTCGACATCATCCGCATGGGCGGCAAGGCCCCGGCGCTCGCCATCCTGACCCGCGTCAGGGCGACGGGATCGAGCCACGAAACGGCGGCCGAGTGGCTCAAGCGCCATCAGCTCGAGGTCGCGCCGGTGATGCTGGGCGAGCGCGTCGTCTATCAGCACGCCTACGCGCGGGGCCTCGGCGTCGGCGAGGTCGAGCCCAACGGCAAGGCCGCCCAGGAAATCCAACAGCTCTACATGTTGACCTGTAGACATGTCGGATTATCCACAGCTCGGAGGCAGGCGGCGTGAAAAAAGCCAGTCCGCTGATGGCGGGCCTTGCCCAGTTCGACCGCAACGGCGCGCCGGAGCCCCCGCCCGCCAACGCAGCTCAGTCGCCGCCCAAGTCCAAAAGCGCACCGTCGCGCCAGGGCGCCGTGCAGATCGCCGCCTTCTTCCGCGAGGATGTGCGCGCCCAGCTCAAGATCGTCGCCGCCGAGCAGCGCCGCGACATCCAGGACCTGCTCGCCGAAGCGCTGAACCTGATCTTTGTGAAGTACGGCAAGCCGGAGATTGCGCCCGTCAAACATGCCAACAAGAGGACGTGTTGACATGCTGACAAGCAGGGCGCTGGGGACGCTCGTGCTCGGCCTTTCCGGGCTGAACATGGCGCTATTGACGGCAACATTTTACGTTGTTGACAGCCGCGCGCGCGCCGAGGCGCCGTGCGGCGCGGCGACGGCGGAGGTGCATTACGCCCCCGCCGAAAACCTGGAAAAAATCGACGTCGAGGCGCTCGACCAGGCGGGCGAGACCATCGACATGGCCGCCTATGTGCTCACCGACGCGGCGATCGCCGAGGCGCTGAAGGACGCCGGCGAGCGCGGCGTGCGCGTGCGCATCTGGCGCGATCCGGAGATGGCCGAGCGCGCCGCCGCTTACGACCAGGGGGCGGCGCTCGCCGGCGTCGAGAACATCGAGGCGCGCACGAAGGCCGCCGGCGGCGAGCTCATGCACCTCAAAGGCTATTGCGTCGACGGCGCCTTGTTGCGCACCGGCTCGGCGAATTTCAGCCGCTCCGGCGAGCTAAAGCAGGACAACGACCTGGTGTTCGTGCGCGGAAAAGCCCCCTGCGCCGGATTCGAGGCCAAGTTCGATGAGGCGTGGAGCGGCAAATGATCGACGGACTTCACGCCTTGTCTCATTGGGAGCGCTGTGTCGTACACGTCCGAGATTACGCTCGCTCGCTCGCGGACTCGAAGGTGAACGCAAGCGCTGTCGAGGGCCTCCTGCAATCCTTCCTCGACGCGCCCGCCTTCTATGCGGATTGGCGGAGCAACCTCCTGCGGTTCGGCATCAACGTGTTCGAGCGCCGCCGCGCCGGTCGAGAGATTGACGACGGGCGGCCGGCGCCGTGATCAAGCTGACTCGCAAAAACCCAGCGAAAAACATGCGCCGTTTTTACGCCCTGCATATCGCGCCGACGTTGTTTGGCGAGTGGGCGCTGGTCATCGAGTTTGGCCGCATCGGCTCGCCCGGCGCCGTGCGGCAGAAGGTCTTTGCTTCCGCCGACGCGGCCGAGGCCGCCCTGACCGAGCGCAAGACCGTCAAGATCCGCCGCGGCTATTGTAGCCGGGGGCGTTGACCCCGGCTCTTTGCCGCGGTCGCGCTAACGCCAGGAGCACATCGCCGTGCCGACAGAAATCGACCGCCGCCTACAATCAGCGAGGCTGGGCGCTGAACATTTTCAACCGCGAAACGAGGTCTTCTTCGCCTGGCTTCCCGTTCGCCTCAGGAACGGACAATGGCGGTGGCTGCCCTGAAACGCAAAAACGCCCGGGGCCGAAGCCCCGGGCGTGAACCAGGATGGCAACATGACCGCGGACGAGCTCGGCGCCCTCAGAGACGAGGAGCTGCGCATCCAGGACGAGTGGCGGAAAGCGCGCGAGCCTGTTGTGGCCGCCTTGGCGGCGATAGACGATGATTTTCGCCTTCGCGCTCGCGCGGCCGAGGAGCGGCTCTTAGTGGCGATGCGCTCGACCTTCGCCGAGCTGGCGCGCGAGGATCCGAAGGACCCCGCGCTCGAGACCATCCTCTTCGGGTTGAAAATGATCGACGGATTTGCGTGATGGGGAGTCCCTCACCCCTGCCCCTCTCCCCTCGGGAGAGGGGTTACTTAATCGCCGTCTCAACCAAATCCTGCGCGTAGGCGCGCCACCAGGCGGCTTCGCGGCGCAGAAAGCCGGCGCCGCGCCAGCGCGGCGCCAGGTTGAGCGAGGGGCCGTGGTCTTCGATGCGCCGGGCGCATTCTTCGAGCTCGAGGGCGCGGGCAAAATATGTGTCGGCGTGGCGCGGCGCGGTCATGGTTGGCTACGCCCTGACAAATCGGCGCTTGAGGATCATCCCGGCGGGAATTGTCATGCAATTATTGCTGTACAGCACGCCGTCGGTGTCGAGCCCCCAGCTTCCCGCGAGGGTTATTGACGTTGCGTCATCGGCGACGATGGCGCCGATGGAGACGCATCGATGCGGCCCCCGCGCCTCGTGCCAGTCGATCCAATCGGCGGTCGCCATTGCATCGAGCCATTCGACGCGCGCGACGCGGATTCCGGCCAGCGCCCCGGTGGCCCGCTTTGGTTTGGCGGTCATGCGAACGTCCTCATGAGGCGGTGCGCTCGACGCACTCGCAGACCCGGTTGATGCGGCCCTCGAGCTTATCGAACATGGTGACGAATTCGCCGCGCTTGGGCACCTCGGCGAGCGTGGCGCGGATGTCCGAAGCGGTCGCCTCGTTGCGATCGAGGCGCGCCGCGATCTCGCGGTTGAACGCCGCCTGGTCGGCGACGTGTTTTTCAAACAGCGCCAGGCGCACGCCGTGATCGATGAGAGCCGCGGTGGTTGATTTGGCGGTCTCGGCCAGCGCCGCCGCCGTTTCGCGCGCGACCTTGGCTTCCGCCGTCGCGTCGCGCTCGAATACCGCGACGCGGCCGGCGACTCGCCACAACCAACCGACGCTGGCGATAACCAGCGTCAAGATCGTGCCGGCGCCGATCGTCTGCGCGACCCGCCAGGTCTCATCCATTTCCACTCTCTCTCAGGCCGAAGCCGCTCAGGCCGGTCACCGGCCGAAGCCGCTCAGCGGCCGAAGCCGCTCAGCGGCCGAAGCCGCTCAGCGGCCGAAGCCGGTCACCGGCCGAAGTAACGGCTGCCGTCGGGCTTGTACGGCGACGCCATGTCGGCGCCGGTGACGGCCGGCGATTGCATGTTGGCGATGATGAGGTCGAGGATGGCGATCGCCAGCTCGCTCTCGATTGGGTTCGGCAGCAAAATGCCGGCTGCGAGCGCGACGACCTGCTCGGCAAGATCCTTGTCGTTGGCGATGTTGCCGGGATCGGCGATCAAGGTTTTGAGTCCGGGCGCGACGGCCTCGATCATAGAAACAAAGCTCGAGAGATTGCCGGCGGTGATTTTCACCCCGGCGACCGCCGCAACGTCAGCGGCGACAAAATCGTGTAGGCGCCGACGAGATCGGCGACGGCGACCGTCGCCGACGTCGGCGCGGGATTGGGCGGGCAGGCCAGCTCCAGGGTCGACTCGGCGCCCGCCTCGACGGCGT
>Ga0187855_10000225_pt1 | contig 52141 bp, 41 predicted proteins | sample June2016WEW_8_10_2_FD_132969 | JGI IMG/M metagenome (GOLD analysis project Ga0187855, IMG submission 132969) | Peatland microbial communities from SPRUCE experiment site at the Marcell Experimental Forest, Minnesota, USA - June2016WEW_8_10 | ecosystem: Environmental > Terrestrial > Soil >... | reverse complement strand
TTTTGTGTGAAGCGTGGCTCAACCCCGGCCGGGGCGCAGGTGGCTCAGGTCGAGGGGGTCTGGATCCTCGTAAGGGGGCAACACTGGAATGCCGGCACGGACGCCGGTCCAGTCCTCGGCCACAACAATGCTGTTCTGGGGGTTGCCGGGCTGGTAACGCGCCGTGCAAGGGAAGCCGGCCCGCACTTGGGAAGCATTGATCACGCCGGGCATGTCAGTGATGTCCTGGGAGCACTCGTAGTTCACGCCGCCGATGCGGTAGTTGTAGAGCAGCATGATTAGGGTGCGCGTGGGGTCTGACTTGGATTTGCCGGGGGCCTCGACTTCGCAAACGTCAAGCAACATTCCGTCGACCAAGCGGCCGGATTGCACCAGAAACTGGCGCCTGGCGCGCTCCAGCTCTTCCGGGGTGGGGCGCTTGCGCAGCACCAGCCAAAAAGCAATGCCTCCCAGAACGAGCAGACCGGCGATTATCACCCATACATTTGCGTTGAGGCTGGCCATTCCGGGCGGGACTCCATACGGGACGCCTAGCGACAGTCCACATGCTTAAGGATACCGCAGGCGGAATCTGAGCGTTGCGGAGGCTGGGATGGAGAGGGCGGCTACGCTTGACTTTCTCGCTGCGATATACTCGTGAATGCATCTTCTTTGAGTTCCGGCTATCTGGATGCTTGATTTTTGGAGGTTTTTCGTGGATTTGGGCAATAGTTCTGCAACGGCGCCACGGTCCCGGATTCGCTCCACCACAGTGGTTTGTGTGCGGCGCAACGGGGACGTGGTGATGGCTGCCGACGGCCAGGTGACCCTTGGCGAACACGTGCTGAAGCACTCAGCAAAGAAGATCAGGCGGCTTTACCAGGAGAAGATTCTGGCCGGATTTGCGGGCTCGACGGCGGACGCCTTCAGCCTGTTTGCCCGCTTCGAGTCGAAGCTGGAGCAATACGCGGGAAACCTGAACCGGGCGGCCGTGGAGCTGGCAAAGGACTGGCGCACCGACAAGATGCTGCGCAACCTTGAGGCCCTGCTGCTGGTGGCCGACAAAGGACAGACGTTTTTGATCTCCGGCTCGGGTGACGTGATCGATCCGGATGAGCCGCTGGCGGCCATCGGCTCGGGCGGCAGCTATGCGACGGCCGCAGCTCGCGCGTTGCTTGAAAACACCGATCTGAGCGCACGCGAAATTGCGGAAAAGGCCATGAAGATTGCCGGAGAAATCTGCATCTATACCAACGACCACATTACGATTGAGGAGCTGAAGGGGTAGCAGAAATTGTCGTAGGCTCGGGGAAAAAACCATGGCGGGATACTCTGGCACGCCTCTGTTGAAGAAACTTGGAATCAAAGATGGGCAGAGTGTTCTTATTCGCAATGCGCCTTCAGAGCTGCCGGAAGAGTTACGGGGATTCAAGAGAAAGAAGCTGGAGAGGAATCTCGATGCGGTTCTGCTCTTCGCCGATTCAGCCGCAGTATTCAAGGCAGAGTTCGGTGCGCTGACCGAAGCCGTCCGCACCGAGGGTATGATTTGGGTTGCGTGGCCCAAGAAATCTTCAGGCTTTCGCACCGATTTGACCGAGAACGCGATTCGCGAGTTCGCGCTGAAAACACCTTTCGTGGACGTGAAGGTCTGCGCGATTGACGATACCTGGTCCGGACTGAAATTCGTGATCCGCAAGGAACTCCGGAAGTCCCTGGCTACTGGAATAAACTAGGAATTCAGAACTGGAAACGAATGGCCATTTATTTACCCGCATCCGCCGAAGAACAGGATCTCTCGCTGGACGAGTTGACTCCACGTGAAATTGTGGCGGAACTCGACAAGCATGTGGTTGGTCAGCGCGCTGCTAAGCGTGCGGTTGCGATTGCGCTCAGGAACCGGCAGCGGCGGCAAAAGCTGCCTCCCGACCTGGCAGACGACATTATGCCCAAGAACATCATCATGATTGGGCCTACGGGCGTGGGCAAGACGGAGATCGCGCGCCGGCTGGCCAAGCTGACCAATTCGCCGTTTCTGAAGGTAGAGGCCTCAAAGTTTACCGAGGTGGGCTACGTGGGCCGCGATGTGGAGTCGATGATTCGCGACCTGGTGGAGATCGCTATCGATATGGTGAGGGAGGAACGGCTTGAAGAGGTGGAGGACCGCGCGGAGATGAACGCCGAGGAGCGGCTGCTGGATGTGTTGCTGCCGCCTCCGCCGCCCACGCCTCCGGCTGCCGAAGGTCAGCTCACGCTGCCCGGCACCGAGAGCTACCAGCGCAGCCGCGAGAAGATGCGCCAGCAGTTCCGCGAGGGCAAGCTGGACGACCGCCAGGTGGAACTGGATGTGAGGGAGCGCGGGACGCCGCAGTTTGGCATCATCAGCAACCAGAACTTTGAGGACATGGAGATGAACCTCAAAGACATGCTGCCCAATATTTTTGGCGGCAACAGCAAGAAGCGGAAGATGAAGGTTGCAGACGCCTTTGACTACCTGGTGCAGGAAGAAGAGGGCCGCCTGATCGACATGGACCAGGTGAACCGCACGGCTGTGGAGAAGGTTGAGTCAAACGGGATAATTTTCCTGGATGAGATCGACAAGATTGCCGGACGCGAGAGCGGGCACGGACCCGACGTTTCACGCGAGGGCGTGCAGCGCGACATTCTGCCTATCGTGGAAGGAACAACGGTGAATACGCGCTACGGCATGGTGCGCACCGATCACATTCTCTTTATCGCCGCCGGCGCTTTTCACGTCTCTAAACCCAGCGATCTAATTCCCGAATTGCAGGGCCGGTTCCCAATCAGGGTGGAGTTGCAGTCGCTGACCGTAGATGATTTTTTGCGGATTCTTACCGAGCCTAAGGCTTCACTGACCAAGCAATACTCGGCGCTGCTGGAGACTGAAGGGGTGCGATTGGAGTTTGCGCCCGAGGCGCTGCGGGAGATGGCGGAGTTCGCCTTCAAGGTAAATGAGCAGACAGAAAATATCGGGGCGCGGCGGCTGCATACGATTATGGAGCGGGTGCTTGAGGATGTGAGCTTCCTGGCTCCCGACGTGGCTCGTCGTACGCCGGATGAAGAGCAGGCCGCAATCATTTCGGAGGCCATTAAGGCTGAGTCTTCAACGCCACTGCCCTATCTGGAGCGGATGACCGCTTCCGGCCCGGAGAAGGTATTTCTCATCGACGACGCGTATGTGAAGCAGATGGTGGCGTCGGTAGTGAAAGATCAGGATTTGTCGCGCTACATACTCTAACCGATTTGGGCCATTTTTATTTGCGGCCGATCACACGATCTTCTCCACTATGCATAAAGGCAATCTGTTGCTGCAACTGAAGAATCTATTGCTGGCGGTCTGTCTCTACGGATTCGTCAGCATGCAGGCCGGTTATGCGCAAAGCACTTCAGCGCCTCAGGTCTCGCAAACCGTTGTGGTTCTTGGTTCGCCGGTTCCGACGCCTCTGGCAGAGTCGCCTTCTTCCGTGTTGGTGCTGCCGGTGGAAGCCAATGTGCTTTCGCTTCAATCGGAGCAGGACCTGCTACGGCAGGATTCCTCGGTTTTTCTAGAGCAGCGCGGAACGGGCGGCGGGCAGGCGGACATTGTTTTGCGTGGGGGAACATTTGAACAGACGCTGGTGCTGCTAAATGGATTCCGAATCGACGATAGCCAGACGGCTCATCACAACCTTGACCTTCCCGTTCCGCTGGACGCAATGGACTCGATCGAAGTCTTGCATGGAGCAGGATCAACGCTTCACGGGGTGGACGCGCTCAGTGGAGTGGTTGATTTCTTGACCGCTGCGCCGAACGCGACTACGCTTCGTCTGCGAGCAGGCGGGGGCAGCTTCGGCTCAGAGGAAGAATCGCTGCTGGGGACGCTCGTGCATAAGAGATGGAGGGGACGTTTGACTGCGGACCGCGATTTCTCCACCGGATTTATGGCGGATCGCGACTTTCGCAATGAAGACAGTTCGCTGGAGAGTTGGGCCGTTTCCCGGCTTGGAGTTACAGATCTGCTCGCTGCAGTCAGCGACAAGTCTTTTGGGGCAAACCAGTTTTACGGACCTTATGAATCGTGGGAGCGGACCAAGGGGTGGTTTGCTTCAGCACGCCAGGAGCTGGGTAGCCGCACGGAGGCGGCCTTCGGCTATCGGCGGCACACGGATGAGTTTGTGTTGCTGCGCGACGATCCGTCGGTTTACGAGAACAACCACATCGACGGCTCGTGGCAGACTTCTTTACGCCATACCGTTCCGCTAGCCTCCTCGTCTGTGCTTTTGCTCGGGCTCGAAGAAGATGGGGACAGCATTCACAGCAACAACCTTGGACTTCATGCGCGCAATCGCGGCGCAGGCTATGTCGACCTGGATTTGCGTCCGGCAAAGAAGCGTTGGAATTTGTCTGCCGGGGTGCGGGAGGAGATTTTTTCGGGCGGGTCGCAGTCAGTGCTATCGCCGCATTTGGCAGGGAGTTTGCGGCTGACGGACAATCTGAAGCTGCGGTCGAGCGGCGGGTATGGATTCAGGATTCCGACGTATACCGACCTCTATTACTCCGATCCGACGACCGTCGGCAATGCAAATCTCAAGCCGGAGTCGGCATGGTCAGGCGAGGGAGGAGCGGATTGGACGCCGTCCAGTCGATTCTCGCTTTCAGCTACCGGGTTTTATTCCCGCGAGCACTACGCGATCGACTATGTGCGCTCGTCGCCCGCAGCTCAATGGCAGGCGGTGAATTTGAACGGCCTGCATTTTCAGGGAGTGGAGACCTTTGCGACCTGGGCGCCGGCTAAGTCGCAGAGAATTCAGCTGGCATGGACCGGACTGGCTGGCGGGCAGGGTTCCTTGAACGGACTGCAATCGGAGTATGCGCTCAATTATCCAGTGGCGAATATTCATGCTACCTGGACGGCCTCGCTGGGACGCATTGTTACCGTTACCAATTCTGTAGCGATCGCAAAGCCTTATCAGCAGCCAGGCATTCCGCCGTGGAACGCTTCCCCTTATCCCGTATGGAATGCCGCGCTGACTCATGATATGGGAAGATTCCGTCCCTTTCTTCGGCTCGATAATTTGAGCAATACCGGGTACCAGGAGATCAATGGGGTAACCATGCCGGGACGCTCGATTATTGGAGGTGTTTCCCTCTGGCTCAGCCGGTAAGTGTGCGCGGAATTGTTGATGCAACTTTTTCAAATTCTGCTAAGCTGTGCACGGACCTCGGCAGTCTGCGCCTTCAAGTGAATCAGCGGACTCTACCTGCACTCTCCGGCTCTTGAGGGAATGTGGATGGGGGCGCTTCAAGAGCACACCGGGAAAGGTGTGCCTGCGCCGCCCGAGTCCGCGCCACCTTTCCCTCGACCCCAAGCAAGTCAGAGACAAAGGAGAGAAGTTATGAGCGATTCAGCAAATCACCATAAGATCAACTACATTGAGTTTGCTTCGACCGACATCGGGCAAACAAAAGAGTTCTATACGAAGGTCTTCGGCTGGAGTTTTGTGGACTACGGACCGGACTATGTGAGCTTTAACGCGGCCAGCGCCGGCATCAACGGCGGCTTTGCAATGGGCGAAACGCACAAGAGACCGGGGAAATTCGCGCCGTTAGTCGTGCTTTATTCGGCGGATTTGAAGGCGACGGAGGCCGCAATTGTGGCTTCGGGCGGGAGCATCGTCGTGCCCACCTTCGAGTTCCCGGGCGGCCGGCGCTTCCACTTCTCTGACGGAGTGGGGAATGTGCTCGCAGTTTGGTCGGAGTAAAAGACACTTATCCAGGGTAAGCTTTCCCAGGTCCCAAATGCGGGACCTGGGGCACCCCGGATTCCGGGTTTGCCGGCATTGAGGGTGTTAATTCGCCCGCGGTGGCATGAGGGCCTTCCGGGGCGCGATTTCTTCGCGGACCAGCGTGAGGCCCAGGATGCAACGCTCGAAGCGGTCAGAGAGTCGCGCAAAGAGTGGGGCTTCCTGCTCGTATTCAAATAGGTTGAACTGGCTGACAATGTAGTAGCTTTCCTTGCCTGCGCGAATAAGTTCCTCGAGACTTGGCTGACGATGGCGGAGACGGCGGTTGGAACCGATCGCCTCAGGGTACATGCCGGCCACAAAGAGCGCATAGTCGCCGATGTGCTTGCGTAATGCACGCTCTGCGTCAAATGAAGGTGCTGTACCGTGGACCGGATCCGCGGCGAGCATCATATCTGTCAGTTCTTCGATGGGACGGCCCGCGTCGTCACGCACTTTGTAGAGATTCTCAGACTGCGAGAACTCGCAGAGTAGTCGCGCCACATAGTCAGTCACGTCGGGATCGTGCAGGCCGAGCTTACCCTCATAACTGTTGCGGACCGCCTGGTGGAAGAAAGGTTCGAGCGGATGAGCCTGCATATACACCTCCCGTGGGCGATTGATCCGCCTTTGTTGTGGCTGTGGCCGGGTGCTCATTGCGAGAGCCGGGGAACGACCTCCAAAGCCTGTTCATCCAGCATTAACAAAGAGCGTACCTGAAAGTTGCGGTTTGACAATAGGGGGATCAAAGTTAGTTAGCAGTGTGGAGGATCGATTGCAATTGCAAGTTTGGGACGCAAGAAAAGGGCAGCCGCGACGGGCTGCCCTTTCAAGCGAATCAGTGCGCTGCGATTAGACGGTTGCGGTGGTGCGGGATTCAAGTTCAGCCAGGCGCTTGGCCAGCAGGGCCTCAAGCTTAACCAGTGCGGCTGAAAATCCTTCGATACCTTCCTTCAACTTGTCGGTGGCCATGCGGTCCGCCGCGTGCATGCGGTCAAATGTGGCCTTATCCATGGGGATTTTCTCGATGGTCATAGCTTTGGCGGTTTCCAGCGAGAGCTTGCGGGGCAGATCGCCCTCAGCGGATTCGAGCTCGGCCAGCAGTTGAGGCGAGATGGTGAGCAGATCGCAGCCGGCAAGCTCCTCGATTTCGCCAATGTTGCGAAAACTGGCACCCATCACCTGAGTTTTATAGCCGAAGTGCTTGTAGTAGTTGTAGACCTTGGTCACGGAGATGACTCCCGGGTCCTCTGCGCCATGGAAGTCCTTGCCCGTCTCCTTCTTGTACCAGTCAAGAATGCGGCCTACGAAAGGCGAAACCAATGTGGCACCGGCGTCGGCCGCAGCGATAGCCTGATGAAGTCCGAAGAGCAGCGTTAGATTGCAGTGGATGCCTTCCTTCTCAAGAACTTCGGCGGCGCGGATGCCCTCCCAGGTGGAGGCAATCTTGATGAGGATGCGATTGCGTCCGATGCCCGCATGGTCGTATTGGGCAATGATGGTTCGGGCCTGCTCGATGGTGGACGCAGTGTCGTAGGAGAGGCGCGCGTCAACCTCAGTGGAAACGCGACCGGGAATGATGGCCAGAATCTTTTTCCCGAAGGCAATGGCCAGCCGCTGGAAGGCCAGATGGGCGACGGCCTCGTCGGTTGCCTTGCCGCCCAGTTCCTTACGCGCGTCGACCAGATCCTGGTCCACGATGGGCTGGTACTGCGGCAACTGGGCGGCGGAGGTGATCAACGAGGGGTTAGTGGTTGCGTCCTGGGGGCGAAACTTCTGCATCGCCTCAATTTCACCGGTATCGGCGACGACGACGGTATACTTGCGCAATTGGTCAAGCAAGTTTTTGGGCAAATTCTGCGGCATGATTCCTCCTGGGGTGGGCGTTTCGGACTTCAAGCACATTCCGGAATAGTCTACCGCTTTATTGGATTCGCAAGATGAATGGCCGATGCATCTGGACAAGATAGGCGATCAGGGCTGCGGAACGGTCTCCTCGGTTTCAGCGGAACGGGCGCTCTCATGGCCGAGCTGGTCGATGGCACTGACGGCATAGCTATAGGTGTGTCCGGGTTGGACCTGGGCGTCATGGTAGGCCGGGGGAACGACCGGTTCCGCGGGGGAGATTCGCCGCCATGCGCCGCCGGATTCGCTGCGATAGATTGTGTAGCCCGCAAGGTCAGAATCGGTCACGGGCTGCCAGCTCAGATCGATCGAGGCCTCCGTGCCGGTATCGCCGGCTGTGGCGACGGCGGCCAGACCGGTGGGGACGTCGGGCGGAAAAATATCGAGAGTATCGACTCGAATGGGAGCGGAGAGCTCACCGGCGAGCTCCAGCGTTTGACCTTCCACGGCGATGCGGGCGACGCGCTGGGCGCGATACTCATAGATCTGGCCGAAGCGAATGCTTTTGTCCAAAGTGCGGCCGGTTTGCTCGCCGGAGTCGACAAGCAGGCTCTGTTCGATCGGCTCGGGAGGCGGCGCGAGTGGGCCTTGTGCGGGCTTTGCGACTGGTGGCGTGAGCAGTTTGCGGTGGAGGCGGATGGCGATGCCCGTTGGCTCCCGTGCGCCAGCTTGGTCGGGGGTCCAGCGAAGGGCTATGCCTGCCTTGCGCACCTGGGCTACGAGGCCGGCAACCGGCCCGGGCGCCTCGCCTGCCAAAATCACCGCGTCATTCGACAGTCCGGCCGATCGGCCGTTGTGGTTTGCGAGCTCGACAAAGTAGGTGAGCGGACGGGGCGCGCCAGAGACTAGAGTCTGCGGCAGCATCTCTGTGAAGACGCCGTCGGCTGCCGGAGCGAGTTGCAGACTACCCGCCGTGGCATAGGCCTCTGCACCCTCCTTCCGGCAGACGCGCACTGCGATATTGCCCTTCAACAGCAATTTGTCCGTATTCTTTTTTGGCATGGTCCAGGTGAGCGAGACCTGGTTGCCGGTGCGGGTAGCGGAGAGGTCCGTCACTTTGTCAGGCAATTTGAGCGAAGGGGGCGAGGGAGCGCCCGGCGTCCCACATCCGGCAATCGCCAAGCCCGCAGCCAGCGCAACAGGCAAGGCGGCCCGACCCAATCTATGCACAGGTCTCATTGTGGTACCAGTCTAATGGAGCGGGGTTCGTTCATGGGAACTGGCCTGTCGGTTTGGTGCTTTGCGTTGATCAGCCGGAGTTCGATTAGGCAATAAATTGCTTCCCCAGCCAACCGTAAAGCTCTTCCGGTGCGACAGCATGGTCCGGAGCCCATCCGAGGCTTTTGCCCTCAGGCAGAATCACATAGGCGGAATCCACATGCTCCGCGACGCACACGCAGATGGTATGGTCCTGCTCCGGATACCGGGAGGCCGCGAGCCAGGAATACCGGGCGAGGATGGCGGCATCAATTGCACTGTTTTCAGGATCGTCGACGTCAGGAAGCGAGCTGACCTTCTGCTGATTCTCAAAGATGGCGATGCTGGTGAACGGCTTGGGCTTGATTCGCATGCCAAAGCGGGCAACTATCGTCCGCGGACGAGCGCGGCGAAGCACCTCGGCAGCCGTCCATTCTACAAACGAGTTGGAGAAAATGAGAACGCCATTGCCGCTGAGGATGAGATCGATGAGAAATCTCTTCAGCCTGGGCTGACTGTCAACTTCCGGCGGCCAGAGTCCCCAGCCGCCCCATGCTTCGCTGCGAAGATTGGCGATGATTTGATCGGTGGCTTCAATATCTTTGGGAGCTTTGTTCAGCTCGGCGAGGAACTTGTCGCGGAGCGGCTTTAAATTGCTGAAGCTCAAAGAAAAGGCTGCAATCGGGGCCTGCTGGGAAAGCATTCCGTGCAGTTTTGCTTCTGAGTCTATTAGCCAAAGATCGGAGCTGTCCTGAGCGCCTTGCCGCGCCGCCAAAGTCGCAATTCCGTCGAGTCCCGGCTGGCCCTGGATCACCAGTTGGCAAAGCTTTTCAGTGCTACCTGTGATTTTGATCTCGTGCCCTTTGGGGTCCCATTGCTTCCATACGGACTGCGGGTCGACAGGCAGATTCGCGGGAAGAACGATAAGCATCAATCGTGTGGATTCAACAGGAGCCGGCGTCACGTCGCGCGCGGCTGCGCTGATAGCATCCACCACTCTTTGCACCTCGCGGCGCCACTCGGCGTAGTATGCTGACCGCGCCAACTGGGATGCATTTTCGATGGTGTCGACGGCCTGTGTGAAATCCCAGTGCTTGACGCCCATCTTGTCTTCGAGCGCCCACAGCGGCGCAGTGAGCGAGTCCAGGGCGGAAGGGCTATAGGTCTCAACGCCCTTCATGAAGGTGACAACACGGTTGCGCTCGTAGGGGAAAAGCATCTCCCACTCAGTGAATTGCTGATTCAATGCGGGCCGCATCGTTACCGGCAATTTCCCGATCAACCGGCGATAGGCATCTGTGCCGGGCGCTTGTTTCTGCGTTATATCAGGCCTTTCATTCATCGCGGTACCAATCATATCGATAGCCCGGGCAGAGGCTTGCCCGGAATATCCAGGTCTTTGACCCCAAACATGCCGGCGATGGTGGGGCAAAGATCGACGTGCTGTATGGGGCGCTCGATCACATCGGCGGAACGTGCTGCTTCGCCCAGGCACATCATCCATGTCAGGCTGGTGGAATCGTTAATCGCCCTGTGATTGAAGAATCCATTGGTGGTTGAGCCGTCGAAGTCGCGGCCGAATTCGGGAAGAACGAAGATCGTTGTTCTGCCGCTGTAGTCGGGATTGGTCTGGACCATGTTCCATAACTCAAAAACCAGGCGATCCATAGTGCGGATACCGCCCAGATGCATGGAGTAAGAACCGAAGTGCGCAACTTCAACATCGGAGAATGTAATCGCCAGCAGGGAGGGCGCGAAGCGCCGCATCACTTCCTCGCTGACCAGCATGGTGAATTCATCGCCACTGATGGGCACGTTAGTGCGAACCAGATTCTCAATGGCCTGGTGCATGGTGTGTTCCATGCGCAGATCAAGGGCGGATTCATCTCCTGAGACTGACCAGCCAAGACCCTCATAGTTGTCAGCCTGCCGCAGGATGGCCTCAAGGTCGGGCTGCATGGCGGTCCGGTCCGCGCTATGGTCGGGGTGCCCTTCAGCGGCCGCTTTAATCACTGCGTTAATCAGCAACTGCTTGGGAAAGACTACGTTTGCGCCGTAGCGGGGGCCGAAGTCGCGCATGGAACTGGCGCCTATGCGGCTGGTGAGAGCTTTATTGCTGGAGATTACCCAAGCATCGTCCTGGGACAGTCCGATACGCTTGCGCAGATATTCGAAGAGCGTCGGGCTGGTGGGCTCGGTCTTGCCCCAGTCGTCAAGGCGCTGCCAGGTTCCGGTAAGGATGCTGGAGATGGTGTTGTAGTGGGATGTGGCGCCGGCGTTGCGGATGTAAGGATAAAAGACGCTGTGTGGCATCAGCTCGCGGGAGAGATGAGGAATGTTCGCGAGGCCGGTATCCTGAAAGCTGTCTGTGCGGCGTATTCCGCCACACGCTACGATGATGATCTTTCTCTCGTTCTTACCGGCCGTGCTGGAGGGCTGGCCGGCGAAGGCGTACTCGTACTTGCCTGCCCACTGGTCTACGAGCAGAAGTGCAGCCGCCTTGAGGAGATTTCGTCTAGAGGCATCCATCGCGCACCATAAGTTAATCGGAAGACCACTTCTTAGAGCGAGTGGAGTTCTGCCTATCAATCGATACTAATCCACTCGACACGCTAAAACAACAACTCCCGCAGGCGCTTTCGCGGCTGCGGGAGTTGTTGCAATTGAGGCTGCAGACGATGTTATGCCCGCAGGTTATTTTTACGATCTAGAACACATACTTGCCGGCCAGTTGGAAGAACCGGGCATCCGGGGTGTTGTTCTGGAAGCTCTGAATACCGGTGATCTGACCGGCGGTCCCGTCCAGGCTGGTGTCACCGATTGGGCCCCAACTGGGGTGATTGAGCAGGTTGAAGGCGTCCGCGCGGAACTGGAAGTACTGCGCGCGCCAGGTATGGAAGTTCTTGAACAAGGACATATTCACGCGCTCATATCCAGGACCGTAGATCTGGTTCTGCTTTGCGCCTGCATATGAAATGGCCGCGTTGATGCCCGTGACCGGCACGCTGTTGCCGCCAATGACATTGTTGATCCAGGGAATTCCAGGACCATTTTGCGGGGTTGGAGTTTGTCCGAGTAGTGCCATTTGCGCCGTGCTGACGCCCGACAGCGGATCGATGAAGGCGCAGGGGTTATACCAGTTGGTCCTGTTCTTCACGGTCGCTGGGCAGCTTGCGCTGTCAAGGTTGGCTGCCGGAGGAGTGCCGCCGCCAGCAAACGGATTGCCGACGCGGATGGCATAGGGTCCATTTGCCAAATTACTAGCACCGTTGAAGGTACCGCCGCCGGTGTATACCGAGAAGGGGTTGCCTGTTTGCGCTTGCCAGGTGAGACTTGTCTGCCAGCCGCCCACGATCTCGTCAACCAGGCCGCCCTGGTGTGCCCACTTCTTGCCCTTGCCGAACGGCAGCTCATAGAAGCCGTTGACAGTGACGCGATGGCGGACATCGAAGACAGCATTGGTCATCTCATCCTTTTCGGGGATGATCTGGTCGTTGCGGTAACTGCCCGGACCACCGCCGATGCCGGCGTTTGAGCCGTCATCCATGGCGCGTGACCAGGTATAGGTGGCCAGGAAGCTCAGCCCGTTCGAGAGCCGTTTTTCCAGTTTTGATTGCAACGAGTTATACATCTGCTCGCCGGTATAAGCGGAGGCATAAAATCCGCCGGAGGCGCTTGGGAACGGTGAAGTTTGGTTGTTGCTGTCAGGATTTTCCAGGAAGGTGGGGGCGCCGAAATCGGTGCCCGTCCATGTGTGCCGGGCCACATTTCCCACATAACCAAGAGTCGCAATCATGTTTCTTCCAATCTGACGCTCAAAGGTCAGGTTGTAGCTCATGGTGTACGGGGTCTTGATGTCGTAGGGCATGCGGTTGATGGTTGGCGTACCGGCATACGATGAGAGGCCATTCGAGAGATAGTACGATCCACCAATCTCAAGAGAGGTCGGGAACGGTGAAGGCGCGGTAACGGGCTGGCCCACACCGGCGAAGGTGCTGTTTGTATTGCCAACACCAGTGGATGGGCAATAGCTTAGGTTATTGCTCGCGCCGGACTCGGGTGAGGGATAGCAGGCGTAAGTACCCAGGAACTGGTTGGTAATGATGGCGGTGTACGACCATGGGAAGTTCACCGTCAGCTCAGCTCCTCCAGGTAGCTCGATGGCTCCGAAGAACATGCCGAAGCCAGCCCGGACCACTGTCTTTGGATCGATTTGATAGGCAAAACCGATACGCGGAGCAAAGTTGGTCTTCTGAGCGTTCATCAACGATTTGCTGTTGAGATAGTTGATCTGGATGTTGCTCTGGGCAAGGGAATTAACATAAGTCGCGGGAAATACGTTCAGGGGTTGAACCAGGCTGGAGGCCTGGAGAATGCCTGAACCAGTCGCGTTTCCGTTTACATCCACACCCTCTGAGGTTGCCTGGAAGTTGGCTACATCGCCGGCATTGTTGCTTTCCGGCTCAATGTAGTCGTAGCGGACGCCGAGATTGACGGTCAGCTTGGCGTTGACCTTCCAGTCGTCCTGGGCATATCCGGCCTTGTACCAGCGATAGTAACTGGTATTCCAGCCCGGAGAGATCCTCGTCTTGAGGATGTTGTCGGTAAGGAAGGAGCCCACGGCGCCTCCGGAAAAAGCGTCCCCTGCTTCACTTGTATATTGGCCGGCCTGGTAAATGTTGCGGGGATACTGGGCCTGGCTGAAGGAGGTGCGAATGGTTTCAAGTTGAATACCAAACTTGAAGGAATGATTCCTCCAAACCTTGGTGACGTTGTCGAGAATTTGGTAGATATTCTGGCGCTCGATGGAGGGCACATCATGGCGCGCACCGGCTGCGCTGGGAGAGCCAACGCCACTAAATGTGATCTCTGGCAGGCCGCCGTTGGGCTCTGGAAGGCCGGCAAAAGGCACGCCGCCCATGCCGGGGATCAGGACGCTTGCGGGTGTGTGCGAATTCGACTGCAGGAACCCGAAGAAGCCCCAGTTATAACCAAAGCGGAACTCATTGACCAGCTTGGGATTGAAGAGGTGGGTTTCGCTGTACATGAAGTTCTTGCCCAGGTTGAAGTCGCCGGCGCCATGGAAGCCGTCGCTGACGTCGTTGCCGCCATCGATGATGGGCCCGAGCGGAGGAGTAAAGCCAAATTGCTCGTGTGTATAGCTGAAGCGCGCGTACATCTGGTCTGCCTGGCTGACGTTCCAGTCAACACGCTGATCCCACTGGAAGGTGTCATCTTTCTTGGGCAGATTCAGGCGGTAGTTGTTAGAGAGAGGGCAGCCGCCCGCCGTGGCAGAACTGCAGGCCGCACCGCTAACCGAGTTGAAATTGGCATGCGGGTACGCCTGAAGAACCTCTTGGGCTACGGTGTCCGTTTGGCCATCGCCTGAACCATTTCCCGTATAAGGTGGTGTTGGCTCATAGGGGAATGGCGCGCCTATGGCGAGACCTGCCAAGGGCGGATTGCCGGGGTTCAACACGTTGGTGGTGACGCCGCCGGGGCAGGTGACAGTGCCAAAGGGGCCTGCGTTGATGGTGCCGTTGAGAGCGGTAAGGGTTGTACCCCCGGGGTTCGGAACCGCGCCGCCGGCTGTGGTCAAGGGAAGGCAGCCGCCTGTATTCGGCGCAAAGACGCCGACAGGCTGGGACTTGCCGCTGTTGTTGCTGCCGGTCAGGAACAATTCCGTCATGTCGCCGGTTCTCTCAGTATCCGTCGGCACGGTAAATAGTCCAGCAGAGGCCTGGTCGATGCGATTCGCTTCAGCATCGCCAAAGTAGAAGACCTTGTTTTTCCAGAGCGGAAGTCCAAGGGTGGCTCCGAACTGGTTCTGATGGTATTCGGGAATTGTGGATGCGTTCCAGTCCTTGGCATCAAATGCGGTATTGCGGACGTACTCCCACAAATCGCCATGAAGCTGGTTGGTTCCGGACTTGATGCTGACGTTAAGGACCGCGCCGGCGGAGTGGCCGAACTCAGCGCTGTAGTCAGAGGTGTCAATCTTGAACTCGGCCAGCGCGTCGGGTGGAGGCTTGACGTTGAAGCTGGCGCCGTTCTGTTCGTCGTCGACGTTCACGTTGTTGTCAACACCGTCGAGGATGAAGTTGTTCTGCGTGGTGCGCTGGCCGTTGGCCGAGAAGTCTCCCGTGCCGCCGCCGCGAGCGATGTTGTTGCCCTGGAGGGCCGGAGCTACGCCGGCAGTCAACTGCGCGATATAAACCCAATTGCGTCCATTAAGAGGAGTGTTGTTGATGGTGTCAGTGTCCATGACCTGACCCACGGAAGCAGATTCACTCTGTAGCAGAGGAGGCGCGGCGGTTACCGTAACAGTCTCTGACACTGCGCCGAGTTTTAAGGTGATATCTACCTTCAAGCGGTCTTGAATATTAATAACGATGTTCTCCTGGGTTGTAGTTTCAAACCTGGGAGCTGAAGCGCTTACCGTATAATGGCCGATCTTAATAGGAGAAAAGTCATACTCTCCATTCGCGCCCGACTTGCCCTTCAATGTGAAATTTGTGTCAGTGTTGGTGAGTGTCACCACTGCGCCCTGAACGACTGCGCCCTTGGTATCCCTAACAACACCGGTGATGGCGCCCTGGTCAACCTGAGCAACGGCCATGCCAGTAAAGACACAGCAGAAGCCCAAGATAAGCAGGAAAGTCCATATCATGCGGCGTTCCGTCTGCCTCAATTGAATGGTTCCCATTTTCTCAGTCCTCCTCTTTCTGCGGTTCGTCGCCGCACCTACTACTATTCACGAAGAATGAGGTACCCAATAATTTGGGCACCCTTTTCCCCCTGGTTGGGAGATCGGGTGAAACGATATCACAGATCACAGAGCTTGTACCAGAAAAAAAGAAAAATAAACCCGCGCAGCCGAAAACGACCCGCAAGATATTGAAAATGAATTCGTTGATGGCTTGTCTTCGTTGGTCGCCAGGGCGATTGAGAGGGCTCGCGCACGGCAGATCGACATGACCGCGGAAACTCGGATGTGAGTGCGGAGACCCGGTTCAAATTTGATTTCGTTCATAAGAAATGATTCGACTCTCGCAGTGATGATGCGGGGTTGGCATTGCGGCAAAAAATAAAATAGCCGAAAAAAGTGCTTGCCAACGTAATGGAAAGGGGATTACAGTGCTGCCGTACCAAAATTGCATGTTCCATCGGAAGCGTGTACGGCTGGGATCCAGTCGGACGCGTGTATCTGCTGGAATCTAAAGGAGAACTATGGAAGCCAGTCGGTTACGCACTCTGATGAAGAAGTCGCGCCTGCTCCCGTTGGCGTTGTGCTTTCTCAGCCTTTTCCTAATTCTAGGCGTTCAAGGATACGCCCAAAACTGTACAGCTTTCGCAGGACCAGGCAACGTTCCACTGGAGACCGGCGTTGGCGCAAGCTTGAATGGATTTCTACCGTTTGGAGGCTCCGTTCCGACTCTGTATGGTCCCGCTGCATGGAACTATCAGGTCTACAATGCGACCACACAAACTTACGCGCCGGGCTTTTCAGTCGATCCAAACTCGGCCGCGATTATCGCGCAGATCAACCACGGTGACAAAATCGGTGGCAAGCCTGCGCCACTGCATCCTGATTTTGGACCTGCAGGCGGCATGCCCTACACCGTCGTAGATTCGAGCTCACAACCCGCTATTAATCTTTACGGCCTGAAGGCCGGACCTGACAGCCCCGAATCCGCCGCCAGCCAGAGCGATGCAGTGGTTGAGCCGGCGCCGCTTACTGCTCCCATCGAGGGTCAGCAAGCTGACTGCTTGTCCTATCCGGCGAACGGCGAGGGCGAGGGCTATTACTTCGGCGATACGCACATGCTGATTGTCGATCGCAATCAATGCTTCCTTTATGAAACCTATCTGACCAGCCGCTGCGATGGCGTGATCTCTGCCGGCGGCCAGGCTATTTGGGATCTGGAATACGGCGAGGTTCGTCCTTATGGCTGGACCTCAACCGATGCAGCCGGATTGCCAGTATGGCCCGGACTCGTAAAATTCGACGAGGCATGTTCGACGTACGTAAATGACGTCGACGATGTCAATAATGATGGCAATTGCGCAGTCGTTAACCCCGCCGGGGTCCAGCATGCATTCCGCATGACGGTGAACCGGACAAAGGGCGATGGCAACGGCGGCTATTTCGTATTTCCTGCCGGCCACGGTGCGAGTGGTGGTTACAACTACAAATACCTGAATGTCATGGGTATGAGGATGATCCTGAATCCGACCACTGACATCAGCAGCTTCTCACCGATCAACCAGACCCTTTTGACCGCAATGATGCAGTATGGCTTGATCCTTGCGGACAATGGCAGTGACATGTTTGTCACCGGCACCACGGATTCGCGCTGGAATACAGACGATCTGGGCAATTGGCACGGTGGCGGCCCGATCGACTGCGGCAATGCGGAACATGCGGTAGGTACGCCTTGCTATATCACATCGGCTGACTTCGAAGTCGTTCAAATGAGCAACGAGGACGTCAACCAAACCGACCTGGCAAGCGGCGACTGGACAGCTGCTCAATCAGTTTCCTACTTGGATGCGAATTCAGCGCCTTACACGGTCTGGGATGTTGAGAACGGCGTCACCGCTGCTGGTGATCCGGGTTACCCAGACGTTCCAACCGCAATAGGTACGGTGGTCGCAGGCGGGCTTGGACCGGAAGGCACCGGCATTACGGCCGGCAGCGGCGGCAAATATCCGTCTGACGGGGATACCGGCACCTCAGGCCCCGCGCCGACAATCAACGCCTTTGGCGCGTATTACGACAGAGGCGGCTTTGGTCCTCAGCTCTGCGGCTCTCAAGTAAACCCGGGAACTCCGGTCTATTTTGTGAGCAACATAAGCGCCGGCCCCATCGCCGGATACCAGTACGTCGACAACGCCGGACCATTCAGAACAAACGGCCTTGGCAGCGGTTACGTCCGCGCCACCATCACGAATACTCAGACCTTCACACTCTACGCAATGAACTCGGCTGGCCTGAACATTAGCGCTGGGTGCACAATTTACACGGCTAATGCGATGCTGCCGACTCCCGTTCTGGCCCCGGCGACTGGAACCTACAACACCATCATCAGCGTAACGATCAGCGATCCTGGATATCCGGGCGCGACGATCTTTTACACCACTGATGAAACTGAACCGGCAGAAGTCGGCGGAGTCCCGCAAGGCACAACGCAGATTTACACCGGAGCCATCACGATCACGGGCACCACACCCGATCCGAACACCTATCTGCCTGGTGAACAGATCAACGCCATCGCGGTTGATCTGACTGGAACCATCAGCACACCCAGCGGAGTTGGTTCAGCCGTTTATATCGTCAATTCACAAGCCCCTGCGCCGACATTTGCTCCGGCCAGCGGAAGCTATGAACTGGGACAGGTCATCACCATTTCAGAAGATCCGTCCTTTGAACCTATCGACATCAACCAGGATGGCGACACACCATTCATCTACTACACCACCGACGGAACTACTCCGGGCGGCGACTGGTATGGCGATACAACCGGCACCTCGATCGCGTGCGCAGTTGGCGTCAATGGCGGTCCCTGCACCTACACCCTAACCGGCGGTGCGACAGTGCTTAATGCGGTAGCCACAGCAGTCGGCTACAGCACGAGCACAGTTGCAAATGCCAACTATAACGTATCGGTCACCTTCACACTGGCCGCTACTCCGGCAATGGTTACCATCAACCCAGGCGGCAATGCGAGCGCCCTGAGCATATCTGTCAGCTCGGTGAACGGGTATGTTGGCACAGTTAACCTGAGCTGCAGCGGATTGCCCCCGGGCGATCTCTGCTCCTTCAGCCCATCCGCCGTTGCGGTAGCTGTCGGCGTGCCTGGAGTATCGGCACTGACGGTTTCCTCGGGTGGTAATTCATCGAACCACTCCTTCCCGCTGTTGCCGGGTGGAGCAACGTTGGCAGTCGCTCTCTGCTGCTTTGGCTTGAGAAAGCGCCGCAACCTGCAACTGATCGTTCTGCTTGGAGCCAGCGTGATCGGCCTGAGCCTGTTCACCGGTTGCGGAACGCCTGGAAGCCTGCCCAACACCGTTACGGTGACGGTTACCGGCACTGATTCATCGGGTGCGCCGACAGCAAGCACGTCGTTTACGCTGACCCAGATGCAGAGCCTGTAATCAACCGCATCAACAACTGAACGTAACCAACGGGGCCTTTCCACACGGAGAGGCCCCGTTGCATTGGTGGCAAGCTGAATTGCAGTCGTTGTATTGGTCTTTGCCTAGGACCGCATCTTCTCCGCCCGTAAGACGAGTTCAACTCCTGATGCTTACTTGTAAAATCGCGAAACAGACTGTAAAGTTCTGGCGTGGATAATTTGACGATTCTGCCGGGCGTGTGTGACGGCATAAATTGAATTGGCTGTAGGTATTTGCCTGAAACTTATGGAGAACGAATGGAAACTCCTCGGTTGAACTTCGCCTTGATGAAGTCTTGTTCGCTATTAAACGCGTTGTTTGTTTTTAGCATTTTTATTCTTTTCAATGGGACCGCATGCGCCCAAACCTGCGCCGGCATCTCACTCGGTACTCCTACGACCGACGGCATCAGCGGAAATCTAAATGGATTTGTTCCGTTTCCATCGACCAATGCCTGGAACACCAACATCGCAAGTGCGCCCGTAGATCCAAATTCAGCCGCCATCGCCGCGCAATGGAACGACGGTGGCACGCCCTATACGCTGCATTCGGTCTTTGGACCTTCTCCCAGCGACGGCGGCATTCCTTATATTGTCGTGGACTCAACGGCTACCCCCTCAGTACCACTCAATGTGTTTGAAGCCTACGCAGACAGCGACGTTGTTGTGGCGCCGTATCCAAGCGGAGACACCGTCCCAATCGAAGGCGCTCCCGCCGACTGCTCAGGGTGGCCGGATACTTATATCGACGATGCGCACACGCTGGTGCTTGATCGCGCTACGTGCTGGCTCTATGAAACCTACCAAACCAATCGCTGCAACGGGCTCTACGACGCTTACAGCGAGACGATTTGGGACATGACCACCAATGAGCACCGGCCCTGGGGCTGGACTTCAGGCGATGCTGCAGGCTTATCGATTTTTGCAGGGCTGGTGCGTTACGACGAAGTTGCTTCCGGAGCGATCCATCACGCATTTCGTTTTTCGGTAGAAACTTCAGCCGGAGATATCAACGGCGGATATTTTGTTTTGCCGGCCGTCCATGCCGCAAGCCATGACACCACTTCCCTAAGTCCGATGGGGATGCGCGTACGATTGAAGGCCAGCAAAAATATTTCCAGTTACTCCCAGACAAACCAGATCATTTTCACAGCGATGAAGAATTATGGGCTGATTCTGGCTGACAATGGAGGCAACTTCTTTGTTGTCGGCGATACCGATCCGCGCTGGGATCTCACAGATTTGGGCAATTGGCATTATGGCCCAAACGAAATTCAATCAACGGATTTCGAAGTCATTCAGTCGACGCCTGAATTTCCCGGATGGGATGCCGTGACGGCTTATTCGGCAAATCCGGGAACCGTGCCGGTGATCAATAGTTTTAGCGCGACGGCAACCAGCGTCAGCTCTGGAACCGCAGTCACTTTCAATTTCAGCGTGACCGGAGACTCTTACGATTTCATTGACAACATTGGTCCTGTCAGGCTGACGAGTGGCAGCGGAAGCGTGACGATCTCCCCCACGCAAACCCAGGAGTATACGCTCTACTCCACGAACTCCTCCGGCAGGACCGTGAGCGATCCGATTTTAGTCGTGGTGCCTGGCTCGCAAGTAGCAGCGCCTGTTTTTACGCCACCGGCCGGCATGTATACAACAGGACCGACGGTATCGCTCAGCACACCCACTTCCGCGGCGGCGCAGATTTACTACACCACTGATGCGAGTCAGCCCAATTCCAATTCGACAGTTTACTCCAATTCCAGTCCGATTAATGTCTCCTCTACGCTTGAGGTGACAGCCTATGCCACAGTGAACGGCTATGCGGCGGCCAGCCCGACGAGCGCAGCCATATACGTGATTAACCCGAACGGAGCGCCGCCCAACTTTACCGTTGCCACCGCTTCACCAAGCATCAGCGTCACGCCCGGCGCAGCGGGAGCTACAGTAGGCATCACCGTATCCTCGCAGTATGGGTTCAGCTCCTCGGTTAATTTGGGCTGTTCTGACTTGCCCGCAGGCTCTAGTTGCAGTTTTTCTCCGGAAAGCGTAACACCGACTGCTGTTACGCCAGCAACAACGACGCTCACGATTACGTCGACCGGATCTTCGTCAGCCGTTCCTCACGACTCCAGCCCGCTGTTTCAGGGAGCGGCGCTGGCAACTGCGTTCTGCTTCTTTGGCTTTAGAAACCGCCGCTTGAAGATGGTGCTGTTGCTCACGGCAAGCGTAGTTGGCCTGAGCTTGTTTACAGGCTGCGGGTCGCCCTCAAGTGCTGCTCCGCCTCCTCCCACGACGACGACAATTGTTGTGGCAGCGTCGTCAGGGTCGCTCACAAACACCGCCAAATTAGTGCTCACAGTGCAGTAAGCACCCTACTGCCGCACAAAAAGCGATCGGGCCCCTCCTGTATTTGGAGAGGCCCCATCGCATTGATGACAAAATGCCGGATGGGAATCGCACTAAATTACGATCGGCATAATCTCAACTTTCCTTCGCTCGGTACACGACACATAGATGCTCTTGACCAGTTGGAGCGCTCTGAATCCATCCATGCCCGTGCACGCAGGGGGCCTTCCAGTTGCGCAGGCTTCTCCAAAGTCAAGCAGTTGCCGTTCGATGGTGAGGAGAGAAATGGCCATAGGATCGGACGCTCCTGTGGCGGCGTGATGCGCAAGCGGGGCAGCTTCGCCTGAGTCGTCCCGCACGTCCCACGCCGTCAGTTGATCGCCTGTGATGACCGCGCTCCCTTTGGTTCCATGAATCTCAACTCTCTCGGGAAATCCAGGCCAATAGGACGTTGCTGCTTGAATCACGCCCAGGGCCCCTGACGAATAATGCAGAAGAGCATTCAGCGAATCTTCCGACTCGATTTTGTGCAAAGCTCCAAGCTGCCATTGCGCGAAGATCTCATCCACCGGGCCAATCAAGTACAAAAGAACATCAATCTGATGGATTGCCTGATTGATCAAGGCGCCTCCGCCTTCGCCGGCCCAACTTCCTTTAATCTTCGGCGCATAATATTCGGCGGAGCGATACCACTTTACGTACGCGTCTGCTTCGAGAATTTTTCCTAACCGCCCCTCGGCGATGGCTCGCTTCAAGAACAGCACCGAGTCGTCAAAGCGATGCTGGCTGACCACCCCGAGCTGAATCCCCGCGTCTCGTGCAAGAACGATCATCCTCTCGGCAGTCTCAAGCTCAATCGCCATCGGCTTTTGCACCAGCACATGCTTGCCATACTTCGCGCATAAATCGACCGCTGGAAGCCGATAATTCGGCAGTGTGCAAACGTCGACAAAGTCCACCTCGGGGTGGCTGCAGAGTTGCTCGGCTGACGGGACAAACTCGGCACCGTATATTTTTGAAAACTCATGCCCTCGTTCGGCACTTATATCCGTGCAAACCGAAACCCGATAGCCAATATTCTTGTAGGCCTGCGCATGCTTGCCGGCGATTGCGCCCGTTCCAATCATTCCAACTCTCATGGATTGCTTTACTCCTCTAGGGATTTATATTGGTCATCGTACCAAAAGCGGTCTTCTTAAGGTATTTGTACCGTGTTTTCAACGGCTACATTCCACCCATCCCTGCGTTACCCTAAGGAGCTATGGGCCGCATCCGCATTCTTCCCGACCAAGTTGCCAACCAGATCGCCGCAGGCGAGGTGGTGGACCGGCCGGCCTCAGTGGTGAAGGAGTTGATGGAAAATTCCCTGGACGCCGGAGCCAACCGCATTCGGGTTGAGGTCGAGGCGGGCGGACGGCGGCTGATCCGCATCAGCGACGACGGCCAGGGCATGAGCCGCGACGATGCGCTGCTGGCCTTCGAGCGCCACGCGACCTCCAAGCTGCGCACGGCCAGCGACCTGCTTTCCATCGCGACTCTTGGCTTCAGAGGCGAAGCGCTTCCGTCGATCGCCTCCGTAGCCCGCGTAACGCTCGAAACGGCTACAGGCGAGGAGGCCACCGGCACCCGCGTCGAGATTGCGGGTGGCAAGATTCTGCACGTGGACGACGCTGCCTCGCCCCGCGGAACCACCCTGGCCGTCGCCGATCTCTTCTTCAACACTCCGGCCCGACGCAAGTTTCTGCGCGCCGAGAGTACTGAACTGGCCCACGTGACGGCGCTTGTGACCCACTATGCCCTGGCACACCCAGAGAAGCACTTTGAGCTGATCTCCGCTACACACACCATCGTCTCCGCGCCGCCAGTTGCGCGCACCGCCGAGCGCATCTACCAAATTTTTGGTAAGGAGACGCTGGCGCAGTTGCTGCCCGTGGCCGCCGAAACCCCGCTGGCCCACGCCGGTCTGCCCGAGGCACCGCCCTGGAAAAAGGACCCCGACGAGCCGGTGCGCAATCCGGGCGTTTTGCGCCTGAGCGGCTTTTACTCCAAGCCGGAGTTGCAAAAACTCAATCGCAACTCAATTTATATTTTCGTGAACAAGCGCCTCATCCGCGACCGGCTGCTAATGCACGCGATTACTGAGGCCTATCGCAACGTGATTCCTCCCACCAGCTTTCCAGTGGTGCTGCTTTTTCTTGAGATGCCGCCCGAAGAGGTGGACGTGAACATGCACCCCGCCAAAACCGAGGTGCGCTTTCGCCAGCAGAGCCTGGTCCACGACTTTGTTCGTGACAGTTTGCGGACGGCTCTGATTAAGGCTCGCCCAGCCGCTGGATTCCTGGCTGCGCTGGATTCAGCGCCAGCGGCCAGTCCTTCGCTAATGCCCCCTGCAGCTTCGCCGTTGCCCGGATCGCCACAGAGTGCTCCACTGCCGGATTCCGATTTTCCCGCCTCTCAAAGCGCCGGGGCAGACGCGGAAACCTTCCAACTGACCCCACGGGTTCCTACCCCGTTTCCCGACACGCTGCCGTTTGATCCTCGGGTTTTACAGCCCGGCGGATGGGAGAGCCAGGACCAGAAGGCGTGGGGCGAGGCTGCGGCGGCACTCTTTCAGCCGGCTAGCTTACCCGTTGAGGAAGGTTGCTCCCCAAGTCCCGGTAGCGCACCGGACGGGGGACCAAGCCCAGCGACGGTGACCGCCCAGGTGGAGGCTGAGCAGGCTGCCGCCAACCTGAATCAGTTGGGATCGCTCCGTCCCCTGGCGCAATTGCGAGAATCGTTCATTTTGGCTGCGGGAGACGACGGATTATGGATAATTGACCAGCATGTGGCACACGAGAGAGTTCTTTTTGAAAAAATTTTGCGCGACCGCCAGGTTGAGAAGGTACAGCGCCAGAGGTTACTAATGCCCCTGCTGGTAGAACTCAAACCCTGGCAGATGGTGGTCTTCGCTCGCATCGCAGAAGAGCTTGCCCTGAACGGTTTTGAAGTAGAACCCTTTGGTCCTCAGACACTTGCGGTAAAAGCGGCACCCGTGGGACTGGAAGGAGCAGCTCTGGAACGCATGCTGGCCGAGGTAATTGAGCAATCCAGCTCAGATTCAGAAGAACCTAAGCAGAATGAGTACCTTACGGCTATCCGCACACGAATTGCCGCCTCCATCGCCTGCCACTCCGCTATCAAGATAAATACCGCTCTCGACCCAGTTCGGATGGGGTGGTTACTCTCGGAACTCGGAAAAACCAGTCATCCGACCAGCTGCCCGCATGGACGTCCTATCGCTTTGTTGTATTCTTGGAAGGAGATACAGCGGGCCTTCCACCGCATCTAGAATGCCGGGAAGGTGGCTAGCATCCTCTCAGGAGTGATGGTAGCCCGGCACCAGCGCCAGCCTGGAAGTGAGGTTTTTCTTTGACATCAGAGCAATTGGAAGCGTCGCGCGCCGAACGGATGCGCTTGAACGGTCACGGGACACTCGTAATGGAGGACGCCCGGACGTGGATTGAGGAGACTGGCTTATGTCTTTTCTTGCCCCGGCGGCAGTACTCGTCTTCGATAGCGCCTTCGTTTGTTGAGGCCTTCGCAGGCGAGCGTAACTCTTCTCCCAATCCAAGACTGGTCCAGGTGGCCGAAGAGCTATTGGTGCGTCTTGAGACCGACGGCGTGGCCGTGCGGCTGAACCTGTTGGGCCTGCCAGGCGAACAGCCTGACTTTGTGGTTGCCAGCTGGGTTCTGCCCTACGTGTATGCCCTCAGAGGCGATCGCGACTGGCGTCGCAGCCCGCAACTGACGGGTTCGCGCCAGGTTTCGCAACTGGCCGTCCAGGCTTACAAGCTTCTCGAGGCGGGCGATGCCACCATCCCTGAGCTGAAACGCGCGCTGGGCAGGGAAGTGACGGAAGGCGCTGTTCTGCGCGCCATCACCGAACTCTGGCAGCAGCTACGCATTATCCCGGTCGTATCAGCCCCCGGCCAGACGGCCAAATGGCAGTTGCTTCGCACACGTTACCAGAAAGCCATTGCCGAAGGCGCATCCACTTCGCAGGTGACGGCGATCTCGGTGCTTGCCTCCATCTATCTGCAGGCCGTTATCGCGGCCAGCATGGAAGAGGTCGAGCTTTTCCTGGCGCCGCTTACCGCTCGCAGCAAAGTTCGCGAGGTACTTCGCGGACTCGTAGCCACTCGCCAGGTGCATACAATCTCTCTGGGACACGCACCGCATTTTTACGTTGCTGGCACGCTTCCGGAGTTTGCTGAAGCTCCTACCTCCTATTCCAGCTCTTCAATGATGGCCTCATCGAGTTTTCTACGCTCACGGGACCACGAGAAGGACGCATTCGAGTTTGAGGCGCGGACTCTTGCCTCACCAATCCCGTCAGCCTCAACTAATCCATACCCCGCATCGGAGTCTGTCACTTCCAGACCTCCCGAGTTGCGCAAGCCTGCTTCCGACTCGAAGGCCGCTGTGGCACGACCCCACTTCAGCCGGCCAACCACCCACTCGCGCGACCGAAAGCCGACGCAACCGTCCAACGGCAGCCATCCGGCCCGGCGCCCAAGCCCTGAATCCCGCACCTCAGGGGCCCGTCGGCCAGTAGCCGGCACGCGGCCGGCGCCGGCAAGCAAGCGCTGGGGCTCGAATGCTGGCTCAAGCACTAAGCGGAATGGAGCACACTCCGCCACTGGCTCCAAGACCGCCTTGCGGCCAAAAGGTGGCGCTCCTCGTCCGTCCAATGGCTCCTCCGGTGCACGTGCCGCAAAGTCTTCCGCCCCGGCGTGGGGACGGCGTAACGGCCACACCACCGGCGCCAAGGCCACGGCCAAGACAAGCGCAACCTCACGTGTAAGCCGCAAACCAGCTCTTGCAGCTGGCGCCAAAGCGGTGAAGAATAGCCGGATTGGCTATACCTCACGGCCCAAGCAAGGAACGAAGAAGCGCTGATGAATGCGGAAGAAGGTTTCTTGCCCTGCAGTGAGCCGGTCCGCAACCTGATCGTAGCCATTGACGGTCCGGCGGGAGCGGGAAAGAGCACAGTTGCACGGCGCCTAGCAAAGCATTTTGGCCTGCTGAACCTGGAAACGGGCGCTATGTATCGCGCCTTCGCCCTGAAGGCCCTCCGGGCGGGACTGTCTTTGAATGAGAGCGAGAACCTTGAAAGACTTGCCGCTCATACCACCATCCGTCTGGAGCCTGGCGAGGAGGAGAATCGCGTCCTGCTCGACGGCGAAGACGTAACCGGCCTGATTCGCAATCCAACTGTTACAGATGCAGCCTCGCGCGTAAGCGTCTCTCCCGGCATTCGTGCCTGGATGGTGCGGCTGCAACAGCAGCTGGGCGCCCAGGGCGGGGTCGTGATGGAAGGCCGCGATATCGGCACCGTGGTCTTTCCGCATGCGCAGATAAAGATCTTTCTTGACGCCGCGCCAGAAGTTCGGGGTCTGCGGCGCTTTGATCAGCTAGGACCCGCGCCGGCAATCCAACAGGAAGAGGTAATTCGCGATCTTCGCGCACGCGACGAACGGGACCGCAACCGCGCTGACTCGCCGCTAAAACCTGCCCCGGACGCCGTGCTGTTGGATTCGACCCACATGACTCTGGAAGAGACCGTGAAAGCGGCCGAGGCCGTGGTGGCGGCGAAGCTGGAGCACGCCACGCAGCGGGGAAATGCTATAGGCTCTTAGAGTATGGAAATTACCTGCTCCCGTTGCCACCAAACCGTCCAGACGGACGACTGCTACTGCCCCGCCTGCGGTCTGCCGCAACTGCTGTACACGTCGGAAGGCGTTGCCGGACAGGCCCAGCCGGAGCAGTGGAGTGAGGCGGTGCGCGATGCAAGCGAGGTGTCGTGGAGGCCTGCCCTGCGCGCGGCCCTCATACTGGCAGTCCCGGCAGGATTGCTGTGCTCCATCATGTCTCCAGTGAGCATCTTGTGTTTCTTGTGGATCTCAGCTGCGGCTTCATGGGCCGTTGTGCTGTATATGCGGAGCCAGCGGTCTGGCTGGATCACCATCGGAGCTGGGGCCCGCATCGGGTTGGTTACCGGCTTGCTGGGCGCCTGGACTGCGGCTGCGGCTACCGGAATCTCATTGTTCGTGATGCGCTTCATCCTTCATCAGGGCAAACAATTCGACGACCTCTGGCAGGATTCGGTGCAACAGCGGGTGACACCGCTAATCGCCCAGCAATGGGCATCTATGGGAATTGACATAAGGGCTTGGCTGCTTTCCCCTGAAGGTCGAGCCGGAATGATGTTGAGTTTTATTCTTTTTTTTCTTGCAGTACTGATTCTCTTTGCTGTCGGCGGCGGAGCTCTGGGGGCCCGGTTGGTGGCCCGTACCCGCCGGCCGGAGGTTTAGAACCTCATCAAGCCTTCCGCAAGAGGCCGTTCGCCCTGCGGAAGAATCCCACTTCCATCGCTGCACATTTTGATTCACTTCTCCACAACTTGCCCCGGAGCGGCAATCCCTCGTATCATCCTGCGATAGACGAGCGGCGAGAAAATTATGAGCGAAGCCCAAGACAAACCCGGCCTGCGCGTGAAAGGCAGGCTGATGTCCGCCTCGGAGATCGAGCGCACACTGGTACGCCTGGCCCACGAGATTGTTGAAAAGAGCAACGGAAGCGATGACCTGGCGCTGGTCGGCATCAAGCGCCGCGGCATTCCCCTGGCCGAACGATTGGGCAAACTGATCTCGGCAATTGAGAAGCGCCCCATCGATACCGGCATGCTGGACATTCAGTTTTACCGCGACGATCTGTCCACCGCGGGTGTGCGCCCGGTGGTTACCGAAGGGGCTATCGGTTTCGATATCGACGGGCGCGACGTTGTGCTGTGCGATGATGTGCTCTACACCGGCCGCACGGTCAGAGCCGCGCTCGACGCGCTCTTTGACCACGGCAGGCCGCGACGCGTTCAACTGGCCATCCTTATCGACCGTGGCCATCGCGAACTGCCCATCGAGGCCACCTATATCGGCAGGCGCGTGCCCACCAGCAGCCGCGAGATCATTGAGGTAAAGTTCCGCGAGGTCGACGAAGACGAGCAGGTACTGCTGGTCGAACGGGTGGACTGAGTTAGACAGCTTCCCTCCTTTGGCTTATCACCGGAGGTTCGAAGCTGGAGGCTAGAGAACGATGAACCCAACTGCAACGCAAGTCCGCCGTCAGATTCATACTCCGCCAGTGCCAGCATCGCCCTTCCCTCATCATCCGGGATCCCTGCTCTCGGCATCGGACTTGACTCTGGACGGCTTGAGCCACATTCTCACCCGCGCAACGGAACTGGAAAAGATGGACCGGCTGGTTCGGGATCGCATCCTGGCCAAGCGGCGCGTGGCGTTGCTCTTCTATGAGTCCTCCACGCGGACCCGCACCAGCTTTGAGCTTGCCGCTAAAGCACTGGGCGCCGACACTGCGCTGGTTTCAAGCCTCAGCTCGAGCATCGAAAAGGGCGAGACGCTGAAGGATACTGGCTTGACGCTGCGGGCCCTGGGTGCGGAGACCATTATTCTGCGCCATAACTCCTCCGGCGCAGCATGGCTGCTGGAGGCCGAGACCGGTCTGCCGGTGCTCAATGCCGGGGACGGCATGCACGAGCATCCCACCCAGGCGCTGCTCGACCTACGCACGATTCTGACTCACCTGCGGTCCGGCGTTTCTACTGTTTCGGCCGATACTCTTGCCGGAATCACAGTAGCCATCGTAGGCGACATTCTGCACAGCCGCGTGGCTCGCTCCAACATGATGCTGCTGCCGCGGCTCGGCGCGCGCGTCGTGCTTTGCGGTCCCAAAGAACTGCTGCCGGAACTAGCTGCGGATGCGGGACCTGGCATCACAATCGAGCGGGATTTTGAAGCCGCAATCGCACAGTCGCAGGTGGTGATGATGTTGCGCATTCAGGCCGAACGGCTGGCTGGACTGCAACTTGATCTGGATGAATACAAGGCCAACTACCGGCTCACCGGCCCGAGGCTGGCGACGCATGCTCCAAATGCAATCGTGATGCACCCGGGACCTATCATCCGGGGGCTTGAGGTGACCGCCGGTGTGGCCGATGGGCCGCAGTCGGCGATTCTCGAACAGGTGCGGAATGGGGTCGCGATTCGCATGGCGGTGGTGGAGCGAGCTCTGACGACCGCGCCAGAGAAGGGAGGCCGCGCATGACGGCTCTGGTGATTCGCGGCGGACGGCTCGTCGATCCTGCGGCGGGCGTGGATGCTCTTAAGGACCTTCTGCTCAAGGACGGCAAAGTGGCCGAGATTGCCGGTCCGGGCAAGCTGAAGGGTGCCAATGGCGCAGAGGTGCTGGATGCTACGGGCCTGACCGTGTCACCGGGTTTGATCGATATCCATGTTCACTTGCGCGAGCCTGGGCAAGGATATAAGGAGACCATCGCCAGCGGGACAGCGGCGGCGGCGGCGGGAGGATTTTCAGCTGTTGCGGCGATGCCGAATACTACGCCGGTGAATGATTCGGTCGAGGTCACTCGCTGGATGCAGACGCCGGAGCGCGAGGCGGCTGTTCGGGTCTTCCCTATCGCCGCAGCTACACGCGGGTCAAAGGGCGAGGCAATCAACGACTATGCGGCGCTGAAGTCCGCCGGGGCTGTGGCCGTGACTGACGATGGGCGGCCCATTCTTAAAGATAATGTTATGCGCGAGGCACTGGCTGCCGCGGCGCGCGTGGGCTTGTGCGTGATACAGCACGCCGAGGATACGCGGCTGACGGAGCGCGCCAGCATGAACCTGGGAGCGATGTCGTTCAAGCTGGGGTTGCGCGGAATGCCGCCGGAGGCTGAGTCGGGCATGGTGGAGCGGGATATTCGCCTGGTGACAGAGTTGCGCGACTCGCACGCTCATTTGCACGTGGCTCACACCTCGACGGCTGCGGCACTGGCTGCCGTTAGACAGGCACGGCGCAGCGGATTGCGCGTTACCTGCGAGGTTGCGCCGCACCACTTCCTGCTTACCGAGGAGCATGTGGGCTTCTACAACACCAACGCCAAGATGAACCCGCCGCTGCGGTCGGCAGCCGATCGAGACGCAATGATCGAAGCCATCCTCGACGGAGTGGTGGACGCGATCGCCACCGACCATGCACCTCATGCCGTGCACGAGAAAGAAGTGGAGTTTGAGAATGCGCCTAACGGGATTACGGGCCTGGAGACCGCTCTCGGCCTCAGCCTGCGCTGGCTGCACAAGGAGTGGAAGATGCCGCTGGGACGCGTTCTGAGCCTGCTGAGCGCGCAGCCCGCGGCGCTGCTGAACTTGAAGGGTCGCGGAGCGCTCATCGTCGGCAGCTTTGCTGATGTGGTCGTCTTCGATCCCAAGGCTGTGTGGACTTATAACGCTCGTGAGACGAAATCGAAGTCACGCAATACGCCGTTCGACGGGTGGGAGATGCAGGGGAAAGTGCGCTGGACGATCAGCGAAGGGCGGATTGCGTACACAAATCAGGCATAATTCAGCGTTTTTCGGGCATAATTTGGCACTTTTTGAAATCGATAGAATACGAATAATGCCTTTAGAATCATCACTTAATGATAGAAAATGGGCGAACAAACAGGGAACCGGACCCCCGGGGGGGTGGCGTTCAGTGGTTAGGGGTTAGTAAAACCACGCTCTTCAGCCTACTTCCATTGTGCGCCGGTGGAGGGTTATTTTTTGCAATTGAGTTGAGAATTTCAGGTCTTCCGACGCGGCGGTGCGAATTCTTTGACCCGGTGATGGGCGTGAACGTATCTAACGAGCAGGAATGCGTGTTAGCGGAGGATCTGCGGATGAAAAATGCATCGCTGCGTTTCAGGGCCAGAGTGGCCGGTGGCTTTTATTTATTCAGTTTAGTGACGGCAGCAGCCGGCGAGACGCTGTTTCACGGCTGGTTGAATTACGCCGTGGGCTACATCGCGATCCTGGGCATGGTAGCTGTGACGCTACTGCTGTTTACGATCTTCAAGCCGGTGAACAGGAGCGTCGCATTGCTCGCGGCGTCGATCAATCTCGTGGGACTCGTTTTTGAGGCTCTGCGATTGAATCCGCGGGGCGTCGACATCGCCCTGGTGCTTGCAGGAGTCAGTTGCCTGCTGGCCGGCTACCTCATTTTCAAGTCGACCTTTCTGCCACGTAATCTGGGTGCGCTGATGGCGCTGGCCGGTTTGTGTTGGATCACCTACCTGCTACCACCGCTCGCGGACTACCTGTCGCCGTGGAATGTGGCCGTTGGCGTCCTCGCGGAAGCATCGTTCTACCTTTGGCTGCTGGTGAAGGGGGTGAACGAGCAGCGCTGGAATGAGCAGGCGGGATAAGTCGTTTGCGATAAAGGTTTTTTGGGGAATGAACAGAGGTTTTCAGGCCTCTGAATGCAGGCATTCGCGGTCGATGGCTTCAGCTGCGGAGTATTGCACGGGACAAGAACCGGGCCTAAAGGCCAGATCTGTTTAATGCATCGGATTTCAGGAGCCTCGACCCACGTTGTGGGTACCCCGCTCCCACTCGCTCCGATTGGGTCCCAGGCCCCATCCGCCACGGAGAATGAGACCTGGGACAACCTGCTGCAACTCTTACTGCTCGCCCCGGTCTTCGGGAGCCAATGCAACTCCGCGGAACACCTCACGAGCTTTGGCGCTTCGAATGATCTTGAAATGGCCCAAGCGGTCGTCTGTTGCCGGCAAGGTTGCGTCGCTCACTCGATCCGTGACCGTCACGAGCTTGTTCGGATCAGCTCCAGTGTCGCCGTTGGCGCTGATTGTGGAAGTGATGGCGAAGATGGTCACCGTTCCGTCGTCGTTGTGCCGTCCGGCTATGTTGCGGCAACCGCCCGTGGCCGGATCGAGCGCGGCTGGATACCGTGGAACTCCATACGGCACGCCGATATTCAATCCATCCTGCAGAATGTATCGGAGCACCCAGGATCCGCTGATCAGGCGCCATTTCTGCAGGCCGGCAGTGGCCAGCGATTGGGCGTCAGCCACGTTGCCATTGACCGCAGGCGTCACCAGCGTTCCATCACCCTCGTCGCAAACGTAAAGGGTGTTGGCATCGGCGAACCAGATCCCGAAGGGGAATGCAGTGGATGTGCTAGCAGCCGTGTTGGGGAATCCCGGCAAGATGGTAATGGGCACTGCCGCAAGGTCGGTAGCGGAGCCGGTCGGCAGCGTTCCTGCGCTGCCCACCTGATATACGGTATTAATTCCATTGCCGCCACTGCCCTTGCTGACATAAAGCGTGTTATTGAAGATCGTCAGGCCGCGGAAGTTGGTGTCCTTGCCGGGCTTGTCGCCCGAAAACAGGAGACGGCCAATCATGTCGATGTTCGGCGGGGTGGGCGGGGGCTGACCGGGAAAAAGCAATTCAGCGCCCGTTGCATTGGACAGTGCAATCCCATCCAGTGTCGTCGACACCTGCTTCTTTGACAGGTCGCCGGAGTTGTCGTTCCCGACCATGTAAAAGAAGTCGTTGCCGCCCTTGATGGCTGCGCGGCCGTTATCGCCGCTGTAAGCGTTTCCGTTGGTGAAGCTGAAGTGTCCTTCCGCGTCGACTTCAGCAACCGCGCGGTAATATGCCGCGGGCGCAACGGGATTGCTCTCAAAGGTCGTGATGACTGGATTCGTGGGATCGCAGACGCCCGGCGTATTGGAAGCCGAGACATCGAGCAAGTTGGGCCTGGTGGGCGAAACCGCAGTGCCTCCGCATCCGACGCCGCCCCGATAGGCCATGAAGGTAATGGAGCGTCCGTTGATGGAGCGGTTCAGAGCAAGCTCCGATTTCGAACTGAAGCTGGTGACCGCCTCGCCGGCGGGGACGGGAAGAGTTCCGAGCAGCTGGCCATCTGACGTGACGTTATCCAGAAAGATGGGTGAAGTGACTCCAAAACTGCCATCCGAATTGGAGTTATTCCAGACGTTGTGCGAGTCGAACAGATTAGGGTATTCACCGTTGTCTGTTGCGATGCCGCAGGGGACCGCTACGGCCGCCGTGCCGCCGGTCGTGGTCGGCACATCGACGGTTAATCCGGTTGAGCCTCCGAGGCATCCCAGCGGCAGCGCCTCGCCGGTTGTCACTGTTGAGGCCGTTCCAACATATACGCTGCGACTAAGCACCAGAGTGCCCGGTTGGAAATCAAAATGGCGGGAATTGCCACCTTGGGGTTGTTCCTGGGCGGATGATCCTGCCGGCAAAACCAGCGTGGCGGCAAGCAAAAGAGCGATCGTGAATGGGGATGTTTTCACGTGTTTACCTCCGAGCCCCTAAACTTACATATTCGGGCCGTTCAGAGATCAAAAACGCGAGAAAGAATTGTGAATGGGATATTAAAGATCAGGACGGCTGAGAGCCCTCAGGTGCCGGCGGTTAGGGAATAGGGAATGGAAAGCCCTGTTCTGCTGGCTATTTCTATTGTGTGGCGGCGGAAGGTTATTTTCCGCAATGGATCAGAGAATCCCAGGTCTCAGAATCGAGACCTGGGGCAACCGGTGCCTGACATCGGGTTCGCTATTTGGCCTGCTTATTAGGTCCGACAGGTGAAGTGCAGGCTGTTTGCTTATCCTCCTCGCAATTCTTCTTTTCCAAGGAGCAAGCTCGTGTGCTGTCATGAAGTTTTGTCTCAATGAAGATGGCATATAAACATGAGCTATTTTTGCGCCGACCGGTATCCGTTTCGAGAGAAATTCCCTTTTGATACCAAGTGTCTGCAAGCTCAATTCTGCCGGCATAATCATAGGCTCTACCCAAATCCCATGCGTTGATGGGATCGCCCGGGGCAAGCTGAACTGCCTTCTGCAAATAAGGAATAGATTCGTCAGTTTTTTTGAGCGAATTCAGGAATGCCCCGATGTTTCCAATGACGTCAGGATTATTCGGATAATGCTTGTCTAAGACCTTCATGAAATCAAGTCCTACTTGATACTGCCTTAGGTCATATAGCTCAGGTGCATAGGCCAACCAAGCTTCGAGAGCATCTTTCCCTTTGTAAATATCACAGCTTTCATCAAGCGCCTTGACCATATCTGAATAACGAACGGAGACTTCCAGAACGTGGAGCCTTCCCATATGTATGGATAAGTCCTGTGGCGCGATTTTGATGCCTAGGTTGAGATGGACGAGCGCCTCATCTACGGCTTCCGGTGTGAATCCGCCAGCCATTGTTCCGCCGCCAGCATCGTCTCCTTGCAGTTGAATGATGTCATGTCCGCAAAGTGCCACGTTGGACAGACACTTCTGCGCTTCGGCTCTCTCAACTGTAATTGTGGAATCGACGAATGCCGTACATAACTGATTTGCTTTTTCGCATTTGTTTGCGTCAATCAGCTTCGTCCAGTCGTAAATGTTTTGCTTCTGGCAATTGCCGTGTAAAGTGACTGATAAAAAGAACGCGAACAGTAATAGCAGCTTGCGCATCACTGGCTCCTTGCTTTCAGCGATTGTAAACCTGCTGTTACCCTTTGCGGCGGTAGAGGATTTGGAAGTCGTAGCCTTGGTTGGCGGGGAATAGGGTGGAGACGTGGCGGAGACGCTCGGCGAGGGCGTTGGCGGCGAGTAACGGGTACTCGCGCTCGCGGAGGTCGTGGTAGTCGAAGTCTACGGCCATGGAGAGCATGTAAATTGCCAGCGTGTCAGAGAAGGCGGACTCGTAGTAGGTGTTGCGGGCGCGCTCGTCGATGGACTTTTGGCCGGCGCGGACGTCCTGGGCTCGGCGGCGGGTTTCCCAGGCGTCCTGGCTGGTTTCTCCGCGGACCTGGGCCTCAGCTTGCGACCAAGCGAGGGAGGAAAAGCTCTCGGGGACGCCGGCGGCCTCAACAAAGTTGTGGGCTACGTTGATGAAGAACTCAAAGGCGAGGCCGAAACGGTCTTCGACGAGACGGGTGGAGAGGAAGACCGCCTCAGTGGAGCCGAAGATGGCGTTGCGATGGCAGATGGCGCGGTCGCCGAGATCGACGCTGTAGCCGGGGGCGATCATGATTTCGCCGGTGTCGGCTATGGCCAGGGGGACGAAGTAGTAGGCGCGGTGAGCGAGGGCGGCGGAGAGCGCGGCGGGTACGGCGCCAACGAGGTGCTCGAGCTCCGAGTCAGGAACACGGGTCTCGCCCCAGGCGGCGTAGTGAATGCCATTGGAGGCCTGGGATACGGTGGCCTGCGCGGCGACCTTCTCCGCCGGCCAAAGTTCGATTTGTGTGCCGCTGGCCATGAACTTGTATTCTAGACGACAGAGGCCGTGGAGATCATGACTGAATCCGCAAAATCCGGGCGCGCGGGCGGAGGGACGGTGCTGGGGTTTCCTCTGGCGGGGTTTGGGCTGTTCCAGAGTTTGCTGCTGGCGGTTGCGGCGGGGTTTTTTACTTTTTTTGCGACTACGTGCGTGGCGATTTTTGCGTTGCTGGGATGGAATTTGATTGGGCACCATGCCGTGAATTACGCGGATAGTTATTTATGGGTTGGATTTCCGGCGGGGGTGCTCGTGCTGGTAGTGGCGTTGCCGGTGTTTGGGGTTTTGTGGGTGAGGGCGAAACTACGCGGGTAGGATTTCTAGTTAATGTATTTGCACCGTCCCAACGGGACTCCGTAACGATCTGTGAAATTCGTTTTCCCCACGCTGAAGCGTGGGGCTAACTAACACTGCACCTCCGGCGCGGTTGCGTTGACATTACTTCGCTCATACATTCCTCAAGAAATCCCGTACCTTTTCAAAACTGCGAAGGACTTCGCTGATAGAAAAAAGCGGCCTTTTCCCCGGTGGGAAGGCCGCCATTTTATTTGGATGAGAATTTGACTGTGTGTGGGTAGTCCGCCTTAGTTTCCGCCAGCTGGTTTGGGGTTGGCTCGGTCGTATTTGGCTACAAAGATCTTGCGGGCGAGGCCTAGCTTGGAGAGTATCCAGATGCCGTAAAAGTTGGGATCGACTTCATACCAGCGAAGACCGTGACGGGCGGAAACGGGGTGGGCGTGGTGGTTGTTGTGCCAGCCTTCGCCGCCGCTGACCAGGGCTACCCACCAGTTATTGCGCGAGCCGTCGCGAGTGGCAAATCGGCGGCTGCCCCACATGTGGGTGGCCGAATTGACAAGCCATGTGGAGTGCAGGCCGAGAGTGACGCGGAGGAAGGCTCCCCAGAGCAGCATGCCTACGGCGTTTTTCCAGCTGCCCCATATCCAGCCGAGACCGAAGAGGGCTACGCCGCTCGAGACCAGCGGAATCCAGTGGTATTTGCTGAGCCAGACGAGGAAACGGCTGCGGATGAGGTCGGGGACGTAGCGCTGAAGAACAGCGGTCTGCGCATGCAGGGCGTTGCCCCAAAGCAGCCATCCGGTGTGGGCCCACCAACCGCCCTCGCGAGGACTGTGGGGGTCGCCCTCCTGATCGCTGTGCTGGTGGTGGACGCGATGAGTGGCTACCCAGAAGATGGGTCCGCCTTCAAGAGCGAGCGTGGCGCAGGTGGCCATGACGTACTCAAGCCACTTGGGAACCTGGTAGCCGCGATGGGTGAGCAGGCGGTGATAACACATGCCGATGCCCAGGTTGATGGCTACGACGTAGAGCACCAGCATGACCACCAGGCGCTGCCAACTGAAAAAGAAAAACGCCGCCAGAGCGCCGATATGAAATGCGACGATCACGGTGACGGTGAGCCAGTTGATGCCGGCGCTGATGGAGACGGCCCGGCCCATGCGAACCTCCGCACGCGCGGGGACTGCGCGGGAGGGCGCGGGGGCGACGGGGGTCGGTTCAGATAATTCCGGTATCTCTGTAATCGGAATTGTTAGACCTTCGTTTGTGATTACGGGAGGGGAAGTGGATACCGCTGAAATCATTCGATGAGACATCCTCGGAGAGTGGCGACAGGCCCACTCACAAGGCTGATTATATAGGAGGCAGTACGAAAAAATCAGTGCATTCCATCACGATTGTTGACGGAGCGGTCAGATTTATTTCATATAGTGAGCAATAATGCTCACTAATTGGAGGATACAGATTTGCTGGCCCATCGGGCGAGTAAGATCTGTCCGACAGCCGCCTCTTGTTTCCTGCCTGATGCATGCACAATGACAACTGCCAACCGCGTCGGGAATAATCGAAGCTGATGGCCAATGCATATCATCCAAACGAAAGAGGATATTCCCATGGAATTGAACAAGAAGGTTGCCAATTTCACGCTGCAAACCGACGAGGACAAAACCGTAAGCCTCACCGATTATGTCGGCAAGCCGGTGATACTTTTCTTTTACCCTAGGGCGGATACGCCGGGCTGCACCATCGAGGCCTGCGGTTTTCGCGACACATTCAAAAAACTTCAGGCGGCCGGCGCGGCGGTGCTGGGCATTAGCCGCGACACGCCGAAGGATCAGGCTAAATTTCGCGCCAAGTTCAATTTGCCTTACGCGCTGCTTTGCGACGTGGATGAGAAGGTGTGTAACCAGTTTGGCGTGCTGAAGGAAAAGAACATGTATGGGAAGAAAGTGATCGGCATAGAGCGGACTACCTTCCTGATTGGACCTGACCAGACACTGCTGCATATTTTTCCTAAAGTTACACCGGAGGGGCACGCGGAAGAGGTGCTTGCGCTGCTGAATGAATGGAAGAAGGCACATAAGTAGCGTGAATCCCAGGTCTCAAAAGCGAGACCTGGGGCACCCGGTTCGTTTGCCTGGCCGCCTGCCGCCGCGGGCGTTCTTTGAGGCGCGGCCGGAAGTGGTGGCGCCGCGGCTGCTAGGCAAATTGCTGGTACACGCTTCGGCCTCAGGAGTTTTGGCGGGGAGGATTGTGGAGGTTGAGGCTTACCTGGGACCGCACAATGATCCACCCGATCCGGCTGCGCACAGCCATCGGGGGCCCACGCCACGGAACTCTGTTCTCTTTGGTCCCGCAGGGTACGCCTATGTTTATGCAATCTACGGGCGCTACTACTGCATGAATGTCAGTTGCGAGACGGAGGGACGCGCGGGAGGAATATTGCTGCGCGCGCTGGAACCGATGATCGGCGCAGATCAAATGGCTCGGAATCGCGATCTTCCACCTGGGGTATCTGCCTGCCAGCTTACCTCCGGCCCCAGCCGGCTTTGCCAGGCGCTCGAGCTTAACCGGTTGAGTCACAATGGTGTAGATTTGCTCGATGCCGCCTCGCCGCTCCAAATACGGGACGACGGCTACAAAGTTTCCGAGGTGCTGGTTACAGCACGCATCGGAATTCGTGAAGCTGTGGACTGGCCGCTGCGGTTCGCTCTGCCTGGGCACAGTTGCGTCTCGGGAAAGAAGAGCATAACGGGTAAGCGCGTAAAGATTCGATAGATTGGTTTGAATGCAATTGGCCCGGATGGAATTTGGCTCGAACAGAATTAGCCTGAAGAGAATGCGGTAAATACGAAGGGCGCCCGCTGTTGCGGACGCCCTTCAGTAACCACGCACGAATTTGCCTACTTCGTCTTGCTGCCCTTGGTGGTGGTGGCTTTCTGTGTGGACTGAGCCAGGACGCCCTTCACCTCATCGGCATAGGCTCCGTTTGGGGCCAGCTGAAGGTACATCTGGTAGGCCTCCGCGCAACCGGGAGGCAGAGTGTACTGCCCCGTCTTGGTATCGTAAGTGGCTTTGGAGATAAGCCCCTGGGCCTTGAGGTAATAAGGGATCGCTTGTTTAGGATCAGCTTTGATGGCCTCGTCCGCTGCAGCAGCCTGAGCATCCGAATTGCCCACCTGCGAGAAGATGATCGCTTCGTTCTTCAGGAAGGTAGCCGCCCGTGTTGGATCGGCCTTGGCGGCGGCGTCGAATGCGGCATTTGCATCCGGAATTTTGCCGGTACGTGCGTAGATTTCACCCAGGTTGGATTCTGCCGAGGCTTGAACGGCGCCACTTGGCTTTTTGGCCGCGGCCTCCATATCGATTGCTTTCTTCAAGCTGACAATCGCTTCGTCGTACTTCTTGGTGTCGTTTTGCGCATAACCCAGACCTGTCTGTGCCTGTCCTAGTTGCGCCCACAACGTGGAAGCATCCGGCTTGGCTGCAGTGTCCCTGAGCATGATGGTTTCCGCGTCCTGGTACTTGGCAATCTTGACCGCAGGGTCCTTGGTAATGATGGCGTCAGAAAAATCCTGAATCACAAGCTTGATATCCGCGTTGATATTCTTTATGGTTGCGTTCTGCTGCATCACCGCTGCGTTCGCCTTCTTGATCTCCTCGATCTGCTTTTTCGCCTCCGGGCTCAACTTGTCGAGGTATTCCTTGCGGGACATGTCGTCGTCCTGCGCCAGATCCTGACCGGCGACGATCTTTATGTCATTGATTTGATCGACAACTTTGTTGGCCGGCGTATTCGGCGCGCGGAAGACCAAGGTGTACTTGCCAGGAGATGCAACGCCGGAATAATTGCCATCCGAGCTGACCGGAAAGGAGTACTTGGCGGTCGGTCCGCCATCGATGGAGAGGCTCACCGTGCCGGCCGGAGTGGGCAACCCGTCCGGACCGATGACGCGGCCATGGATCGAGCCGCTGGCTCCCTTGATGGGAGCGGACTGCGCGGGAGTGTACGACGCAGAAGCAGACGATGCAGGAGTGCCCAACACAGACTTGGACGCCCCAAGATTGCCGAGGTCGATGTCTTGCTGCGTATCCTGCCCGGCAGTGACCATCACCATGACATCTGTCTTGGAATACTCCGCGAACCCGGTTTGATCTTGCATGATCACTCGCGCGGAGTAGGTGCCGGCAGGAAGTTCGCCGCTATAAGTGCCGGTTTTCGAAATCTTGAATTTGTAATCTCCTTTCTTGCCGCCAATGGCCGAGAGGTCAACCGTGCCTGAGGACGCGAGCGAGTGGTTGTGTTCACCGGTAACGGTTCCGTAAATTTTACCCGTGGACGCTGAGGCATCCGTGGGCGTTTGCGCGAGCGCGGGCAAGAGGGCAAAAGCCAGCAGGCCCGCCACGGCAGGCAACCAAAATGCAAGAGTGCGTTTCATATTCTTCTCCTTGGGAGCGGCGGGAACGAAGCAGCCCGCGGGCTCAATAAAGTCATATTTTCCCGGTCGCAAATAGACCGACGCCAACAGCGTTTCTCCGGTGGGCGCGCCTTTCGAACCGCGTGCCAAAGTCCAAAACAGGCAGCAACAACGTTAAATCCAATAGGCTGCTCAACACAAGGGCACTCGAGGAGCAATAGAACTCCCGCAGTGCCACAAATGCCTGGAATCCAAATCGAATCGACTCTTGAACTCAGCCGCGGGCTGTTTGCTGCCGCTCAACAATCAAGCTGGATCCAGCCCGTAACGATCTTTCTATCGTAGAGCCTTCGGATAGGGTCGTGTGTGGCCTGTATCACACTCTAAAATAGGGGCATGGCAACCACGATTCGTACCGCAACTTCGGCGGATGTGCCGCAGATTCTGGCTTTTATTCGCGCATTGGCCGTCTACGAGCGAGCACCGGATGCTGTGACGGCGACCGAAGCGGGACTGATGCGGGACGGCTTTGGCCCCAGCCCCTTTTATTTCTGCCTGATAGCCGAACACGACGACCATCCGGCGGGATTTGCGCTTTATTTTTTCAACTACTCCACCTGGATGGGACAGCCGGGGATTTACTTAGAGGACCTCTTTGTCCATCCGGAGTTTCGCGGGCTGGGCATCGGCAAGGCGCTGCTGAAGCGGGTTGCGGCCATCGCCGTAGAGAAAGGCTGCGAGCGTTTGCAGTGGGAGGTGTTGGACTGGAATACCCCGGCAATCGAGTTTTACAGGGCTATGGGCGCGGAATTTCTGGATGAGTGGCGGAATGTGCGCGTGAGCGGCGAGGCGATCCAGCGGCTGGCCAGCCCGGAGAAACAAGCGGAGGCCGCGCTGTGAGGCCACTTGCGGTGGGGCAGACGGCGCTTGCGCGCCATAAGATTCGTAGATCAGGAGGCCGTCCAATGAAAATCAGAGTCATCGGTGGAGGGCTGGCTGGACCCGAGGCTGCTCTGACAGCGGCGCGGCTGGGCTGCCAGGTTGATCTCTACGAGATGCGGGCTGTGGTGGACGGGAAGCCGAGGCTCACGCCGGCGCACCAGACGACGGAGTTCGGTGAGCTGGTTTGCTCCAATTCGCTGAAGAGCGAGTCGCTTAATACGGCGCCGTGGCTGCTGAAGCAGGAGATGCGACGCGGGGGTTCCGCGCTCTTGCAGCTTGCAGATGCATGTGCCGTACCAGCAGGCCACGCGCTGGCCGTCGATCGCGTTCAGTTTTCGCGGCTGATTACAGAGGCAATTGCGGCTGAGCCACGGATTCTCGTCATTCGTGAAGAGATTACATCGCTGGGCTCAAACGAGGACGGCTCGGAGGGCTGCACCATTGTCGCAACCGGGCCGCTTACCACCGATGCGCTGAGCGCCGAGATCGCGCGCATTACAGGGTCAGAGCACCTGGCTTTCTACGATTCCATTTCGCCGATTGTAGATGCAGACTCGATTGATTTGGAGCGGGTTTACTTTGCTGCGCGCTGGGACAAGGGGACGGCGGACTACATCAACTGCCCGATGGATCGCGTGGAGTTCGACCGCTTTCTGGATGCGCTGCTGGAGGCCGAGGCTGCGGAAAGCAAGGAGTGGGAGAAGCTGGATTACTTCGAGGGTTGCCTGCCCATCGAGGTGCTGGCGCGGCGTGGGCGCGATACTTTGCGCTTTGGACCGATGAAGCCGGTGGGGTTGCGCGACCCGCGCACTGGAAAAACGCCCTGGGCGGTGGTGCAGTTACGAAAAGAAAATCTGCGCGCCGACAGCTATAACCTGGTGGGCTTTCAGAATCATTTGAAATTTGGCGAGCAGGCTCGCGTGCTGCGGCTGATTCCGGGGCTTGGAAATGCGCGCTTCCTGCGCTACGGGCAGATTCATCGCAATACATATATCCAGGCGCCGCTGCTGCTGGACGAGACGCTGCGGCTGAAAAAGGAACCGAGGCTTTTGTTTGCCGGACAGCTTTGCGGGGTCGAGGGGTATACGGAATCGATCGCAACAGGGCAGCTGGCGGGGATTTATGCGGCTGCGCTTGCCCGCGGCGAAGAACCGGTGCCTGCGCCTCGCGCCTGCGCTCTCGGTTCGCTGGTTCACTACATTACTCATGCCGACCCTAAAGTCTTTCAACCGGCAAATATTACCTTCGACTTGCTGGAACCGCTTGAGGAAGAAGTGCGCAAGAAGATTCGCGACAAAAAGGAACGGCACAGGCTGGTGTGCGAGCGGTCGCTAGCGGCGTTTGATGCTTGGTGGACGGAGGTAAGTCGCGCTGCTATTCTGTCGCGCTGTTAACTAGTGTTGTGGTACGCTGGCTTCGCCGGGAGCAAGCCACATGAAAGTCTTCTCTGCCTCGCAAGCCGTATCCCCTGCCATTGAGCGAACAAAAAACTATCTCTTCCGCCCCTTTGCGTGGGGTACTTATCTGAAACTGTCAGTGGTGGCATGCATCACCGAAGGATTTTCGGCACGTTTCAACTATTCGACGAACCAACATTCTTCGTCCGGCTCCGGCTATTCACCCGGTGCCTTCACGGGCTTTCATCTGTCAAATGAAATCATCGCTCTCATAGTACTTGCAGCTCTGGTAGCGATCGCTATCGGCATCTTCATCTTCTACCTCGTTACGCGGCTCCGCTTTGCCTTTTTTCACTGCCTGGCTCATCAGACCAAGGAGATTCGGCCGGGATGGAGACTCTATCGCGCGCAGGCGACGCGATTCTTCAAGTTGAATCTGATTGTCGCGGTCGTCTTTATTGTCGTCGTGGCTCTGGCGGCGTTGCCTTTCGTCTTCGGCTTTATCGATCTTTTTCGCGCTGCCGAGCCCGGCAAATTCCCTGTAGGCGGCTTCATTCTGCTGTTTCTCCCGGCGTTAGCGGTCATTTTAGTGGTGGTCCTGTTGTGCTGTGTGGTGGACCTGATCCTTCGTGACCTCATGCTGCCGCATATGGCGCTTGAAAATGCCTCAGTCCGGGAAGCATGGCTAGCCGCATGCGCACGTATCAAAGCGGAGAAGGGCGCATTTCTTTTCTATGCTTTCCTTCGACTGGTGCTTCCTGCTCTCGCGGGGCTGGGTTTGTTCATGGCCCTGTTTATCCCTTTGCTCGTCATCTTTGGGATTCTCGCGATATCCGAGATAGGTTTCAATGCCGCACTGGCGAATGCCACCGGTATGACCAGGATATTTCTCATTGCTCTCGAAGCGATTGTCGGACTATTTACTTTTGTTATTGGCTTGTTTGTGGCCATCAGTCTCGGCGGACCCATTGCAACCTGGATTCGCAATTATGCATTAATCTTCTATGGCGGCCGATATCAGGCTCTTGGGGAAATTCTTGTTCCTCCTGCGCCACCCATTCCGAGCGCACCTGAAGTCGCCTGAGCCAAGCTTCGCCTGAGAAAACTCCGAGGCCGATTGTGTGGCATGATGGGGTTGACGGGCTTCGGGTTTGATGATGATTAATCCTGGACAATTGCTCTCTAATCCGATTGCGGCCGTGGGCTTGCGTGCTGCTTTGGGCGGCTACGTGATCTATATGGCACGCAAGTTCTATGCGGATCCGCTGGGGTATTTCCGCAAGGCGGCGCGGGGGATGCTCGAGTTCCCGTGGTTGGGGCCGGTGGTGCGCTGGCTGGCTTGCTTTTGCCTGTGGGGTGGATGTTTTATTGTCGCGACCGTGATTGCGGTGCAGATTTTTGGGCTGCACGGCGATTCGCTCGCATGCGCGCTGATTCTGTTTGCCGCAATTGCGACTTGGTTTCTGCTTCCCGCGCGAGAGGGCAGGAACCCCGCGGGCGAGCACGGCGTTGAAAACCTGCGCGGGCCAAAATAGATTATCCACGCCGCGCCGATGCATCGCCGTCAGCATCTCCGCCATTAGGGTGGTAGCGTGTACCCTGAAGGCTGGAGCGTGTTGATGCGTTGGATTTCAAATTTGGCCTGTTCGCTGGGAGTGGCAGCGATGTTCGTCGGCGGCGCAAACGCCACACAGAGGCAGGCTGCGCCGGTGAAGGCTACAGATACTAAGGGCGCGACGCACTTGCTGCTTCCTCCAGTGCTGAAGGCCCTGCTCCCCGACGCGTTTGCCGGATGGGTTGCGGCGGAGACACCTAAAAAGATTACCGATGCAGCACAGGCAGACCCGGCGAATGCCGCGGCTCTGAAGGAATACGAATTTACAGACGGCTCACTGGGCAGTTACAAACGCAGCGGCGAAACTCTGGGCCTGTGCGCGCTGCGCTTTCACGATTCCAGCGGGGCTTACGGAGCCTATACATTCTACAGGCAGAATGGATGGCCGAAGGAAGAGATCGGATCAGGCGCAACCTCCAGTCACAATCGCGTGCTGTTCTGGCTTGGCAATATCATGGTGGATGCGAATTTCTCCCAGGTCGGTCCTATGTCCGGGGCTGAGCTGCGTGAGCTGGCGGGCCAGTTGCCCGTTCCCGAGAGGAACAGGACGATCATGCCGCCGATTCTGGCTTCTCTGCCCAAGCAGTCGCTGGACGGACAAACCACCCACTACGCCGTGGGACCGGCGAGCTATGCGGGAGCGGGCGGCGTGCTGCCTGCGGAGCTGGTGGGCTTTGACCGCGGCGCGGAGACTGTGACCGCAAATTACTCGCTGCGCTCCGGCCCGGCTACGCTGACCATCATCGACTATCCCACGCCGCAGATGGCGATGGCGATGGAGACGAAGATTCGCGAGTACATCAAAGCGGGAAGCAAGGCACAACCGCCGTGGCCCAAGCCGCTGGTGGACTCCGGCCAGGCATCACTCGGGGTGCGCCGCAGCGGGCCGTTGATTGCAGTGGTAAGCGGAGACGCGATTCAAGACGAGAGTCAAAGATTGCTGGCCACGGTTCACTTCGAATCAGACCTCACTTCGATTCCTCAGCCCACGGAATCGGAGGTGGCGAAGACTGGAAAGCTGCTTCTGGGCATCTTCGCGCTGGTGTTGATCGGTTCGAGCGCCGCAATCCTGCTCGGATTCTTTCTTGGCGGGGGGCGAGCGCTCTATCGCATGGCGCGAGGCAAGCCGATTTCGTCGGTTTACGACGAGGAATTCATCCGCATCGATCTGCGAGAGGAGTGGGTTGAACCAGAACCGACAATTGACAAGCCGCACCGGGAGGACTAAGTGTGCCTTCAAACCTGTGGAAAACAGGAGATTAACCGGAGAAAACACCCATAAATAACGGGAATACAAGGGGGTAAACAGGCGAAGACACGTCGAAAGCACGGCTTCACATATTAAAGAATAGTAATTTGTAAGTTGCTTAATCTAAACGAATTATTTCTCCCCAGATTTCTTCTTGACTATCCCACCCCCCGCTCCTACTATGCAGCCAGAAAGTTCTGATGGTTTTGCCTCCGTTGGAACTATTCTCCCTGAGGAGAGAGCTGCCCTGTTGCCGGGCGGCTCTTTCCGTTTTAAAGGGGTTATGAGCCGGCTGTTTCGGGGGCCTGTTTCTGATCAGGAGCTGAATCGGTCCACTGCTTTCCGCAGACTTCGCAAAGCCAGGAATTGGCGGGATCGACCGCTTGAAGTACAGGATCTTTGGCGCCGCATTGCGGACATGGGGGCGGCTCGAACTCAGGCTGGTCGATTTTGGATTGCTCGATGATTTCCTGCGGGATGGGCTGCGTGGCAACGGTGCGCGCTTGTTCGAGCTGATCGGCAGCAACAAGAAGACGGGGATTGACGGCGCCGAATGAATAACGCGAACCGGGTTGCTCGATCCAGCTCTCAATGCCGGCGCGGCGCAAAACCTCGGAGAGCTGCCACATCTCTTCCCGATCTTCACACTCGCACAACGGCGTTTTCCACGTGTATTCATGCGGCTGATCGGTCTCTTCCTGGCCGAAAAAGGGATCGTAGCCGTGATTCTGCGGCTCGTGGAGGAGGGTTGCGAGAGGATTTGGTTCGGCATGCGGACTGTCCGCATGGTTCTGAGCTACGTGAGGCGCTCCTGGGTCGCCCATGCTGCGCTTTCTCATCTCGTCGCGCAAAACCTGCTGCGCTGTTTCGGTGAGATCGGTGAAGTCGTTCGCGAGCTCGCGCAGTTCTTCTTCGTTCTTCTCGCGGTAGAGTTCTGAGAGTCTTTGCCATTCCTCTAACGGGTTTGCTTGCATGGGCAGCAGTATAGCCGCTTTACGCTGCCCATCGGTCAGGATAAAATCAAACGAGCAAGCCGATGTAGCTCAGTTGGTAGAGCAGCTGATTCGTAATCAGCAGGTCGCCAGTTCAAGTCTGGCCGTCGGCTCCACTTCCTTCCTCCGATCCTCTGCGATCCAATTATTAAAATATGCTCATGGGGTTCGCTAGGGTTAAGCCGCGTTTTGTCCACTTCTGCTCGGTTATCCACAGGGGTGAAAACTGCGTGCGTACGGCGCGAACCAAGACAGGTACCGGTTATCCACGTATTTTTTTGCTAAGACGGTAGTTCTAATCCGTTTATCCACGCATACTCTTGGCATAATCGTGAGCAAGAGCGGTTCCTCCGTATCTGTTCCATACGTTACGATCAGGACCTGATTCGGGAATTCGAGTTCAGAAGACAAGGTGAATTTCCGCGACAGAGCCGTAACCGGGGTTCCCAGAGACAGACCATCGCCGCTGGGGGTGGTGAAACCCCTTGGGAGTACGCAAGAGTGACCAGCTATAGCCGTCAGGATGTGTTGCGTATCTTGCAGATTAGTTCCCACCAGTTGCAGGGCTGGGAGCGAGCCGGACTGATTCCTCAGCGGCAGACCTATTCATTCCAGGATCTTGGGCAGTTAAGGATTCTGCGCGCGCTGCGGGAGGAGGACGTTTCCGCGGCCTCTATCCGGCACTCGGTCATGGCCATGAAGGCCGTGGCGGGCATGGACAATCCGCTGCTGGAGGCCTGCGTGATCAGAACCGGGACCCGGCTGGCCTTCCGTCATCGCGGAGCGATGGTTGACCCGATTCGCCGCCAGTTGCTCTTTGACTTTGAGCGGGTTGATCGGATTGATCCGTCGTCGGCCGGTTCCGACCTGTATTCGCTGCGCCGGCCGGGCGTGGCGCTCCCGAGCGGCGTGCAGGACCGCTTTCTGGCTGCTGTGCAGGCAGAGGAGGCGGGTGAAAGGCAGCGCGCCATTCTGCTGTATAAGGAGATTCTGGAGATCGATCCGGAGTACGCGGCGGCCTACATCAACATGGGCACCATTCTCTTCCACCAGCGCAATTATGCTTTGGCCGAGGAGCTTTATCGCCGCGCTACGGTGGCTGATCCTTCGTATGTACTGGCCTACTTCGATCTGGGCAACGTGCTGGACGAGTTGCAGCGGCTGGATGAGTCCATCGCCGCATACACCCAGGCGGTGACGCTGGCGCCCCGCTATGCCGATGCACACTATAACCTTGCGCTGGCCTACGAGCGGAAGGGAGAACGCCGGCACGCCCTTCGCCATTGGCAGTCTTATATCCGTCTGGACAATCGCGGGCCGTGGGCTGATCATGCACGCGGACAGGTTCGCAAACTGATCGGGCGTGAAAAGCTGGCAGTTGCCTGGAGGGCAGAAGGCTTTGTGCCGCCGAGCAAAGGGAGGGCGGCGCTAAAGCTGGTTTAGGGTGTGCGAGTCGGCCGGCGTTGCGTCGCCGCGTCGCTGACCGTTAGTTGGTCGGATCTTTCTGACGTGTGGCTTTTACAGCCGACAGAATCCCCGTGCCCGCCATGACAATCACTCCGGCTATAATCCAGTGCGTTGGCATGCGCATCAGATGTGCGGCGTAGGCCAGCCCGCCAATCAGGATTGCGAATCCGGCAGCGTAAATTCCAAACGACATGGGATCTCCTTTATCGGGTCGGCTGTATGGCCGTCGATGGTTCCTATCTGTGCGGCGGGTGCGCGGAAATGGATTGGCTTGCGCACAGAACGCGTACATTGTCAGCATTGCATTTTGGTTGATTCAGGTCTGAGCGATATAGAACTATCGCGGAATCGCAGCTACAAATACCGTATTTACATGGTTATATAACTGATAATAAACAATTTATAACATTTTATCTAGTTACTAGTCGGTTAATATGTGGTTACTTCCAGATGGTTACTACCGGATAGGGGGGTAGGGGGGGTGCCCGGCTGTTCAGGCTCGCCGAGTCCCATCCTGGATGGGCGCTTGTTTGAAGGCTAGCAGGATGCGGGAAATAATCTGCAAAAACTGCGGATGCCTCCGCAAGACGTAGGGAGCCTCAGCCCACAAGAGCATACCGCTGCGTCTGTTCCCACATTCCCAACCGGGAAGTCTGAGTGGTGTGGAGCTTCCCTCCCCGGTCCCTCCGCCGCGGCGGACGAGGGATCGGGGGCACCCATCATTTGTGGGGAAAATCACTTCGCTTCCCGGCACCCGGGCCACGCGCCAATTTTCAGAGCCGCGGCCCGTATAATTAAAGAATCTATTGGGATTTTCAGCTTCAATCGAGCTGCGCAACTGCGACAACTGGGAGTGACTGTGACAAGCAAGAGAACCCCGACAACGAAAGACATTGGACTACTTTGGCAGCTTCAAAAAGCTGGTCAGTTAACCCTCCGCCCAGAGTTTCAGCGAAACAACGTCTGGCCCAAGCGTGCTAAGGCCTATCTGATCGACTCGATACTAAACGACCGCCCTATACCTCTCTTTTTCATGCAGAGGTCGACATCAGCTCAGAGCGGAAACCCTCAGTACGCGGTGATCGACGGCCAGCAGCGTTTGCGTGCAATTTTCGAGTATTTGGAAGACGACTTGCCACTATCGGAGGTCGGTGTTAAGAGCGTCGTTGCGGGGCATAAGGGCAAGGTGTTTTCAGAGCTCCCACACAGTCTTCAGCAATCCATTCTTAATTACGACTTGGTGGTTCAGGAAATATCCGGCTACGACGATGCTGACATTCGGGACATGTTTGTACGAATGAACCGATATGTTGTCCGTTTGTCTCAACAGGAGTTAAGGCACGCGCAGGCTAACGGTAAGTTCAAAGACTTTGTAGAGAAGCTCGCTGTGTGGCCGGTTTGGGAGCAGTCGAGAATTTTCACCCGCAAACAAATAGATAGAATGAGGGCCGCTGAATTTGCCGCAGAGCTTGCAATATTGCTGATTGAGGGCCCGCAGCATCGAAAACAGGCTGTGGATATGTATTACGTCCAATACCTGACATCATTCGCCGAGGGACCGGCGGTTGAGACTGCCCTGAAAGCCTACTTGGAGTGGATTCGAAAAGCCATTCCGGACTTCAAGCACTCTCGCTTTCGCCGCTCTGCCGAGTTGTACTCGTTAATCGGAACACTCGAGAAGGTGAGCAAGGGGAGCAAGAATCTAGCCTCCATGGATCCGAAGATGTTTGGTAAGAAGCTCTTAGAATTTGAAGCGCGTACAAAAGGCGCATTGCGGGGAGAAGCAGCTCGCTACGTCGTTGCCTCTAGCAAGCACACGGACGATATCGGAACACGCAATACGAGAATCGAAATTCTCACAGCAGTGTTGACCTAAGACAATGGCACGAACATCTAGCGAAGCACGGCGAGCATTTGTTGATCAGTACAAGAAGGGGCTCTCCGAGCTTCACAGGAAAGCTTACATTGCAGAGCTCGCCGTGAGAGAAGCTATCGCGATCACGCCATTAGACATCCATGCTGTTCTTTCCCGCCCGAAGGATCCGGAATCTCTGCGCTTGAAGCTCATAGAAAAGGAATACTCCGATCCCGCATCTCAGGTCACGGACAAGATTGGGGTACGCGTAATCACGTATTACTCGTCTGATGTTGACAAGGTTGTGGAGACCCTAAAGAGGCGGTTCGACGTCGACTCCAGGAGATCAATCGACAAAAGAGAGCAGCTTGGTCTGCGTGATTTTGGCTACCGCTCGGTTCATCTTATTGTTCGGCTGAAAACCGAGCGGTTCGAATATCGCGAGATCGCTACAGAATGGTTTGAGATCCAGGTGCGGAGCATTTTAGAACACGCCTGGGCAGAGATCGAGCACGAGGTAGTCTACAAATCGAAGATTCTGTACCCGGATTCGATAAAGCGAAGCTTTGCTATGCTGGCAGGAGTTCTTGAGCTTCTGGACAATCAATTTGAGGCTCTTCGAGTTCAACGCGAGCTGATTATTGAGTCGTATCTCACGCCCTATTCAAACGGACAGGAAGGCAATACGCCACTTGATTCAGCGCGACTGCTTGCATTTTTTGAGTGTCACTTTCCTGAGGGACTTAGCTGGCGAAAGGCAGCTGCAGACGGCAAACCGTTTCCTGCGCGAATCGAAACTAGGTGTTTACAGGCTTTCAGCCTGGCAGGGGTCAATTCTGCGAATCAGCTAAAATCGGCAGTTAGGGCTGCGCGGTTTAAGAGAGCGCTGAAACTATTCGCAAACAAGCAGGGTGTGCCACTTGAGGAAGTCTCTCATCTGGCTCTAGCTGTGTTAGCTATCGCGACAAAAGACGCCTCGATAGTTCAGGAATTCTTCCCTGATATCGTTTCTGATCCAGCTTTTACAGCTGGCCTTGCGGGTCTTTCCAGAAAGCCAACCTCAGTTTCTCGGCGTAGGAGTTGACCTTGTCTGCGTGGGGCTAAAGCCCACCATATTTTGTGGCCTTTTCGGCACGACTAAAGTCCTGCCCTGACACAATGCCTATATTTGAAAGTGCCGCGAAAGGTAGAAGCAAGAGGCTAGCAACTGGAAGCCGCATTTAAAGCTTCGAGGTGCGCTGCACGGCGCGGACGCCGGCTACTCTTCGAATGCCGAGGACCATGCGGTTCAGGTGGCGGAGGTCTTCGGCTTCTACTACGAAGGCTATGGAGGCTTCGCCGTCTTCGTTGCGGCTGATATCTACGGTGCGGATGTTGGTGTTGTCGTCGGAGATTACGGCGGTTAGTTCTTTCAACATGCCGGTGCGGTCGTCGCAGGAGATGGTGATTTTGACTGGATAACGCTGGGGACGGCCGGCCTGGTCGCCGACACGGGACCACTCGACGGCGATGCGGCGGTCGCTCTCGTAGAGCAGATTCTGCACATTGGAGCAACTGCGGGCGTGGACGGCGACGCCTTTGCCGCGGGTGACGTAACCCACGATCTCTTCGCCGCGAATGGGGTTGCAACAGCGGGCACGATAGACGAGCAGGTCGTTCTGGCCCTCGACCTGGAGCGAGTCAGAGCCGGTGAGATGGAGCTTGCGCACGGCATCGGACATGGCCGACTCGCCGCTGCCGGGCTTGGTTTCAGGAACGGGTTCGGTGGGCAGGTTGGTGCTGCCGGGAGACAGCTTGTTGAGCACGTGGCGGGCGGAGTTTTTGCCCTGGCCCAGAGTGGCCAGCAGATCGGCGGCGGTGGCAACGCCGTACTCGTTGGCGATGCGGCTGAGGTCCTGATCGACGATCTGGCTCATCGGGACTTTATATTTGCGGGCTTCGCGCTCCAGCAACTTGCGGCCGATTTCGACGGCGCGGCGGCGCTGGTCTTCATTGAGCCAATGCTTGATTTTGTTGCGGGCGCGGGGGCTCTTGACGAAGGTGAGCCAGTCGCGGCTTGGCTTGTGATCTTTCTGGGTGATGATTTCGACGATGTCGCCGGTACGCAACTTGGTGCGCAGGGGCGCCATGCGGCTATTGACCTTGGCGCCTACGCAGGTGTGGCCGACCTCAGTGTGAATGGTGTAGGCAAAGTCCACCGGAGTGGCGTCGGCGGGAACCACAACGACTTTCCCTTTGGGCGTGAAGGTATAGACCTCGTCGGGATAAAGGTCCATCTTCAGGCTGGAAAGGAATTCGTTGGGGTCGGTCATCTCCTTTTGCCAC
>Ga0187855_10000224_pt1 | contig 52215 bp, 43 predicted proteins | sample June2016WEW_8_10_2_FD_132969 | JGI IMG/M metagenome (GOLD analysis project Ga0187855, IMG submission 132969) | Peatland microbial communities from SPRUCE experiment site at the Marcell Experimental Forest, Minnesota, USA - June2016WEW_8_10 | ecosystem: Environmental > Terrestrial > Soil >... | reverse complement strand
GTGCCTTTGGTGGTGCGGGCGTCCCAGGGGTCGATGGTGTCGTCGAGGCCGCCGGTGGCGCGAACGATGGGGACGGTGCCGTATTTCAGGCTGTAGATCTGGTTCAGGCCGCAGGGCTCGTAACGGGAGGGCATCAGGAACATGTCGGAGCCGGCTTCGATTTTGTGAGCGATGGCGTTGTCGAAGGCGACCTTGACGGCAATCTTGTTGGGGAACTGCTTGTTGAGACGCTGGAACATTTCTTCGTAGGGCTTGTCGCCCGATCCCAAAATGACCATGATCATTTCTTCGCGGGCGAGGCGGTCCATGATCTGGGCGATCAGGTCGAAGCCTTTCTGAGCGGCGAATCTTGAAACGATGCCGATCACCGGGATTTTCGCGTCGACGTTCTTGATGCCGAAGGCGGTGAGCAGATCCTGTTTGCATTTCTGCTTGCCGGCGAGATCCTGCGACGAGTATTTGGCGACGGCGAACTTGTCGGTTTGCGGGCTCCACTCGTCGTAATCGACGCCGTTGAGGATGCCGGCGACGGTCGAAGCGCGATTGCGGAGGACGCCTTCGAGGCCGAATCCATATTCGGTGGTTTGGATCTCATGGCTGTATTTCTTGCTGACGGTGGTGACGTAGTCGGAGAGCACGAGCGCGCCTTTGAGAAAATTCACCTGGCCGAAGAATTCCATCTTCGACATGGTGAGCAGGTCCCAGGGCAGCATCAGGAGCGGCAAAGTATCGGAGGAGAACAGGCCCTGGTATCCCATGTTGTGGATGGTGAAGACGGTGGCCACGTCGCGAAAGGCGGGATCTTCGGCGTAGAGGGTGCGCAGCATTATGGGGATCAGCGCGGACTGCCAGTCGTGGCAATGAAACACTTGCGGGACACCCAAAATCTTGGAGGCTTCGAGCACGGCGCGCGAAAACATAGCAAAGCGTTCGGCGTTATCGGGATAATCGCCGGCGGTACTGCCGTAGAGGGCTTCGCGGTCGAAGTAGGGCGGATAGTCGACAAAATAGAATTTCACTCCGGCGGTTGAACCGGCCGTCACGACCGAGCAGAAGCGGTACTTGTCGTCGTAGGGAATGGTGATGCTGCGGACGACAGTTTGCGGATCCGTGAGTTTGGTTTGGCGATAACGCGGGAGGTAGACGCTGACTTGATGTCCGAGAGCGGCGAGGGCGCGGGGCAAGGCTCCGACGACGTCGGCGAGGCCTCCGGTTTTGGAAAAAGGGACGCACTCGGATGCCGCGAAAGCGATATGCATGGCGGAGGAGCCTCCTGAGCGAAAGTCGAGTGGCCTCGCTCACGTTATGATGATGGTAGTTGCTGCTGCGATACGCTAAATTGCAGACAAGGACATCGCCAGTCTAAAGCCGGCGAGAGAGAGGGTCAACGTGCCGAAGGGCGCAACCGCACCAACGAGTCCGCGCAAGCCTAAACTGGGGCAGCATTTCCTGGTCGGCGAAGGGGCGGCGCTGCGCATTGTGGAGGCGCTGGGAGATGTTTCGGAGGCGACGGTGCTGGAGATTGGGCCGGGCCGCGGCTCTCTCACCGAACTGCTGGCACGAAGGGCGCGGCGGCTGATTGCGGTGGAATTGGACCGCGTCCTGTCGGCGCAGTTGCGGATGAAATTCAACATGCAACCCAATGTTGAAATCATCGAAGGCGATATCCTGACGATTGAACTGAATACAGTGTTCGGGCTGAAGCCCGGCATGCTGCACACGGGGATTAGCTTTGAGCCCGAGCCGGCGCGCGTGGTCGGCAATCTGCCGTATTACATCACGTCCGACATTTTGCTGCGGTTGCTGGAGTATCACCGCTATTTTTCGACCATTGTCATCATGGTGCAGAAAGAAGTCGCCGACCGGCTGGCGGCATCGGCGGGAAGCCGCGACTATGGCTTACTTTCGGCAACCACGCAGCTTTATGGACGGGTGGAGCAACTGTTTACGCTTCCTCCGAGCGCGTTTGATCCGCCGCCGAAGGTGCATTCGAGCGTGGTGCGGATTACGATCAAGCCGCGGCTGGAAGCGTTGCGGGTTCCGGAGGCGGAGTTTATTGCGTTTCTGAAACTCTGCTTTGGGCAGAAACGGAAAACGCTCTGGAATAATTTGAAGACGGCGTACGATGAAGATGCGCTGCGAGCGGCTTTGGCGAAGAGCGGGGTGAAGCCGGCGATCCGGGCGGAGGCGCTGCCGATCGAACGGACGGCGGCTTTATTTCGGGCGCTGGGGGATGGTACGTTGTAATTTGCGCCGGCATAGTTTTCGCTCGCCGGCCTTTCGCGGGCGAGGGCGCCCGCGCCACACGAGCTTTTACCAAACGAGTCACTCATGACTTCCGCTTTGCGAACCCCTGCGGTTGCTGGCCGGTTTTATCCGGGCCGGGCTGACGACTTGCTGCGCGAGGTTCGTAAATACGCTGCTGCGACTGCTGGTGGCCGCATTTCCGCTATTGGGTGTGTCGCTCCTCATGCGGGATACGTTTACTCCGGCGGCGTGGCGGGCGCGGTGTACTCGGCGATTGAGATTCCAGAGCGCTGTGTGATTCTTTGCCCCAATCACACGGGCAAGGGACGGGCGTTGGCGGTGATGGCCAACACGGCGTGGCAGACTCCGCTAGGCGAGGTCGCGGCGGACGCGGAGTTGGCAACTCGTCTGCTTGACCGCTTCCCTGCTCTTGAAGAGGACAGCGGGGCGCATCGCAGCGAACATGCGCTTGAAGTGCAGTTGCCTTTCCTACAGGCGCAACAGCCGAAATTGAAGATCGTTCCCATTGCCATTGGCACGCGCGACTTTGATGTGCTCCGCGGGTTGGGCGGGGCGCTGGCGGAGGCGGTTGCAGATCTGGAAGAAAGCGGCGGGGAAAAAGCGCTGATCATCGCTTCCAGCGACATGAACCATTACGAGTCCGAGGCAATCACTCGGTTCAAAGATGGCAAGGCTATTGAGCGCGTGCTGGCGATGGATGCGCGCGGACTTTGGGAAGTGGTGATGCGCGAAGACATCAGCATGTGCGGATTTGGGCCGACCGTTGTCATGCTCACGGCGGCGAAGCTTCTGGGAGCGACATCGGCCACGCTGGTGAAGTACGCGACTTCGGGCGAAGTCTCGGGCGACTACGAGGCGGTGGTGGGGTATGCGGGAATTATCGTGCAGTAGGAGTTTGTGTCATTGGAGAGTGCCGTCCCTAGCGGGACTCGATTTGTCCCACTTCTGCGTTCCCGGCACTTACGCGCCGGGCTTTCTTGTTTGCCGCTTCGCGGCTGGAGTCGTCGTAGTTCTACCCTTTCGCTTGACCTCGGGCTATGACACAGACTCAGTAGGGACTGGCGCGCAGTTGAATAAGAAAAGACGGTCAATTTCTGGCCGCCTTTTGTGTGGAAATTGTGTATTGCTTCGCTATGGATGCACGCCGGATCTGTGCGTAGAGCCGGTTGGAGCCATGCCTGTCGGGCTGGTTCCGCGCGCGCCAACTCCTGAAACCGCGGAAGCGACTGGAAACGGCTGTTGTGGCGGAGCGATGGTCGTCACGATGGAACGCGGAGTGCGCTCCATGGTCTTGGCCAAGCGATCGAGGTGGTTGACGGAGCCGCGGGGCACGCCGAAGCCGGCGGAATTGGGATTGATGGTCAGGCGGCGCGAAGCTTCGCCTGCTGGATTGGCGGCGAGGCCGAGGCCCACCATTACCGTCTTGCGCCCGGTCGCGGGAGCCGGCGGCACGATCATTTTGGCGGGCGCATTCACCACCATTGGCAGCGCGTTCCAGGTATTCCAATTGCCGGGCTGCCAGACCCATCCGTAGACGGGAGCGTAGGCCCAGGCGCCGTAGTTGTAGGGCATCCATCCCCAGGGATAGCCGGACACGAACATGTAGCCGGCGCCGGGATAGAAGGCAAAACCGCCGTCCTGGAACGGGCTCCAATTGGAGCCGATGAAGTAGGGTTGCCAGACGTTGCCGAAGCCGGGCACGGTCATGAAGTTGCCGTAATAGTTCAGGTCGCTCATGCCGTAGGCGTAAGGCGAGGCGATGCTGGCGCCGCCCGCGGCCGTGGCGTAGCGATCGTGATACTCGGTCTGGTGGCGATCCCAAGCATCGGAGGGATCATCGTCGTAATTCTTGGCGAGCACGAAGGCATCGCTGCGGGCGGGCTTGGCGGCGGCGTTGTTTGCCGGATCATGGTTGGCCGCGCCGTCCTTCGCAAAAGCGAGGGTTGCGCTGTGCTTCTCGGCGAGTTCGAACTGTCCCGAGGGGCCGGTGGCGCTTAGTTTGCCTTTGAATACGGCTACGGTTGCTTTGCTGGCGCTGCCGAGTTCGACGCGGAAGTGCGCGGCGTCGGAGACGGTGACCGACTCGCGGGCGAAATTCAACTGAAACTGGTCGCCTGTTTTTTCTTTGTCTTTGCCGTAGGTTTTCGGGTGAAGATCGGCGTACACGGTGCCGGAGACGAGCTGCGCGGCGCTGAGCTTCTGGCCATCGTCCCCAAGCGCGAGATGGGTGAAATCGACTTCTGTGTCGGGGGCGAGACGCAAGGCGCTGCCATCCTCGAATTCGACTTCGGCGCGGCCATCCTTGCCGGTCTTCAGCTTGCAGCCCTCGATCACGGGCAGGTTGATGAACGCTTTGTCAAAACCGTCTCCGGTGGCGCGGTCGAGTTGCACCGTGCCCTCCACTTCGCTTAGGCGGACGATGCGAGCCTTCGATTCGGCGGAGGCTGAGACTGTCAGAAACGGCGCTGCGAGCACGGCGCAAATTGCCAGCGTCTTGCCTAATTCTTTCCCGCACTTTTTTCCGAACTTTGCGATCGACATATGCTTGTCCTTCTTTCGGGACGATCCCAAGAATGGTCTGTTTCATAAACATTGAGAGTATGCGGCGGTTAAGTCAAGCGGGATTGTGCTCGGTTTCGTGTGCAACCCACAAAAATCCTGAACCACCAAGGCCACGAAGGATCACGAAGGCACCGGGAATCTTAGAGAAACTCCGATCAAGTGTCGGCAAAAGGCGCAAACCACGGGGTACACAGGGGTACACGGGGGAAAGCGGGACTTAATCAGAGTTTCCCTAGTGTGCGCCGGTCCCTTGCAGCAAGCGCTGGGCGCGGGCGCGGGTTACGTTCATCACGGAGGGATCGGCGACGATGCGATCGAGAATCGGCTGAATGGCCGTGACCTCGGTGAGCTGACGGTTGTGCGAGGCCTCTTCCATGCGCTTGAGTTCTTCGTCGAGAGCCAGCTTCTGGTAGTGGTGGTCGTACTGGAGGCGGTGTCCGAATTCGAGCGTGGCGCCGAGAGCCTGCATCAGGCTGGTCAGTTCCTGCACGGCGGCGTTCGAAGAGTAATTGTAGATGGCTTCGCCGGTGCGCTGCGCGTCTTTGTAGGCGAGCGTCTTTTTGCCGGTGAAGGCGAGGCCTTTGTGGTGGGAGTCGACGTCGTTTTGAAAATATCTGGCCTTGGCCGCCAGGTCGAAGATTTTCTGGCGCGTGTTCGCGCCTATCGTGAAGTCAAGATCGAAGTCGTCGGCTTCATCGGAATCGGCGGAGAGTCGGCCCTTGGACTCGTAGCGGCCCGAGCCATCGGACGGGACGTGGATGGAGTAGTGCTCGGGCTGCGAGGCGGGGAAATCGAGGGTGAAGGTGATTGTGGCTTGCGCTTGCGAATGAGCACTGATGGGAGAAAAGAAGAGGGACAAAGCGAAAATCAAAAGGATCGTCAAGCAGACATTCAATGAGCGCGGCATCGGCCGCTCAATCATTGGGGATGGTAGCGCCGGGTGTCAAGGGGAAGGCTGGGGGTTCGGGTGATCGGATTGGTGATCGGATTATTGAGGGTCACAGGCAGAAAGTCAAAGGCAGAATGTCAAAGGCATGAGGGTTTGCCTTTCAAGGCGAATGATCAGGCCCGCGATAGGGCAATGCTGGCTACATAACAGGCCAAAGAAATGCAGATGCCGGTGAGAGGCACACTGAAAAAATAAACCCTGCTGACCACGACCAAACCACCAAGCATTGCCAGCCCGACCGCGAGCAGGAAGAGCGACTGAAAGAGGAGTTGGCCGTGAGCCAATGCGAGGTAACCGAAAACCAGGCCGAACAAAATTGCCCCCATGCTGTGGGTGGCATTGAAGCCCATCCAGGCCCGCCACATGGTTGTCTCTTTCGAAATGACAGGGGAAATCTGACTCATGCTGATTTGCAGCGCGGGGTCACGGGGCGTGAGCTTTGGCCCCCAGAACGTGTAGACGAGGTGGACGACTCCGAGCGTAAAGATAATGCCCGAACTCAGAACCATGAGAATTTTTGCGGCCAGGATGAACCTCTACGAGTTCATTTACAGTCCGCAGTATAGCCCAGGCTGTCGGTGCCGGAATAAACGATCTGGCCGGAGACGAGACCGTTGTTGTTAATGCCGCCCGCCATGGTGTATTTCGCACCGGTATAGACGATGTTCTTGAATACTCCGTCCTCGTAAATGAAACCGAGGGCTTTATCGCCCACAAAGCGGTTGCCGGCAACCACGCCGGAGTCATTGACTGCCACCAGCGCGGTTCCAAACCTGGCCTTCGGGTAGTCGACGTTGGTGAAAGTGCCGCTTTGCCAGAGGAAGCCGTAGCTGACGAAGCCACTGCTATAGGATCCGGCGACCTCGCCGTTGTCGTTGATGGCCTGGGCATAGGTCAGCTGCGCATTGGGATAAGCGATGGCGGTGTATTTGCCGTTCACGAGCATGAATCCCTTGGTAACGGACTGGCTGGCGCTAAAGCTGCCGACGGCCGCTCCCAGTTGGTTGACGTCGAACAGCCATGTATTGGCGGCGCTGGGATAGTTGACGACGCCGTACTTGCCGCCTTGCAACAGGTATCCATGCATGGCTTCCGGGAAGGTGCTGTCCTGATAGTAGCCGGCATTCACGCCGCTGGTGTTTGCTCCGTACATCCATGTGCCCAAGGATTTCGGGGCCGAGTATTCTGTGAATCCTGTGCTGGCGGAGTAGGTGAAAGCCACTAATGCTAGCGTGCTGTTGTCGGTCAACTGGCCGACCACGGTGCCGTCGTCGGTCACTCCATTGACGGCGCTCAGCGAGTATCCCGCGGGCGCGGAGAAGGTGTTGAAGGTGCAGGAGGCGGTCTGAGCGGCGTGCATGGCCGCTGCGGGCAAGAAAAAGGCGATAGCGATGATGACAACGATGACGGAGACAGGACGGGGAAGGGGCATAAGATCCTCCAAATGTGTGTTTTGCGCTGCATTCTTCATGCGGAAGGCGCGGTTGTTTCTGTATGTAATCAGGGTAGCTTGAGAATGCTGCGAAGTCAGCCCCCGATGCACTAACGAGTGACACGGGGTGTGGCGGATTCAGGACTAGTACGGGGGTAACTTGGTGGGGGCGTATGCCGCGATGAATCCCGAGTTGGAGTGAAAGGCGAGGCGATGATCAGCCGGTGGCACTTTGGCGTTCGCGCGTGGCGGCGGTGTGGAGATGGCAGATGGCGATGGCGAGGGCATCGGCGGCGTCGGCGGGCTCGGGGATTTGATCGAGATTCAGAAGACGGGTGACCATTTGCTGCACTTGGTGTTTTTCGGCGCGGCCGTATCCAACAACCGCGGACTTGATGGAGAGCGGCGAGTATCCGGCGACTTCGAGTCCGGCGGTAGCGGCGGCGAGCATGGCGACTCCGCGGACCTGACCGAGTTTTAAGGCGGACTTCACGTTGGTGGCGTAGAACACGTCTTCGATGGCGACGCAGTCGGGGCGGTGCCGGGCGATGAGTTCACTTAATCCGATGGAGATGTGCGACAAGCGCGTCGGCATGGGATCGCGGGGAGAAGCTTTGATGGCGCCGCAGACGATGCACACCAGGCGGTCATTGTTGCGGGCGTCGAAGACTAGGTCGACCACACCGTATCCGGTGTATTCGGTGCCGCAATCGATGCCGAGGACGCGCATGGGGAGAGTGTAGCAGGGGCAGCTCTCAGCTCTTAGCTGTCAGCTCTCAGTTTTTCGCTCTCAACAGCATCTTGGTCTTCTGGATTTGGCGTGCTCGGTTTCTTGCTGAAACATGGCGTAGGCTTTGACTGAGGATTGGACGCGGCTTCTCTCCAGAAAGCGCTGGTAGGCGGACTCGTCGAAGATCTCTTGCAGGACGGCAACTAGCACTGCGGACGAACGGATGATTGCCGCGAAAATCCGGTTTGGCGTTGCTTTGGCCATTCCTGGCTGCGGCTTTTCGCGGACAGGAGTGTCCGCGCTACACGACACTGAACTCATGCTTGCTCCTCGGCCAGCTTTGTCAGCACGAAGGGCGACTCTTTGGTTGCTGCGGACTTGCTTCCGGAAATTACTCTGGCGCATTCCAGGCCGGACTCGATCAGGATTGTGGCCACCATCACCACCAGAACGGCGGTGACGGCGGCGTCGAGGCGGTCGTTGAAGATGAGGCGCGGGTTGGCTCCGGCGGCGGTTAGTTGGCGGGCGTGGGCCAGAAAACCGATGCGCGGATTGGGATCGAGTATCTTGTGCCATGACGCGGTGAAGGTGACGGCTACCAGCCAGCAGAGAGTTCCCAGCGTGACCCATGCATAGCGCGCACGACCCATTTTCACGATGATGGTGGTTGCGACGCACAACGCCACGGTTGCCAACAGTTGATTGCAAATGCCGAAGAGCGGCCACAGCGAGTTGATGCCGCCGAGCGGGTCCTTGATGCCCTGCCAGAGGAAATTTCCCCACGCGGCGACGATCAGCGCGCTGGTGAAAAAAATCGATGGGTACCAACTGGTGCGGCCGAGCGGCTTCCAGATATGGCCGAGCGCGTCCTGCAGCATGAAGCGGCCGACGCGGGTTCCGGCGTCGATGATGGTGAGGATGAAGAGCGCTTCGAACATGATGGCGAAGTGATACCAGAGGGCCATGACGGCTTGTCCGCCGAGGGTGTTGGAAAAAATCTGCGCCATGCCCACGGCAAATGCGGGCGCGCCGCCGGTGCGATTGAAGAGCGTCTGCTCGCCGACCGCATGGGCGAGCGTTGCCATTTGCGCGGCGGTGACGGGGAATCCCCATGAACTGATGGTGGCGGCGGCCGCTTCGGGCGCCTGGCCTACGATGCCGGCTGGGCTGTTGACGGAGAAGTAGACACCGGGTTGCAGGACGCAAGCCGCGATCATGGCCATGATCGCAACCATCGACTCGGCCATCATGCCGCCGTAGCCGACGAAACGGGTCTCGGTCTCGCGGCGGATGAGTTTCGGCGTGGTGCCGCTGGAGATCAGGGAATGGAATCCGCTGATGGCGCCGCAAGCGATGGTGATGAAGGCGAAGGGGAATATTTTTCCAGCAAACACGGGGCCGTTGCCGTCGGCGAAGCGGGTCAGAGGCGGCATGTTCAGGGAGGGGCGCAGCGCCACGATGCCGACGGCGAGCAGAGAAATGGTGCCGAGTTTGACGAAGGTGCTCAGGTAGTCGCGCGGCGTGAGCAGCAACCACACGGGGAGCGCCGACGCGGCAAATCCGTAGAGGATGATGAGAACGGCCAATGTGGGAGCGGTGAGGGTAAAGATTGCAGCCCAGGAGGGAGTTTGCGAAACCCACTGCCCACCGAAGATGGCGGCAACGACGAGAACAAATCCCAGCAGGGATGTTTCCAGAACCTTGCCTGGGCGGATGCGGCGCAGATAAAGGCCCATCAATACGGCGATGGGCATGGTCATGGCGATGGTGAAGGCTCCCCAGGGGCTCGCCTTGAGCGCGTTGACGACGATGAGGGCGGTAACGGCGAGCAGGATGACGATGATGCTGAGCACCGCGACGTAGGCTACGAAACCGCCAACGCGGCCGATTTCAGATTTTGCCATCGCGGTGAGCGACTTGCCGTCGCGGCGGACGGAAAAGAGCAGGATGACGAAATCCTGCACGCAACCGCCCAGGACTGCGCCGGCGATGATCCAGAGCGTGCCGGGCAGGTAGCCGAACTGGGCAGCGAGGACTGGACCGACGAGCGGTCCGGGGCCGGCGATGGCGGCGAAGTGGTGCCCGAAGACCACCCACTTGTTGGTGGGAACGAAGTCGCGGCCGTTTTCGAGACGCTCGGCGGGAGTGGCGCGCAGAGGGTCAAGCGCCAATACTTTGGCGGAAATGAAACTACTGTAGAAACGATAGCCGACCGCATAGGTCGAAACGGCAGCGACGACCAACCAGAGGGCATTGATCTGCTCGCCGCGGTGCAGGGCGATGGTGGCGAGCGCGAAGGCTCCGAGCAGGCTGACGGCAATCCAGAAGATGACGCGAACGAGTTTGGGCATGGGCGACAGGAATCCGGTGGGCAACATTGTGGAGCAAAGGAGCGTGGTTCGCAAGCTGGATTCTTGCCTGTGCAACGGACGTTGGCAGCGGCACGGCGGGGCGCGTCCCACTGTGCCAAAAACGCAAACTTGATGCCAACGCGCGCCAAAGCAGCGTGATAACCTAAATGCATTCGCAACCACTACAACCTGCGGCGCAAGCGGAATGCATCGCTGCAAGCGGCGAAATCATACGCGCAGCTGGAAAATTATAGGAGGAGCAATGAAAGTCGGAGTGCTGACGGGCGGGGGCGATTGTCCTGGGCTGAATGCGGTCATACGAGCGGTGGTGCGTAAGGGCATTTTCCACTATGAAGACGGCTTCGTGGGGTTCATGGAGGGCTGGCGCGGGCTGCTCGAAGACAAGACGATGGACCTGGATCTGTCTTCGGTGGGCGGCATTCTGCCGCGCGGGGGCACGATCCTGCGCACGTCGCGCACCAATCCGGCGAAGTATCCCGAGGGCCTGAAGCACTGCGCCGAGAGCCTGAAGAAACATGGTTGTGACGCACTGATCGCGATTGGGGGAGACGACACGCTATCGGTGGCGCAGAAGTTATTTACGAACGGCGTAAAAGTGGTGGGCGTTCCGAAGACGATCGACAACGATCTGGCGGGCACCGATTTCACCTTCGGGTTCGACACGGCGGTGAACATTGCGACTGAGGCAATCGATCGCGTGCATACGACGGCCGAGGCGCACAATCGCGTGATCGTGGTGGAAGTGATGGGTCGCTCCGCGGGTTGGATCGCGGCCTATAGCGGCATCGCTGGCGGCGCCGACGTCATTCTGATTCCGGAAGTTCCTTTCGATATCGAGCAGGTGGCCGAACTGATTCGGCAGCGCCATGCCCGCGGCCGATACTTCAGCATCGTGGTCGCCGCCGAAGGGGCAAAGTTTTCCGATGGCAACGAAAAACACGGCGGCGCGGCCGCGCAGGACGGGCGCGATGAATTCGGGCATCCCCGGTTGAGCGGAATCGCCTTGACGCTGGCGAGCGAGATCGAAAAGCGCACCGGCTTCGAGACGCGGTCGGTGGTGCTCGGCCACATTCAGCGCGGCGGATCGCCCACCGCTTACGATCGCGTGCTGGCCACGCGCTACGGACTGGGCGCCATCGACATGGTGCACCGCGGCGAATTCGGGCAGATGGCGGCTCTGCGGGGGAATAAGATTATTTCCATTCCGCTGGCGGAAGCCATTGCGTCGAATCGGAAAGTGGATCAGGAAATTCTCGACGCCGCGGTCGGCATTCTCGACAAGCTCGACTATAAGGTCTCGCCCAGGGCGTGAGATGGGGGCAGGCCAGGGTATTGTGCAGTTTGACAAGTAAACAACCCAGGAAGTGGGATGGCTGCCGGCAAAAGCAGGTCCTTCCCCTTCGGCAAGCTCAGGGTCAGGATGACAAATCTTAGTGATCGCGACCAAACTGCGACACTAGCCAGATCAGGATTCGCTTGGCATGGACGCCGGGTTAAGGGCATACTAACTCAGCAGGAAGCTCCCCCGTGAACGATAACGATTCCGGAGGCGCGTGGGAACTTATGTATCAGGACGAAACCCCGCTGGAGAGTCATCTGGAGCGATCCAATTCCCTTCCCTTGCCCGTCCCGACGCAGGACGTGGAAGGCCAGCGGAAGCGGATGCTCATGGCGCTGGGGATCCTGCTGGTGGCCTTGGCGGCGGTGCTGTTGAAGGACTGGGATTTTTGGTTTCCGCCGAGCCCGGAGGTCCAGGAAACTACGGCTCGCAGAAAGCGGAGTACGAGCATCGCGACGCCCGTGAGCGCGCCCACACCGCAGGCGCGGGATCACAAGACGGCGAAACCTGTGGCTCCGGCAGCGGCGGAAGTGCCCATGGCAACGACCACGGAGCGCGCCGCGTTGCCGCCGCTTGAGGTGGAGGTTGTGGCCGGAAACCGGCATATCAACGTACCCGCGAAAAGCAACGCGATCCATGTGGACGTGGACACGGGCGCCACGTCTTCCGCGGCGAATGCTCCCGGCTCCGCGACAGGAACGACCACTGCAGCGGCCGGCGGGCGGGTGGAGCTCTCACCGCAAACCACGCAGAGGCTCGCCGTTTCGGTTGCGCCGGATTATCCTTTGCTGGCGCGGCAGATGAAGGTGCAGGGCGCAGTCAGTTTGCAGACGCTCATCTCGCGGGAGGGCACGATCCAAGAGATCCAGATTCTTAGTGGTCCGGCCATTTTGGCGGCGGCCGCGCGCGAGGCCGTGAAGCAATGGCACTTCAAGCCCTATCTGGTAAACGGGCAGCCGGTGGAAACCCAAGCTCGCGTCACGGTGAACTTCACGATTTCCACGAACTGAAGCAATTGAGACATTGAATCATTGAATCATTGAGCGATGGAGGTATGGGAAGTGCTCTGGGTCGGTTTCCAATGATGCAATGTCTGAAGGCCAAGACGATTCAATATCAAAATTAAACGGGCGTCCGGATTCTTTCGAACCCTTGACGCCCGGGCAGCCCTCCCCCAGAACTGCTCAACTGGGAATGTAAGACTTTGCGGCCAATGTGAAAATGGCACGCGGGTGTTAATCTCGCGCCACCAAAGTGCCAGCCAGTAAATCGAACATTTCAGAGCCTGAATGCAGGTGCGCGGAAGAGGATCGGGCCGTCGGGTAATCGAAGGTCAAAAGGCTTCTCGGTGGCCTGATCCTAAGCCTCTAATTCAAGAACACCATTTTCCCTGGCGCAGTTCCCAGTGCAAACGGCGACCCTGTGACCGCCGAGGGAGAGCCGCTCGATTGATTGTAGGTATAGACGGCAATGCCAGTGTTGCTTCCGACAAAGAGGTAGTCTCCGCTGGGATCGAACAGAGCGAAGATTCCGCCTGCCGACAGGCTGAACGGAGAGCTCGTTGTGGCCACCAGCGATCCGTTCGTGGTTCCACTGGCGTAATTGATGGTGAAACTCCAGATGGAGAAGCTCGATCCCGGAGTGAAGGCGTAAACCAGCTGACCGGCGGGATCGATAGCGAGGGCGCTCGGGCCGTTGCCATCCGCGGACATGAATGGCGAGCCTTGTATGAGGGTCAGGGCGCCGGAAGTGGAATCGATGTTGAACCCGGAAATATTGCCCGTGGAGAGATTCGGGGCAGGATTGATTGCCGTAACGTTGGCAACGTAGAGGAACGAGTCGCTGTTATCCACGACGAGCGCGGAAGCCCCCTTCCCTGAGAAGACCGGGGAAAGGCCAGGGAGTTGCGTCAGCACACCGTTGGCGAACGAAAAGATGCTGACCATCCCAATGCCCGGATTGGTCACGTACACGAACTGGCCAGAATGCGTGAAGACAATGTCGGTTGGATTGGCGTTGGCGGGGACGGTCGAGCCCACCTGCGTCAAACCGCCGGTGGTGACATCGATTTGAAAAACGGAAATGTCATTGGAAAAATTATTCGTCACCAACAGGTACTGGCCGGTCGGGTCGATCACCGCGACATTGGGACCGTTGCCGGCGGGCATGGGAGTGCCGGTGAGACTCAACGTGCCGTCGGAGTTCACACTGAAAATCGAGATGGTGTTGGCGCGGGAATTGGCCGCGTAGAGAAACTTCTTCGAGGGAAGCAACGCCAGGCCCGTGGGCGACGTACCCTGCACCTGCGGCGTTTCCGCCAGCTGGGTGAGAGCGCCGGTGGTGCTGTTGACCTGCACTAGCAGCACGGAACCATCGTCGGGCAGGGAGACATAAGCGCTGTGGTTCCGGGCCACGGTATTACTGCCGCAGGAAACGGTCAGCAACGCCGTTATGAGAACGATGGCCAAAGCCGCAACAACCCGGCAGGGACCCATTCGATCGAACCGTGCGGCACGCGCCGCCCTCAGGAAACTCATTTGCGGACTTGCTCCTCAACCATTCAGGATGAAAACAAAAAAGTTCGTGTTCACTATCGTGCACGAGAAGACCGGAACTCGCAACCGCGCCCGGCGCAACCCGATTTGCGAAATCGTAAACTCACCGGGTTGGATGCTCCGGCGCGTCGGTTGGCTGTGCGGGATCGGGTCCTCTGACCATTGGGTGTCCGAAATGCCAAATCCCTAGACCTTCGATGACCCGATGGCCCGATCCATTCGAGAACCCACGACCCGTGCCGGGATGTGTTTTAATCGAATTGCAAGTCAGCGTGTCCCAAGTAAAGAATATATCGTGATCGACATCCACTGCCACATTCTGCCCGAAATCGACGACGGACCCAAGTCCTGGGACGTGACCCTTGAAATGTGCCGCATGGCAGCCGCCGACGGAATTACGCATTCCGTCGCGACCCCGCACGCGAACGATCGTTATGTTTACGATCGCCCATACCTCACGTGGCTTCTCGGCGAGTTGCAGCAAAAGGTCGGGCCGACGCTGCAATTGAGCCTGGGGTGCGATTTTCATCTGTCATTTGAGAATCTGGAACGCGTGCTCGAGCACCCGCACACGTACACGATTGGCGAAACCAACTATCTACTGATCGAACTCAGCAATTACAGCGTGCCAGCGCAGCTTGGCGAGTCGTTCTTTCGCCTGGGAGATCGCGGGCTGATCCCGATTCTGACACACCCCGAGCGGAACCCGATCCTGCAGCAAACGCCGCAGCGCGTCGTGGAATGGGCGGAGCAGGGTTGCCTGGTTCAGGTGACGGGCTCTTCGCTGACGGGATTCTGGGGAGAGCGGCCGGAAGCGGTGTCGCGCTGGCTGCTCGAACGCTCGGCGGTACACGTACTTGCTTCCGACGCTCACGACGCGAAGCGCCGCATCCCGAAACTGTCTTCCGCTCGGGCCGCAGCGGAAAAAATCGTAGGAGCCGAGTATGCCGATGCGCTGGTCGAGGGCAATCCGGGAGCGATCGTCAAAGGATTGCCGATTCCTTTTAGCCCGCGGCCGGTGGTGGAGTAAGGGGTTCGGTTCGTCCAAAATCAACTCAAAGCCGGCAACTCCGATTGGGGAGTCATGGCTACTGCGGGGGAGGGTTGTCTGCCGCTGGTTTCGCGGCCGCCTTCGGATCGCTTGCGGCGGGCGCGCTGAGCGTGGTCATGGCGCTTTCGGGATTGAGTAGGTGATCGTGGCTGGGGCCTAATCCGAGTTTGATCAGGGCTCGGGCATCGGGAGTCGTCTTCGACTGCCAACCCTGATCGGCCTGATAGCGCTGCATCGCGGCCTGGGTCGCGCTGTCCCACGTGCCGGAGGGCTCGCCTTCCATGTAGTGCTCGCGGATGAGGGCCGTCTGGATTTCCTGGGCGCGAGTTGAGTCGATCGCCTGCTGGCCGCGCTTCTTCGCGACCGGCTTGGACTTCGAATTCTTTTTGCCGTGGGAGTTCTTGATCTTCTGCGCCGACACTTCCTTATGAGCCGAGGTACGCTTCGTGGACGCTGCCGCGGCGGTGGAGTGCGTTGCCTTTGCGGTGTGTGCTGCGGTGGCGGGCGGCTTCTTGGGCGAAGTCGAGGTATCGGTCTGTGCTAGGGCGAGTCCCGGCAGGATGAGGCCGAGAAGGCTCAAGATCCCGATCCGTGGCCAACGCCGAGTTTGATCACACCGCTTCATTGAAATCGGCATCCTGTATCGCAAGCCGGACATCAGAATCAGTTGTTGGTCGTCAGTCCTTGACCGTCAGTCGTTGGTCGCTCGGGACGAGTCGCTCCTGGAAGCCCGCGAACGACCGATGACCAGCGACTGAAGACTGCGCGATCGCTTCAACAAAAAACCGGCGAGACCAGCTCATCCTTGATCGTCCCTAAAAAGAGGATGGAGCGCCAGTCTCGCCGGATTATAGCTCGGTTATGGAAGTGTGCCGGCCAGGAAAATCGTTCCGTCCTGCGCCCTGGAGCCGCGCGGGCGCACCAGGAACACGACATCCTGCCCGCTCTTCAGCGACGATTCGATCTTCGTGAAGTCCGCGGGATTGTTGACCTGCTGCTTGTTCACTTCCAGGATCACGTCGCCGCGATTCAGACCGAGATCTTCGGCGAACGACCCCTGCTTCACATCCTGCACCACCACACCCTTGGTGCCGACGATGCCCAACCGCTCGGCCATTTCAGGAGTGACGCCGTGTACGGTAACTCCGAACTTACTGGCCTTGGGCGCTTCCTCGCTCTGGTTTTCGTCCTCTTTGCCCAGACGACCGGCGAACAGTTTCGAGCGATCGGCGATGGTCACCGTCGTCTCTTCCTTCTTGCCGTTCCGCACAAAGGAGAGTTTGGCCTTCGAGCCGGGCCGGCGCGAAGCGATGTCGGCGACCAACTCGTCTCCGGTCTTCACGTCCTTGCCATCCACGGCAATGATCGTGTCGCCGACCTTCAGACCGGCCTCTTCGGCCGGACTGCCGGAGGTCACGTTCTGCACGGTCACCCCCGAGCCGTAAATGTGGGCGATGGCCGGGTTGGGATAAGGGGAGAACTCGATGCCCACCGACCCGCGCGCAACGCGGTGATCCGGTCCGATCAACTGGTTGTAGACCTGCGCCACCGTATTCGAAGGCATGGCAAAGCCTACGCCCGCGTACGAACTCGTCTCGGTCAGGATGGCAGTGTTGATGCCGATGACTTCACCCGCCATATTCACCAGCGGTCCACCGGAATTGCCCGGGTTAATGGCGGCATCGGTCTGAATAAAGGACTGGAACTGTCGGTTGGGAACGATGTTGCGTCCCTTGGCCGAGACAATGCCCGCGGTCACAGTTTCCTGGAGTCCGAAGGGACTGCCGATGGCCAGCACCCAGTCGCCCACTTGCATGCCGTCGGAATTGCCCAGCTTCGCGACCGGTAGCGGATGATCCATTTCAATCTTGATCACGGCCAGATCGGTTTCCTGATCCATGCCGATCAGTTTGGCGTCGTGGCCGGGAGAAGCCGGGTTTTCATCCTGTAGTTTTACGCGAATGCGATCGGCCTTTTCGACGACGTGCCGGTTGGTAACGATGTAGCCCTTGGCATCGACAATGACGCCGGAACCAAGCGAGCGCTGGCGGATAGTGCCGGCTTCGGCGCCTCCCTGACCGCCCTGCCCGCCGAAGAATTTATCAAAGAAATCCTGGAACTGGTTGTCTTCCTCGCCGCCCTCTTCCTGGTCGGGATCGGGATGCACGGAGCGCCGATGATGAGGATTCTTGATGGACGACTCGGTGTTGATGTTGACCACGGTCGGCTCCAGTTGCTTGGAAATCTGGGAGAAGGTATTCGACAGTTGTTGCGGAGCGGGAATGGTCAGGGGAGTCGCATCCGACGACTTCTGCCCCTCTTTGCCTTTCACTCCATAGGAAACAATCGTGCCAATGAGAATGCCAACGGCCAGAGTGGCCAGGATGGTAAAAGTGTAGGCCCAACGATTGGCCTTGAGACGCACCCAAAAAGCGCTTTCGCGCGAATCCATTTCGCTCCTCCTGAAACTGCGTGACTTGCCTATTATACCTACGACCCAAACGTCTGGCGGAGACGAGGTTCCAGATGGTTAGACGCAGAAAACATCGATCGCGTTAAGGCGAATTGTTGAACGGCTGGTGGGGTGGCCTGCCGGGGCGGGGCGGAATCCAGTCACCACATGGGCATCTACAGTTTCAATGTCATCAGTGCCAGAAACAGCCCCGTATATCCGGCAACCACCAGCAGGACCAGAATTGTGCCAAAGCTCAGGACGTTGAAAATTCCCCACGGCTTCTGGACCGCACCCAACGCCAGCTTCCACAGGCCAAAGCAACTGGTGAGCGCGCAGGCGGGCACGACGACCGCCCCTAAAACGCGCCCATGCGCCACTTGCGGAAAAACGATGAGGAACGTTATGGCAGGAAGGAACGCCAACGCGGGAATGACTGCCAGTGGCGCACCCATTAGAAATGCGCGTTCGCGCTCTCGCCATCGGATGATCGGGTCATCGAGTGATGGGGTCATCTAAAACCTTGAGTCAGGTTCTTTCATTCTCCTACTCCCGACAGGATCAGCATTGTAAGCAGAATGCGCTTTAGTCCGAGTTCCCTGCCATTGCAGTCGAACCATTCCTGCAACGTGTGCGCGCCGCCGCCGGAGCCGCCTCCTCCAATGGCAATGGCTTCGCGTCCCAATGCAAGCGGGATGTTGGCGTCGGTCGACGCGCGCTGGACCTGCGCCGTGTTGCCGAGTTGCGCATCCACGGCGCGAATCACTTTCAGCAGGCGCGCATCCTTGGCGAGTTCGCCCGCCGGACGATTGCCGATCTCGACCACCTCGCTCTGCACAATCTGCGGTTTCCGCGCCTGCTGCTGCGCGGCGGCCCGACTTTCCGCCGCGACGGCCAGGCCCAGAGCGGAGCGCAGGGCGTCCTCCATTCGGTCGATTTCCGCCATCGATGTGGAGCGCAAATCGACTCGCATGCTGGCCGATTCCGGAATCGAATTCACCGAAGTCCCGCCGCGAATCACGCCAACATTAAAAGTCGTTTTGGGCGAAGCGGGTACCGGCGTTTGGCTGAAGATTTCGACGGCGCGAGAGAGGGCGAGAATCGGATTGGGCGTGCCAAAGTCGGTCCACGAGTGTCCGCCCGGACCGCGCACGATCACTTCAAAGCGGCGGCTGCCCAAAGCCTCGGCCACGATCGTGTCGGATCCAGCGCCATCGACCACCACGCTGTAGGCAATCGAGTCGCGCCAGCGCGGCGTGGCGAAAACGTGTCGCATGCCGCGCAGGTCGCCTTCACCTTCTTCTCCCACGTTGCCGATAAACACAAACGGCAGCGCATGCGAAATTCGCCCGCTCGCGAGCACACTGGCAACGGCCAGTATCGCCGCAATGCCCGCGCCGTTGTCGGAGATACCCGGGCCATAAAGGCGGCTGCCTTCCTGCCGGATGTTGAGCGGGGTCATCGCCGGAAATACCGTGTCGATATGGGCGCTGACCGTCACAAAACGACTGGCGTATCCAGGACGAACGCCGAACACGTTGCCGACCTCGTCGGTGTGCACGTCCGTGAGGCCGAGGTCGCGAAACCGGTCGGCGAGCCACGCGCCGCGTGCCGTTTCTGCAAACGGAGGCGCGGCCACGCGTGTCGCCTCCATTTGCCAGAGCGCAAACTGCGACTCTTGCGCGCGGAACCGGTCAAATGCGGCGCGCACCTGTGGCGACGCGGCGAGGTGCGCTACTTCCTCCTGCAGCGGAGGATACGAATCGGAAGATGCCGCTTGCGAGATTGATTCCATTGTTTGCGCTTATCTTATAACGTACACCCGTCAAGCTCTTGAGGATTTGCGACAAAACGGATGTTCATTCGTCACCGCGTGGGGTGCTGGTAACGACAAACAAATGTCCCGAAGGCGACGACGCCAATAGCCCGGCGTTCAGCGCGCACCGCGCGGAGCGGTGCCGGCGGGATTCGATTCGAGCATTCGGATTCCATTCATAATCGTGGCGATTACATCTTCATCCCCGACTACCGTGTTGATCATCAGGTGATAGAGGCTGCGCATCGGCCAGTCGGCATTGAAGTAGTGCTTGATGTACGCCATCCGCTCCTTGTCGACGTTCTCGACCAGGTCTTCCGCGTCTTTCTGACTCTTGCCCATGGCCAACAAGCGACGAATTTTCTCGTCGCGAGGAGCGTACGTGAAAACGCGAAAAGTGTCGCCGCGCTGGCGCAGAAAGAATGGGGCGCCGCGGCCCACAATCACGGCATTGCCTTGCGCGGCAATCGTGCCCATGATCTCTTCCACCATGGCCATCATGCGGTCGGTATCAAAGGCCAGGGAATTGGCGAGGGGCATGCTGCGTTCGTAACTGCCGCGCCAGAAGGCCTTCGCCAAACGGTAGAGCCGGCCGTCCACGCGTTCATCGCAAGAAGCCACCGCCGATTCCGCGACTTGGGCGCGCGTGGCGATCTCCGAGGTCAGTTGCTGATCCCACAAGGTCCATCCCAGACGGCGAGCCAGTTCGCAGGCAATGCCTCCGCCTCCGCTGCCAAACTCGCGCTCGATCGTGACGATGCGAATCATCGGTACCTCGTTCACTGCTACGACCGCGGGAACGGCGGCGACGCCCAGCTCTCCTCTGGTCTAGTGCGCAACGATCTCGCCGCCCGGCTTCGACTTCTTGATCAAGAATACCGCCGGAATCAAGCAGCCGATCGCGACCCCGAGTACCCAGAAGTTATCAATGTATGCCAGCATCGTAGCCTGCCGGACGACATTCGCCTGCATCATGGCATAGGCATGCTGCAACGCGGTTCCTGCGCCGAAGCCGGGTCCAGCGCCGGCGCCGGAAAAAACGCCCGCCATCCCGTGCAGTCGGGATTCAAACTGCGGATTGGCGGCGCTCAGTTTCTCCACCAGTTGCACCTGGTGAAACTGAGCCCGGCGAGCGAGGCCAGTGGCGACAAAGGAAATTCCGACGCTGCCGCCGATATTTCGGGCGAGGTTCATCAAGCCGGACGCGGCATTGTTCTTGTCGCGCGGCAGTCCGGCATACGCGGCCGTGTTGATCGGCACGAACAGAAAGGCAAGTCCCATCGATTGGAAGACGCGCGCCATCATCACGGTGTGGAAATCGACACCGAGGTCGAACCCCGTCATATGAAACAGCGACCACGATAGCATCGACAACCCGAACAGCATCAGCCAGCGCGGACTGTAGCGCGAGAGCAGAAACCCGACAATCGGCATGCACACCATAATCGTGAAGCCACCCGGCATGAGCGCCATACCGGAACGCTCGGCGGTATAACCGAGCATCGTCTGCATGAAGAGCGGCAGCAGCAGTGTGCTGCCGAGCAGAGCAAATCCAAGCATGAACATCAGGAAATTCGCGGCAGCGAAGGTTTTGTTGCGAAACAAGTGCAGGTCGATGATGGGGTCCTTGTGGCGCCACTCCCAGAAAATCACGAAAATGAGCGACGCGGCCGAGACCACGGTCAGCCACACGATGAAGTGCGATTCGAACCAGTCGTCGCGCTGCCCTTTGTCGAGGACCACCTGCAGCGTCCCGAGGCCGAGGGCAACGAAACCGAGGCCGGTGTAGTCAATTCGCGTTTCGCTCAGCTTACGGCGCTTGAAGTACGGAGGATCCTGAATGAGCTTTGATGTGAGCAAGAGCGAAAGTATGCCGACGGGAATATTGATGAAAAAAATCCAGCGCCAGCTGAAATTGTCGGTGATCCAGCCTCCGAGCGTTGGGCCGATGGCCGGAGCCATCACCACCGCAATGCCGTAGACGGCAAACGCCATGCCGCGTTTGGCGGGAGCAAAGGTATCGGCAAGGATCGCTTGTTCGCTCGGCTGCAAGCCGCCGCCGCCCACACCCTGCAAAATACGAAAGACGATGAGCATGGACAGGTTGGGCGCAAATCCACACAGGCACGAACTGACGGTAAACAGCGCCACGCAACTCATGTAAAAACGCTTGCGGCCCATGATGGAAGACAGCCAACCGCTCAGCGGGAGCACGATGGCGTTCGAGACCAGATACGACGTGAGCACCCATGTACTCTCGTCCTGCCCCGCGGAAAGACTGCCGGCAATATGCGGCAGCGCCACGTTGGCGATGCTGGTATCGAGCACCTCCATGAAGGTGGCCAGTGTCACCGTAAGCGCAATCACCCACGGATTAATCGCGGGGCGCCATTCGGCGGCCTCGTTGGTGGTGATAGAAGCCGCGCCCATTATTTAATCCAGACCTTCGGCAGCACCGACATTCCCGGGCGCAGTTCGTGCGATTTGATCTCGCCCTTGTCGAACACGAGTTTCACCGGGATGCGTTGCACCACTTTGACGTAGTTGCCGGTGGCGTTTTCGGCCGGGAGCAGACTGAAGCGATCTCCACTGGCGCCGGCGATGGAATCAACATGTCCCTTGTAGGTTTTGCCGGTGGCATCGACCTCGATCTCGACCGCTTGACCCGGCTTGATGTTCTTCAGTTGCGTCTCCTTGAAGTTTGCCGTAACCCAGATGTCCGCCTCGTCGAGCGGAATCACCTTCATCATCTCCTGCCCGGTCTGCAGGTTTTGACCAACCTCGACCGTGCGGTTGCTGACGGCACCGCTGACCGGCGCAATCACTTTCGTGTATTGGAGGTTCAGTTCCGCCTGGTCCAATGCGGCCTTCTTCTGATCGGCCACGGCCTCCGCAGACTGGGCGCGGGCCTGGATGACCCGCATCGTGTGCGTCCGGTTGCCAGCAGTGCGAAGGTCGGCGTCGGCCTGCTCCAGTTTGCTTTGTGCCTGCTTGATCTGTGCCGCGTAAGCGTCGGCATTGGCGCGTGCCGCTTGCAGAGCGGCGGCTGCAGCTTGAGCGCTGTCGACGGCTTGATCGTATTGCTGCTGCGAGATTTCCTGCTTGTCGATCAGCATCTTGTAGCGGAGAAGATCGTTCTGCGCTTTCGTATTGTTGGCTTCCGCTTCCGCGACCTGCGATTTGGCGGCTTCAAACTGCTGACGCGAGGCCTCGATTCCAGCCTGCGCGCCGGAAACGCCGCCTTGTGCGCCGCTGACCTGACTGGAAGTGCTCACATCGGTGATCGGGACGTTAATGCCGGCGGCGGAAGCCTGCGCTTGCGCGTCGGCGTATTCAGCGCGCGCCTTCGCCACGGCGACTTCGTAATCGGCGGGGTCGATTTCCACCAGCACTGTTCCCTTTTCCACGTATTGGTTGTCCTGCACGTTGAGCTTGATCACATGGCCGCTGACACGCGCGCTCACCGCGTTCACGTGCCCGTCGATCTGCGCGTCGTCGGTCGATTCGTAACTCGCGAGATACCGCCAAAGAAAGAAAACAGCGACCAGAATCAAGAGCCCAGCAAGGATGAGCCCCCACTTGGTGCCCGGATTGCCCAGAAACTCGGCTCGCCGTTGATAGCGAGACTCGCTGTCTGCGGACGACTGGGCCGGGGACGGCTGAGCCTGCGGTGCCGGCACTTCCGGTTGCGGTTTGGGCTCGGTTACAACGCTGCTGGGTGATTCCATAGTTGCTACCTCAGATTACTTCCCTTCAAGTATTCGCGAACGCCCTCTTCGGCGCGTCCCAGGGCGCGGGCAAAAGAAACCTTGGCCAGGTTGTGAAGATAAAGACTCGAGATTAAACTCTCGTGCGCCGCCGCCACTGCTTCCTGCGCCTGCACCACTTCCAGATTGTCGGTGACTCCGGCGGAAAAACGATCGCGCGATTGGGTGAGCGCCTGCTCCGCCAGATTCACGGAACTCTGGGCGACTTCCACCTGCTCGCTCGAGGACTTGAGGTCGAGCAGAGCGTTGCGGATATCCTGATCGATTTGGGCGCGGACGTTCGCCATCTGCGCCTCGGCCTGCCGCAGGCTGGCATCGGCCTTCAAAACATCGCTATGGACCTTGCCGCCGGCGAAGATCGGAACATTCAATGTGCCCACGACCGTGTACGTAGGCAGCACGTCGCCGGGCACAGCTCCGATTTCGCCAAAATTCGCGGACACATCCACGGTGGGATACCGTCCCGCAGCGGCGGCGTTTCGCTCCAGTTGCGCGGCGGCCAAACGATCCCGCGCCGCTTTGTAATCCGACCGCAGGGAATAGGCTCGCTGCAGGCTGGATTCAAGATCGGGGACGGGGAAAGGGTCGTACGGAGCTTTGTCGGCCAGTTCAAATTCCTGGGTGGGCGCGAAGCCAATCACGCGCGCCAGTGAAATTTTCTGTTTGGCGAAATCGTTTCCGGCCGCGATCAGTTGCTGCCGGCGCGTCTGGTATTCCACTTGCGCCCGCAGCGTATCGATTGCCGGAGCCACACCGGCTTTCTGTTGCGCCGTCGCTTTGTCGTAGAGCGCCTTCGCGGTTTCGACTTGCGCTTGCGCGGTTTCCACCCGCGCCGCTTCGGCGATGGCTTGCAAGTAGGCGTTGCCAGTCGCGAGCACAACCAGATCGCGCGCGTCCTTCAGATTGAACTTGGCTACGTTTTCGCCGATCTCCGACGCGCGGTATTTCTGGATCGACTTCCAGTCGAAAACCCGCTGCGTGGCCGAGATGCGCGCGTCGAAGTAGGAGAACGGCCCGATGACACGCGGCACATTGTTCCCAAAAGGACCGCCGCTTCGCAGACCTAACGCTTGCAGGCTCTCCTTTTCCGCTACCTCCTGCACATCGGCACTGACGTTCGGCAGCAGGGCGCTGAGTTGCTCCCACTTCTCTCCGCGCGCTTGGATCGTGTTGTATTCGGATAAAAGTCCGGCCAGGTTATGACGCAAGGCGCGCTCGATGGCGTCGCTGAAGGTCAGCGGCAAGACTCCGGGGGTAGGTTTGGCGTCCGGCACGCTGCCAAACACTGGATTCTGGGCCGAGGTCTGGACTTGCGAAACCTGCGCCTGCGAAGCGGGCACCGCCATGGCTCCGCCTGCCGAACCCGCGCTCGTTCCGGAGGTGGAGTCCTGTGCGCGGAGCAAGGCTAGGGATACGAATAAGGGCGCAATCGACAGAACAACGCGGCAACTTGCAGATCTTTTCATTTCATTGACCAATGTAATTAACCAATTGGTTAGATTGTAGCCGCACCTCGCCAAATCGGACAAGCCGAAACAGACCGACAGAAGCTTTGGACTCCACTCGCGAAACGCCGGATGCAAAATTATTGTCCTGCGATCCGGATGGAATCTGGCGATCCGGGTACGGACGGACGGCTGATTCCAACGACAAGACTGGAGGTGACCTTAGTCATCTTGTTCAACCTGCCGTCCGCGTTCACTCTTGAGGTGTGAACCGGTCATTCTCTTCGCGAACGAATCGATTCGGGGCACATCACTGCGTATGAACAAAGCCACAAAAATGTCGTCTGCGGGATCGGACTGGACGCGTCTGCTCACCGACCCCGATCTCGTCAGCCACCTCGGGAAACTGCTCCAGACCTACCGTGAGGTGTCTCCGGAACAGCGCGAAGCGGCCCTGCTGCGGGCGATGCGCGAAATCAAAGATGCTGCCGTCAAAGGCCGAGAGGCGCCGGGGGAATCGGGCAACAAAGCAGTTAGCGCCACTCCCGCGCCCGTCGCGGAACTTCCGCGCCCCGAAGCAATCGTGGACACGCCTCCGTTCGAACCCGATTTCGTTTCGGAGTCGGACCGCCGCCGCTTTCAGCGCATCAAGTGCTATGTGGCAGTGGAGATTCACATTGAGGGCCAGGAGACGCCGGTCTGGGGCAATCTAAATAATGTCAGCCGCGGAGGATGCCTGGTCGAGACCGCGAGCGTCGTGCCTTCCGGCAAAGCTCTGGAAATTGGATTGTGGGTAGCCAGCGGCAAGATCTGGGTGAAAGGCGTCATGATCAGCGGGATGGTTACGCGCAGCGCACCCTCGTTTGGAGTACGGGTCAAGTTTTCCCAGGCGGAGCTATCGGAAAAGGAACACCTGCGCGAGTTTCTGAAATTCGTGGAGAATTCCGCCCGCAAGTCGCAAAGCGAAAAAGCCTACGTGACGCAACTCAAGAGTTAGACTTTCCCCTTTAACCCTAGTCTGGCCAGGAACTTTTCCAGTAATCGGGGTTCATTCTTAATGAGGCCAATCAGAATGGAAATGCCATGGCGCAGGTGCCGTTGGCTGTTGGCGTCTGCTTTGCTCGTCGCCTGCGTGCTTACGGCCCAGATGGCGCTTGGCCGTAAGAAGGAGAAGTCCGGCGCGATGGAGGGCCAGAAGCGCGCCCTGCACGCGCTGAACCGGTTGACCTTCGGCCCGCGGCCTGGCGACGTGGACCGCGTGGCGCAGATGGGCGTCGATCGGTGGATTGACCTCGAACTCCACCCCGACAGAATCGACGACTCGGCGCTCGACGCCAGGCTGGCTCCGTTCCGTACGCTGGGGATGGACACAAACGAGATCGTCGAGAATTTTCCGCCCGAGCAGTTGATCCGGCAGATCGCTGACGGCAAGGCCACCCTGCCGCGCGATCCCGTGCGGCGGGCCGTGTACGAAGCGCAGCTTCAGCGCTACGAAGATAAACAGGAGCGCAAGCAGCAAGCCGCCAAGAGCGCAGCGGCCGAAGGCGACGAGCAGAATCCATCCGGCGGCAAGGACGGCGCCAGTTCGGACGATGCCGACCAGAAGCTCCGCCGCGCGGAACGTCGCGCCGTAAATCTCAAGGCGCAGGAACTTCTCGATCTGCCGCCCGACGAGCGCATGAAGGAAATTCTGCAAATGTCGCCCGAAGAGCGCAAGCAGATCGCGAGCACCCCCAAGGGCACCAAAGCCGACGCGCTGATGGCGGGAATGAGCGCTCCGCAAAAGGAAACGATGCAGGCGCTCAAGAATCCCGAACAAGTGGTGGTCGATGAACTGATGCAGGCCAAACTGGTACGCGAGATCTACAGTGAGCGCCAGCTCGACGAAGTGATGACCGACTTCTGGGTCAACCACTTCAACATATTCATCAACAAGGGCGCCGACCGCTATCTTATGACCAGCTATGAGCGCGACGCCATCCGCCCGCATGTGCTCGGCAAATTCGAAGACCTGCTGGTGGCGACCGCCAAAAGCCCGGCGATGATGTTCTATCTCGACAACTGGCTAAGCGTCGGACCCAACTCGGAAATCGCACTCGGAATCGCGCCGCATCCGCCCGGCTCGGGACCAGGTCCAAACGCTATTCCAAAGAATGGCCCGCCGAAGCGGGGCAAGGGCGCCGCCAGCGGCCTGAACGAAAATTACGGCCGTGAGTTGATGGAGTTGCACACGCTCAGCGTCAACGGCGGCTATTCGCAAAAGGACGTTACGGAAGTGGCCAAGGTATTTACGGGATGGACGATGGATCCGCCCAAGAAAGGCGCTGGCTTCTTTTTCGAACCCCGCATGCACGAACCCGGCGACAAGATCGTGCTCGGACATCGCATCCAGGAAAACGGCGAACAAGAAGGGTTGGAGGTCCTGCACCTGCTGGCGCACGATCCCAAGACAGCACACTTCATCGCGCAGAAACTGGCGATGCGCTTTGTCTCCGACGATCCTCCGGCGGCGCTGGTGGAGCGCATGACCCAGACGTACTTGAAAAAAGACGGGGACGTTCGCGAAGTATTGCGCACGCTGTTCAAGTCGCCCGAGTTCTGGTCGTCCGACGCTTACCGCGCGAAAGTGAAAACGCCGCTGGAGTTCGTGGTCTCGGCTGTGCGCGCCAGCGGAGCCGAGGTTGACGACGCCCGCGCGCTGGTCAACACGCTCAACAACATGGGAATGACGCCCTACGGCATGATGCCGCCGACGGGCTATTCGATGAAGGCCAGCACCTGGGTGAACTCCTCGGCGCTGCTGGGCCGCATGAATTTCGCGCTCGGCCTAGCCGCCGGCAAGATCAAGGGAGTGAAGGTCGACGTACTCAGCTTGGCCTCGTCGCCCGCGGCAACTGGGCCCGGCAAAGAGGTTCCGAACGACCCGCAGCAAGTGTTAGCTGCGCTGGAAAACTCGCTGCTGGCGGGCGATATTTCCAAACAAACGCACGATACCATCGGCAAGCAACTGGAAGACCCGAAGATCAGCCAAAGGCGGCTGGATGATCCAAAGCGTCCACCCAACGTGGCCGCAATTACGGGATTGATACTGGGCTCGCCGGAGTTTCAAAGAAGATAGCGTAAAGGCTCTTAGCTATTGGCTCTTAGCCATTAGCCAAAAACCAAGAGCTAACGGCCAGGAGCAGTGTTTTATGTCCATCACTCGACGCATTTTTCTTCGCAACGGAGCGCTGGCAGTAGTCGGCACCACCGCGCTCCCCAGTTTCCTGACGCGCGCCGCCTTTGGCGCGGCCGATCCCGGCGTTCGCCCGAAGCGTCTGGTCGTGATCTTTCAGCGCGGAGCCGCCGACGGACTCAACATTGTTGTGCCGCACGGCGAAGCGAGCTACTACACCATGCGTCCGACCATCAACATCCCGAAGAAATCCGTGCTCGATCTCGACGGCTTTTTCGGATTGCATCCGGCGATGGCGTCCTTTGAACCGCTCTGGAAGCAGAAGCATCTTGCGATCGTGCACGCCGCCGGATCGCCCGACCCCACGCGGTCGCACTTCGATGCGCAGGACTACATGGAATCCGGCACGCCCGGCATAAAGATCACCGACGACGGCTGGCTAAACCGCGCACTGCAGGAACTTCCGAGTAATGCAGGGAAAGACAAGTCGGCCTTCCGAGCCATCGCGTTTGGGCCGTCGCTGCCGCGGATTCTTTCCGGCAAAGAGCCAGCGGTTGCGGTCAATAATCTGAACGATTTCTCTGTAGGAGGAAAGAATCCCAACGCCGTCCCCATGTCGAACAGCTTCGAAGCCATGTACGACCACTCGGTGGACAGCGTGCTCCACGGCACGGGCCAGGAAACCTTCGACGCAGTCAAAACGTTGAAAGCTGCCGACCCCGCGCACTACACGCCGGCGGCCAACGCCAACTATCCCAAGGGCCGCTTCGGCGACAGCCTGAAACAATTAGCGCAAATGATCAAAGCGAACCTGGGAGTGCAAGTGGCCTTCGCCGACATAGGAGGCTGGGACCACCACGTCAACGAAGGCAGCACCGAGGGCCAGATCGCCAACGTGCTGGGAGACTTCTCGCAATCGATCTCCGCCTTCTGGACCGACCTCGGCGATCTGGGAGAAGACACGGTCGTGGTCACGATGTCCGAATTCGGCCGCACGGCGCGTGAAAACGGAAACCGCGGCACCGACCACGGCCACGCCAACGTGATGTTCGTCCTGGGAGGCCCGGTAAAAGGCGGCAAAGTCTATGGGCGCTGGCCGGGGCTCGACCAATCGCAGCTGTATGAAGGACGCGATCTGGCGGTGACGACAGACTTCCGGCTGGTGCTCAGCGAAGTCGTGTCGCAGTACCTGGGGAACAAGGATTTGAAAACCGTGTTTCCGGGGTTTGAAGGACAGCCGGGCCAGTTCGTGAAACTGCTCGGGTAGAAAAGCACACAGTGGCGGACGCATACGTCTGTCCGCCGGGCAAAGCCCGGCAGATTCAATCGCAGCCTCCGCCGAGGTTCCTTCTCTTAGTTTTCGGCATCGGCCCTGGGCGCAACCCACGGCTGACATCTCCAGCCCAGCCGTTCCCGCAGCCGTGTCAAGCACCAATCGTAAGATTTGCCAGTCTCTGACGACGTCAAAGGAACAGTCCTCTTCGCGCGGGCAGGTCCGCAAGGGATACGAAAGTAGTTGCCTCCATAGAAGACTAGTGGCGCGGCTGGATCGGTGCAAAGATCGGCGCAGCTTCGCAGGCCGCCTTGACGGCCAAAGGAAAGACCGATGAAGAATTTTTCCATCACCTTAATCCTCGCACTCATGGGTTCGCTTCACGCCAGCGCTGCCATCACCGAAATACGCAAAGAGTTCCCGAATCAGACGGCAGCCCTGCCGGCAACCGCCATTCTGTCCGCTCCGGGCTCGGACGCCAGCTATCTCCTCTGCGTCTACCTGTCGCAGCTAGGAAGCTCCAATAGCTTGTCCGTCATCCTAAAATGGACCGACGAGAACTCAAAATCCCGAAGCTTCACCTTCTCTGCAGCCCAGGGAGTGATCTCCAACTGCGACCCCATTCGTATCCTGGCGCACACCGCGCCTAAGGTCGAAACATCCGGCTCTTACGTCGGGACGTATGACCTGTATGTAGTCGGCTTCGGTTTTTGGATGACAGGAAGCCAGGGACAAGGGGGTATCACGGAGCCGTTCGCGAACTGGCATCTGACCAGCGGCCCCATCACCCTACTCTCGCCCGTTGGAGCCGCGACGTACCTGGTCGCCGCCGACTGTGCCGATGGAGCGGCTAGCACACTGAACTGGATCGACGAAGTTGGCAGCCAGTCCATCACCGTCAGTCCTTCGCTGAACGGCGCATTCGTGCCGGTGCACGTGGCGGCATCCAAGAGCCTTGTCTTCGCCAGCGGTTCCTGTTATCTCTCGGTTGTAAACATGGGAACGCCGAAATTGGGGTCGGGACCACTGACCGATTACGAAGTCGATCTGCTGAACTATACGGATGTAAAGTGGCCAAACTACGTTCCTGTGGTGACCGCGGGTCCAACCACAACCTACGTCTTCGCCGGCAACATCGCCCAAGTGCCGAATTCCGCCGGACGCGTTCTGGAACTGCTTGGCGACCGTCTCTTTTTACAGATCTTGTATGCGGACGAAAACGGCGCGCCGGGGAATAACGCCGGCACCGATCTCACCTTCCCTTTCGGCATCGTGGGAGCGGGCTACCGCAGCGGCAACCCGAACAACCCTTTCACCTTCAACATCACCACCGCGATCAACGACTATTCCTCGTTGGGATGGGGCGCGTCGCCCAAGTACAGCGCCGAAGTGGATGTGATTCAGTTCTAGGCAATCGGCGGAAAACAACTTTATTTCTTGGCACCAGAGGCAGCTGGCGCCAGTTACATCTCCACCAGCACATCCCCGCCCTCGATCTTTACCGGATACACGGCCACCTTCGCCCCTGGCGGCCCAGCTTCGCCCGTCTTCGGGTCCCACTCCCAGCCATGCCACGGGCAAACGACTTTTCCTTTTGAGATCACGCCCTGCCCGAGCGGGCCACCGCGATGCAGGCAGGTGTTTTCCATGGCGCTGATTTCGCCGTTCACGTTGGCGACGCAGACGGTCTTGCCGCCGCAGGGAAACTCTTTGGCTTCATTAAGGCCGGGAAGGTCGGATTGAGAGGCTAGTTTCGTGAACATGAACTCATTCTATTTCATCCGCGACTGCCGCCACGAACCTCCATACCTACAGCTTTTTCCGCCACAGCGCGCCCGCGGAGCGCACTCCGGCCTTGAGTTTCTCTCGCAGCGGCCGAGCGTACAGCAGGTCAAGGAAGCCGTCCATCTCGCCCGCGAGTCCGCCACCGTAGCCGAACCACCAGATTTTTTTTCTGCGTGGAACCAGGTCGCTGTCAACGTATTTCACGCGCACCATTTCTTCCAGGCCCCAGCGTCCATGCGTGCGGCCCAAGCCGCTTGATTTCACGCCGCCGTGCGGAGCTTCGCTGATGCTGAAACACGACACCGTATCGTTCACCATCACCGTGCCGGCATTGATCTGACGAGCCAAGAGCTCGCCGCGGGAGCGATCGCGCGTCCAAACGCTGGCTGCGAGTCCGTAGTCGGAATCGTTGGCTAGGCGCACCGCCTCGGCATCGTCGGCGAAAGGCGCAATCGGCAGCACTGGGCCAAAGGTTTCTTCCCGCATTACGCGCATGCCGTGATCGACGTCCGCCAGCACGGTGGGCGCAAAAAAGGTTGGACCAAGCTCGCGCATCCGAGCGCCTCCGGCGAGCACGCGCGCGCCACGCTGCCGCGCATCCTCGACCTGTGCTTCCACCACGCGCACTTGCCGCTCGTGGATCATGGGGCCGATTTCGGTCGCCGGATCCATGCCATTGCCGACGCGCAGCTTGCGCGCCTTCTCGCAGCACGCGTCTAAGAAGGCCGGATACAAGCTCTGGTGCACATAGCAGCGCTCGATCGACAGGCAAGTCTGCCCGGCATTCACGAACGCTCCCCAGACAGCGCCGCTTGACGCAACATCGACGTCGGCGTCATCGAGCACCAGCATGGGATCCTTGCCGCCCAGTTCCAGCACAACCGGTAACAGGCGTTCGGCGGCAATCTGCGCGATGCGCCGGCCGGTCGCGACGCTTCCCGTGAAGACCAGCTTGTCGATTTCGCTGGAGACCAGCGCCGCTCCGGTCGCGCTTTCGCCGGGAAGAACCTGGAAAACGTCGTTAGGAATACCCGCCTCGCGCAGCAAGGCCCGCAATTCCAGCGCAATCAACGGCGTCAACTCGGAGGGTTTGAGCACAACCGCGTTGCCCGCAACCAGCGCCGCCACGGTTTCTGTCGCCGGAATCGAGAAAGGATAATTCCAGGGCGATATGATTCCCACGACGCCATAGGGCTCGTGCAGAATGCGCCCCGACTTGGCCTTCATTGCTAGATTGCCGTGCGGCAGCTTCTCTTCGCGCAGGATTGCGAAGGCGTTGTCGATCAGAAACCGCGCCGCATCGAGCACGACTAAGACCTCGGTCAGCAGCGCTTCGACCAGCGGCTTGCCCGCTTCCAGCGTGATGCGCTTTGCGATGTCGGCCTTATGCGCGAGCAGAATCTGCTGGAAGCGGCGCAATACGCGCACGCGATTGCGGATGCCCCAGGCATTCCAGTCCGGCTGTGCGGCGCGCGCGTGGGCTACCGCCGCACGCACTTCGGTCGGGCCAGCGCCGTCGAGTTCGCCCAGAACTTCGCCCGTCGCCGGGTTTACGGAGGCAATGCGGGACACGGCATATTCGACGTCGGTGGCCATCTGCGAAGAAGTGTACGCGGGACGGCGCGGGCGCGCCAGAGAGCTGCGTCAGTACTCCACTTCGACCAGATACAACCCCCTGGCGGGGGCGGTGGGGCCGGCCGCCGACCGCGCCCGTGCGTCAAGGATGCCGCGCAAATCTTCCAGGCTCACGGTTCCCTTCCCGATCTGCAGAAATGTGCCAACCAGGTTCCGCACCATGTGATGAAGAAATCCGCTGCCGCGCACCGTATAGATCAATTCTTCGCCTTCGCGCGCCCAGTTGGAGGAGAAGATCTTCCGGACGTTGCTGGTGTGAAGGTTTTCCGGGTCCGGCATTCGTTCCACCCGCTCGGGGTCGACCGCCGCGAACGATGTGAAATCGTGCTTGCCGACGACCACGCCCGCGGCCGCAACCATCGCAGATTCCTCCAGTGGATAGGGGTAATGCCACACATAGCGCGCCAGAAACGGCGGACAGATGGCCGCGCGGTGAATGCGATAGCGGTAAGTCTTGGCGCGCGCCGACTTGCGCGCATGGAACTCGGGCGCGGCCTCGGTCACCTCCAGCACGCGGATCGAAGCGGGCAGAATGCCGTTGAACGCGCTGAGCCAGTTTTCCGGTGGAATCGGCGACTCTGTCGCAAAGGTCGCGACCTGGGCCAGCGCATGCACGCCCGCGTCGGTTCGACCGGAGCCTTGGGGTAGTACATTTTCCCCGGTCAAGCGTCCAATAGCTGAGGCCAGCGAGCCTTGGACAGTCGCCCGGCCCGGCTGCACCTGCCAGCCGGCAAAGTCGGCGCCATCATATGAAAGGAGCAGCCTGAGATTACGCACTGGAGTTTCGAGTCCTACCCGGTTTGGGCATCATCTTAAGCGTTTGCAAGGTCTTACCGCCGCTGTTTCAAGAGAGCGCAAGGTACGTCAGCTATACTATTTCACTTAGACTCAATGAGAACATTTCTTTCCCAAAGGGTTACGAGGAAGGATTGCAAGGAACTCTTGCAAGGAACTCTTGCCGGTTCTTTTGCGTATTAGCAGAGTGCCGGGAAACTGCGTGCCATGGGGTCCTCTCGCGTCTGAGCGCTTGAGTTTGATCCCTAGCTTCGCTTAATGGCAGTGATTCATAGTTTGACCGATGGAGATGATGCGAATGCAAAGTTCGACACTGTTGACTGCGTTTCAGCGGACTGCTGCCTTTTTCCTAGCCGTCTCGATGATCCCTGCCGGGTGGGCGCAGGATGCTTCGTCCGTGCCGAGCGCGCCGTCGGCGCAGAAGGCCATGCCGTCATCGTCGCAGCCCTTTGACGTGAAGGAATACGCGAAACCACTCTCGCATTTCCCCGACCCGATTGGCCCATACACTCCGCGCCACGTGGAGCCGCCAAACCTGGCCAACACGCCGCGCATCGACCAACTCATGCACGACGGCAAGCTCTACATTTCGATGAATGATGCAGTGGCGCTGGCGCTCGAAAACAATCTCGACATCGCCATTGCGCGCTATAACTTGAACATTGCCGACACCGACATCTGGCGCGCCAAAGCTGGGGCGGCAATTCTCGGCGTAAATAGCGGCGTCGTGCAGAACACACCCGGGGAAGGCGTGGGGGGACTGGGAGCGCAAGTTGGCTCCGGACAAGGCGGAACCTCGGTAGCAGCGGGCGGCGCGGGCGCGGGTTCGGGTGGCATCGTCGTATCGACCTTCGGCAGCGGCCCACTCATCAATAGCTTCGACCCAGTTCTTACGGGTACGCTGCAGATTGATCACAACAGCATTCTTCCATCCAGCACCTTCAGTCCGGCCTCTCCGGTGAACACCACCACTGGAAATTTTTCATATCAGCAGGGGTTCGCTTGGGGTACCAATCTGTCGCTGGGCTTTAACAACACCCGCCAGGCGATTGCGGACGCGCCTTTTACGCCGCTCAGTCCGCAACTCAACTCCAGTTTCAATTTCCGGCTTACGCAGCACCTGTTGCAGGGCTTTGGATTCGCTCCGAACACGCGTTTCATTCGAATTGCCAAAAACAATCGAGAAATCTCGGACGTAGCGTTCCGTCTGCAAATCACCACCACGGTCGATCAGATTGAATATATGTACTGGGATCTGGTGTATGCCTACGAGAACGTGAGGGTGCAAAAGGAGCAACTGACGTTCGCCCAGAAGACTCTCGGTGACAACCAGAAGCAAGTGGAAATCGGGACCCTGGCCCCGATCGAAGTGGTCCGGGCGCAGAGTACGGTTGCCTCCGATCAGCAAACTCTGGCGGTCGCGCTTACCAATCTTCAATTGCAGCAACTGCTGATGAAGAATGCCTTGAGCCGCTCGCTCGTCGACCCGGCATTGGCCGATGCCGAGGTAATTCCAACTTCCACTATGGAATTACCAGCGCAGGAAGCTATTACTCCCACCCAGGATCTAGTGAACGATGCGCTCAGCCATCGTCCCGAACTGGCGGAAGCGCGCATCAACCTTACCAATGACGACATCAGCAATAAAGCGATCCGTAGCGCTCTGCTCCCCACCGTGGACTTATTTGCCTACTATGGCGGTGCCGGCCTTGGCGGTTCTCAAAATTCTTCCGCCCTTTGCGTGAACCAAAACCCTCAACTGCCTTTTTGCACTCCATCCTCTGCCTCTGCCGTCCCGGTCGGATACGGCGGCACCTTGAACCAGCTCATCAATTCCACGGCTCCCGACAAGGGCGCGGGGATCACGATCAACATACCGCTCCGCAACCGGGCCGGTCAGGCCACGCAAGTGCGCTCGGAATTGGAATACCGGCAAGCGCAGCTGCGCGTTCAACAGCTTGAAAACCAAGTGCGCATCGAAGTGCGGAACGCGCAGTTTGGCGTGCAGCAGAATCGAGCCAGTGTCGCTTCCGCTCAGGCCGCGGTCGATCTGGCGCGCCAGTCGCTCGACGCCGAGCAAAAGAAATACACGCTCGGAGCATCCACATCGACGCTGGTACTGCAGAATGAGGCGGCCATGACCCAGGCCGAATCGACGCTCGTCTCCGCCAAGGCGGCGTACGAAAAATCCGAGGTAGAACTGGATCGATCCGTCGGTCTCCTGCTCGATCATGCGGGAATCCTGATCGCCGACGCCCAACGAGGACAGGTCACGCAGACGCCGAATATTCCGCACATAGCTCCGCGGCCGATGGAGCAGGTAACCCCGGCTAGCACACCGGCACAACCGCAACAGTAGGGCCGGAACGATCGCGATAGAGCGCCGGGCATGCCCCGCCCGGCGCTCTCCTTTTGCGGACATTTTTCTTTTAAACTAAGCTCCCGGTCACGTATTCTCTCCCAGTGATCCTCTCCGTCGTCATCATCACCCACAACGAAGAAGCCAACCTCGGGAGAACTCTCGCCAGCGTGCAACTGCTGGTAGCCGACGGCAGAGGCGAAATCATCGTTGTCGACTCCGGCTCGACCGACCACACGATCGAGATCGCAAAATCTTTCGGAGCGAAAGTCTTCGTCGAAGAATGGAAAGGCTACGCCGCGCAGAAGAATTCGGCCATCGGCAAGGCGGAAGGCGATTACATTCTTTCTCTAGATGCGGATGAGGAAGTGAGCAACGAACTCGCCGGAGACATTCAACAGGTGGTTAAGTTTCCGCCCCAAGGCGACAAATTTCGGCAAAGCTTGCCCGACGGCACCTCGGCTCCGATCTTCGTGAACGGTTTCCTGATGTCCCGAAAGAACTACTTTCTTGGGCGCTGGATCAAGTACGGAGGCTTTTGGCCCGACCGCAAATTGAGGCTGTTCCGACGAGGTACCGGCAAGTTTAAAGAGACAGCCGTTCACGAAACATTAGAGGGCCAAGAGTACAAGTCAGGCGGAATCGTCTTGACATCGGGACGGCTGCGAGGCGCCCTCCTCCACCACTCCTACCCCACCCTCGCCGACTACATCGACCACATGAACCGCTACTCCTCTCTCGGCGCGGAAATGGCCCTCGCAAAAGGCCATGGAAGCTTCAGCATATTCAACATCGTCCTGCGCCCGCTCGCTACATTCTTCTACAACTACATCTTCCGTCTCGGATTCCTCGACGGCCGCGAAGGCCTGCTGCTGCACCTGTACCACGCCGTCTATGTCTCGTGGAAATATGCGAAGGCATGGGAACTGGCGCGCAAAAAGGAATCGACGTAGAGACTGCCGCGGACCACTCCTCGAACCGCCGACGCTGGCAAACCTTTTTGCGATTCTTTTTTTTGAATCGGCGACAACTTCCATTTGCAGCCAGGGTTTGATTTAAACGAAGCGATTAAGCTTCCGGGATTGGGATCGCAGCAGTGTATTGTGAACCGCTCTGGCGCAGCCGTCCGGCGCCGATGGGCAGTTCATTCCCCCAAAATCGGCACCGAACTTTCACACAATCTAGGAGAGAGACTTATGAAACTTCGCACCCGTGTTGTTTTGCAACTTGCAGCGTTGTTCCTCGCCCTGGGCGCCTCCGCTCTGGCCCAAAATGCTTACCTGTACGTCGTCCACGCAGTCCCTGGCCGCGATCTCGCCGACAATCTCAACCCGCAATTGCCGGTCGACGTTCTGATCGATGGCAAAACTTGCGTGACCCATTCGCTCACCTTCGGCAACACGAGCGCTCCATACACTCTCGCCGCTGGAACCTACACTGTGCAGATCAGTCTGGCCAACACGCTGGCACCCTGTACAAACACAGCCGTTCTCGACTCGCAGGTAACTTTGACGCCGGGACAGAGCATCGCCGCCGTGGCCGCGATCAGCAGCACGCAACCAGTCCTGCTGCTCTTTACCGAAAACTTGGTGCCCGTGGCGCCCGGAAACGCGCGCTTCGTTTTGGTCAATTCCGCCGATGCTCCCGCATTGCAAGCCACGCTGACGCAATTGGATGTCAAGACTCCGCAGACCTTCACGGGATCGGCAAATCCGGGTGCACAGACCTTCATCCCAGTACCTGCCGGTGTTTATCTGGTGCAGATCGCCGAGACGGGCAGTTCGAACGTGCTGACTTCAGAGACAATCACCCTGGCCGACCAATCCGTGACTTTCGGCTACGCCAGCGGTGAATCGCTCAACAACACCGTAGAACTGGTCAACCGAACCGTCCGCGACGTATTCTGAGCCGCAACTTTCAAGGGGCCGTCTTCGGGCGGCCCGCCTTATTGTTGAAAGGGCCTTGCGCCGATCTGGAAGCGTCCGCTATTTTCGCAGCGTGATGCGCATGATGTCATACTCCACTTCTACCGTCCGCTGCGGAAACTCTGACTCCACATAAGAAGTCACATCGCCGACGGAAGGAACCCCGTCCTGTCCCGTCAGTCCGCGGGCATCGTCAAGCAGGACGACGTGCTGGTAGGGATGGCTCAGAATCATCTCCAGTTCCGCCGAAAGGCGCTGCTTATCTGGTTGCATCCCAACCCAGCTGTAGTAACCGGCATCGAGCCAGAACAGAGCCGGTCCGCTCAGCAGCGCGAGCACCTCGGGCATGACGACTCGGCTGTCTCCGCAGAAAATTCGAATGTGCGGATCGCGCGCGAATTTGCGCCTCGCCCGCTCGGCCAGAGCTGGAACAAATTCAATGGAATAAATGCGCGCGAAGCGACTCTTCATCGCCGCGACCATCTCGCCGTAGTAAGTTCCAGTCTCGACCAGGGTCTTCAGTCCACACCTCTCGCCGTACGCGCGCACCACTTTTTGTTTCAGCAGATGCGGAGAGCGCTGCGGCCGACCCCGTAGTATCCAATACCAATAGTCGGGATAGTGGCCCAGCGCCTTGTATGCGCCATACACGGGAGTACGCTGTAACAAACGCCGAAACGCTTTCAGATTTCCTCCACTAAAAAGAGAAGACCAAGGATAGGTGTCGGCGAAAAGAAGCGTCAAGCGCATGCACGATGATTAAACGACTCCACGCATCTCCCGCTGGATAACGTCGCTCTAACCAACCACTCGGTCGGTCGCGTCTTTTGCAGCATGACGACTGCTCCTCTATCATCAGGGTCACAGCAGTAACTGAAGTGGGGAGCCGAATGCCTGAGAACAAGTCGAAAGCCTATCCGCTCAAAGCGATTGCCGAAAGCCCGATTTCCGACGTTTTCGAAGACCGCCATCCCGCCGCGCCGGAAAAAAAATGGGCCGAGACAACGTTAGCGCCCACCCTCGCCAAGGCGCCCGAAAAACCGATTGGCGCTCCCACCGGCACCAACCTCGACGAGCACGGCCATGCTCGCTTCAGCACGATCTCGAATGCGCCCATCCGACGCCTCTACACCCAGGCCGATCTGCCCGTCGACTGGAACTACGAGCAGTATCTTGGCTATCCGGGTCAACCGCCGTACACGCGCGGCATTCACGCGACTGGCTACCGAGGCAAGCTGTGGACGATGCGCATGTTTTCCGGCTTCGCCTCGCCCGAGGAAACCAACCAGCGCTACAAGTATCTTCTGGAACACGGCGGCGGCGGACTCTCTGTTGCTTTCGATCTGCCCACGCTGATGGGCTACGACTCCGACGACCCAGCCAGCGAAGGCGAAGTCGGCAAGTGCGGCGTGGCCATCGATTCACTCGAAGATATGGAAATTCTCTTCGACGGCATTCCCCTCGACAAAATCACCACATCGATGACCATCAATTCTCCAGCCAGCGTGCTCTGGGCAATGTACCTGGTCGTCGCCGAAAAGCAGGGCGCGGATTGGAAAAGGATTTCCGGCACCATTCAGAACGACATCCTCAAGGAATACATCGCGCAGAAGGAATATATCTACCCTCCCGCGCCTTCGATGCGGCTGGTCATCGATACGTTCGAATTCGGAGCGAAGTTCACGCCGCGCTTCAACACTATTTCCATCAGCGGCTATCACATTCGTGAAGCTGGGTCGACCGCGCTGCAGGAACTGGCTTTCACCATCTACGACGGGGTCGAATACGTCGAATGGGCGCTCCGCCGCGGCCTTGACGTCGACGACTTCGGCCCCCGCCTCAGCTTCTTCTTCAACGCGCACAACGATTTCTTCGAAGAGATCTCCAAATACCGCGCCGCGCGCAAAATCTGGTATCGCCTGATGAAAGACCGTTTCGGTGCGAAAAACGATCGCACCCGCCTGATGCGCTTCCATACGCAAACCGCAGGAGTCTCGCTGCCCGCGCAGCAACCGATGAACAACATCGCGCGCGTGGCGCTGCAAGCGTTAGCGGCTGTGCTCGGCGGCACACAGTCGCTGCACACCGACGCCTACGACGAAGCCCTCGCCCTGCCCACCGCTGAAGCCGCGCGCATCGCGCTGCGCACGCAGCAGATCATCGCGTTCGAGTCGGGAGTTGCCCAAACTGTCGACCCCCTCGGCGGCAGCTATTTTGTCGAGAAGCAGACGCTCGACATGGAGCAAGGCGCGTTCGATTATTTCGAGAAACTCGACCAGATGGGCGGCATGGTCAAAGCCATCGATCGCGGTTATCCGCAGAAAGAGATCGCCGAAGCAAGTTACCAATATCAGCGCGCGGTTGAGGCAAACGAGAAGATCACGGTCGGCGTGAACGATTTCGTCATTGAAGAAGAATCGCCGAAAATTCTTTATATCGGCGAATCGGTAGCCCGCGCCCAGGGAAAAAAGCTAAGAGCCTTGCGCGCCCGCCGCTCGAATGAAGAAGTTCAGCGTCGGCTCGAGGCGCTGAAACAGGCCGCCACCAAGACTCCGACCGAGGGCAGCAACGGCAACATTTCCGACGTTAACACGATGCCATACATCGTGGATGCGGTCCGCGCCTACGCCACCGTAGGCGAGATCTGCGAAGCGCTGCGGCAGGTCTACGGGATCTATACGGAAGTGAGCATCACATAGTGTCTAAGATTTGGGGTACTTTCCCATCACAAAGACCGGCGCTGAAGATTAAATTCCCGGCGCAAACCAGGGTTTGAGGTTGCAATTTGCAACCTCAAAACCAGAGGCAGTGGCCGGCCATTTCGGTTGTGCGCCATTGTGAAGGCCAGCAAAATCAACTAACCGACCCGGAAGCGGGTACAGATTTCTCGAAACTATGGCCACTTCGAGCCATACAGCCGAGGTTCGGATTCGTCACATTCAGACGGTTCGTTGGTCACAGCCTCGCGATGGTTATGAGCGGTATGATCCCGCCATGCCAGCATCTTCACCGAAAACACGAACGCAGCAACGACCAACGATTCGACGCGCAACCGTAGTCCCGATTGAATCTCGAATCACGATTCTACGCAGTCAGAAAATTATCCTCGATACGGCGCTTGCCGAGATCTACGGAGTTCCCGTCAAACGGCTCAACCAACAAGTGAACCGCAATCGGGAGCGATTTCCTTCCGATTTCATGTTCCAGATCACTCGCCGTGAGTTCACCGCTTTGAGGTTGCAATTTGCAACCTCAAAAAAAGGAAGCGGCGGCCGACGCTCGCTTCCTTACGCTTTCACCGAGCATGGCGCAATCATGGTAGCGACGGTGCTCAACACGGAGCGAGCGGTAAAAATGAGCGTCTTCGTGGTGCGCGCCTTTGTCCGCTTGCGGGAGATCCTCGCGGCAAACAGAGAACTCGCCGACAAGATTGAGGACTTGGAAGACCACCTCCAGGCGCATGACGGCGCGATCCAAGAAATCCTCCAAGTGATCAAAAGACTGATGCAACCGCCATCCAAACGCCGCAGCAAGATCGGATTCGCGCTCCCGGCGGTTCGGACGGGCTAGTTCGCCACCGGTTTCTTGTTGCGCTACTTCAGGCGATTGCGATACAAGCTTCCATCCACTTGCCGAACCATGGCTTCGATGTCGAGCGTCGTCCCCAGGAATGCGGCCACTTCTTCGGCCACCGGTTTCGGCTCGCGCAAAACGCGATGATAATGCACGCGTGCGACCTTTACGTTCGATTTTCCCGCCAGCCACTGATTCACCTCGATTAAGTGGCGCTGAAAAGCCTCTTCGATCGCGGAGGTATTGCCGATCGATTCCGCATTGCCGCGGCGGCGCAGCATTTCGTCCTGCGACTTCAACACCTCGGGGAGCGGACGCTGCATCAAAATGATGCGGTACTCGCGGCCGGCAGGCAACAGCAGTAACAGTTGCGAGATGACCTTCACAACCTTGCCCTCTGCCTCCGCGATCAAATTGGGATCTTTCGGGAGTTGCTTGATCCGCTCCCACTCGAGATAGCCTTTGGGGTTGTCGGTGTCAGGCTTACGTTCGCCGTCGGAGAGAACGGGCAACCCGCCCGCATCGAGCATCTGCATCATCAGCGATGTGCCCGAACGCGGCAGTCCCGAAACAATTGTGATCATGAATGCCTTTCAAGGGACGAAAACAACGAGCGCGAAATTCTCACTCCAACCGATTAGGATTCCACCGTTAAAGAATAGTGGCAACCGGGCCGTCGGGCAAAGACGATGGCCGTCCCCCCGGCAAGAAAGGCGGAGAAACCCGCGACCCCCAGAATCCATCCCTCGCCATTGCACGCCGGCGGCCGTTCTGCTAAGGTGCCATTCATCTCAAAGGAGGCCCCGTGGCTTTTTGTCCAAGTTGTGGAACCCCGATCGCCGATGGAACAACTTGCCCGAAGTGCGCTGCCGGAGCCGGACAAGGCGCCGCAGCGCCCGCGGCCGTTGGACTCACCGATAACGTGGCCGGCGCACTGGCTTATTTGACCATCATTCCGGCGATCGTGTTCCTCGTAGTGGAGCCATTCAACAAGAAGCGCTTCATCCGCTTCCATGCCTTTCAATGCCTCTTTTTTGCAGTCGCGTGGACCGTACTCTGGATCGGCTTGTCATTCATCGCCCACATCCCATTCCTAGGGTGGGCAACCGTCTTGCTGTGGCCGCTGTTTAGCCTCGCCGGATTTGTCATCTGGCTGATTCTGGTGCTCAAAGCCTACCAGGGACAAATGTTCAAACTCCCCGTGATCGGCGACATGGCTGAGCAACAAGCGGGCAAGTAAGCGGGGCGGGCGCAGGACTCACTGCCGGAATGCGATTGGCGGGTGGCCGCATAAGTCCGCTCCAAGAAACCTTTTCTCCCGACAGCTCATCGATCCAGTAGACTGGAAGGTGACGTGTTTACCGGTCTCCAGCCCACGAGTACGGCCAGTCGGCGCCATCGCGCCGTGGGAGTGTCGGTAGCAGCGCATCTGGCTGTCTTGGCTGCGGTTGTGTTCCACCATCCCCGAATCATCGATCTCGGCCCCGCCTGGATTGCCCATGGCGACGGCGCACACACCTACAAGCTGGTTTACTTCCCCTCAACGCCCCCGAACGATACCGCGCATCCAGACGCGGCTAAGTTGCTTTTCCCGACACGGACAATCAAGCCACGCCTGCAGTTCCAGCCGCCGAAGCCTGCACCCGAGCCTCAACTTCTGGCCGACGCCGAAGCTAGCGACCGCAACTCCCGCGCCGGATCTCCGCTCGGCACTATGATTGACGGTCCGATCACTGGACATGAGGTTCACGTTGCCTATCCGACCGTATACCCAAACCCTCCCGTGGACCGCGCCGCGCTTCCTCGCGACCTGGTGGGCGATGTTGTCATTGAAGTCACCATCGATTCGCAAGGCAATGTCGTCGAAACCAAAGTTGTCCAGGCGATCGGCCATGGGATCGACGAAAAGATCGAGGCTACTCTTCGCCGCTGGCACTACCAACCTGCAACGCTGGACGGAACGCCGGTTGCGTCGCGGCACGATGTTCATTTCCATTTCCCATCTTGAACGACTAAGACGAAACTTCAGGCAGCGATTTTTTGAGCAGAGGGAAAGTTCTGTCTTAGAGGACGATTGACGCTTGTGGAGTTAGACCCCTCTAGGTGCGGTCTTTTGAAATCAAAGACTTAGGGGATGATTTCCGCCAGGTCTTTGAGAAATAAGGACTTGCTCGTAAAGTCTTTATTCGTCAAAGACTTAGGTGATTTGATCGGTAAGTAGCTGACAAAATTCCTCAGAGTGGTGACGTCAAACTGCTGTGTATTTACGTCACCCGATTCACTTTGTGATTCGCTTTTAATTCGCCCCAGTGGTAGACTCTTCGCGTTTGCGCTGAGGAGGAGAACTGTGGCCAGAGATAACGCCCAAGACAAAGCGGTCAGCCACCGCAAGGCCATCCTGCACTTGAAGAAATCGGACCCCATCCTGGCCGACATCATTGCGCGCATCGGCCCCTGCCGTTTGGAATTCGGCGAACCTACGTTTCATGCGCTGGCGGAATCGATCCTGTATCAGCAGTTGAATGGCAAGGCGGCTGCGACTATTTTTGATCGCTTCACGGCGCTCGCAGGAGATCCTCTCACGCCGTTGGGAATTCTGAAGCTGACCGATGCGCAGATGCGCGGCGTGGGGCTGTCGCGGCAGAAGACCGCGTATCTCCGCGATCTCGCCGAGAAGACCAAGGCTGGCCTGATGGAGTTCGAGCGCTTGCCGGAATTGCCGGAAGACGAAGTGATCGCGCATCTCACGCAGGTCAAAGGAGTTGGCGTTTGGACGGCGCACATGTTCCTGATGTTCACGCTGCGGCGTCCGGATATTTTGCCGACCGGCGATTACGGAGTGCAGGCGGCGATCAAGAAGCACTACAAGAAACGCAAGTGGCCGAAGCCTGCGGTGATGGAGAAGATCGCAAAGCCGTGGGCTCCGTATCGCTCGATTGCCTGTTGGTATTTGTGGAGGAGTCTGGATATTAAGACGGTGGAAAAATAATGTCAGGCGGCGCCTGATTGTACGTACAACGTTCCATGTGGAACATGGCACATTTGTACGTACATACTGAGAGTAGTCGAGGCGTATAAAAAGCGAAAGTTAGAGGCTCGTGCGGCCGTTTGCAGTGACTCTTGGTCAGTAAAAATGGGCTTGCTTCGTTCTAAGTGGTTGATAGTGCTATGGCAGTTTGTGGAAAAACAGACACAATAGCCTACTATTTATACTGTAATTATTGCATACATGCCGGTTTGGGGTCCGGGGGCAGTTTTTCGGGCTGCTTCCACGGCGGCGAAGGAACCCGAAGATCTACGCTTCAGAAGAGTCAGCGAGGGGTGGGCAATTCGAGCGGGGCCAGTTACGTGGTACCTCCCCGCCGGGACGTGGTTCCCCCCTTGCGCAAACAACGCGCAAGGATGGGGCAGCCCGCCCGATTTGCTTTCGGCATTTCGCGGGCGAGGGCGCCCGCGCCACACTGGCGCTGCAATAAAAAACCCTCTCGACGATCCGAGAGGGTTTGCGAACTGGTTGGAGAAAATTTATGCCGCGCGAACTACGTTGCCCGCTTGGAAGCCCTTCGGGCCTTTGAGCAAGTCGAACTCGACAGTCTCGCCTTCGTTCAGCGAGCGGTAGCCGTTCTCCTGGATGGCGGAGAAATGCACGAAGACATCCTCGCCGGTGGAGCGCTGGATGAACCCGTATCCCTTCGCCCCGTTGAACCACTTCACAGTCCCCTTCTCTCTCACAAAGTACTCCTTTCGCCTCTCCCCTAAGAATGATTCCTGCGCCGCTTTTCTGTTTGCCCGGTTCCTTGTGCCCTGACATTCACGGCACACGCAACCGCGCAACCCCTCGAACGGACGCAAGAATTTATTAACTGGCGTCGCCGCGTTCGCACGACACCGCACCAATAGAAACGGCTCCCCCTGCATTCCATCGAACGGTTGCCCGCGACGAAATTCCGAGGAGCCGCGTAAACGAAGGCGCGATATCCGACTGCCGACACAGAAACGTCAATCCTGTTACAGCTTCGCCAACCGTCTCCGGTGAGCGAAGCACCAGATAATAGCAGGAAGATGCCAGTTGGCAAGAGAGAAGTTGGAAAAATGCCTGGAAGCCCGAAATAAACGCGCAACGAATATGACCGCTGGATTCATGCGAAACGAAACGCGGCGCTGGACGCCCGACGGCACAACTTCAACGTCTTGCCGCAAGTGTTTGATAAGATTTGAGAAACCGTGTCTTCGCTGACCCCTATCGAACTATCCGACAAGGACGGCGCGTCTGAATTTCGGGCAGCGCCGACGGAAGGCGTATTGCGCTCCACGGCGCGTTATTTGCTTCGGACCGAGGTCCATACGTTTGCTTTCTCGGTCGCCGCTAATGCCATTCTTTCTTTTTTTCCGTTTCTGTTGTTGCTGATGACGCTGATCCGCTACGTTTTTCATTCCCGCGTGATGTATGGAGTCGTCGAGAACCTGCTGCGCGACTATATTCCGACGGGACAGGAATTCGTGATACGGAATCTGAATGCGCTGGTCGGCGAGCATCACCGCGCGCAGGTATTTTCGCTGGCCATGCTGCTGATTACTTCCACGGGAATTTTTCTTCCGCTCGAAGTCGCGCTGAACCGCGTCTGGGGATTTCGCAACAACCGGTCTTACTTTCGAAATCAGCTGATGTCGCTCGGGTTGGTATTTGCCTGCGGATCGCTCGCTCTGCTCTCGGTGGGATTGACGGCGGGAAACGTGGCGATATTGACGAGCGCACTGCATGGTTACGGCGCGTGGTACATACAACTGGTGGGCTTTGTGACGATGAAGGTCTTTTCGATTCTGGCGAGCATCGCCATCTTTTTTCTTGTCTACTGGCTATTGCCGAACGGGAAGGTTCCGGCTCGGGGAGTTCTGCCGGCGGCGGTGATCATGGGACTGCTCTCGGAGGCGCTGAAGTACGTTTACATCTTCGCGTTGCCGCGGCTGAATTTTGCGGAAGTGTACGGGCCGTTCGCGATCTCGGTGAGCCTGATGTTTTGGGCGTTTTTGTCGGGAATGCTGCTGCTGACGGGAGCGCATTTGTCGGCGCGAAAGATGCGTTTGGGTTAAGAATCACCAATTAAGGAGCCGACAATTTCCATCTCGTCGCCGACTTTGGGAAACTTTTTTCGATGAATCCAAACACCGTCTTCGGGCGCACGGTGAAGATTGGCTCGTTCATGCCGCGCGGATCCATCTTGTATTTTTTCAGGTAGGCGGCGGCGATACGCTCCAACGCGGCTGGGTCTTTGACTTCCTCGGCGGAGCCTTCCACGATCACGGCTTCTTCGCCGTGGTCGTTCGTGATCGTGCAGGCGGGATTGGCCGCGAGGTTTTGGCCTTTGCGGGATTTGCGTCCGGTTGAAAAGTGGAAAGCGCCGTCGACCCACACTCCCCACACGGGCATGACATGCGGACGGCCGCGATCTGAAGGGAGTCCGGTATGGATCGTGGCCAGCCAGAAGGTGCGGCAGTGGTTCATCTTTTTGGCGACCCAAGCCCACGGAAGCAGGCCCTTGCCTTCATTTTCTGCAACGATGCCGTAGCCGGGCGCAAACGGACGGTCGGCTTTCGGCTGTTGTTTCGCGGGGCGTTTCGGAGTCATCGATCGCTTTGGCATTGGAAATCTCCCTGGGAAAACTCTGAGTCAGTGTCGGCAGAAAGCATAAACCACGGAGGACACGGAGGACACGAAGGTGCACGAAGGAACCCCAAGCACTTAGTCAGAGCCACACTAAATCTTCTTTAACTCCTGCACGGCGCGATAGCCCTGATCGATGGCGCAGTCGGTGTACGCGTAGGCGTCTGCGTCGGCGTTGGCGATTGCGAGGCGGCCGAACGGTTGGCGCGCGACTTGACATGGCGTCTCGCTGCCATCGAGCCAGAACGGGTCGAACAGCGAATTGTATTCGTAGGCGTAGCCGTGCGGCCAGCGGTTAACGGTGATTTCCAGGATGTCGCGCGCCGGGTCGAAGCCGCCGGGAGCGAGCATTCGCGCAAGTTGGTCGCGGATGTTGCGCTCGTAGGTTTCAAATGGCGTCGAATAGAGCTGGATGCGGCCCATCTTGTGCTGCTCGCGCGCGGGGAGTCCGGGCTTGCAGGCTGCCTTCATCATGTGGACCACGATCGGCTCGTCCGGCTTCTTCGTGCATTCGTAGCCGCCGATGCTGACCGGAAGATCGAGGTTGACGCTGGTGTGATACATGCCTGGCGCATAAATTCCGCTCGCGCCCAGCTTTTGGAGGGCGCTCCAGTTGCGCAGCAGGACGTTGGTGTAGAGCAGCGGAACCTTTTGCGCGGAAGCGAGCGCCTCTTTCTGCGCATCCGGCAATTCCTGCGCGATGTAGGGAATCACCACATGCCAGCAGGCCAGGATGCAGTTGGCGGCGCGCACCGTCTTGAGCTTGCCCTCGGTGAAGTAGCTGACCTCCACTTCTTTTGCCGATGCAGGATCGCCGCCCGTACCGTAAATGTGATTGACCTTGACCACGGTGCTGTTCAGGCGGATGCGCGTCGCGGAAGAGGAGTTGTCGAGCTTCGCGTAATTGGCTTTTGCGAGCACCACGTCGGTGGCCGAGTTTCCCGGGATCGCGGCGGGGATCAGCTTGCGCACCAGCAGGCGCGCGATGGAAGCGTTGCCGTCGGGAAAATGAAAAAAGTATTCTTCGGCTTCATCGTTGCGAATGCAATCGCGATTCATGCCCTTGCCCGGCGCGGGATCGAGTTTGAGGCCGCCGAATCCAGGCAAGCCCAGGCCCCACGCGTCCTGCGCGGCGACCGCATCAATGCCGACGCCGAACAGTCCGTGCGGAAAGGCCTGGAGCAACTTCACGATTTCATCGCTCACACCAACCGTGCCGGCCAGGTAGTTCGCGTAGCTGACGCGGGCCAGGCGGGCTTTTTTTTCGGCGGAGCTGAGTCCGGGGAAATAGTCCTTTTCTTCCGTGAGAAGGCGTTGAAAATCTTCCTTGGCTTTCGGCGATAGGGGAGCGTCTTTCAGAAATTCCTGCAAGCGCGCTTGTGCGGCTCCTTTGCGAAGGCCGCTCTCATCGCCGCCAGCAAAATGCACCGCGTTCAAGACTAGTTTGTCGGCTCCGAAGGTTTCCTTATCGAAAAAAATTCGCGGCTTCAGGCCGAGCGAACGATAGAGATCTTCGTCGGCGTATTTGTGGTACGAAGGCACATCGATGCCGAGTTCGTCGATCAATCCCTTCGCGACCGCGCTGTAGGGCGCGGGGCTTTCAATGGAAAACGTGCCGCCGAACCCTAGAATCGTGCGGCTGCCGGCGCGGAATTCGTTGCGTTTGGCGTGACCTCCAAAATCGTCGTGGTTCTCGAGAATCAGGATGCGCGCTTTATCGCCCGCGGCCTTGCGAAAAAAGTGGGCCGCAGCCAATCCGCTGATGCCTCCGCCGACGACGACCAGATCGTAGGATTCACCCGTATCGACGGGCTTGGGAGCGCTCTCCCAAAAATCGCCGTTGCGGACCTTGTGCATGGTCTCGAACGACCCGACATGGCTTCCGCGCAGGCCAGTCTTGGCGGGGGGATAATAGCCGGGCGCGTCCTGCGCTTCGAGATCGGCCGCAACCGCCGCCCACATCTCGGGAGGAATCGCGGCGGCTCCGACGGTGAGAGCGACGCCGTTCAGGAAATCGCGACGCGTAATTTTCGCGCCCATTCCGAGTGCTTGATCGCGTTCGTTGGTCATTTCGGGTTTCACAGATTCGTCCGGCACTAATCCCTCTGGCGGGGGAGTGTATCACTTTTGTTACCGATGGTGCTGCTGTTAGGGAAACTCTGATTCAGTATCGGCAGAGAGCATGAACCGCAGGGTATACGGGGGTGCACGGGGTAAACCGGGTCCTAATCAGAGTTTCGCTAGTACGCCGCCGTGCCGCTTTCTTCTTCGCTGGGAGCGTCGAGCGAGGACGGCGCAGTGGTTTCGAGCACATCGCTCCAGAACGAAGTATTCGGATCGACCGCAGCCACTCCGATCTGGCCCTCCCCGGGAGTGTCCTCCGCACCCACCCAGGCAACTTGAAACTGTTCCTTGTGGTGAGCGCGGGCGAGAAAAATCTTGTCGCGAGGATTGAGCAATCCGTGGATGCCCTGCAATTTCGCCCCGCGCCTGCTGACATTGACCGTAACGACTCTCTGATCCAGCGGACGACCGCCGACGTCGGTTCCGGTGAGCAGCACCGGTACCGCCAGATCCATTCTCGGGTCGCGGCGCCTGCCCAGCCGCTGCGCCCGAAGATCATTCAGAAATTGCTCTGGGGCCAGCGACGGGCCCTCGCGGATCAGTTGCAGGAGCGCATCGGACAATTCGTCATTCCGTACAGCGTCTCCCGGAGGATTCGGGGCCAGTCGCCCAACGCCCATCCCATCATTGTTCCCCTCGCCTGGCACCTCACCGATCGAGCCTTGTGTCGGTTCTTCTTTTCGTCCAACAAAAATCTTCGGAACCTCGCGACTGCTCTTCAGCCGGGCGATGAGCTCCTCGACCAGGGTCCTTCGATCGTAGGTTAGAGCCTCCGTGAACTCGACTCCCATTCCGGTGCGGGGATGCGAAACGCGCACGATTCCTTCCAGCAGGGACTCCGTTTCCGCTGCCCGAATGCTCAGCAGAACTGGACTACCGGCGGGAAGCGGCTCCGCGGTCTCCAGGTAGCAGGCTCCCGCGCTGATGTCGGTCAGCGACCAGCGGCGCGAGCGAGCCAGCGCTGATGCCGGCGGTTGGACCAACCTCGGCTCCACGCCGGACAATGTCCCCTCAATCTTCCAATCGTCAATTTTCCAATCCGTGGGCGCATAGTCGATTCCCCAGAAGTTACCCGGCACTTCAAGTTCCAGCCCAATCAGCCAGCTCTCGGGATCGTCGGTGAGCGACACGACTTCCCTCACCCAGGCCGTGGTGTGGCGCTTGGCGGAAACCATCTCCAGCCGCACCTGAACGCCCTTCACGATGGCGCGGGGGGAAACCACTCCACATCCATGCGCATTCACAATGGTGGTGTTGCACTGCTCGAAGAAACGCAGGCCGGGATCGAGGCTGGTCACCAGCACAGGAATTTCCAGTGGCAGTCGCGTGCTGCGTCGAATGGCGCTTTGTGTTTTTTCCGACGTTTCCATGGAGTCCGATGGCAACGATGGCCTGCCGCGAGAAACGGCCGATTCGGAAAGCGGGCGCACTCTCGCGGGCAAAAGCTGTCAATCCATTATGCTAGATCACAGGAAAGCCGCGGGCACGAGATTTCGCGGCCCGTTTCCCAGTTCGACACTAGGCCAGGGAAGCACTGATTCAGTGTCGGCAGAAAGCCTAAACCACAGGGTACACGGGGGTGACCGGAGGAAACCGGGAGATAATCAGAGTTTCCCTAGGCAAGCCACCACCGCGAAGCCGCGGATCACTTGCCGGCATAGGTTCGGGGCGAGCCGATGCCGGCGCAGAAATCCCAGCCCACGCCGCACTGGCTGGCACCTTTCGTGATGTCGAAAAAATCGGCGGCGTATTCAGACGGATTCGCCAACTCGCCGTAGATCCAGGTGAGTTCGTCCGCCGTCGACTGCTGCTTGTTGGCGGCGGCGTTCACGATGCCGGCAAAGGTCGGCGAGGCCCAACTTGTGCCTCCGACTCCGAGCCAACCGCCCCGAAGGTAAATGGGGGCGCAGCAGAAATCGGACGCGACATCGGGATATCCGCGGTGGGTGCCGACAATGCTGGCGATGCCGCTCTGGTAGCTTGGGATGGGCTCGTACGGACTGGTATCGCCACCGCCGCCGCCATACACCTCGCTCACGAAATTTCCGTTGCTGTCGCGGTTGAACGACGTGCCTCCGACCGAGACGACGTTGGGAGACGCGCCGGGATAAATGTCGACGCCGATTCCCGAATCGCCGGACGCTGCGAAGTAGACGACTCCGGGGGTGGTGAAGAATTTGTCCCATCTGGTCTCTAACTTCACTTCGGGATCACCCCAACTCATGCTGACGACGCCGCCACCATTCTTGGCCACGAGTTTCGCCGCGAGCTGGACGGCAGCCCAAGTCGGGTCGGTATTGACCTGCACCGATTCCACCAGGAAGAGCTTGGCCTGCGGCGCCATGGCGTGCGCCCACTCGATATCCAGAGCCTCCTCCACTTCCCAATCCGAATACACGGGAGGCTTCTTCGTCTTGCCGCCGGGCCACGTCACCGTGAGGTCGGCGGCGGGAATGCCGTAGTAAGTGTCGAACGCGGCCAGATCGGCGGCCGCGGTTGGATAATCGCCGGCATCGACGATGGCGATGGCGCCCCAACCTCCAGTCGGCAGAGTTGTGCTGGTTGCGACCGGACAACCTGCGGGGCCTGTCACCAACTGGTAGACGCAGGCCAGCGATCCCGGAGTTTCCACGCCGGAGGGCGGACCGCTTTGGTTCGGGACGTCGGTGTCGACAAAGAAGTAATTGGTGTGATGGCGTCCGGGCCGGGGAATGCTGGAATCGGGGATGAGGATGCGGCGTCCGTTATAAACGGACTCGGTTCGTGCTTGAGCAAAAGCCGGACTGGAAGCCGCTCCCAATCCAACCAAGAACGCAGCCCCAACGGCAAGTACTGAGATTCCCCAAAAACGACTCATTCCCTGACCCCTCCAGACAATCGTCAATGATGACTGGGGCATCGCGGAAAAGCAAGCGGGAAGCGGGGCGGCGGCGTGTGGCAATCATTTGCAGAGCGCCCAGGTTTTGGAAGTCTTTGCCCCTCGCTAGGAAAACTCCGATTCAGTGTCGGCAGAAAGCATAAACCACAGGGTACACAGGGAGGCACAGGGGAAACCGGGACTTAATTCAGAGTTTCCCTAGAACTTCGGCAGCAAGAAGCCGGTGTGGCGGCAATGCTCTTCGAAGGCGGGGCCGAATTGCGCGGTCAGCATGGACTCTTCTCTTCTTGCCT
>Ga0187855_10000223_pt1 | contig 52259 bp, 47 predicted proteins | sample June2016WEW_8_10_2_FD_132969 | JGI IMG/M metagenome (GOLD analysis project Ga0187855, IMG submission 132969) | Peatland microbial communities from SPRUCE experiment site at the Marcell Experimental Forest, Minnesota, USA - June2016WEW_8_10 | ecosystem: Environmental > Terrestrial > Soil >... | reverse complement strand
TCGAGCGAGGCGAGCACTTTCTCCTCGAACTTCACCCCCAGACCTTTGACCCCGCGCAGCCGCTGTGCCTCGGCTGCCTCGCGCAGCGCCTGCGGCGAGTCGATGCCGAGTTGCTCGTGCAGTAGTCGTGCGCGCTTGGGGCCGATGCCGGGGATCCGTGTGATCGCGATCAATCCCGGTGGGAACTTCGCCCGCAGCCGCTCTGCCGCGGGGATCGCGCCGGTGTCGAGCAGCGCCACGATCTTCTCCTGCAACGTCTCCCCGACCCCCGGCAGCTCGGTGGCGCGGCCGGCCCGCGCGAGCGCCCCCACCGAGGTGGAGGCCTCGCGCACCGTTCCCGCCGCGCGGCGGTAGGCGAGCACGCGGTGGACGATCGCCCCGTCGAGCTCGTACAGGTCGCCCAGTTCCTCCAGGGCGTCGGCGATCGCGGCGTTGGGGAGGTTGGGCATGTGCGTAAGAGTGCCCTACCCGCTCCCCGCATGCCGTCGCGGCTGTTGGTCGTCGGGCGCTCGACGTCCTTGCCGGCTGGTGGAGCCGATTTGCAGCTCGACGCACTAGGGTAGGTGTCCTCAGTGGACGGCACCGCCTGGCTCATACTGCCCACCTACAACGAGGCCGAGAACATCGAGGCGATCGTGGCCGCCGCCGGAGATGCGCTCGCGGGCGCTCCGTGCGCGGAGTTCTGTGTGCTGATCGTCGACGACGGCTCGCCCGACGGCACGGGTGAGATCGCCGACCGGCTGGCGGGGGAGCACGCGTGGGTGAAGGTGTTGCACCGCACCACCAAGGAAGGGATCGGCCCCGCCTACCTCGCCGGCTTCGCGCACGCGCTGGAGCAGGGGGCGGCGTATGCGATGGAGATGGACAGCGACTTCTCCCACGACCCTGCCGACCTCCGTCGCCTGCTGGAAGCGATCGCCGACGGTGCCGACCTCGCGCTCGGCTCGCGCTACGTCCCGGGCGGGGGGGTACGGGACTGGGGCCTTTTGCGGCGCGCGGTCAGCCAGGGCGGCTCCACCTACGCGCGCCGGGTGCTGGACCTGCGCGTGCGCGACCTGACGGGCGGCTTCAAGTGCTTCCGCCGGGAGGTGCTGGAAGCGATCCATTTCGACAGCGTGCGCTCGCAGGGGTATGCCTTCCAGGTGGAGCTCACCTACCGCGCGGTGCGCGCCGGCTTCCACGTCGTGGAGGTGCCGATCGTCTTCCGCGACCGCCAGCGCGGCGCGAGCAAGATGTCGTGGCAGATCGCCGCCGAGGCGATGTGGCTGGTGCCGCGGCTGCGCTACGGCCGCCAACCGCCCACCGGATATGCCCCCGCTGGCGATCGCGGCGCGCACGCGTTGCCGTAGCGAACTCCCCCGAAGCAGCACGCCGCCCTCGCCGGTGGAGCAATCAATTTTTCGGCCCCAAACCCTTTACAAAATGAAGGGTTGGGGGCCTGAAAATAAAGACCAAACCCCACGCCCCCGCCGCCACTCCCCTCCTTACTACACTTTGTATAGTATTAGGAGCACACCGAGCCGCAGAGCAAAGGAGGCCCCCATGGCGGGCAGTTTGAGCGAAGTCACAGACAACAACTTCCAGGCCGAGGTCATCGAATCGCAGACCCCTGTGCTGGTCGACTTCTGGGCGCCGTGGTGCGGCCCCTGCCGCGTGGTGGGCCCCGTGCTCGAGGAAATCGCCTCCGAGCGCGGGGACCTGCGGATCGTGAAGCTGAACGTCGACGAGAACCAGCAGACAGCGGCCAAATTCCAGGTGCTGTCGATTCCCACGATGATCCTCTTCAAGGCGGGCGAGCCGGTCAAGACGGTGGTAGGCGCCTACCCGAAGCGGAAGATCGAGTCGGAGCTGGAGCCGGCGCTCGCGTAGTCCCTTTGGGAGGAGGGCCTCCGCCCCCCAAGGGGGCTGCGGCGGGAGGGGCTCGCAACTCGTTGTCGGCGCGGTCGCGAGGCTGGGGAGGCCGGACGAGGCACAGCGGCCCGGCACCGAGGATCAGGGCGTCGCAGCGGGTCCAGCCGCCGAGGATCAGGCCCGCCGCAGCGCGATCTGAAGCTCGAGACCGTCGATCTCGGTCTGCTCGGTGTAGTCCATCGCGGCCGGCGGTGCCTCCTCGCCGAGGTGGAGCGCCACCGCGAGCGTCTCGCCGACCAGATAGTCGCGGTGGGAGGTCGCGGCGTCGAGGAGCGCCGGATCGCCGGCTAGAGCCAGCTCGATCCGGTCCTCGACCGCGAAGCCGGCGCTCTTGCGGGCGGACTGCACGGCATGCACGATCTCCCGCGAGCGGCCCTCGCGGCGCAGATCGTCGTCGATCGCCAGCTCCAGCGCGACCGCGTGGGCACCCTCCCGCTCGACGCTGTAGCCCTCGGGGGCCTGCATCGTGAGGATTACGTCCTCGGCGGTGAGCATGTGCTCGCGGCCCCCGACCGAGATGCCGAGACCGGCCTCGCCGTTGGCCCCACCGTCCCGCACCGCGGCTGCAACCCGCGCGGGGTCGAGTGCGGCGATCGCCTCGGCGACGAGTGGCATCTCTCTGCCGAACAGCGGACCGAGGCGGCGATAGTTGGCCTTCACCTCGTAGCGCCCCAGCTCCTCGGCGCCGGCGACGAAGCGCACGTCACGCACGTTGAGCTCTTCGCGCACGATCTCGGCGAGTCGCTCGATCGCCGCGCGCTCGCGGCCGGCGGCGACCACCACGGCCTCCGCGAGTGGCTGGCGCACCTTGATCTTCGCCTGCCCGCGCGCGCCGAGGCCGAGGCGCACGGTCTCGCGCGCGATCGCCATCGCCTCCTCCAGGTCGCAGTCGCGGGCGGGCAGCGCATCCCCGGCGGGGAAGTCGCAGAGGTGCACGCTCTCAAGCGCACCGTCGAGGTTGTCGTAGATCTCGTCGGCGATGAACGGGCAGAAGGGCGCCAGCAGCTTGGCGATTGTGAGCAGGCAGCCGCGCAGCGTGCGGAACGCGGCAGGGTCGCCGTCCCAGAAGCGCCTGCGCGAGCGGCGCACATACCAGTTGGAGAGCTCGTCCACCAGCTCGGCGATCGCCCGCCCGGCGGCGGTTGCGTCGTAGGCGTCGAGGCGCTCGGCCACGCGCTCGGCGGTCGCGGCGGTGCGCGACAGCGCCCAGCGGTCGAGGTCGTCCTCCGCGGTTCCCGGAGCGGCCGGCCGATCACCCGCGCCCGGGTCATCCGCGATCGGCTCCCTCGCTGTCTGGCTCAGCGCCTCCTCGTTGGCGTGCGCGTAGAGCGCGTAGAAGAAGTAGGCGCTCCACAGCTGCTTGAGGAACAGGCGCACGCCCTCGCCGATTGCCTCTTCGGAAAAGCGGTAGCCGTCCCACGGTTGCTTGGCGGTGAAGAAGTACCAGCGGAAGGCGTCGGCCCCGTACTTGTCGATCACCTGCCCGGGCTCCACTGTGTTGCCGCGCGACTTCGACATCTTCTGACCCGCGCCGTCGAGGATCAGCCCGAGGCACACCACGTTGCGGTAGGGGGCTGTGTCAAACAGCAGCGTGGATATTGCAAGCAGTGAGTAGAACCAGCCGCGCGTCTGGTCGAGCGCCTCGCAGATGAAGTCAGCGGGAAAGTGGGCGGCGTCGGCGCTGAAGCGCTCGGCCCGCGCCGCCAGGCTGTCGGCGCCCACAACTGCCCCCTCCCCCTCCTCCTTATCCTTTTCCTTCTCCCCGCGGAATGGGACGTGGTGCTGGGCGAACGGCATCGCTCCGGAGTCAAACCACACGTCGATGACCTCGGGCACCCGTCGCATGGGCTCGCCACATGGCGCACCACCACCGGCTGCGTGTGGGCAGGGGAACTCGATCTCATCCACGTACGGGCGGTGGTGGTCGGGGAGCGAGCTGCCCGAGAGTCGCTCCAGCTCCGCGAACGAGCCGATCACGTGGAGGTGCCCCCCGCCGCAGCGCCACACCGGCAGTGGCGTGCCCCAGTAGCGCTCCCTCGAGAGCGCCCAGTCGATGTTGTTGGACAGCCAGTCGCCGAAGCGGCCGTGCTTGATGTGCGGCGGGTGCCATGCGACGGTCTCGTTGGCGGCGAGCATCCTGTCGCGCACCTTCGAAGTGGCGATGTACCAGGAGGGCTTTGCGTAGTAGATAAGCGGGGTGCCGCAGCGCCAGCAGTGGGGGTAGGAGTGCTCGTACTCTTCGCGCTTGAACAGCAGCCCGCGCGCGTCGAGGTCTGCGATCAGCTCCTCAGTCAGCTCCGGGTCCTTGACAAAACGCCCCGCGTAGCGCTCGATCCTTTCGTCATACGTTCCGTCTAGCTTCACCGGATTGAAGAGCGTGTGTGGGGCTCTACGATCGAATAGATCTGCGGCGGCCGCAACGTTGAAGTCGTCTTCTCCAAACGCGGGCGCGATGTGTACCAGCCCAGTGCCGTCCTCGGTCGTGACGAACTCGCCCGCGATGATCTTCCAGGCCGGCTCGTCCACGTGCGAGGGTTTGCCGGGGAAGATCGGGCCAGCGTATGTGGGTCCAACCCAATCCTTGCCAATCCACTTTCCGCCGATGTCACGGCCGAAGAAGCGATCGAGGACCTTCGCGCTCTCACCGAGCACCTTCTCCGCCAGACCTTCCGCGAGCACGAAGACCTCGCCGCCTACACTCGCGCGCACATATTTGACGTCCGGTCCGACTGCCACTGCCACGTTTCCCGGCAAGGTCCATGGCGTGGTCGTCCAGATCAGCAGTGAATCGCCGACTCGCAGTGGCCCGCCGGGGCGCTGAACGGGCAGCCGCACATACACCGACGGATCGACCACATCCTCATACCCCAACGCGACCTCATGTGAGGAGAGCGCCGTGCCGCAGCGGTAGCAGTAGGGCACGACCTTGTGGCCCTCATACAGCAGCCCTTTGCGGTGGATCTCCGCCAGCGCCCACCACACCGACTCGATGTAGCTCTCATCGAGCGTGCGATAGGCGTGGTCGAGGTCGATCCAGAAGCCGATCCGCTCGGTGAGGCGGTTCCACTCCTCCAGGTACTCAAACACCGACTCGCGGCACTGGCGGTTGAACTGCTCGATCCCGATCTCGTTCTCGATCTCGTGCTTGCTGTTGATCCCCAGCTTCTGCTCGACCGCGATCTCCACCGGCAGGCCGTGGCAGTCCCAGCCGCCCTTGCGCTCCACGCGGTGGCCGCGCATCGTCTTGTAGCGCGGGTAGATGTCCTTGAACACGCGCGAGAGTACGTGGTGGGCGCCCGGGCGGCCGTTGGCGGTGGGGGGCCCCTCGTAGAACACCCACGGCTCGGCTCCCTCGCGCATTCGCAGCGACTGTGCGAACACCTCGCGCGCACGCCAGCGCTCCAGCACCTCCAGCTCCAGCGCCGGCAGATCTTGGTGGGCGTCCACCTTGCGGGGTGGGATCAGGGGGTGTCGTGCGCTGGCCACGGGCGGCCCATTGTAGGTGCGGGGGTTGGAGACACGATCCCGCGCGCGCTCTCGGGCGGGCTAGACTCGCCGCCTCATGCGCGTTCTCCTCAGCGGCCATCACGGTTACATCGGGTCCATCCTGGTCCCCCTTCTCGGCGCGGCCGGGCACGAGGTGGTGGGCCTCGACACCTACATGTACGAGGGCTGCGACTTCGGCGAGGAGCTCGCGCCGGCGGTGCCGGCGATCCGCAAGGACGTCCGCGACGCCACGCCCGCCGACCTCGACGGCTTTGACGCGGTGATCCATCTCGCCGCCCTCTCCAACGACCCGGTGGGCGATCTCAACCCAGAGTGCACCTTTGCGATCAACCATCGCGCCTCGGTGTCGCTGGCGCGCGCCGCCAAGCAGGCGGGCGTCGAGCGCTTCCTGTTCGCCTCCTCCTGCAGCCTCTACGGCGCCGCCGGAGCGGATTGGATCGACGAGGGGGCGGAGTTCAACCCCGTGACGCCCTACGGCGAGTCGAAGGTGCTCGCCGAGCGCGACATCGGGGCGCTCGCTGACGACTCGTTCAGCCCCACCTTCCTGCGCAACGCGACCGCCCACGGCCTCTCTCCGCGCCACCGGGGCGATCTCGTCGTCAACAACCTCACCGCTTTCGCGCTCCTCACCGGCGAGGTGCTGATGCAGAGCGACGGCACGCCGTGGCGGCCGCTGGTGCACATCGAGGACATCTCGCGCGCCTTCCTCGGGTTGATGCAGGCGCCGCGTGAGCAGGTGCACAACGAGGCCTTCAACGTGGGCGCCGACGAGGAGAACTACCGGATCAGCGAGGTCGCCCGGATCGTCGAGCAGGCCGTTCCAGCGTCGCGGATCGCCTTCGCCGAGGGGGCGGGCCCCGACAAGCGCAGCTACCGCGTCAGCTTCGCCAAGCTGCAGCAGGCATTCCCGGAGCTGCACCCCAAATGGACGGTGCGCGCCAGCGTCGAGCAGATGCTCGCGGCCTACCGCGACAACGGCCTGGAGATCGACGACTTCAAGGGGTCGCGCTTCATGCGGATCGCGCGCCTCAAGGAGCTGATGGCGGAAGGACGGCTGGACGAGGCGCTGCGCTGGAAGGACCGCGACCCCCTCGTCGTGGCCTGAGGGCTCAGCCGGCCGTCTGCGCGAGCGCCGAGATCCGCGGCAGCTCCTGCTCATACCACTGGTAGGTCGCCTCGAGGCCGCGCTGAAGGTCCCACGCCGGCGTCCAACCGAGCTGCTCGGTGATCGCGCTCGAGTCCAGCCACTGGCTGGTCAGCTCCCCGTGCGGGGTGCCCTCCCCGCGAACGTCCGGTTCGACCCCGGTGCCCGCGATCTCCGCCAGGCGCCTGACGATCTCGAGCACCGTCACCGGCGAGCCGATGCTCGCGTTCCAAGCGCACCCGTGCAGCTCGGGGCGATCGAGCGATCCGGCCACCGCCAGATAGGCGCTGACAGCGTCCTCGGCGTAGAGGTAATCGCGCTCCATCAGCCCGCCCGAGCGAATCACCGGCCGCTCGCCCGCCAGCAGCGCCTTCACCGTCCCCGGGATCAGGCGCGAGAAGTTGAAGTCCCCACCGCCGAAAACGTTTCCAAAGCGCGTAACCGCCACCGGCAGTCCGTAGGTGTGCGCATATGAGCGCGCGATCAGGTCGGCGCACGCCTTCGAGACGTCGTATGGGTACTGCGGCTGCAGCGCGTGATCCTCGCGGTAGGGGAGATTCTCGTGAATCCCATACGCCTTGTCGGTGGAGGCGACCACCACTCCTCGCAGCGGTGCGCGGGCGGTGCGGCAGGCCTCCAGCAGGTTCCAGGTGCCGCGGACGTTCACCTCGTAGGTGCTGAGCGGCGACTTCGTCGCCGACCCCACGATCGTCGTCGCCGCGAGGTGGAACACCGCCTCGATGCCGTGCTCGTCGAGCGTGCGGCACAGCGACGTCAAGTCCTCGAGGCCGGCTGCCACGGGGGTGCAGCGATCGTGCAGCCCGCGCATGCGAAAGCGTGAGAGCTCCGCCTTCGGGCGGTCGAGGACGAACAGCTCGGCGTCCTCGTCGAGCAGCCGCTCGGCGACCCAAGATCCGATGAATCCCTGTGCGCCCGTGAACAGCACACGCGTTCCCGCCCAATCGCTAGCCATGAGAGAAACACCATACAGGCACTGCGCCAAGCGGGCAAAGCGCTTGTTCACAGGCGCTCGATCGCTCGCAAGCCGCTTGTTAGCTTCAGCGCCATGTCAGCAGTCGAGCTTTACGGGGTGCTCGCGCCGGCCCCCAGACGGGTCGGATCCGCGTGGGTCGGATCCGGGCGGGTCGGATGAAGGCGGTGATCCTCGCCGGTGGCCTGGGCTCGCGGCTCAGCGAGGAGACCGCCGTTCGCCCCAAGCCGATGATCGAGATCGGCGGCAAGCCGATGCTGTGGCACATCATGAAGATCTACGCGGCCCACGGCATCGATGAGTTCGTGATCTGCCTCGGTTACAAGGGCTACGTCATCAAGGAGTTCTTCGCCAACTATCACCTGCATACCAGTGACGACCTCTCCTTCGACCTGGGGCGCGGTGACGTCGAGGTCCACCGCTCCAGCACCGAGCCGTGGCGGGTGACACTCCTTGACACCGGCGAAGAGACGATGACCGGCGGGCGTCTGAAGCGGGCGCTCGCCTACGTGGGCGAGGAGGACTTCTGCTTCACCTATGGCGATGGCGTGGCCGACATCGACATCACGGCGCTGATCGCCTACCACCGTGCGCAGGGCGCGCTCGCCACGATCACCGCCGTGCAGCCGCCCGGGCGCTTCGGCGCCGTCGAGCTCAACGGCACGCACGTGCGCAGCTTCCGGGAGAAGCCGCGCGGGGACGGCGCGTGGCTGAACGGCGGGTTCTTCGTGCTCTCTCCCGAGGTGGGGCGCTACCTCGACGGTGACCGCGAGGTGTGGGAGCAGGAGCCGCTGCGCCGCCTCACCAGCGAGGGGCAGCTTGCCTCCTTCCGCCACCAGGGGTTCTGGCAGGCGATGGACACCTTGCGCGACCGTCACCTGCTGGAGCAGCTGTGGGACTCCGGCGAGGCTCCCTGGCGGGTGTGGGCATGAGCGGCACGGCTGCCCTCGACATCGGCGCGGCCGTCCCCGGCGCCGAGCTGCTTCCCACGTGCTGCCGGCTGTGCGGCGCCCCGCTGCGGGATGTGTTCGCCGACCTCGGCTCCTCGCCGCTTGCCAACTCCTACCTGTCGCCCGAGCGCCTCGGCACGATGGAGCCCTTCTACCCGCTGCGTGCGCTGGTGTGCAGTCACTGCTTCCTGGTGCAGCTGGAGGAGTTCGAGACGCCCGCCAAGATCTTCACCGACTACGCCTACTTCTCTTCCTACTCGACCAGCTGGCTGGAGCACTGCCATCGCTACAGCGAGCAGATGATCGAGCTGCTCGGCTTGGGCGAGCACAGCAAGGTGGTGGAGATCGCCTCCAACGATGGCTATCTGCTGCAGTACTTCCAGGAGCGCCACGTGCCCGTGCTCGGCGTCGAGCCGGCCGCCAACGTGGCGGAGGTCGCGCGCGAACGGGGAATCCCCACGGTGGTGGAGTTCTTCGGGCGCGCGAGCGCCCGCTCGCTGGCCGCTCGTTCCCGTGCCGATCTACTGATTGGCAACAACGTGCTCGCGCATGTTCCCGACTTGGCCGATTTTGTGGGCGGCATGAAGATCCTGCTGGCGCCCGGCGGGACGATCACGATGGAGTTCCCTCACCTGCTGCGGCTGATCGAGGACGACCAGTGGGACACGATCTACCACGAGCATTTCTCCTACTTCTCATTCCTCACCGCCAGTCGTGTGTTCGCCGCGCAGGGGCTGCGCCTGTTCGACGTCGAGGAGCTGCCCACGCACGGCGGCTCGCTGCGCATCTATGGCGCGCACGAGGACGACGCCTCCAAGCCCGACACCGCTCGCGCCCTGGAGTTGCGCGAGCGCGAGCGCGAGGCGGGGTATGAACGGCTGGAGACCTACACGCGCTACGGCGCCCGCGTCGAGGCCGGCAAGCGCCGGATCCTCGAGTTTCTGATCGGTCTCAAGGACGAGGGCCGGCGCGTGGTCGGCTACGGCGCGCCGGCGAAGGGCAACACGCTGCTCAACTACTGCGGCGTGCGTCGCGACTTCCTCGACTACACGGTGGACCTCAACCCGCACAAGCAGGGTCGCTTCCTGCCGGGCAGCCACATCCCGATTCATGCTCCGCGCGCGATCCGCGAAGACCGCCCCGATGTGGTGGTGATCCTGCCCTGGAACCTCAAGGACGAGATTGCCGAGCAGCTCGGCTTCGTCGGCGAGTGGGGTGGCCGCCTGGCCGCGCGTACACCGGAGCTGGCGCTGCTCTGAGATGCGCCGCCCCTGGGAGTGGAGCCGCACGCCGCTGGCGCTGCCGCCGAGCGCGGGCGGGCGGGACGGTGGCCTGCCCTGTGTGATCCATCTCGTGCGCGCCGCCAACGGCATCGACTCGCTGCGTGAGTTCGCCGCGGCGATGCGCGCTCACCCGCCCGGCGTGGAGCACGAGCTGGTGCTGGCGCTGAAGGGGTTCGACTCGTGGGCGCAGGCCGCGCCCTATATCGCGCAGGCGGCCGACCTCGAGCCCACGATCGAGTTCTTCCCCGACCTGGGGCTCGACCTGGGCGTGCTCTTTGGCGTGGCGGCACGGTTGCGTCGCGGCCGCTACTGCTTCATCAACTCTCACACGCGTCCCGTGGTCGCCGGCTGGCTCGCCAAGCTGGACGCCGCGCTCGCGCTGCCGGGCGCCGGCATGGTTGGCGCCACCGGCTCTTGGCTGAGTTCGCACTCGTGGCTGGCCTACTCGCTCGGCCTGCCCAGCTTCTATCGCAGCGTGCTGCCGCCGATCCGCGAAGCGCGCAGGGTGCTGTTGGAGATCGACCTCGAACAGCTGCGGGTCGAGCGACGGTCCAAGCGCGAGTCTCTACGGGCGCGCCTGGCGCTGCTCTCGCAGGTGCCAGAGGAACTGCTTGCCTTCGCACCCTTCCCCACGCCGCACCTGCGCAACACGATGCTGATGGTCGGCCATGACAAGCTCAGGTCGTTGCGGCTGTTCCCCGTGCGCACCAAGTTCGACACTTACGTGCTGGAGAGCGGGTCGCTGAACATGGTTGGCCAGCTGGCGCGGATGGGGCAGCACGCACTCGTGGTGGACAGCGTCGGCGCTGCCTACCAACCGGCCGAGTGGTATCGCAGCGGCACCTACTGGCAGGGCGGGCAAGAGCGACTGCTGGCGATCGACAACCGCACGCTCGCCTACCAACGGGGGGATGCCGCACGGCGGCGTGTGCTCTCAGCCCTCTCGTGGGGTCTGCAAGCCGACCCCGCTCCCTGAGCCGTCGCGTCGCGCGTACACCCCACGGCGCAGCGCGAGGGAGTCGCGAAAGCCGATCTGCCGGTCGATTGCCGCCGCCGGCGGGCGGGGAAGGTGGGGCCGGCATTGGCCGGCGCTCCAGCCGCGCACACGTCCCTGCAGCGCCGCGAGGTCGTGGGAGATGAGCAGATCTCCCACTACCACCACCGCCTCCGTAACCAGCGCCCGCGCCCTTGCCGCCCCCCGCGGCAGCCCGTAGCGCCGCAGCAGGTAGCCGCGTCCGAAGCCCCCGTTGCGCCGCTGCCAGGCCGAGCGGTGCCCGTGCGTGGCCGAGCCGAGATGCACGCCCACCGCACCGGGGGCGGCGACGGATTCCCAGCCGGCGCTGCGCAGGCGCAGCGCCAGGTCGAAGTCCTCCATGTAGGTGAAGATCGTCTCGTCCAGCCCGCCCACCTGTTCCCAGGCCGCGCGCCGGTAGGCCGCGGCCGTGCCCGCCGGGCCCGCCAGCACCGGCCGGGGATCGCAGGCGCACCGCGCCGGCAGCCCGTGCAGGCGCGGGAAGCCGGCGAGGGTGACGTCGGCGGCGAGCCCGAGGCTGTCGATCAACTCCTCACCCGGCTGCAGCATCAGCGAGGCGACCGATCCCACCACCGAGTTGCACAGCGGTGCGATCAGCCGCTCGAGGAAGTCCGCGCGGCACTTCACGTCGTTGTTGAGCAACACCACCGTCTCCCCCGACCCGCATGTCACACCGCGGTTGGAGGCGACGGCGAAGCCGTGGTTGCGATCGAGTGACTCCAGCTGCACGCCCGGCCAATCGCCGAGCAGGCGCTCCGGGGTACCGTCGGTGGAGCCGTTGTCCACCACGATCACACGGTGCTCGATTGTCTGCGCCCGCAGGTGACGCAGGCAACTGTCGGTCAGCTCATAGCGGTTGTGGGTAACGATCACTACGTCGACCGAACGGGGCATGCGGGCACCGTAAGCGCGAACTCGCCCGGCGGCGCGGTGCGGTTGCGATCATGGCTCCAACACTGGGCAAACGGTGGTTGAGACGGGTGTGATTGTCTCCGATTCGGCAGTTACTCTTGGAATTGTTGCCGGCGATTGGGTCTCGTTCAGAGACGGACAGAAACATGAGAGTGACACTGCGCGCAATGGATCGGGCGATCTCCCTTGGGGCGCTCGATTGTGCGCTGGCGCCCTGTTAGCTTCGCGCGTCATGTTGTCGGCCATGAACCGAGAGCGCTCTCGGGCGGCCTCCGTCGAATGCAATGAAGGCTGTGCTGCAACCGGCGGCCGACGCCCGTGACGGAGGCGACACTCAGCGAGCCGGATGCGCTCACCGCCCCCACGGCCGGTGCGACCGTCGTGCGCGGCACGACGCTGCGGATCGGCGCGTTCGTGGGCGGGTCGCTGTTCAGCGTGGCCGCGGCGGCGCTGCTGTTCCGGCATCTAGGCGTCAACGCGACGGGCCGGTACACCACGGCGACGTCGCTGAGCGCATTGGTCTCGGGCCTCACCGATCTCGGTCTGACGGGAATCTGCGTGCGCGAACTCTCGGTGTTGCGCGGCGAGCAGCGGGTCAGCTTCACCCGCAACCTGCTGGGCCTGCGACTGGTGCTGGCGATCGCCGGGGTCGTGTTTGTCACGGCGTTCGCGTTTGCGGCCTACGGCACCCTGCTGGGCATCGGCGTGATGATCGCCGGGTGCGGGATGTTCCTGCAGAACACCCAGGTGCTGCTGACAGTGTCGCTGTCGGTACGTTTGCGCCTCGGCTCTCTCTCGGCGCTCGAATTCGCCCGGCAGGCGGTGATCGCGGCGATGATCGTGGCGCTCGTGCTTGTGGGTGCCCAACTGCTCGCCTTCCTGGCGGTCGCGGCGCTGGCGGCGCTTGTCATGCTGGTGCCCACGATCGCCCTGGTGCGCGGCGACATTCCCCTGATGCCGTCGTTTGACACGCGCCGCTGGCGCGCGCTCGTCGGCCCGATGTTCGCCTACTCGGCAGCGGTGCTCACCGCCACCGTCTACCTGCGCATCGCGGTGGTGCTCGTCTCGCTGCTGTGCTCGTCGCACCAGCTGGGCTATTTCAGCGTCTCCTACCGCGTGGTCGAGAACCTGTTCGTCCTGCCAGGGCTGCTGATCGGCTCCGCTTTCCCGATCTTCGCGCACTCTGCACAGGTGGACACGGTTCGCTTTGCATCGGTGATCTCGCGCATGTTCGACGCCTCGCTGATCGTGGGGGTGTGGGTCTCGTTGTCGCTGGCGGTCGGCGCGCGCCTGGCGATCGCGCTGGTCGGCGGCGGCAGCTTCCTGCCGGCGGTCCCGGTTCTCGCGGTGCAGGGCATCTCCGTCGCCGCGGTGTTCGTCGGCACCGTGTGGACGACGGCGCTGCTGAGCATGCACCTGCACCGTGTGATCCTGATCTTCAACCTCGCCCTGCTCGCGCTGGTTGCGGCGGCGGTGGCGATCCTCGCCCCGCTGTATGGAGCGCAGGGGGCGGCCGTCGCGACCGCTTCGGTGGAGGTCGCGGCGGCCATCGCCGGCGGTGCGATCCTGATGCGCGGGCGCCCCCACCTGAAACCGAGTCTCAGGCTGCTTCCGCGGGTCGGCGCGGCCGCGGCGCTCGGTGCGCTGCCGATGCTGCTCACGAGCGTCCCCGTGATCGGCCGGTTGGCGCTGTCGAGCGCGATCTATGGGCTGGTGCTGCTGGCGCTGCGCGCGTTTCCCGCCGACCTGCCGGCGCTGTTGCTGCCGGCTCGGGGGCACGGCTGATGCGCGGGCGGTGGCCGTGGCGGCGCACACCGCTGGAGCTGCCCGCCTGGGACGCGGCCGACGAGCCGGCCGCGGGCATGGGGGCGCACACCGCGGGAGTCAGCCGCTTGGGGGCGCTGCCGATAAGCCCGCCGTGGACGTGGCAGCGCACGCCGCTGGAGCTGCCAGACACGCCCCCCGGGGTCGGCGGCACCGATCCTCCCTGCCTGGTGCATCTCGTTCGCGAGCGCAATGGCCTGAGCTGGTTTCGCGCCTTTGCCGATGCCTTGCGCGCGCACCCCCCGGGCGTCGAGTGCGAGCTGGTACTGGCGATGAAGGGGTTCTCCTCGCGCGCCCAGGCGGCGCCGTATCTCGAGGAGGTCGCCGATCTCGCGCCCAAGCCGATCTTCTTCCCGGATCGCGGCTTCGATCTCGACATGGACTTCGAGGTCGCCGCGCGCCTGCGCCGCGATCGTTACTGCTTCATCAACTCGCATGGTCGTCCGCTAGTCGACGGGTGGCTGGCGAAGCTCGACGCCGCCCTCGCCCAGCCGGGTGTGGGGCAGGTCGGTGCCACGGGCTCGTGGGCGAGCGTGCACTCATGGGTGATGAACACGGCGGGCCTTCCCAACGCCTACCGGGGGCTGTTCCCCGCACGTCAGGTCCTCCGCGAGCAGACGATGGAGATCCAGCGCGAGGCGGCCTCGCTCGGGATCGGCTCAGACTTGAACAGCGCCCGCTCCACTGTCTCCACAACCCGCCTGCGCCTGCGGTCGGTGCCCCGGGTGCCGCGGGAGCTCTTCGAGTTTGAGCCCTTTCCGGCGCGCCATCTGCGCACCAACACCTTCCTGATCTCCCACGCCGCGCTCCGCGAGCTGCGCCTGTTTTCCGTTCGCAACAAGATGGACATATACGTACTGGAGAGCGGCCGCCAGAGCATCACGGCTCAGTTGGAGCGGATTGGACTGCGTTCGCTGGTGGTTGACCGCGCCGGTGCCGTATATGGTCCCGAGCAGTGGTATCGCAGCCACACGCTGTGGCAGGGCGAGCAGGAGGGACTGCTGGTCGCCGACAACCAGACGCTCTGTTACACGGTCGGCCCGTTCGCGCGGCGCAACCTCCTGTCAACCCTCGCGTGGGGTGTGAGCGCCGATCCGTGCCCCCCGCCTGAAGATCAGCAGACCGTCTCGGCGTTGGTGACGGGAGTGAGATGAGATTCCTGCAGACGCCGCTGGCGGGTGTGTGGGTGATCGAGAGCGATCCAGTCGCCGACGAGCGCGGCTGGTTTGCGCGCGTGTTCGACGCAGATATGTTCAGAGCTCAAGGGCTCGACCCCTGCGTCGCGCAGTGCAACGTCTCGTTCAACGCCCGGCGAGGCACGGTCAGGGGAATGCACTACCAGGCCCACCCGCACGCGGAGCCAAAGCTCGTGCGCTGCGTGAGCGGGGCGAGCTTCGAGGTGGCGCTCGACCTGCGCTCCGACTCTTCTACGTACTGCCGCTGGTATGGCGTCGAACTGAGCGCCGAGGGCCACTGCGCCCCCGAGAGTCGTCGCGCCCCCGAGAGTCATCGCGCTCTCTACCTGCCGCCGGGGGTTGCGCACGGCTACCTGACTCTTGCCGATGGCACCGAGCTCCTCTACCAGATGGGCCACCGGTACGTCCCCGAGGCGGCGCGCGGGGTGCGTTGGGATGACCCGGCGTTTGGGATCGAATGGCCCCACCTCGCCGACGAGCTTGTCATCTCAGAGCGCGATCGTTCCTACCCCGACTTCCGGCGGGAGAGCTGAATGCGTCCCCGGTGGGAGAGGCGTCGTCGGCGGGAGAGCCGAATGCGTCTCTGGTGGGAGAGCTGAATGCGTCCCCCCTGGGCGTGGCGACGCATACCGCTGGCGTTGCCCAAGGCGTCTCGCCGCGAGGGCTCCGCCGACCCTCCGTGTGTGGTGCATCTCGTCCGTGAGGAGAATGGCATCGCTGCTCTGCGCGAGTTCGCCGATGCCCTGCGCGCGCACCCCCCGGGCGTCGAGTGCGAGCTGGTGCTCGCGATGAAGGGGTTTACGTCATTTGCGCAGGCCAAGCCGTACATCGAGGAGCTCGCCGAGTTTGCGCCCGAGACGCTGTTCTTCGAAGACCGGGGGTTCGACCTGGGGGTCTACTTTGCCGCCGCCGCGCGGCTGCGCCGAGATCGCTACTGCTTTGTGAACTCGTTCAGCCGGCCCCTCGTCGATGGCTGGCTGGCGAAGCTCGACGCCGCGCTCGGGCAGCCCGGCGTGGGGCAGGTGGGCGCAACCGGCGCATGGGCGAGCGGCCATTCGTGGGCGACCTATTCGATGGGGCTGCCCAGCGCCTATCGGGGTCTGATGCCTCCCGTGTCGAGGGCCCGCGAATTGTTCAGGGGTCCCGAGCTCAAGCGCAAAGGCAGGCAGCGCCGCTCGGCGAAGGAAACTGTGCGAGCGCGATTGACGACGCTGCGCGCGCTTCCCGGGGCGCTTTTCTACTACGAGCCCTTCCCCTCCGCCAAGCTGCGGACAAACACCTTCATGATCGCCCACCAAACCCTTCGGGAGCTGCCGCTGTTTGTGGTGCGCAACAAGGAAGACGCCTACTCCCTGGAGGGCAGCCGCGAGTGCCTCACCCGACTGCTCGAGCGGATCGGCCTGAGCTCGCTGGTGGTCGACCGCGCCGGTGCCGTCTATGGTCCCGAGCAGTGGGATCGCAGCCGCACGCTGTGGCAGGGCCAGCAGGAGGGGCTGCTGGTTGCCGACAACCAGACGCTTCACTACACCAACGGCGACTTCGACCTGCGGCACCTGCTTTCAACACTCGCCTGGGGAGTCTGCGCCGATCCCGACCCTCCTGGTGATGCGTCGGCGGGTTGATGGGCGGGGTGCTCGTAACCGGCGCGAGCGGCTTCATCGGACTGCCGATGGTCCTCGAGCTCGCCCGCCGCGGCGAGGACGTCCATGCGCTCTCCACGCGCCTCTCGCCCCCCGTGGCAGCCGGCGTGCGCTGGCACCGGCTCGACCTCCTGGAGGGAGGTCCCGCGCTCGAGGAGCTGATGCGCGAGCTGCGCCCCACCCGGCTGGTTCACCTGGCGTGGTACGGGGAGCATCGCCGCTGGGGTGCACCGGAGAACGTGGTGTGGGTTGAGTGCAGCCTGCGTCTGATGCGCGCCTTCGTGCGCCACGGCGGACGCCGCGTGCTGGTGACCGGGACGTGCGCCGAATACGACTGGTCGGCGGCGGAGCAGCCGCTCGGCGAGTATCGCTCGCGAGTGGCGCCCACCACGCTGTATGGCGTAAGCAAGGACGCGCTGCGTCGGGTCGCGCACTCCTATGCCGCATGCGAGGGGATCGAGCTTGCCTGGGGGCGGCCGTTCTTCATGTACGGGCCGCGCGAGCACCCCGCGCGTCTGGTGGCGTCGGTCGTTCGCTCACTGTTGGAGGGCAGGTCTGTGGCCACCAGCAGCGGCGAGCAGTTGCGCGACTTCATGCACGTGGAGGACGTCGCCGGTGCGCTGGTGGCGCTACTCGACAGCCCGGTGGTGGGGGATGTGAACATCGGCTCAGGTGTCGGCGTAACGGTGGCAGAGGTGGTGGACCGGATCGTGCAGCTGGTAGGGCGCCCCGAGCTCATCCGCCGCGGATCGCTGCCCATGCGGCCTGGCGAGCCCCGCCGGCTGGTGGCCGACATCGCGCGGCTGCGCGAGGAGGTGGGCTACCGCCCTCGAATAGAGCTCGCCGACGGCCTTGCCGCGACGGTGAAGTGGTGGGAAGCGCAGGGCGGTTGACGATGACTGCCCCTGCTGGACCCCCCTCCCCGGGCGACGCGTGCTGGCCGCGTTGGCGAAAATCAAAGGTCACTCCAGGCATCCTTGGTTGACCCTGCGCCGGCGGGTGAGAGTCCTCAAGGGAAGACTCGCTCGAGGATCCAACCGCCCAGCCGCGAACCTCGCTCTGCCCCCCAGCGAGCCGGGTCATCGGCGCTCTGGGTGCGCTCCACCACCTCGCTGATGTCGCGATAGTGACCGGGGTCCGGGATCGACTGCCACCACGGCACCTCCCGCCTGATCAGGGTGAGAGCACGGGGCAGCTGCGCGCGCGCACGCGCCGGCAGTATCCTGGCAATGCCGGAGAGCAGCGCGAAGAGCAGGCCGTAGCGCAGCCGCTCCCACCTGGTCATCCCCCGCTCGAGCTCTGCCATCTGCTCCGGGTCGATCGTGCCACGCAGGTGACGGCCCTCATATACATGCAGGATCTGCAACATTCTGTAACGCCTGTAGTTGGGCTTGAGATCCGCGGGCCAGCCGAGCTGCCGGTGGAGCTCTTCGAACGTTCGCAGTGATCCACTGTTCATGTTCGTGCCCGGCAGCAGCCGCGGCTGACCCGGCTTCTCGATCGTGCTTTGCGAGCCCTCCAGGAATGCCTTGCCCTCCACTTCGCGATCGTTGGCGCAGTAGAACCCGTGGGATCGAGCCGAGATCCCGATGACCACCAGCGGGTGCGGCTCCGCCACGATCGAATTGGCGCGCGCGAACAGGTGGTTCATCGCGTAGTAATCCGGGAATGGCGGGCGAAAGAACTCCCCATCGCCGGCCAGCTCCTCGGCGATGCGGCGACTGATGGTGACAAACTGTATGTTCAATCCATAACTGAAGCGGAAGTTGACCGCTTGGCGAACCAGCCGGCGAGCCTCCTTGGCCGGCAGGCGAACCGGCCCGTCGGCGCCGCGCAGAAACGGCGCGTATCCGTATGGTCGAAGCTGTCCCTCAGGCATGCCCGGCGTGACACCTGGATAGGAGTAGAGCAGGGCGCTGTGATAGATCACCTGAGGGTGGCCGAACTCGGCGATCAGTCGCCGCGTCCGTTTGAAGTAGCCATCCAGAAGCGCATCGTCGTCACCGAGCATGAGCACGTAGTCGCCGGTGCTGTGAGCGAGCGCGTTGTTCCAGTTCTCGGTTACCGACAGCAGCTCCGGGGCGCGCACGTAGCGCACGCGGGCCTCCTCCAACGACGCGACGTAACCCTCGACGTCGCCGGTGGAGCAGTTGTCGGAGATCACGATCTCGCAGTCAGGGTCTTCCAGACGCGTGATGCTGGCCACCGCATGGCGCAGCAGATCCAGTCGGTCACGGGTGGGGAGCAGGATTGAGATCTTCAACGAGATTCCCTCACCGTTCAAGCCCGTGCTGGAGGATCGTGTAATGACTTGCTTTGCGCACAGTATTCCCGAGCGGACACTGCCGCACCGTAGTCACTGAATGAGGATGGCGAAGACTCTGGTTTACAGCGTGGCTCTGGTAGGGGAAAAACGGCCACTCAGATGCGCGCAGATGTTTCCAACGAGGCGCCCACCGTATATGCGTACGATCAAGCTGGCATGTCACCCGAGATAGACCCCGGTGCGCACAGCGCCGCTTACCTGAGCGCCGCGGCGGATCTCACGCGCACGATCGACCCGACCCAGATGGATGCCATGGCGGGTGGGATGGCGGAGCTGCGCGAGCGCGGTGGGCGGCTGTTCATCCTCGGCGTGGGAGGCGGCGCCGGCCACGCCTCGCACGCCGTCAGCGACTTTCGCAAGCTCTGCCTGATCGAGAGCTATGCCCCCACCGACAACGTGTCGGAGCTCACGGCGCGCACCAACGACGACGGTTGGGAAACGGCTTTCAGCGATTGGCTGGAGGTCTCTCGCCTCCGCGCGTGTGACGCATTGCTGGTCTTCTCCGTCGGCGGCGGCTCGCGTGAGCTGGGAGTGTCGGTCAACCTCGTCTGCGCGATGGAACTCGCGCGGCGTACCGGCGCGTCGCTCTACGGAGTGACGGGCGCTCCTGGCGGCGTGCTTGCCCAGCTGGCCGATGTGGTAATCCTCCTGGAGCCCCCGCCCGGGTTGCGCACGCCGCTGGTCGAGTCCCTCCAGGCGCTCGTGTGGCACGCTCTGGTGTCTCACCCAGATCTGGCTCGCAAACAGGGCCACTGGGAGTCGCTGGCCGCCGGCGCTCAGGGCACGGGCGATGTGGACGCCCCAGCCGGCAACCATCGGCCGTGAGTGGCCTCCCGGCGGTATTCCTCGATCGCGACGGGGTCCTCAACGAGCTGGTGCGAGACCCCGTCTCCGGCGAGTTGGAGTCGCCGCTGCGCGTGGCCGATGTGCGTCTGCTCGCGGGTGCCCCCGCCGCCGTGAGCCGGCTGGAGCGCGCCGGCTTCGCGCTGGCGTGCGTCTCCAACCAGCCCGCCGCCGCGAAGGGTGTGGCGACGGTCGAGGAGTTGCTCGCCGTGCACGGCCGGGTGCTGGACCTGCTGGCGGCGGCGGGCGTGGCGCTCGGGGCTTCGCGCCTGTGTCTGCACCATCCCCGCGGCGTGGTGAGTGGGCTATCGGGTCAGTGCGCCTGCCGCAAGCCCGCTCCGGGCATGCTGCTGGATGCGGCCGCCGCACTGGGTGCCGAGGTGGAGGCTTCGTGGATGGTGGGAGACACAGACGCAGATGTCGGCGCCGGTCGTGCGGCCGGCTGCCGCACCGTGCTGATCGAGCATGCGGCCAGCAAACACAAGCGCTCGAGCGGCATTCAACCGGATCTGCGCAGCGCCGATCTCGCCGGCGGGGTGGACCTCATTCTCCGCGCGCAGTTGGAGACGATTTCGCGGATGTGAGCCTCGTATGGTGATTCGCAGGGTGACTCACCGATGCTCGACCGTATCTCCACTCGCATCTTCGCCGACGGCGCCGACCTCGACACCATCCTTGCGCTCGCAGAGGATCCACGCATCGAGGGGTTCACGACCAACCCTACGCTGATGCGCAAGGCCGGTTTGACTCGCTACGCCGAGTTTGCCCACCGTCTGCTCGAGCGGGTCACCGAGCATCCCATCTCTTTTGAGGTGTTCGCCGACGACCCGCCGGAGATATCCCGCCAGGCGCGGCTGATCGCCTTATGGGGTGAGAACGTATATGTCAAGGTCCCGGTCACCACGACCCGGGGTGAGCCGCTCGCCGCGCTCGCGCGGGAGCTCTCCGAGGACGGGATCAAGGTCAACGTGACCGCGCTGTTCACCACGGCTCAGGTGGAATTGATCGCCGCGGCGGTGGAGCACGGCGCGTCCTCCTACATCTCGGTCTTCGCCGGGCGCATCGCGGATGCCGGGGTCGATCCGATGCCGATCATGGCACGCTCGGTGCAGATCATGGAACGGGCTCCCCGCTCGGAGTTGATCTGGGCCTCGCCTCGCGAGATCCTCAACCTGGTGCAGGCCGACCAGGTGGGGTGTCACATCATCACCATCACCCACGACCTGCTGGCGAAGCTCGACGGCCTGGGCAAGAGCCTGGAGCAGTACTCGTTGGAGACCGTCCGCATGTTCCACCGCGACGCGCTCGCCGCGGGCTTCACGCTCTGATGGTGCGTCCCGGGATTTGCGGCAGGCGCCGCCAGCAGATGCAGCTCCCGCTCCGAGCTGTCCAACCCGCTCGGGCGAATCTGCGGGAGAGTACCGCGTGAGGCGGGTGTGCATCACCGGCGGTGCCGGGTTCATCGGCAGCAACCTCGCCCAACGGTTGAGCGCAGAGGGGATCGAGGTGACGATTCTCGATGACTTCCGGACGGGGCGGCGGGAGTTCGTGATCGATTCCATCGAGCGCGGAGACGTGCGGCTCGTCGAGGGCGACGTGCTCGATATGGCCGCGCTCGAGGATGCGGTGGAGGGCTGCGATTGGGTCTTTCACATGCAGGCCAACGCCGACGTTCGCGGGGGCCCCAACCATCCACGGCGGGATGTTGAGCAGAACGTGCTCGCGACCTCCAACGTCCTGGAGGCGATGCGCGCCCGCGGCGTGCGGCGGATCGTGTTCACCTCCACCGGCTCGGTTTACGGAGAGCCGGAGGTGTTCCCCACACCCGAGAACGTCGCCTTCCCGATCCAGACCTCCCTCTACGGCGCCTCCAAGCTGGCCGCCGAGGGGTTGATTGAGGCGTACGCCAGCAGCTACGGCTTCACCGGCGTGATCTTCCGGCTGGTGTCGATTCTCGGCGAGCGCTACACCCACGGTCACCTGTTCGACTTCTACTGCGCACTGCGGTTCGACCCGACCCACCTCTTGGTGCTGGGGGACGGGTGCCAGGAGAAGTCATATCTGTACGTGCAGGATTGCCTCAGCGCGATCCTGACTGCGGTCGAGCGCCACCGCGACGAGCCCGGGGCGCACGTCTACAACCTCGGCACAGACGAAACCCTGCGCGTGGAGGACTCGGTTGGCATCGTCGCTCGGCACCTCTCGCTTGCACCACGAATCGAGTACGCCGGCGGGCGTCGCGGATGGGTTGGCGACAGCCCGCTGATCCATCTGGACACGACCCGCATCCGGGCGCTCGGGTGGCGGCCACGGCTGACGATCGAGCAGGCCGCGCTGCTCACGCTCGAGTGGTTTGACGCCAACGAGTACGTATGGGAGCGAGCTGGCGGCGGGGAGCGGGTGGCATGAGCATGATCTTCAGTCGCGCGCCGTTGCGGGTCTCGCTCGGCGGCGGCGGCACCGATCTGCCCTCCTACTACCGCGAGCATGGCGGCTTCCTCGTCTCCGGGGCGATCGACAAGTACGTGTACATGCTCGCCCACACCGTCTTCCAGCGCCGCTACCGGATGAAGTACTCCGAGCTCGAGGAGGTCGACGAGATCTGCCAGATCCGCCACCCGATCCTCCGCGAAGGCCTGCAACGCCACTGGTGCGGTTCTCCGCTGGAGATCGCCTCGGTGGCCGACGTGCCGGCCGGCACGGGGATGGGCTCCTCGGGCGCCTACACCGTCTGCCTGCTGAAGGGCCTTGTGAGGGCGCGTCACAGTTCGATCAGCCCTGTGGATCTGGCGGAGGCGGCGTGCGAGATCGAGATTGACGTGCTCGGCGAGCCTGTGGGCAAGCAGGATCCCTACGTGGCCGCCCATGGCGGGATCTGCGCCTACACCTTCCACCCCGATGGCAGGGTCGAGGTGGAGCCGCTGGAGCTGGAGCTCGATGTGCTCAGGCGGCTGCGCGACCAGCTGCTGCTGTTCTACACCGGGAAGGCGCGCTCGGCCTCCCGCATCCTGGCCGACCAGGACGCTCGCTCCAAGGCCGGCGAGGACCCGATGATCGAGAACCTGCACCGCACCAAGGAGCTCGGGCGCCGCATCCATCGGCTGCTCGAGCAGGGCGAGCTCGAGGGGTATGCGGAGCTCATGCACGAGCACTGGATGCACAAGCGTGAGCGCTCCCCAGGAATGACCAGCGCACGCGTAGATCACCTCTACGAGGAGGCTCGGCGAAGCGGGGTGATCGGCGGCAAGCTGGTGGGCGCGGGTGGTGGGGGCTTCCTGCTGGTGTACAGCCGCCGGCCGGAGGACACGCGGCGGGCGATGGCCGTGGCGAAGGCGCCCGAACTGGCCTTCGATTTCGAGTTCGGCGGCGCCCACGCGAGCGAGTACACGTGAGGGCCTCTCTGTCACTTCGTCTCACACGGCTCGCATCGGGTGGGCTCCCGTCACTGCCGCTCATACAGCGCCGGATGGAGTGGCGCACATGAGCCTGCTACGTGTTGCGATCGTGGGCTGCGGGCTGATCGGCACCAAGCGGGCAGCCGCCCTGGTGGCGGCCGGCGATGAGCTGATCGCCTGCCACGACGTCGACGCGCACGCGACCCACCGGCTGGCGGAGAGGTATCGCTGCAGAGCGTGCGCCACGTTGGAGGAGCTGCTGGGGTCCCAACCGCAGGTCGTGATCGTGGCCACCGTCCACGACCGCTTGGCGGAGATCGCAGAGCGGGCGCTGGCGTCGGGAGCCCACGTGCTGGTGGAGAAGCCGGCCGGGCTCTCCACCGACCAGATCGATCGCCTGATCGAGTGCGGGCGCATCAGCGGCCGCTTGGTGAAGGTGGGGTTCAATCACCGCTTTCACGAGGGGATCGCCCGTGCTGCCGAAGAGGTTCACTCCGGCCGCCACGGGGAGCTGATGCATCTGCGCGCGCGCTACGGGCACGGCGGGCGCCCCGGCTACGAGCACGAGTGGCGTGCCGACCCCGCGCGCGCCGGTGGCGGCGAGCTGGTCGACCAGGGGATGCACCTGCTCGATCTCAGCCACTGGCTGGCTGGTCCGCTGCCGCTGCATGCTGCGCTCCTGCGCACACAGTTCTGGGACGTCCCGGTCGAGGACAATGCGGCGCTGATCCTGGGCGAGGTTCCCCTCCGTCGGGGGCTGTGGGCGCTGTTGCACGTGAGCTGGACGGAGTGGAAGAACCTCTTCTCGCTGGAGGTCTACTGCCGCCGGGCCAAGCTGCAGGTCGATGGGCTGGCCGGCTCCTACGGCCCGCAGCGACTGCGGATCTATCGCATGCGCCCCGAGCTGGGACCGCCGGATGTCGAGCTGCTCGACTATCCCGAGGACGATCGCTCGTGGCGGGCCGAGTGGGAGCACTTTGCCGCGGCGATCGCGGCCGGCGACGGAGGGAAGCTGCTGGGCGACCTGGATGACGCCCGCTACGTATGGAGCCAGGTGGAGGCGGCCTACGCCGCGAGTGCTCCCGCGCCGCTCGCCGATCCGGGGATGGTTGGAGGGGCTTGTGGGTGAGGTACGGCGCTCGGCGGGAGGCACAGAAGGCGCTGGCTGGTCGTCGGTCGATGGCGCCGGGGCCTCAGTCGATGGCGTTCAAGGCTCGACGGGCACCGCCGAGCTCCCGGGAGGCGAACTGGCCGGTCGCACCGCGCTGATCACCGGCGCCACGCGCGGCTTGGGATTGGAGATCGCGCGCGCATACCTGGAGGCCGGCGCGGCTGGCATCTGCATCTGCGGGCGCCACCCAGCTGAGCTCGCCGGCGCCCACGCCGAGTTGTCCGAGCTGGCGGCGCCAGGGCAGCAGGTGCTGGCGATCGCCGCCGACGTCGCCGCGCCGCGGGACGTGCAACGTCTGGTCGACGGTGCCCTCGACGGCCTCGGCGAGCTGACGATCCTGGTGTCCAACGCCGGCGTGCAGGGGCCGGTGGCGCCGCTGGAGCGCTGTGACTGGGCCCAGTGGGCGCGCACCGTCGAAATCAACCTGTTCGGCTCGGTGCTGGCCGCCCGTGCGGTGGTGCCGCATTTCCGGCGGCGTGGTTACGGCAAGATCGTGCAGCTCTCCGGCGGCGGTGCCACCGCGCCGATGCCGGGCCTGAGCGCCTACGCCGCCTCCAAGGCGGCGGCAGTGCGCTTCGCTGAGACGCTTGCCCACGAGCTGCGCGGCGCGGGCGTGGACGTCAATGCCCTTGCCCCCGGAGCGCTCAACACGCGCATGCTGGACGAGCTGCTCGCCGCCGGCCCGCAGGCGCTTGGGGAGGAGCGCTACCAGAGGGCGATCGAACAGCGGCGCTCCGGCGGGGTCACGCCGCGCCGCGGCGCCGAGCTGGCGGTCTTCCTCGGATCGCCCGCCAGCGACGGCATCACCGGCAGGCTGATCAGCGCCGTGTGGGATCCGTGGCCGCAGCTGCCCGTGCACCGAGCCGACCTCCTCTCCGACGTGTACACGTTGCGACGCATAGTGCCCGGCGACCGCGGTCTGGATTGGGGGGGTGTGTGATGTCCAACCCGCCGATCGCGGCGTCGCGTGGGGAGATGTGTGAGCCACCTCCCTCGGCCGGCTCACGGCCCGCGGGCACACCCGAGGAGCGCCGCCGCTTTGCGTTGTGCGCTCCCTCGGGGAAGGGGGTGCCCGCATTCGAGCGTGGCTGGCTTCGCCCGGACGGGGGGCGCGACGCATACCTGTCCTACGCGGGCGACGACCACGCGGTCAACTGGTCGGAGGAGCTCGAGCGGCTGTACGTCGATCACAGCCGCGAGCACTTCATCGATGTATGGACCCGCCGCGCGATCCTCGAACGGGTCGGCACACTGCCGGCGGATGCCGTGATCGCGGATCTGGGTTGTTCGAGCGGCCATCTGCTCAGCGATCTGCGGCGGGCTCGGCCGGGCGCTCAGCTGATCGGGGTCGATCTGATCAGCTCGGGGTTGTGCAGCGCGCATCGCAGCACCCCGGACGCCTACCTGCTGCAGGCCGACGTGTGCGACCTGCCACTCGGGGACGCCAGCGTGGATGCGGCGGTGAGCGCCAATCTGCTCGAGCACGTACCGGACGATGTGCGCGCGCTGGCCGAGCTGGCCCGCGTGCTAGCACCGGGAGCACGGGCTGTGCTGGTGGTGCCCGCCGGCCCGGGCACCTACGACTACTACGACCGCTTTCTCGGACATGTGCGGCGCTATGGGCGCGGAGAGCTCGCCGCAAAGGCGCGCCAGGCCGGCCTTGAGGTAATCCAGGACGCCCACCTCGGCAGCATCCTGTTCCCTCTCTTCTGGCTGGTGAAGCAGCGCAACAGGCGACTGCGTCCACACCTCGACGGCCACGCCCTCGAAGCTCAGGTGGGCCGCGACATCGCCGGCACGCGCGACTCGCGGATCGGTCACCTGACATGCGTGCTGGAGCGCGAGCTTCTACGCCGCGGGGTGTCCCTGCCCTTTGGCGTGCGCAGCCTCACCGTGGTGCGTCGCTGCAGCGACGCACGAGCACCCTGGGGCGATGATGCATGAGCAGGCCGAGGCGACGATGAACCAGCACCCAGGGGCGACGATGAGCCAGCGCGCTGGGGCAAGGACGCGTGAGCACGCCGGGGCGACGATGCACCAGCACGCTGAGCGCGGGCGCAGTTTGAGCGTCGTCATCCCGACGTTCAACGAGGAAGACAACATCGAGCGGGTTTACGCTCGCCTGCGGAAGGTTCTCGATGGGCTGGATCTGGATTGGTGGGAGTTGGTGTTCAGCCTCGATCCCTGCAGCGACCGCACCGAGCAGCTGATCATGGCTCTGCGCGCACGCGACCGGCGCGTGAAGATGCTGCGTCTTTCCCGGCGGTATGGGCAGCCGATGGCCACGCTCGCCGGGCTGGAGGCGGCCGGCGGCGATGCGGTGGTGGTGATCGACTGCGATCTCCAGGACCCCCCCGAGCTGATCCCCAAGCTCGTCGAACGTTGGCGCGAGGGCTGGGACGTTGTGTGTGCGCAGCGGCGCACCCGCGCCGGCGAGACCCTACCCAAGCGCGTCGTCGCTGCCGTCGGCTACCGCATGATTGCCCGGATCGGCGAAGTCGAGATCCCCCCCAACACCGGCGACTTCCGACTGCTCAGCCGGCGGGTGGTCGAGAGCGTGCTGGCACTCGACGAGCATCACGGCTTTCTGCGAGGTCTGGTCGCGCTGGTGGGCTTCCCGCAGACCTGCGTGCCATACGACCGGGCTGCCCGGGCGGCGGGAGCAAGCAAGTACAACCGCTTTCTCGGCTCCGTCGGGATCGGCCTCAACGGGGTGATCGGCTTCTCGCGCTATCCGCTGCAGCTGATCTCATTGATGGGGATATCGCTTTCGGGGCTTGCCTTTCTGCTGGCGCTCCTGTATCTGGTGCTTAAGCTGCTCGGCGCGAGCTTCCCGGTCGGCAATCCCACGATCGTGATCGTGGTTGGCTTCTTCAGTGGCATTCAGCTGCTTTCGCTTGGGGTGATCGGCGAGTACGTGGGGCGCACCTACGATGAGTCCCGGCGCCGGCCCAAGTACCTGGTGGAGTACCGCAACGGCTGGGAGGAGGAGCTCTGAGCAGCGTCCCTCCGCCGGTATGCATCCTCGCCGGTGGCCTCGGCACTCGCCTGGGCGAGCGGGTGCGGGCGCGGCCCAAGCCGCTGATCGAGGTGGCGGGCGAGCCGTTTCTGTTTCACCAGCTGCGGTTGCTCGCTGCCCATCGCGTACGCGAGGTCGTGCTGTGCGTGGGCTACCACGGCGATCTGATCGTAAAGACCGTGGGAGAAAGGCGCTTTGGTTTGCGCATCTCCTACAGCTTCGATGGACCCGAGCCGGCCGGTACGCTCGGTGCGATCAGGCGGGCCCGGGCTCTGCTGGGCGAGCGCTTCCTCGTGCTGTATGGGGACACCTACCTGCGTCTGGACTATGCGGCGGCCGCAGCCGCATGGTGCGCCAGCGCGCTGCCGTCGATGATGTGCGTCCTGTGCAATGACGGGCGCTGGGAGGCATCCAACGCCGTGTACGGGGCGGGGCGAGTGCTGGCCTACGACAAGCGCTCGCCGCCGGCGCACGCACGCTGGATCGATTACGGCCTCAGCGGTCTCACGGGGGTGGCGCTCGACATGGCTCCTCCCGACACGCACGATCTGGCTGACCTGTTTCACCGTCTGGCCGATGCGGGGCTGCTGCACGGGGTCGAGGCCCACGCGCGATTCTACGAGATCGGGACACCGGCGGCGCTGGCGGAAACCGATGCGTTCCTGCGGGTGAACGGGCGCCCGCTCAAACCCGCGTGGCGGTGAAGAGGTGGGGTCGCGCGGGCGTCAGAGCCACCGGCCAGCGCACTCCGAACTGGAGAATCCACCGTCCCACGGCGATCGGCTCGGTGCGCACATTGCCAAATCGATCGCCAATCGCGCGCGCGATGATCGCGCCGGGGAACTGCAACGTCGCCGGGTGGCTCACCAGTGGCGTGCGCGCGAGACCACGCAGCGCTCCGAACAGGCGGCGCTCGATTGCAAACGCACGCGCGGATACGCACGACTCGACGACCACGAGCCGACCGCCGGGCTCGAGCACCCGGTGCGCTTCGGCAAGTGCCCGCCGGATGTTGGCGAGCGTGGAGCTCGTGTCGGCGCCCACCAGATGGTGCAGCAGGAACACCTCGAGCACCATGTCGTAGGCTTCGTCCCGCTCGTCCAGCGCCAGCGCGTCGCCGCGACGAAGCGTGATGTGATCGGCGAGGTGTGGCGGCGTGCCGTCGAGAAACAGGTCGACGCCAACCAGGCGCTCGACCAGTCGGGTGTCGTAATCGAAGACGCCGCCGTTGCCGACGTCGAGCAGATACCGTGCCCCGGCGATCTCGCGATCGATCGCGCGGCGCACGTTGCGGTAGGTGTCGAGCGTGCCGACGCGTCCCGCGTAACGCTCGTTGTCGTGAAAAAACCCTGCGTTCTTGGCGGCGTTTGCGAGATCCTGTCCTGGCATGGTCGTCCTTTAGGAGGCAGGGTTGGGCAGATTGATCACTGAGCTGCCGGCCAACCGTCGCTGGCTTACTCGTTCGAGCAGCAGATCGGCCCCGAGGCCGATCCACAGCAGGTAGGCAAACAGCGAAGGCAGCATGTACCTGAATTCAAGATAGAAGGGTAGGTAGGGAATGATGACGAACAGGACGATCGCGATCAGCACCAGGTGCTCGCGACGCCAGCGACGCCAGGTCAGCACAAGTGAGAGCATCGCCAGCAGGAAGGTCATCGGCGAGACCGCCATCTGGAGCAGGTCGAACGGGCGATGCAGGATGTACGACAGGAGGCCGTGACCATAGGTGGCCGGCGAAAGCGTCCCACCATGCATCCACGAGAGGCCACGCGACCACACGGTCGCCAGCAGCACGCGGCGGGCGACCAGCTCGATATAGAACACCGGGTGTTGCTTGATCGCCCGCTCCGCCCAGCGCGTGAGGATCGCATCGAATGCCGGGGAGTCGTAGTGAATGTGCGGATAGACGCGCTCGACCTGATGGTAGGTTCCTTCATCGCTCAAGTGAGCGCCGAAGTTGTTGGGCAATTCGCCCAGGCCCTCCCAAAGCACCTGTCCACCGCCGGAGCGCACGGGGTAAAATCCGTGAAAGTCCTCGTAGTTGCGGATCGTCCAGGGAATCAGCACGACGAAAGCGACGGCCGAGATGGTGAGGCCGCGGCGCAGGGCTTCGCACCAGCCGGTCATTGGGATCGTCGCGAGCGCCAGCACCGCCGGCAGAATCAGGACCGCCGGGCGGAAAAAGCTTCCGATGCCGGCGGTCGCACCGCACAGGATCAGCCAGCGCCAGCGGTGGCTGGAGTGGATGGCCTCGAGATAGATCGCGACGATCGCGATTGTGAAATCGACCGCCCAGCCATCCGGGGTGGGGCTGCTCACCTGCCAGGCGAGGGGCGGGTAGATCGCATAGAGGCCCGCCGCGAGCAGAGCGGCACGAGGGCGGTTGAACAAGCGCATGGCGATCCGATACACCATCAGTACCACCAGCGAGTCCAGCAGCAATTTCAGGATCTGATCGGGCAGGAAGCGTTCGCTGCCGGTGATCTCCCACAGGGCGGCGAGCACAACCGGTTCTCCCACCGGCTCTCCGATCTCGTTTTCCCACTGTGGGTGGGCATCGGCATACTTCAGCTGGGGGTCGTCCGGCGGTTCGATCATCGGGCCGGTGCTGTTCAGTGTGAATCCGAAATCAACCGCGCTGCGATTGATCTGAAACCAGTGTCCGTCGTGCACGATGTCGTGCGCCATCCCGCCATACAGCCATGGCCGGTAGTTGGGATGCAGGTCTGAGGCTACATATGCCGCGCGTACTCCAAGCGCAAGCATGAAGATGGCAAGTAGCGCGAGGCGGGTACGCGACATCTGAGCGGGGACCTACCGCGCTCGCGCTTTGCAAACTGTGTGTGGGCCGGGCAAAGTGCGCTCAGGGTACAGACTGTCAGGAGATGCCTGGCACGAATTTGGTGGTGCTGTCCCAGCGCGCCCGTAAACCGGCGAATCGTGGCGCGAAAATCGTTTCTCTCTGAGAAGTGCGGTCGCGATGGAGCTCGACGGCCCGTACGAGCGCCTCGCGGATAAATCGTTTCTCTCTGAGCAGTGCGGTCGCGGTGGAGCTCGACGACCTGGACGGGCGCCTCGCGGATATCGGCCTCGACGACGGCACGCTGCGGCTGCGATGAAGCTCCTACGATGCAGTGGTGCTCCACCACCGCGACCGCGCACGCGAGTGAGACTGCGTCTCTACCACCATCCCGACGGTGCGCGGGTCGCCTACCGTGAGCTCGGCGCCGGACCCCCGCTCGCGCTGCTGCACTCCGCGATGCTCTCCCACATGGAGTGGGAGCCGGTGGCGCGTCGCCTGTCCGAACGCTTCCGCGTCGTACTGCCCGACCTGCCGCTGCACGGCGACTCCGAGGACCGGCCGCGTCACCCCTACACGATCGACTGGTATGCCGAGGTGTTGTGCGGCTTCGCCGCAGACGTGCTGGGCCCGCGGCCGCTGATCGCCGGACACGACATCGGCGCGGAGATCCTGCTGCGCGCCGTCGAAAGCGGGGGGCTGCACCCCGCGCGTGTGGTGCTGATGCCCAACCGCCTGCACCGCTCCGAAGAGCACGCCCGGCTGCGCGCCGCCTGGCGGATCGCCGCGCGCACCGGCTCTCTCCCGGGCGCCGACCGTGTGCTCACGCACGCTGCGCCGCTCGTGCTCTCTCCCTCGTTGGGGCTGCGACTCTCAGCGCGCGGCGAGCCGGCGGCGCGCGACCTCGTGCGCCACGCCTTCGCCGACGTCCCCGGCAACCCCAGCCTCGCGCGCTCGTGGGCTAAGTTTGCGCGCCGCTGGCCGCGCGGGTCACAGACACAACTGCTGGAACTCTACCCGCGCCTGGAGATGCCGGTGCTGCTGCTGTGGGCCGACAGCGACCGCCTGTACCCACTCGCCGGCGCCGAAGAGACGCTGGAGCTGCTGCCCAACGCGCAGTTGCGCGTGCTGCCCGGGACAGGCTTCCTGATTGCCTACGACGATCCGGTGGGCGTCGCGCGGGAGCTGGTGGCGTTTTGTGGATAGGGTCCCGCAAGAGCGTCGATTCAAGGAGACCCAATGGCAGACCAACAGTTGTGGGGCGGGGAGACCGCCAAGGCCGTCGAGAACTTCCCAATCTCGGGAGAGACGGTGCCGGTGGCGGTGGTGCATTGGCTGGCGCGGATCAAGGGCGCCGCGGCCGCGGTCAACGGCGAGCTGGGGCTGCTGCCCAAGCGCGCGGCGACGCGGATCGAGAAGGCGGCGACGGAGATCGCGGCCGGCAAGCACGACGCGCAGTTCCCGATCGACGTCTTTCAGACCGGGTCGGGTACCTCCACCAACACGAACGCCAACGAGGTGATCGCGCGCCTCGCGGGCGAGTCCACGCACCCCAACGACCATGTGAACATGGGTCAGTCCTCCAATGACGTGTTCCCCTCGGCGGTACATCTGGCGGCGCTGGACGTCGCCCAGAACGAGCTGCTGCCGGCGCTCAAACAGCTGGAGCGCTCGTTTGCGAAAAAGGCGAAAAGCTTCGAGAACGTCGTCAAGGCCGGCCGCACCCACCTTATGGACGCCGTCCCCGTCACGCTCGGGCAGGAGTTTGCCGGCTACGCCGCGCAGATGCGCCTCGGCCAGGAGCGAGTGCAGTCGGCGCTCGTGCACGTCGGGCAGATCCCGCTCGGGGGCACCGCGACGGGCACCGGCCTGAACACGCACGCGCGTTTCGCGGAGAAGGTGCGCGCGCGCTTGAAGAAGGACTCCGGCCTCAAGCAGATCGCCCCGCCGGCCGACCCGTTCGAGGCACAGGCCAACCGCGACGCGCTGGTGGAGCTGTCGGGCGCGCTGAAGGTGGTGGCGGTGTCGCTGACGAAGATCGCGGGCGACCTCGCGCTGATGGGCTCCGGGCCGCGCGCCGGCATCGGCGAGATCTTCCTGCCGGAGCTGCAGAAGGGCTCCTCGATCATGCCGGGCAAGGTCAACCCCGTGCTCCCGGAGGTCGTACTGCAGGTCTCCGCCCAGGTGATCGGCAACGACACCGCGATCACCGTCGGCGGCATGCAGGGCCAGTTCGAGCTCAACGTGCGCATCCCGCTGATCGCGCGCAACCTGCTGCAGTCGCTGCGCCTGCTGTCGGCGACCACGCGCGTGTTCGCCGAGAAGTGCGTGGACGGCATTCAGGTGAACAAGGTTGGCGTCGCGGCCTCCGCCGGCGGAACGCTCGCGGTTGCCACGGCGCTCAACGGCGCGATCGGCTACGACAAGGGCGCTGCGATCGTCAAGAAGGCCACCGACTCGGGGCGGCCGCTGCGCGAGGTGGCGCTCGAGGAGGGCGTCGACGCCAAGCTGTACGACGCCACGATCGACCTGCGCAAGATCGCGCGGGGGAATCGGTAGGGCGCGTCCTGATGCGTGGGGCCAGCTGAGGTGGGGTCAACTGAGGTTTTGCGACTGTACTCAAGAGCTTCCGGCTAACGTAGAGCCGGCAACCACGCAGCCTTCTGACACCCCCGCCAAAGGAGATCGCATGTCCCGCTTCGCCACTGTGAACCTGTTGGACCTCGAGGATTCCGTGGGCGATCGGGCCCCGGGGATCGAGGGCCGCTTCGCCCGCAAACAGCTGGAGTCGCGCGACCTCGGGGTCAGCCTCTTCCGCTACGCGGCGAATATGCGCAGCCCGGTGGCTCACAGCCACCGCGAGCAGGAGGAGGCATACATCATCGTGGCCGGGTCGGGGCGGGTGCTGCTCGACGGCGACACCCAGGAGCTGCGCCAGTGGGACGTGGTGCGCGTGGCGCCGGACGTGGTGCGCGCCTTCCAGGCGGGCCCCGACGGGCTCGACATCCTCGCCGTCGGCGGTCCGCGCCCCGAGGACGGCGATGGCGTGATGGGCGCCGCCAATTGGCCCGACGCGGAGTAGCTGGGCGCGCCGTGGCAGGGTTGGGGGTGGTGGGCAGGCGACTTCCGCAGGTGTTGCTGTGGCGGTCAGGGCCGGCGACCGCTGAGTCGCGGCGACACCCTCACCCCGTCGCGGCTGGCGACCCTGCGGGGTGCTCCTGAGCCCAGCGCGCGATCCCGCCTGAGCCGGTGACGACCTCGCCGTCGTCAAGCACGAGGATCGGCACCGCGCGCTGGCCGCTGAGACGCTCGACCTCGGCGCGGTCGCTGGCCCGGGAGGGCAAGGTCCAGAGCTTGAAGGTGCCGCCCTTGACCTGCTCGATCTTGTAGGCGTGGCCCGCGTCATCGAGCGCCTTCGCCGCGCGGCCGCAGGGATGGGCGATTGGCGCCGGCAGGCCGCCGAAGGAGGTGCCGGAGGGGCAGACGTAGAGGACCATGATCCAATCCTACCCTAGCGAGCGCGCCACCCGATAGCCAAGGCCGTCACACCAATAGCCGATAGACCAAAAATAGTTCCGACCTATGGTATTTATCCCAGGAATTTGCTACTGTGCTTCCGAGGCAAGCGGATGCAGGATGCAGACGATCAGCCCACTGATGCGGATGCGCCAGACGGTGCCCTCGGAGAGCGGCAGGGCGGCGTCGAGGGCGTTGTGCTGCTTGCCGCGGATCAGATGGTCTCCGACCAGGACCAGAGCGCTTCCGACGCCGACCAGATGTCCTCGGACCGTGACCAGGCCGCTTCCGAGCGCGATCAGTCGGCCTCCGACCGCGACCGGGTCGCCTCCGAGGAGGACCAGGCCGCCAGCGATCATGAAACGGCGGAAGGGGCCGATCAACGGGTGCGTGACGTGGGGACCGTGCACCGCGCACACGCGGCGCATGACCGCAGCCAGGCGGCGGACGATCGCACCAGGGCCGCGAACGATCGCAGGCGAGCCTCCGAAGAACGTGCTCGCTCCGCTCGCGACCGCGTGCTGGCGGCGCGAGATCGCGCCCAGGCCGCGCTTGATCGTGAGGCGTCGGAGATCGACGAGTTGACCCGTGTCCGGCGACGGGGCCCCGGCATGAAGCAGCTCCAGCACGAGATCGACCGTGCGCGCCGCAACTCCGAAGCGCTGGCGGTCACCTTCATCGATGTGGACGACCTGAAGGCGGTCAACGACAGCGAAGGCCACCTCGCCGGGGACTCGCTGCTCGTGGCCGTCGCCGACTCGCTGCGGAGCTGTCTGCGCTCCTACGACCTGATCATGCGCTACGGCGGCGATGAGTTCATGTGTGCGCTGCCGGACGCAGATACCGACGACGTCCGCCGGCGCTTTGCCGACGTGTCCAGTGCTCTGCGGGAGGGGCCGACGAAAGGCTCGATCACGGTCGGCTTCGCGGAGCTCGGCGAGGAGGACACGGCCGAAGACCTCATCCGCCGCGCAGACGACGACCTGCTCGATTGCCGCAGGCGCGCCGGGCGGTCGCGGTGACGCCTTGCTTCACACCGCCGGCAGTGCCTTGAGCAGCCGCGCCGGGAGGCCGCGGTGACGCTTTGCTTCACACCGCCGGTAGTGCCTTGAACAGCCGCGCCACAGCGTGCTCGGCGGGCTTGGGCTGACCGGCGTAAGTGAACAGGCCCTTGCCGAGAATCCCTTCGATCAGCTTGATGTGGCGATCCTCGGCGAGTACCGAGCCGCCGTAGTAGGTGGGGTTGAGGGCGAAGTCGCGCAGGACCCAGACGAGCATCCCGCTGAGCGATGGGTTGGCCTCGTAGAGGCGGATGTGCTGGGTGAGCACGCGCTTCTGGAAGGCGTAGCTGCCCGGGCGCCCGGGCTTGTCGAGCGGAGTGCCTTCGGCGCCGAACTCGCTGATGAGCTGGACTTTGCCGGTGAATGTGGCGTTCATCGCGGCGAGGCGGCCGTCGATCAGCTTGCGCAGCTTGGCGGGCTTGTCGTGCAGGCCCTCATACCAGCCGGAGTAGTCGGTCTCGGAGACCGCGTCGACGTCGCTGTAGAGGTGGCCGGCGCCGTGGCGCGGGGGGTGCTCGCCCCACACGTCCACCGCCACCATCCGGCCGGGGTCGTAGGCGTGCAGCCACTGCGACATCGCTTCGACGTACTCCGACTGCCCGCCGGGGTGGCCGTTGCCGGCCAGCTCGTTGGTGAGGTTCCAGGCGATGATCGAAGGGTGCAGCTGCGCGGATTGCACCGTCGTGCGCACGTCTTCGCGTGCCCGTTCGGCCAGCTGCGGCGTGATGCCGGTCCAGTCGCCGGAGGGGTCGACGGGGCCGACGCCCTGCCACACGAGGATCCCGGCGGCGTCGAGGCGTTCGAGCATGGATGCGGGCAGCGGGTGCTGGGTGCGGGCGGCGTTGGCGCCGATCGCCCCCAGCTCCTGGACGAGCGTGTCCTCTTCGGCGGCGCCAAGCGCGTCGCCGTGGCCGGGCGCTTCGAACTGGATCGAGGCGCCGTGCAGCTCCAAAGGCTGCCCGTTGAGGTACATCTTGCCCCCGCCCCAGGTGAGCTGGCGCAGGCCGACATGCGCGGAGTAGCTGCTCTCGCCCGGGATGTCGAGCGTCAGTTCGTAGAGGTTGGGGCTGCCCGGCGCCCACAGCGCCGGCGCGGGCACCGTCACGGTGGCGGTCATCGTCACCGCCTGTTCGGTGCCGACGAGTTGCGGGGTGAAGGTCACGGGGATCGCCTGCCCAGTGCGGCTGAGGGTGCCTTCGGGCGCGAGCATGCGTGCGGGCCCGTTGTTGCGCACCACGACGCCCAGCTGCACGGTGGCCTGGGTTGGAGTCGAGCCCACCCCACCCGCGTCGGGCGTGAGCGTCGTTTGGATGGTGGGATCGGAGAGCTCGCTGGCGGTGAGCTCGCGCATGCTGACCGCGCCGTCGAGGCCGCCGAAGTTGAACCACGCGCGGTTGAAGCCTTCGTCGGTTTGCAGCAGCGGGTCGCGCCAATCCACCCGCACCACCAGCGTGTGCGTGCCGGCGGACAGCGCGTCGCGGAATTCGAAGGGCAGGTAGAAGCCGGCGTGGGAGCCGAGTGAGTGGCCGTCGACCCACACTTCGACGAGGTAGTTGGCGGACGCGAATTCGAGCGCGTAGGTGCCTGTCGAAGGCGCGGTGAGCGTCGTGCGGTACCACGCGACGGAGCCTTCGAAGTCGGGGACCGCTCGCCTGCCTTTGATCGGAGCGGGGTTGACCACGTCGGGGACGCTCACCGACGCGCCTCCGAAGTCGCCGGTGGGCCATCCCCGCAGTTGCCCAACGTCTTCGGGGTCGCGGCGCAGCGTCCAGTCAGCGAGCGCCACACGGCCGCCGGGGCCTTCTCCGAGTTCGACTTGACTGGCGCGCCCGTTGGGGTCGTTGCCTCGGTCCTGGCTGGCGCGGCCGTGCGGGCCGTCGAGGCCGGCGCTGCTGGTAGGTGCGGCGATCGCCAGCGCCAGCAGCGCGGCGAGGCCTGCGATCGCTCTCTTGCCGGAGACGCCTTCGGACACGCGCGTCCATTGTGACGGGGTCGCTCGCACGATCCGTAGGTTAGGTTGCGAGATGTGCCTCCAGCATTCCCTCCAACAAGAGCCGCGCCCCATCCTTGGAGAGTGGTTCGTTGAGGTTGCCGCACTTGGGCGATTGCACGCACGAGGGGCAGCCCGACCGGCAGGGGCACTCGGAGATCAGGCGGTGGGCGTCGCGGCAGAGCTCATCGAAGCGCAGGAAGGCGGCCCGCGTGAGCCCAACGCCGCCGGGGTGGCCGTCGTAGATGAAGATCGTCGGCAGCCCAGTTTGGGGGTGCAGATTTGTGGAGAGCCCGCCGATGTCCCAGCGGTCGCACATCGCGATCAGCGGCAGCACCGCGATCTGGGCGTGCTCGGCGGCGTGCAGGGCACCCAACACCGTCTCCTGCGCCGCCTCGTCGTCATCGATCATCGCTCCGCTCTCGGGCACGCAGGCGGCGAGCGCATCGGGGTCGAGCTCGAACCACAGCGACTGCGTGGAGAAGGACGTTTCGGGCAGGTCGAGCGGGACGAGGTCGATCTGAGCATGATCGAGCAGGCGGCGGCGCTGGTAGGCGAGTACGGTGTCAGTGACCGAGACCTCGCCGAAGTAGAGCCGAACCCCGAGCGCTTCACGGTGATCGAGCACGCTCTCGATCGTTGTGTCGGTCTGGCGCTTGGGCTGCGTGTACCAGCCGCCGTCGAACGGCGTCACCAGCGCACGGCGGCGCTCCAAATCGAGCTCGCACACTTCGTAGGAGCGACCCAGGTGCAGGTAGATCGCCCCCTGGTGGACGGTGGAGAACGCCCGCGCCGCCTCGGTTGTGCCGAGCAGCTCCCCGGAGGTTGTATCGACGATCGCGAAGCTGTCGAGTGAGGCCGAGCGCAGCGAAACCGCGGCGGCGGGGTAGTCGGCGGGGTTGCGGGGGACGTAGGCGGCGCTGCCGCGGCGCCGTCGCAGCTGACCGCGGCCGAGCAGGATCTCCGCGTAAGCCTCCCAGCGAGGCCCGAGGATCTCGGCGTCAGAGCTCGACAGCGGGCCCTCGAAGGCCGCGCAAAGCAGGTGGGCGAGGTGGATCTGAGGGTTCTCGTGGTCGAGGATCGCGGCCTCGACGGGCCGCTCCAGGAACTCGTCGGGGTGGCGGCAGAAGAACTGGTCCAAAGCATCCTCGCCGGCGATGTACACCGCCAGCCCCCGCCCGCGGCGCCCGGCGCGCCCCCACATCTGGCGCAGCGAGGCGACGGTGCCGGGGAAGGTGACGACTACGGCGGCGTCGAGCTCGCCGATGTCGATCCCCAGCTCCAGCGCATCGGTGGTGATCACCGCGCGCAGCTCGCCGCGCATCAGGCGGCCCTCCAAATCGCGCCGCTGCTGGGGGGTGTAGCCGGCGCGGTAGGGGACCACGAGGTCGGCCAAATTCTCCACGCCCACGCCCACGTCCACGTCCACGCGCGACTCGCCGCGCTCACCCGGTAGGTTGGCGTCGCGCTCGAGCTCCTCTCGCACCAACCGCGAAAGCAGCTCGACTCCCTTGCGTGACTTCATAAAGCAGATCACGCGCGCCCCGTCGCCAACCAGCCGCGCAAGCAGCTCTCCGGCCTCGCCGAGCGAGGAGCGGCGTGCGCCAAGCGAAGCGTCGGTGAGTGGGGGGTTCCAGATCGCGATCTGCCGCCGCGGCGAGGGGGCGCCGTCCTCGTCAATCAGCCCCACCCCCTCCAGACCGGTGAGCCGCTCCGCCAGCTCCACCGGGTTGGCGATCGTGGCGGAGGCGAGCAGGAAGCGCGGGGCGGTGCCGTAGGCGGCGGCGACGCGGCGCAGGCGGCGCATCACGTTGGCGACGTGGGAGCCAAACACGCCGCGGTAGACGTGCGCCTCGTCGATCACGACGACGGCGAGGTTGGCGAAGAAATTGGCCCACGATTCGTGGTGGGGGAGGATCCCGAGGTGGAGCATGTCGGGATTGGTGAGCACGACGCCCGCGCGGCGGCGGATCTGGGTGCGCGCCTCGCGCGGGGTGTCGCCGTCGTAGATCGCCGGGCGCAGCCGATCGCCCAGGCCGAAGCGGGCGAGCGCCCGCGCCTGGTCTTGCGCGAGTGCCTTGGTCGGGTAGAGGTAGAGCGCGCGTGCGTGCGCATCGCGGCAGAGAGTCTCAAGCGTGGGGAGGTTGAAGCACAGCGACTTGCCGGAGGCGGTGCCGGTGGTGACGATCAACGGCCCCTCCCAGGCGGCCTCGAGCGCCCGTGCCTGGTGGGAGTAGAGCCGCTCGATGCCCGCACGCCCGAGCGCCGCGAGCACGTCGGGGTGCAGGTCTGCCGGCGGGTCCACCAAAGTGGCGGCGGTCGGGCCTTCGGAGGCTCCGCGGACGAGCCGCCCGTCGGTGCGCCCATCCTCGAGCAGGGCGCTCCAAGGCTCGATCGTGCGCTCTATCGCCACCGGTTGCGATAGTAGAGCCGATGCGCACCTACCACCATTCGGCGTACTCGGCGCAGCGAATCGCCGGCGAGCGCAGCGAGAGCGTGACGGTGTGCGTGCCGGCGAAGGAGTGCGCCGGGACGGTGGGGAGAGTGGTGGGGGAGCTGGTGGAGCTGCGAGAAGCGGGCGCGATCGACGAGGTGGTGGTGGTGGATGCGGCGTCGAGCGACGGCACCGCGGCCGTGGCGGCAGCGGCGGGAGCGACCGTGCGCCAGGAGGCGGAGCTGATGCCGCAGCTCGGGCAAGTGCTGGGCAAGGGCGACGCGATGTGGAGGGCGCTGGGAGCAACGGAGGGCGAGATCGTGTGCTACCTCGACGCCGACAGCGAGGACTTCTCGGCGCACTTCGCGATTGGCCTGCTCGGCCCCCTCGTGTGCGAGCAGGGAGTGGAGTTGGTGAAGGCCTTCTACAGGCGCCCGTTCGAGCACGGCGGAGTCGAGCTGCCCGAGGGCGGGGGCCGCGTCAACCATCTCACCGCGCGACCGGCGCTGGCGCTGTTCTACCCACAGCTGGCGGAGGTGCGCCAACCACTCGCGGGGGAGGTGGCGGCCCGCAGGGGCCTGCTGGAGCGGCTGCCGTTCGCGACCGGGTATGGGGTGGAGATCGGGATGCTGATCGACGCGTGGCAGGCGGTCGGGCTGGAGGCGATCGCGCAGGTGGATCTGGAGGTGCACCGCAACCGCCACCAGCCGCTACAGGACCTGACTCCGATGGCGACGACGGTGCTGGCGACGATCGCGCGGCGGTTGCGGTGGGAAGGGCGCTTGACTGACCTCGACGGCGAGCTGCAGCTGGAGCGCCCGCCGCTGGCGTGGGCGTGACGTGAGCGCGCGCTGCCTGTACCTCGACCTCGACGGCACGCTGCTGGGCAAAGGCGCCTCGCTGCTGCACGACGGCGAGGGGGCGGTGGCAATCGACGGCGTCAGAGCGGTGCAGGCGTGCTTGCGCGCGGGCGTGGAGGTGGTGCTGATGTCGGGCCGGCGCAAGGCGCAGCTGGCGGAGGACGCGCGGCTGCTGGGCGGCAGCTCCTACATCTACGAGGCGGGGGCGTGCGTCGTGATCGAGGGCGAGGAGCACTGGCTGACCGGCAACATGCAGCCCGGTGAACTGACGATCGCCCAGCAGATCGAGCGCTCGGGGGCGCCGGCGCTGCTGCTGGAGCATTACGGGGAGCGGCTGGAGCACCACGATCCGTGGCACACCGAACGCGAAGTGTCACACCTGTTCCGTGGCCACGTGGACGCGGAGGAGGCCGACAGGGTGCTGGCGGAGCACGGGTATGAGGAGCTGCGGCTGGTCGACAACGGCGCGGTGAGCACGCGCTCGGAGAGGCAGGCGGGCCTGGCGCAGGTGCGCGGCTACCACCTGGTGCCGAAAGACGCGTCGAAGGCGGGGGCGGTGGCATTCCACCAGCGCGCGCGCGGGTACGAGCGCGAGGAGACCTTCGCGGTGGGCGACTCGCGCGAGGACATGGCATGCGCACGGCACGTGCAGACCTTCTGGCTGGTGGCGAACGCGCACCTGCGCGACCCGACAATCAGCGAAACGGTCGGGCAACATACGAACGTGCGCGTGTGCGAAGCGGCGAACGGGGCGGGTGTGTATGAGGCGGTCCTCAGCACGCTGATGGCGGGGTAGAAGTTACCCGCTCGACAGCCGTCGCCACAGCCGCCGCCAAAACCCCGGCTGCGGCCGCCGGCGCCACAGCGCCGGCGGGGGGACGGTGGCGCGGACCAGCGCAACCCACTCCTGGAGCGGCAGCTCCCCGGAGATCAGGCGTCCGAGGGCGCTCATGACCGGCGCCTGCCCGCCGCCGCGTTCCAGCGCCCGCGCCAGCAGCGGCACCGACTCCAGGGCCTCGACCGCCTGGCCGATGCGGGCGGGGATCTCCGCGGCAGGCAGACCCGCCGCGAGCAGCTCGCCCGCGCGGCGGTTGCGGCTCTCGGGGGCGAGCGCGGTTGCCACCAGGTCGCCGGTGCCGGCCAGCCCGATCATCGACTCCGGCCGCGCCCCCAGGGTCTCCGCGTAGCGCCACACCTCCGCGAAGATGTGGCCCGCCGCGGCCCCGGCGGCGTTGAGGCCCTGCGCTTCGGTGGCGCCCGCGGCGAGCGCCGCCGCGTTCTTGGCGGCGCCCGCGAGCTCCACGCCGAGCGGGTCGTTGGAACGCTCGCACACCACCCCCGCGCGCGTGAAGACCTGCGCGAGCTGGTGGGCGAGCTCCTCGTCGTGAGCGGCGGCCACCAGCCCGGCGCCGGCGTGGACCATCTCCTGTGCGTGCGCCGGGCCGCCGAGGCAGGCCACCCGCTTGGCGCCAAACGCCGCCTCGAGGATGGCGGTTGGCGGCGCGCCGTCCGGCGGGACGAGGCCCTTGGCGACCGACACGACCGCGGTGCGCCGCCCCAAGCCGGCCTCGCGCAAGCCTGCCACAACCGGGCCGAGCTCCTGGGAGGGCACCGCCAGGAACACGTAGTCGGCGCGCGCCACGCCCGCGCTGGAGGGCTCGATGCGCAACTGCGCCGGCAGCTCCACGCCCGGCAGGTAGTCCCGGTTCTCGCGCTGCTCCTCCAGCGTCCTGGCCTGCTCGGCGGTGCGGGTTTGCAACGTGGTGCGCAGACCGCCCCGCGCCAGCAGCACCGCGAGCGCGGTGCCGAACGAGCCGGCCCCCACCACCGTCGCGCGCTTGGCCCCGGGCGTCGGCAGCGAGCGCGCGCGGGGAGCGCGTGCGGCGGCAACCTCCGCTCCTGGCGCCGGCCCCGGCGTGGGGGTAGGCTCATTCATCGGTGAGCGAGCCTATTGGAGAGTGGCGCAACTGGGCGGGCGACCAGCGCTGCGCCCCCACGGCGATCGAGCGGCCATCCTCGATCGCGGAGATCGCCGCGGCGCTGGAGCGGGCCAAAGCTCACAACCAGCGGGTGAGGGTCGCCGGCGCGGGGCACTCCTTCAGCGACATTGCGCTCACCGACGGTCGTCTGTTGCGACTCGACCGCATGAGCCGGCTGCTGGAGGTCGATCGCTCGAGCGGTCTCGTACGCGTGCAGGGAGGCATCACGATCCACGCCCTCAACGCGCGTCTCGCCGCGATCGGGCTGGCGCTGGAGAACCTCGGCGACATCGACGTGCAGAGCATCGCCGGCGCGATCTCGACTGCTACGCACGGGACCGGAGCGCGCCTGCGCAACATCCCCTCGCAGGTGGCGGCGCTCACGCTGGTGCTGGCGGACGGCTCGACGCTGTACTGCTCCGAGCAGGACGATCCTGAGCTGCTGCGCGCCGCACGGGTGGGGCTGGGCGCGCTCGGCGTGGTGGCAGAGGTGACGCTGCGCTGCGTGCCCGCCTTCCGCCTGCGTGGCCTCGACGCCCCCGCCCCGCTGGAGCAGACGCTCGAGCGCTTCGAAGAACTCTCACTCGCCAACGACCATTTCGAATTTTACGTCTTCCCCCACGCCCGCACGGCGCTGACGCGCACCAACAACCGCACCGGGGAGCCGGCCCGCCCGCGCGGCAGGGTGGGCGCGTACGCTAACGACGTGCTGCTCACCAACCACGCCTTCGGGCTGTTGTGCCGCCTCGGCCGGCGGATGCCCGCACAGATCCCGCGCATCAACCGCCTCGTCACCCGCCTCGCGGGCCCCAGTCGCCGCGTGGACCGCTCCGATCGAATCTTCACCAGCCCCCGGCTGGTGGGCTTCACCGAGATGGAGTACGCGCTACCACGTGAGCGCACGGTGGAGGCGGTGCGCCGCGTGCTCGAGCTGGTGCCCCGCGGTAACTTCGCCGTGCCCTTCCCGATCGAGGTGCGCACCGTTGCCGCCGACGACGCGCTGCTCTCGACCGCCGCCGGGCGCGACAGCGGGTATGTGGCGGTGCACATGTTCGAGGGGATGGCGTGGGAGCCCTACTTCCGCGCCGTGGAGGCGATCATGGACGAGCTCGGCGGCCGGCCGCACTGGGGCAAGCGTCACTTCCAGACAGCCGCCACGCTGCGCGAGCGCTATCCCGAGTGGGAGCGCTTCCAGGCGGTGCGCCGGCGGCTCGATCCCGAAGGGCGCTTCGCCAACGACTACACCGACCGTGTGCTCGGGCCTCTCGATGAATGACGCGCTCGACCTCCTAGAACGGGCGACCGCCGCGCTCGAGCCACCCTTCGCGGTCGTCGACCTCGACGCCTTCTGGGCCAACGCCGCCGACATGGAACGCCGCGCCGCGCCCAAGCCGATCCGCCTCGCGAGCAAGTCGGTGCGCTGCCGCGCGCTGCAGGAGCGGGTGCTCGCGCGCGCCGGCTTTCAGGGGACGCTCGCGTACACGCTCCCCGAGGCGCTGTGGCTGGCCGAGCACGGGTTTCGAGATATCGTCGTCGCCTACCCGACCGCCGACCGCCACGCGCTGCTCGCGCTTGCGCGGCTCACCGTGGAGCGGCCCGAGGCCCGCGTCTCGATCATGGTCGATTCGCTCACCCAGCTCGACTTGCTCGACGTCGCGACCGGTCCGCGCGCGGCGCCGGTGCGCGTCTGCCTGGAGCTGGATGCGGGACTGTGGCTGTTGGACGGGCGCGTGCGCATCGGCGCCAAGCGCTCCCCAGTGCACACCCCCGCGCAGGCTGCCGCGCTCGCCCGCGCGATCGTCGCCCGCGAGGGCGTCGAGCTGGTCGGGATGATGGCCTACGAGGCCCAGATCGCCGGGCTCGGCGACGCGCCGGCGGGGCGGGGAGCTGCCGCTCGGCTGCGGGCGGGTGTGGTGCGCCGGCTGCAGTCCATCTCCGCGCGTGAGCTCGCCGCGCGCCGTGGTGCCGCTGTGGCGGCCGTGCGTGCTGTCGCTCCGCTGGAGCTCGTCAACGGCGGCGGCACCGGCAGCCTCGAAGGCACCGCGCGCGAGGACGCCGTCACCGAGCTGGCCGCCGGCTCGGGGCTGTATGGGCCGGGGCTGTTCGACGCCTACCGCGCCTTCACCCCCCGTCCCGCCGCGCTGTTCGCGCTGCCTGTCGTGCGCCGTCCGGGTCCCGGCGTAGCCACCGCGCTCGGCGGCGGCTACCTTGCCTCGGGCCCCGCTGACCGTGCGCGCCTGCCCCGCCCTTATCTGCCGGCCGGCCTGCGCCTCGATCGCCAGGAGGGTGCCGGCGAGGTGCAGACCCCGCTGCTCGGCGCCTCCGCCGGCGCGCTCGTAGTCGGCGAACGCGTCTGGATGCGCCACGCCAAGGCCGGGGAGCTGTGCGAGCGTTTCCCGTGCCTGCACCTGATCGAGGGCGATCGCATCGTCGAGGAGGTCCCGACCTACAGGGGGGAGGGGCAGTGCTTTCTTTGAGTTCCTACACCACCCCCGCCAGCTTCTCGCCCGCCGTGCGCAGCGCCCGCGTGTCGCGCGCCTGAAGGACGACCTGCAGGTCGAGGATCCGCGCGTCGAAGAGGCTCATGTTGTTCTCGGCGGTCACCGCGTACGCCGGCACACCCGCCTGCCTGGCGCGCGTGGCGATCTCGAACACCGCGCTGCCCACGAGCGTGCGCTCGTCAAGGCGCTCAGCGCCCACCACCACCGCCCGCGCGGCGCGCATCCGGGTGTCGAAGCCCTCCGGTACGGTGGGTTCGATCGGGCACAGATCGACCCCGAGTGAGGGGTCGCCCGCCTGCAATCCCCGCCGAATTGCTGCACCCGCGCGCTGGGCGCTCAGCCCTTCGCCGAAGGGCTCCACAGCGATAAGCACGGTGCGCGGGATCATGGTTGGGCTCGTCAAGGAACAGATGGAGGGGCGGGTCAGCGCTGCGCGACGGGTTCATCCGGCATCCTTACAGGCAATGGCTGAGGAGAAGGAATACGTCACGATCGAGGCGGCCGGCCGGGAGCTGCGGGTCTCCAGCCCCTCCAAGCTCTACTTTCCCGAGCCCGGCTTCACCAAGCTCGACCTGATCGGCTACTACGTCGAGTGTGCCGAGGCGGTGCTCGTGCACCTGCGCGAGCGTCCTACCGTAATGAAGCGCTGGGTGGATGGGGTGACCGGCAAGCCCTTCTTCCAGAAGCGCGTTCCCGACACCGCCCCCGAGTGGCTGCAAACCACGGTCGTCGAGTTCCCCAGCGGGCGCACCGCCCGCGAGCTGGTCGTCAACGACGCGGCCCACCTCGTGTGGGGCGCCAACCTCGGCGTGATCGACTGGAACCCGTGGCCGGTGCGCCGCGCCGACCCCGACCACCCCGACGAGTTGCGCCTCGACCTCGACCCGCAGCCCGACATCCCGTTCGCGCAGGTGCGCGAGGTGGCGCTGGCGGTGCGCGAGGTGCTCGAGGAGCACCGGCTGCGCGGCTTCCCCAAGACCTCCGGCTCGCGTGGGATGCACGTGTTCGTGCGGATCCCCCCGGAGCGCTCGTTCCACGAGGTGCGCCGCGCCGCGCTGGCGCTCGCCCGCGAAGTCGAGCGACGCCTGCCAGGCCGCGCGACCTCCCGTTGGTGGAAGGAGCAGCGCGAAGGCGTGTTCATCGACTACAACCAGAACGCCCGCGACCGCACCGTCGCCTCCGCCTACTCGGTGCGCGCGGTCGCCGACGCCCGCGTCTCCTGTCCGCTTGAGTGGGATGAGGTCGCCGACGTCGAGCCCGCCGAGCTGCGCCTGGACACCGTCCCCGCCCGCCTGCGCGAGCGCGGCGACCCGGCTGCGGAGATCGACAGCCACCCCGGCTCGCTCGACTCGCTGCTGGAGCTCGCTGCGCGCGACGAACGCGAGGGCCTCGGCGACGCCCCCTGGCCGCCACACTTCCGCAAGCAGCGCGGCGAGCCGCGGCGGGTGCAGCCTTCGCGAGCGCGCGCGGAAGGGGAGGGTGCCGGCAGCCGGGAGAGTGATGAGACGCCGCGCGCCGGCCGCCCAACCACGGTCCGCCACGGTCGTCGGGGGTCATCGTCAGAGGCCAGCCCGCCTGCGGGCGCCGAGAGCTGAGTGCTATGGCCCTCCCCCTCACACCCCCGCTGCAGCCGCAGCTCGCGCTCTCCCGCAAGGCGCTCCCGCAGGGCGAGATCTACGTGTACGAGATCAAGCTCGACGGCTTCCGCTGCCTCGCGTTCGTCGATGGCGAGGATGTCTTCCTGCAGTCGCGCAACGGCCGCCCGCTGGGTCGCTACTTCCCGGAGCTGCGCTTTCCTGCCGGGCACTACGTGCTCGATGGGGAGATAGTCGTGCGCGGCGCCGACGGGCGCGAGGACTTCGACGCGCTCGGTCAACGCATCCATCCGGCCGCCTCGCGCATCGAGCTGCTCTCGCGCGAGACCCCCGCGGTGTATGTCGCCTTCGACCTGCTTGCGCGCGACGACGACTCGCTGCTGGAGCTGCCGCTCAGCGCGCGCCGCACGGCGCTCGAGGCGCTGCTCGCCGAACCCCGCTTCGAGGGTGCCCCGATCGAGCTGATGCCCACCGTCGACACCCCGCTCGAGGCCGAGCGCTGGCTGCAGGATGCGGAGGGCGCGATCGCCAAGGAGCGGGCTGCCCCCTACCGGCCGGGGGAGCGCCGGGGGATGTTCAAGGTCAAGCGCACCCGTACGATCGACGCCGTCGTGGCGGGCTGGCGCCCGGGCAAGGAGCCCGACACGGTGGGCGCGCTGATCCTCGCGCTCTACGACGGGGATACCCTGCGCGTCGTCGGCCACTGCTCCGGTCTCACCGCCGCTGAGAAGCGCCGCCTCGTCGGCTTCCTGGCGCCGTACGAGACGGGCGAGCGCGGCTCCGCCGACCCCTCTCGCTGGAGCGCGGGACGCAACCTCGAGTGGGTCGCGCTGCGCCCTGAGCTGGTCGTCGAGATCGACTTCGACCACATTTCCGCCGGGCGCATTCGCCACGGCGCCAAGCTGCGGCGCTGGCGCGAGGACAAGGACCCGCGCCAGTGCACCTTTGATCAGCTCCAGTAGGCCCTCCGCGACCGGGTCGCGGGAGTCGTCAGGATGGCGGCCGTCCGCGAGCGTAGATCCGCGGCTGGTCCACTAGCATCGTCCGTGGATGAGCACCGACAGCGCCACAGTGGGGGAGGAGGAGTACCTGCAGATCCTCTTCTGGCTGCAGGAGGCCGGCTTGCCGATGACCGGCGCCAACGTCGCGCGCGCGATGCAGCTCTCCGCGCCGACGGTCCACGAGATGGTGGGGCGCCTGGAACGCGACGGCTACATCACCCGCGGGCAAAGCCGCACGATCGCCTTCACCGACGATGGCGCCATCCAGGCTGAGGGCATCGTGCGCCGCCACCGTCTGATCGAGCGCTTCCTCACCGACGTCCTCGGGATCCCCTGGGATGAGGTACACGAGGAGGCCGAGCGCCTGGAGCACGCGATGTCCCCGGTGCTCGAAGCACGGATGCTCGCCGCGATCGGCGATGCCACCACCTGCCCCCACGGCCACCCGATCGTCGCCGGCGCCCGCGAGACCGGCGTGCCGCTCGCCGACGTGCAGGTTGGCGCCGTGGTGCGCGTGCTGCGCTTCGAGAACGAGGCCGAGGACCTGCTGCGCTATCTCAAGGACTCCGGCCTCTCGCCGGGGCTGCGGGGCACGCTAGCCGCCCACGACCGCCGCGAGGTTGTGCTCGAGACGGCCGATGGCCGCCGCTGCGCCGTCACGCCGTCGGTCGCCGAGACCGTCTCAGTTGCCGCCGATCCCTCGCCGCCGCCGCGCACCGCTTTGCCCGAGCAGCTGGTCCTGGGCCAGCAGCGCTACGGCCGCTGACGCGCGAATGCCGGCGCCTGGCGGCGTCCTCGTTCGCTCGTGTGCACAGCACACTTCGCTCGCTGCGTCCTTGCCAGACTTGGCCTTCGCACGTCAGCGGAGTTGGGGCTATACCGCCGCGGGCTGCAGCGAGCGGTAGGCCGCGGCGAGACGCGTGACGCCCTCTTCGATCTGCTCCGGCGTGACGCCCGAGTAGGCGAGGCGCAGCGTGTTCTCGCCGCCCTCCATCAGGAAGTCGGTGCCCTTCACGAACACTACCCCCAGCTCGGCGGCGGCCTTGTGCAGGGCCGCGACGTCGGTGCCCTCGGGCAGCGTCACCCACATGAAGTAGCCGCCCTCCGGCGTGACGAACTCGGCCTCCGGCAGCTGCTCGTGCAGCGCCACCTCGAGCGTGCGCACGCGCCTTGCCAGCGCCGTCCTGACGGTCTCGATCGAGCGCTCCAGCGCGCCGGAGGCGCAGAACTCGTAGACGATCGACTGCGCCACCATGTTGGGCGAGATGTAGGTGTTGGTTGCCAGCCGCGCGATCGCCGCGATCAGATCGGTTGGCCCAACGAGGTAGCCGACGCGGATGCCCGGGCACACGGTCTTGGAGAACGAGGAGGCATACACCACCCGCTCGGGGTCCAGCGAGAGCATCGTCGGGCGCCCCTCGCCGCTGAAGCGCAGATCGACGTAAGGGTCGTCCTCGAACACCGTGAACTCGTGCTTGGCCGCCAGTGCCAGCAGTGCACCGCGCTTCTCCACCGAGAGCGTGTAGCCGGCGGGGTTCTGGAAGTTGGGGATTATGTGCGCGAGCTTAGGGCGCAGTCCCGCTCCGCGCCCGCCTCCCTTGGGGAACGCTCCGCTCTCCACGTCGGTTGGTGGGACCTGCAAAAGCTCTGTCAGCGCATCGATGTCGATGCCGTCGGTCAGCAGCTCCACCTGGTGCACGTGCGCGCCGCGCTCGCGCAGCGAGAGCAGCGTGCGGTCGTAGGTCGGGCGCTCCACAACCACGTCGTCGCCGGCTTCCACCAGATGGTCGAACAGGAACGCGTCCGCCTGCATCGAGCCATTGGTGACCAGCACCCGCTCTGGCGCCACGCCATGGCGCTCCGCGATCCACGCCCGCAGCCGCGGATAGCCGATCGAGGTCCCATAGGCGGTCGCCCCCGTGGGGTCCTTCGTAAAGGCGCGCGTCGCCGCCTCGCGCAGACCATCCACGTCGACGATGTCAAGCGACGGGGCGCCGCGGGCGAAGGAGATCGAAGCGTCGGCCATGAGGGGGAAGCTTACGCGAACTGAGCTTCGACCCTGGGGCCACCGGCTGGAGGTGGGCGGCTGGAGTCGGTGTGGCTCAGGATTCGTCGAATGTCAGCAGCACGCGACCATCCGCGACCTCGCGGACGCTGAAACCGCTCTCGACCGTCCTGCGCAGCTCGCGCACCAGTGCGACCGGCGCCGCCAGTCGCACGTCCACCACGGCGTGGCTGGCCTCGAAGCGGCGCACCGATGCCTCGACAACGTACGGGAGGCTCGCCAGCCCCCGCTCGAAGGCGCTCACTGAGGCAATGTCGTAGAACGGTCCCACGCCCAGCTCGACCCTGCCCTCGAACAGCATGTCCTCGGGCGATGCGGGGGCCGGCGCGGTCTCCCTCGCGATCGGCTCGACCGCCGGCGAGATCTCCTCTGCGATCGGCTCGACCGCCGGCGGGAGATCCGCGACGGGCGTGGGTCCCGTGGCGGTGGGGGTCGATGTTGAGGTCAACCCCGACATCACCCGGCCCAGCAGTGCGTCGTACTCGGCTGCCAGGTCCCGCGCAAAGCGCTCCAGGCGGTCGCGGAAGCGTCGCAGCTCCGCGAGGCTTGCCAGCTGCGCTTCGCTCGGGCGGGGTCGCTCCTGCTGTGCGTCCGCCTGGGGCTCGCTCTCCTCGCGCGACTCGCTCTGTTCGGCGGGCTCAGGAGCCGCGCGAGGTCGTGCCGGCTCGGGTGGCGGTCGCATGAACTTCATCGGTTGGCCCGCTCCAGCGGGCGCAGGTGCGACAGGCGCCGGTGGTGCAATCGGTGTCGGTGGTGCAATCGGTGCCGGTGGTGCAATCGGTGCCGGTGGTGCCGGCGGCTCGAGTGCCTCATCCACCAGCCTCCCGCCTGCTGCCGCAGGGGATTCCCCGGCCAAGTCCGGGGGAGTCGCGCTGGGGACCTCGCGGCGCCTGCCGATCGAGCTCAGCTCGCTCTCCAGCTCGCGCAGCTTGCGCTCCAGCTCGGCGAGCGTGCCCGTAACGTCGCCCGCTTGCGGGGTTGCGTCACCCGGTGTGCTCGGTCCGTTGGGGAAGGTGTCGGTCATCGGTATCGGGGAAGCAGTCTGCCATCCATCCTACTCGGGCATGACCGGCCCCTACACGAGCCTTGGGCCGCTTGTTGCGGATCCGATCAGCCGCGCAGGATCTGCACAGCCAGCTCGGCGACCTCGGTGGGGGTGCGCCCGACGCGCACTCCCCGCTCCTCCAGCGCCTGCGCCTTGGCGGCTGCGGCGCCGGAGCTGCCCGACACGATCGCTCCCGCGTGGCCCATCTGCTTGCCCGCGGGCGCCGTGAAGCCGGCGATGTAGGCGACCACCGGCTTGGTGACGTGCTCGGCGATGTACTGCGCCGCCTCCTCCTCCGCCGAGCCGCCGATCTCGCCCGCCAGCACGATCAGCTCCGTCTCCGGGTCGGCCTGGAAGAGCTCGATCACGTCCACAAACGACGACCCCGGCACCGGATCGCCGCCGATCCCCACGATCGAGCTGTTGCCGAAGCCGGCTCGCGCGATCTCGTTGCCGATCTGGTAGGTGAGCGTGCCCGAGCGCGACACCACACCGACGTTGCCCTCCTTGAAGAACGAGGCGGGGATGATGCCCACATTGGCCTTCCCCGGCGAGAGGATCCCCGGGCAGTTGGGGCCGATCAGGCGAGTTTTTGGAACCCCACCCACCAGGTCGCGCTTGAGCGTGTTGTACACCCGCAGCTCGTCGTGCGCGGGAATCCCCTCGGTGATCGCGATCACCAGAGCCACGCCCGCCGCCGCGGCCTCGAGGATTGCGTCGGCGGCAAACCGCGGGGGGACGAAGATCATCGCCGTGTTGGGCTGCTGCGCCGCCATCGCCTCTGACCAACTGTCGAACACGGGGATGCCCTCGACGTCCTGGCCGCCCTTGCCGGGCGTCACCCCGCCGACCACGTTGGTGCCGTAGCGGCGGTTGTTGAGCGTGTGGAACGACCCCTCCTTGCCGGTGATCCCGGCGACGCATAGGCGGGTGCTCTTGTCGACGAGGACGGACATCGTCAGCTGCCTGCCTCGGCGACGGGCGCGTTGCTCATCAGCTCTGCCCCTTCGCCAGCGCCACAACCTTCTCCGCGGCCTCGTTCATCGTCGCTGCCGCGTGCACGTTGGGCAGCGCCGCCTGGCTCAGCAGCTCGCGCCCCGCCACGTCGTTGGTGCCGTCCAAACGCACTACGAACGGCACCGAGGGCTTCAGCTCCTCGAACGCGGCGATCAGCCCTTTGGCCACCTCGTCGCAGCGGGTGATGCCGCCGAAGATGTTGAACAGCACCGCCGTCACGCGCTCGTTGGAGAGGATCAGCTCGACCGCCTGCTTGATCTTGGCCGCGTCCGAGCCGCCGCCGGCGTCGAGGAAGTTGGCGGGCCTGCCACCGGCCTGGGCGACCACGTCGAGCGTGGACATCACCAGCCCGGCGCCGTTGCCAAGGATGCCGATGTCGCCGTCGAGCGCCACATACTGCACGCCCTGTTCCTTCGCGCGCCGCTCGATCGGATCTTCGTTCTCGGCGTCGGAGAGCCCCTGGTTGTCGGGGTGGCGGTAGAGCGCGTTGCCGTCAAGTGACACCTTCGCGTCGAGCGCCTTGACCTGTCGTTCAGGGGTGACGATCAGCGGGTTGATCTCTGCAAGCGTCGCGTCCTCCTGCAGCCAAACCTCGTACAGAGCCACCAGCGCATCGGCGACGCCGTCGACCACATCGGCGTCGGCCTGCCCATCGGTGGCGATCTGCACGGCCTCCTCACGCGAGAGTCCCGCCAGCGCGTCCACGTGGTGGCGCACCAGCTTCTCAGGCGTCTTCTCCGCCACCTCTTCGATGTCCACACCCCCCTCGGTACTGAACATCACCAGCGGCTGCTTGGCCTGCCGGTCAAGCAGCACCGAAGCGTAGTACTCGCTGGCAATGTCGCTGGCATGCTCGATCCAAAGCTTGCGCACGACGTGTCCATGAATGTCCATCCCAAGGATGTTGCCCGCATGCTCGCGCGCCTGCGCCTCATCGTCGGCCAGCTTCACTCCCCCGGCCTTGCCGCGCCCGCCGATCAGCACCTGAGCCTTGACCACCACCGGATAGCCCACCTCCGCGGCGGCAGCGACAGCGTCCTCGACGCTCTCCACCATCTTCCCGGCGGACACCGCCAGCCCGTGGCGCGCAAACAACTGCTTGCCCTGATATTCGAGCAGGTCCATAGCGGCGCGGGACTCTAACCGAAAAGCAAGGCGCCCGGTTCACCGGCCTTGAGCGGGAGTGGGGTCACAGATCGGGAAGGGACGAAGTACAGGCATGAAAAGGAGGGGGAGGGGGTCCGAGGGGG
>Ga0187855_10000218_pt1 | contig 52652 bp, 42 predicted proteins | sample June2016WEW_8_10_2_FD_132969 | JGI IMG/M metagenome (GOLD analysis project Ga0187855, IMG submission 132969) | Peatland microbial communities from SPRUCE experiment site at the Marcell Experimental Forest, Minnesota, USA - June2016WEW_8_10 | ecosystem: Environmental > Terrestrial > Soil >... | reverse complement strand
GTGTCCGCTGCTTTGGTCGCCGTCACCGAGCACGTTCCCGTGCCCGACGTCATCGTGATCAGTGCTCCGCCGGCTGTGTTGGAGCAGGCCCCGCTGGCCGCGAAGGTCAACGCTCCTGTCCCGCTGCCTCCCGCTGAACCAACCGTGAACGTCGCTTGATACGCCTGCGCCGTTACCGGCATACCCGTCACCGTCAGCGTCGCCTGATTGGCCAAACCGATGCTCAAAGTGTGCGTGGTATCGGTGGACGAACTGAAACCGCCGCTGGCGTCGCTGTAGACAGCCTGGATCGTGTAGTTGCCGGTGGTCTGTCCCGCCGGGATGACGTAGGTTACGCTCGCCGTTCCGCCCGAGACCGTAGAGCTGGTGACCGTGCCCCCCGTCGTTCCCTGGACAGTGAAGGCGACTGTGCCCTCGTTGACCGTGGGGCCTGCGGTGCTTACGGTCGCGGTGAGCGTCACATTCTGGGCACTCGGGCTATAGGCAGCGGTGGCATTAACCGCGGCGACGGTCGCCGTGACCTGCGAGCCGGAGCCACTCAGGTTGATAATCTGCGGGGAGCCCGCGGCGTTATCCGTAATGGTCGCCGTACCGGAAATCGACCCTGTAGCCTGCGGCGTGAAAGTGATGCTGAGATCGCAGCTGGCGCCGATGGTGTCGCTGACCAGCGAAGACGGGGCGGTGCAGTCCCCCGCGCTCGTGCCTAAGGTGAAACTAGAGGTGGCGGCGAGGGCGGTCAGGTTCAGATCCGAGCCAGTGGTGCCGATGTTGGTCACGGTCACCGGTTGCGCGCTGCTGGCCGTCTGGTAGGGGATGGTGCCGAAACTCAATGTCGGGGCACTGGCAAAGTTCAGTTTGTATGCCGAATCGTCGGTTCCGTCCGTCGTGTAGTAGACATTCCCGGCACTGTCGAGGGCCACGCCGGCCGGATCGGTTATGGCCGGAACGCTCGCACTAGAGGCCAGGGTCAGAGAGGCATAGCTGTTGGCCGCGACCAGCTCCGTGATGGCAGAGCCGCCATTGTCGGCGACGTAGACGTTGCCGGCAGGATCGGCCGCAATGGCCTCGGGAGTGTTGAAACCGCTATAGGTGTGACTCACGACGCCAGTGGCGCTCAGCTCGGTGACCGATGGGGCGATGGGGCTCACTCCATAGTCGGCGACCCAGATATTGCCGCTGGTGTCCACTGCGACACCGAAGGGTTTGCCAAAAGAGGGGCTCAGGGTTATGACGTTGGAGTAGCCGCTGGCCCAGGTGAGCTCATCCACTTTATTCGCGGCGCTCGCGTCGGCGACGTAGAGGTTGCCATTACCGTCGAAGGCCAGACCAAGCGGGAAGCTGAATGAGAAACCGGGCGCCAGTTGCTGGACGGTGGTATATCCGGGGGCAAGGATCTCGTAGACACCGGTGCTTTGGGTCACGAACAGATTTCCCGCACCATCGATCGCGATACCGTAGGGCTCGCTGAGCGAGGTGGCGCAGCAAATGTGGTTGGCCGCGGTCGTCCCGGCCGTAATTTCGAAGATCCCGCCGTTATTATCGGCAATGAAGACATTGCCGCTCGAATCCACGGCGATCTTCTCAGGCGTGAGGTGGCCCGAGCCGAGGCCGGTGAACGAGGTGGTCGATGCGCCCGGGTTAAAGGCAATCTCGGGACCGGTGCCAGTGCCGTAGAGAGGCGCCGTCGCCAGCACGACGTTGGAGGTATCCTGCAGTTCAATGGCACCAAAGCGGAGGCCGGGGGCCTTCGGGGCGAAGTTCACAGTCACCGTGCACAGCGTATTCCCGTTGTTGGAGGTGCAACTCCAATTTCCGGAGCCGCCAACGATGAAATCAGAGGCAATGGTTGCTCCCTGGGTGACGATGACGGGCGCCCCAACGGTCGTGGTTGTGCCGATAATGGTGAACGTGAGCGTTTGAGCTACGAGCGAAGTGGAACCTACCGCGACGCTGCCGAAATTGGCGGGTTTAAGGGCGATCTGTTTGATCGCTTGGTTGCCGCTATCGGAGACGAGGATGTTGCCGGTTGTGGTATCAGGCCAGACAGACACGGGGCCGCTCAGTCCGGTGCCCCAGCTCAGAACGGTTGCGAAGCTGCTGGACGTGGCGTTCCAGCCTGCCAGCTCGCCTACGAGATCGGTTGAGAATTCAGAGACCCAGACATTGCCATTCGCATCGAGGGCGAGATCACCTGGACCCTGGAAACCGGGGCTCACGGTGTTTGGGGTTCCGCTATAGGGCGTAGGCAGCTCCTTCACCTGGCCCGCGTTGCCGTCAACGACAAAGAGGTCTGCACTGGAGTCAACCGCGATACCACGAGGTTGCTGGACGCCGTTTGTGGCGCCAGTGACGTAGGTGTACACCGCCGTGAGCGTCGGCGTCAGCGTCGCCCCATTCGCGATTTTAGTTATCGTTTGGGCGGCGTTGTCGGTTACATAGACGTTCCCCAAGGTGTCGGCGGTGATGCCCCATGGGCTTTCCCAGGTGCCTGTCCCGACAGAGACGGGAGGCAGGGACGTCCCGGAGCTATAGACGTACACTCCGCCAGCCAGGGTGGAATAGTCACCGAAAGCGGCGACCCATAGGTAGCCGTTGTGGTCGATGGCGATGCCTCTTAGGCAAGGATCGGATTCACTCATGGCGGCCGGGCATGGGAACCCGCTGACCGGACTCGGCAAAAGCTGAGGGCTGCTGTAGGTGCCGGCAGTGTACGTCATTTCATACACAGCCGCAGTGTTGTGAAAAAAGTCGTTGTCGGCGACAAAGATATCGCCACTCGAATCTGTGGTGACGCCCAATGGCCCTGTGAACGCCGAGCTAATCGTGCTCGTGCTGCCGCCGTTATAAACCGCACTCTGCGCGTGGACCGCTGCGGTCAAGCTGCACAGGAGAACGAGCAAAACCTGAACGTGCATCGTCCATTGGCTGGGTTTCCGATCGAAAGAACCAAGACGACCTGCAGAGGGGCTGGCGTGCTGGCATCCAAGAATGACATTCATTGAAAACTTCTCCTGTGGGCAAAGGCAGCGTTTTGAACCAGGCAACATGACCAGTCGACACGGGGCAAGCTGCGGTCCGATCGACGGTCAGTCAAGAAAAAGCCAACTGTGACTTACCGGGTTTATGGGGGAATTCTAGCGCTCCAGTCTGTGAATGCAATACCTATATCGACAAAAATTGAGAACTCCCGAGCCATCTGCCTGGCCTTTCCGGGACCTTCAGAAGCGGTCTGGCCGAGGCACCAATGGCGATCCCGCGCCGTCCGTACCCAGTTCACGCGGCAGCGAAATCACTTAGCATCAGGGCGGGCACTCCGACTATGTTTCGATAAGGATACCAACTGGAAGAGGTGCGAACTACGGTTGGTTAGGTTGTGCTGATTCGCCGGTAATCATTTCGGAGTTACCGCGGACTTGGGAAAGGTGTGAACGCCTACGGCCGGCTCGCAAGCGATGTCGCGGAAGGGGAAAGCCTTTCCGCCGGAGGCCTGTTCCGTGGCACACGCGCGCGAATCGAGACCGCGCGAAGCGGATTCCTTCGCCCTGGGCCGTTTTACTTCCCTGTCTCGGCCGTGCTCAGGCGAAGACTTCCGCAGAGCACAAACGAGTCCCCTTGAGATCCCTCTCGGCAAGGATTGCTTCGTCTTCCTTTACGGGCCATCCGATAGCCAGATCAGGGTCATTCCAGAGAATGGTTCTTTCTGCCTCAGAGCGGTAATAATTGGTCACTTTGAAGGCAAAACCAACGCCCGCAGAAAGCGCCAATAAACCGTGACCAAATCCCGCCGGAATGTAGAGCATCTGGGACTTATCCGCTGTGAGCTCGACGGCAACGTGGCGGCCGAAAGTTCGAGAACTGCGGCGAAGATCCACAGCAACGTCGAATGCGGCCCCATGCGTGACCCTCACCAGTTTTGCCTGCGGCTGAAAGACCTGGTAATGAAATGCGCGCACTACGTTCTTCACCGACCAGGAGTAGTTGTCCTGTACCCAGGTTGCAGGTAGGCCAGCCTCAGAAAAAACTCTCTGATTCCACGTTTCGCAGAATGCGCCTCGACTGTCGCGGTAAACGTCCAGCGTCACCAGGATCACCTCAGGCAATGACGTCTCCGTGAATTTCATCCCTCGAATTCCTCGGCACCAATCGGCATTCCTGGCGCAATCCCTGCGTCCTGAGGGACTACCAGATTATCGGTTTGTAATAAACAGAAAAAGCTCCAACCGGTGTTTCTCATTGGCGCACGGTCTATGACCTTGCTGAATGAGCGGTGTCGGCCAATGCGCGCTGGTCTCTACCACTGCGGCGGAATCAATTCTTTGAGGCCGGCCTCATCCAGGGGCTGTAAGGGCTTAAAAGTAGTTTCCACCTGGTAAGGTCCTGGCTCTGCCTTTTGGATTGCCAAGCCCAGTTCCGTGAGATGTAAACAGAAATCGGCCGGTATCCGAGGAGGGCGTACCTGCTGAATCGCCAGCGCCAGATCTGCAATTCCTCTTCCATAATCCATGTGGTATCGGGCATAGCGCTTTTTCAGACTTGCTTTCCTGACCGGCGGATAGACCTTGTGTTTCCCCACCATGTTCGCTATGACGGGATGCTCCTTGGTGATTGCATATCTCTCCGACCGATATCTCAAGGGGGAAAACTTATCGACATATACCGGCGCTGAATAGTTCCAGACTTCGCTCACTGTAATAACTCCGGTATCTCCCGTTATCTTGAGCACATGGTTAAATGGCGCGACCAGGCTGCAGGTCAATCGCGCGACAACACCCGATTCAAAGGTCACGCAGGCAACCGAGAAGTCGGGAGTCGTGATCGTGAGGCGCTCTTCAGGGGAAATCGGCCTGTCGGGCCACAGAACTGCGGAGAAAGACGTAATCGTCTTAGCCGGGCCGAAGTAGGCACAGAAGAGACCCAGATAATATGCGGAATGTTCTACTGTAACGCCCATCTTGAACTCTTCGCGGTAATCGTAGGGCGCGCCTGATTCCGATTTCCACAGATGCGGCTCCGCCAGGTGAAATGGACCGTCGTCCAGTTCAGCAAGGACGAGGCGAACGTCCCCAATTTCCTTATTGCGCAGCGCCTTCCACAGGGTTTGAGCGGTTTCACCCAGCAAGTTACACGGGGCCGCTGAAAAATAAACCCCCTTGGCTTCGGCCAGTTGTAGCAGTTCCTTGGCCTGGGCAAAGTCCGTCGCAAGAGGCTTTTCGGTGAACAGATGCTTTCCGGCTGTCAGGCAAGCTTTGGATGTTTCGTAATGGCTGCTGGAATTTGACAGGTTTAAAACCATCTCGATGCTGTCATCGGCCAACATATCCCCTAAATTGGGATACAGTTTCACCGAGTGGAGATTACAGAACTTCGAAGCACGCTCAGGATCGCGGTCAGTCGCGCCGACTACCTTGAGAAATGGGTGCCATTTCAGACAGAACAAATAGTGGTCAGCGGTAAATCCACAACCTATAATTCCGATTTGCATACTTTCTCCCTTTGACACCCGGCGCGACCAAGCTTTCGCGGCCGGTTTTTCATACTCTTCAGGAATGCTCCGGCGAGGGTTGCGCAGGATGCGAACTTAGTGGGTTTTCAGGGGCGCTCGGCTCCAATGTTAGCACCTCAATCGGTTCTCGACCGGCGATCCATGCGACGGCCCTCCGGATCACAGCAAGAAGAACCATCCACCAGTTGGTGAAGAGGAGCCTTAGCCCGTCAAGAAAGTGTCCGCCACGGATCCCCTCTTTGCCCCAATAGAAGATCAGGCCGCCAAACCACGCCGCCCTCTTCGTCCGTACCGCGCGGCCGCCAGGATACGCACCTTGCCTCGCCTTTGCCAGCATCACGTGGATCCCTTTGATAAATGGCGCGATCCGGCGCACCGCATTCGTTGAATGCATCCGGTACAGCACCGTCTCGGGCGCGAGTACAATGTTTGTTCTGCCGGCAACGCCCAGCTTATTCAGGAGATCCTGAATGTCCTGGTAAAAAATGTCCTCAGACCATCCTCCGGCGTCCCGGAATGCCGCACGTTCAACGACCAGCGAGCTGGTGTTATAGACCCATGGTCTGTCCTTATCAAAAAAGGTTGCATATTCGACGAATAGAATCCTGGGTTGAGCGGCGGCCGCGATCACCGGGGGATCGTCATGGAAGAGAGAGGATCGGCCCAGAATGAGCGCCGGACTGCGTTGCTCAATGAGCCGACCATACACTTTGAGGGTCCACGGCAATAAAACGTCATCTCCGTCGAGGAAGACCAGATACTTTCCTTTTGCAACAGACGCGCCATGGTTGCGGGCCGCCGCGGCGCCGCGATTCACGGAAAGCCTTTCGAAGACGATTGACCGGCCAAACGACTTGACCACCTCGGCGCTTCCATCGCTGGAAGCGTCATCTACAACGACGATTTCTCTGCTGGGCTCCTGCCGCAACGCGGATTCCACAGCGTCCCGTATGAACTTCTCGTGGTTATAACACGCGATAACAATGCTGAAAAATGGCTCTGACACTTCACTATCCTTCCCCTCTAAGTTGGCAAGGCGATGCCCGGCGTTGCCAGATGCCAGCCAGGGTTTGAATCTCCGCAGCCGAACGGAGAGGAATGCAAAGAGTAGTTAGTCCTGCACTGCCAACTGGGAAGGGAGCTGTTGCTCGCGTCGCAGACCGCGAAAGTTTTTGAGCTTCAGCCACTGTTTTTCGTAAAGATGCCAGCTCAAAAAGGCGATCATGATCGAAACGGCAAAGGCGACGCTGTTGACGGCCAGAACCGACAGCAGTTCGCTGTGCAGTTTTCCGACCAGATGGGCGCAGTTCAGTCCTGCCTTTGCAAAGACCACGATGACGGGGAGGTGGCAGATGTAGAGGCAATAACTGTATTTTCCAAAGAACCGCAGAAAGGGCGAGGCCAGGAGACGATGCCCCAGGCTTCGCTGGTGTGAGGCAACCGCGAGCCCTATGCACGCCGCGAAGAAAATTCCCGTCAGAGTGAGTTCGAACGTGTTCATGAAAAAGGTGGGGTAGTCGCCCGGGCCGGCTACGCAAGCAGAGTTGAGGATCCTCACCAGGATGATGGCGCCGAGTGCAGGCAGCGCCAAGCGCCGTGCCCACATCAGGAGTATCTTCCAGTCACCAGGATCGCGGGCGGCCAAAGCCACGGTGGCTCCCATGGCGAGGGAGTCCGCCCGGCAGATCGTCCAGGTATAGGCAGCGATCGGAAAGTGAAGCCAGTACAAGACGGCTCGCAGCGCCAGTGCCACCACCATGAGGCCAGCGCAGACTCCCATCAGCCGCCGTCGCGTTAACTTCAGGACCAGGAACGGCCATATCAGGTAGAACTGTTCTTCAACGGACAGAGACCAGAAATGCTGGAGCGGGTGGGCGACTGCGTTCCATCCCTTGAATCCCTCGTACCAGTTGAGGAGATAGGTCCATGCGAACAGCTTGGCAGCGGTGGGACTCTGCATGTCTGCCATGGTGGGCGCGTGGATGTGCGCGAGAACGAACGGGCCAATGAGAAAAAAGATGGCCAGAGCGGCATAGTAGAGGGGAAAGATGCGAACCGTTCTCCGGCCATAGAAAACACGGAAGTAGTGCGGAGATTCGCGAGAGTCGTGGAGGATTCCGGTAATCAGGAACCCGGAAAGGACAAAAAATAAATCGACGCCAATCCAGCCCATCCCGGCGACATCGCCATAGACGCGCTCCCAAGGCAGAGTGCCACCCCAAATGCCGACGATCCAGAAATGGAAGGTCATAACGAGAAGGATGGCGATGCCTCGGATTCCGTCGAGGACAGGTATCCGATCGCCGGAGGGCGCGGGCCTTGTTGACCCGGCTGCCGCCGCGGCCTGTGGCAAGCCCGAGGAAATAGACAAGACAGAATCAGACATACTGAACAAATCTCAAATGTAGAATTGGGGAGCTCGATCGCGGGTCCCTGCTTCGGGCCTTTCACAACCAGCACCTACTTATGCCATGACCCTGGCGATCGAGCTGAAAATGGAGCGGGCGAAGGGAGTTGAACCCTTACCTGAGACCTGGAGGGCCCCTATTCTTCCAGTTGAACTACACCCGCATAATGGTTTTACCGAGGCTCCCCGGCTCTCAGCAATCCCCCATTGGTTCATCCGTATGATTTCTTTCGGGAATTACGTTTGGAGTTACGTTTGGTGCATCCCTCCGGAGTTCAGGCTCGACCGCATGCGAATTCAGGCCAGCGTCAGCAGAGTGATCTCAGGCGAACAATTTAGACGGAACGGAACGCCGATGGTGCCGATGCCTCGATTCACATAGAGCTGTGTGGGACCGCAGCGGAACCAGCCCTGGACATAGTGTTTGCCATAGGCAGGAAGAAAGGCAGGCGGCAAAAAGGGGATGCAGACCTGCCCGCCGTGCGTATGGCCGGCAAGCATCAGGTCAGGGCCGTGTTTGGCGATCTCGGGCAGAATATCGGGCTCGTGCGCGAGAACGATCATCGCTTCCTTGTCGCGGACAGCGCCGTCTGGAATGGCACGGTCCAGATCCACATCTCTCGCGCACGCACTGCCCAGACCTACAAGCCACAGGCGCTGGCCATTCCTCTCGAGGGGCACGGCGCTGTTTCTCAGAATGGGCAGACCCTGGCTGACCAGATCGCCATAGACATATCGGCCGCCGACCATCATGTCGTGGTTGCCCAGCGTGGCATAGCGTAATGGACACCGGATGCCGCCGAGGATAGAGACACATTCCGGCAAGTGGCGGAGGGCGTATCTCTTGTGCGCGTCCTCGCTGGGCCAACGCACCGGCCCGTAGGTGACGAAATCCCCGGTAAGCACGACCAGGTCCGGGTTGAGGGCGTTGACTTGATCGACTACATGCCGGAGAAAGGAGCTTTCCGTCCATTCGAGATAGTGGATGTCAGAGATTTGAACGATCCGCATGCCGCGGAAGGCCTCTGGCAAGCGGGGAAGGTGGACCGAATACTTTTCGACTGCCAGTTTGTGACGCGCGATTTCGCCAGAATAGAGCGCAAGACCCCCGAGCGAGGTTGCAGCAAGCGCGAGGAACGACCGGCGCGTGAACCGGCGCGGCGGTCGAGAAGGTGAAGGCCCTCGTTCGCTCTGAATCTCCGGGTCTATTTCGACAGACACTGGCGGCTGCACCGGCATATTGGATGGGCTGAACAGCGCGGGGACAGGAGCCTTCTGCCTCCAGGTGAGTGCTCCTTGCCGGACGCACCAAAAGGACTCCCCGCGCCAATTAGAGGTACGTGTAGATCTGGTCTCCCAGCCACGACGTGATGCCCAGCGGCAGCTGACTCCAGATCTTCCTCGCGAGCACGAACGAAGAACCTCTTGTTTTGTCCTGCGAAGGGTCAGCGTCCGGGAAGTCCGGGAAGTAATACCGGTACAGACGCACCGGCTCCGCGCCCCATTTAGTCTTGAACCTCGCCAGGTCGTCGTCGTCCTTCGGCACTTCGCCAAGGTCCACGAACTTGTATCCGGCCATGCTGGCATCATTAATGGCCTGCCCCATGATGATGTCGTTGGGGCGAAGAGCGAAGTCGGAGGCCCGCGACGCGCCGAACGCATAGGTCACGGTCGAACCAAACGTAAAAAACAAATGACCGCCGACGATCCGAGAACCGGCCGCGGTTTGCTGCTCGGCGAGCAACAACCGCATCATCTCGGTCGATCGCATCAGCTCCCAGAGCGCCCGAAAGAATCTGTAGGGCCTGGCGGGGACAACGTTGCGGCGCATTGTCTCGAGATAGATCCAATACCAGATGCGCAGATCGTCCTCAGTCTCCGCCGGACGCGTATGCACACGGCCGGCGATAGCTTTGTTGATCGATCGTTTGATGCTGGAGCGATTCTGACTGCCGGGAATCCGATGCGGCTGGCCGGGTTTTCCGGCGAGGGGCACGATGTAGGTCTGGCGCCACGCCTTTCTCACGATTCCCTCGATGACGTCGTTCAGCTCTTCTGCCTGCGCCTTGATCTGCAGACGAACGGAGTGGACAGAGGCCCGCCGCAGAGCTTCGCGCACCAGGGCAGACAGGGCCGCGCGATCGACGGCGAGGGGTCCGGCCAGCGGCGTGCGCGGCAGCGAGGAGAGCCGGGGACCTGTTAGAGGACCGTGGCTGAAAGGGAGACCGCGCGTGTACAGCAGCGGAAAGACGCCCTGCAGCGTACCATCCGGATCCTCACAGGCCAGAAAGAGCGATCGCTGGCGGTATTCGCGCTCGAGGACCTTCAGCCAGGCAGGATGGTGATAGATCGTGGCGTCCGGATGACCCAGAACAAAGGCCTCCCAGCGGGGGTCCTTCCAGGGATCGACTTCCACGATCATGGGGTCCGGAGATGGCAATTCGGTGGACGACGTGATTTGCACAGTATGATTGAGCATCATTCTTCCTGCTGACGTTTAAGCAATGGAAGCGGAGCTCACCCTTCGACGACCGAAGTGATTCCGCGCTTCAGGTCGTAATTATCAAACCTCTGGGTGGAGAGGTTGTCGATGAGATCAAAGTACTGCTGCTTGGTCCGATCCCAGCAGTGGAGTTCCACATATTCCAGGCCGCGCCGTATGAGAGATTCCCGCAACGCCGGATTCCGAGCCACTTCATACATCGCCTCAGCCATGGCCGCACTATCGCCTGAGGGAAAGAAACGGACCGTCTCCTCATCGAAATAGTGACTGTCGATCCTGGTACGCGACACCACGACCGGAATGCCCTGGGACATGAATTCCATAATCTTGGTGCTGTAAGCCTCATTGCCGAAAGAATCCGCGCGCTTGGGCACTACGCCGAGATCCGCATTGGCAATGATTTCCGGGATGGCATCGAGCGACGCAATTCCGCAGAACTTCACTGCGTGCTCGAGCCCGAGGTCGCGCGCAATGTCTTGCAGCCAATTGGTGAGCTTCTCGTCCTGCGCGCCGTACAGATGGAACTCGGCGTTGGGCATCTTCTTCCTGAATTCGGCGAAGGCTTTGATGCCGATATCGAGGCCCTGATGCCACTGGAAAGTACCTGGGAAAATCACGATAAAACGGCCATCCTGACGAGTGCGCTGTCGCCGGGAAAAGACATTGGGATCGGGAAGGTTGAGGACAACCGAGCACTGGGCCGCTGCGACAGACCGGGCCACGAGCTTCTCGACCCAGATGTCATTGGCGATAATAACGTGGTCGACGAAACGGCAGCACCACTTCTCCACAAAGCGCAGGCCCGTTACATAGAACCGCTTCAGTCCGGTTTTGAATTTGTTGGCGAAGAGTTCCGGAACGATGTCATGAATGTCGAGGATCAGGCGCGCCCCGGTCATTTTCGGATACCAGGCCGCGAAGACCAGGAAATCCGGCATGTTATGGATGTGCACCACGTCGTAGCGATTGAGTTTGTGCAGCCGGGTGAGAACGGCGGACGACCGAAACAGGAAGCGCAGCAGCCGGGAGACATAGCTCCAGGGGCCTAGCTCGTTATGGTCGCGGCGCTGAATGTGATAGATGGTGACTCCGCTCAGCGTGCTGACTTCCTTTCCGCTGCTCAGTGCCCCCTCCAGGGCAATCACGTCCACCATGTCGCCGCGCCTGGCCAGTGCTTCGGCATAGCGGCGGATGCGGCCGTCGGTTTCATATGCGGAGTAGGCCACCATGCAGATGCGACGGCGGGTGTTGCGGGAGGCGGCCGGCAGTTTGTCGCAATAATAGCGGGAGACCTCGCGCGGCAGGGCATGCCAGCACTGGTCGCTATAGTTGTCACGCACGTAGCGCAGGAAATCCTCGTATCGAGCGACGGGATACTCATCCCGAAGCGGCGAACCGTTCATGCACATGTAATCGGGATGCGTATTCAACAGGGCCATCCCACCGTGTTCCACAAGCCAGTCCAGCTTCTTCTTCCAGATGTCGATGTTCTGTTCTTCGAGAACCTTAACGAGGTTGAAATCCTGGACGAGCGTGTAGGGCAGCTCGACGAACCCCTCGGTTCCGGGAGCCTGTACCCAGAAGGGAAAGATAGTGCGCATGCCATCGGGTTCCGGCTCGAACGGGTCGACGTCGAAGGTGGAGGCGTCATACTCGCTACCAAGCTCGTGCAGCCACCCCAGACGGTGCTGCATGAGCGGCGAACGGAAGCCCACCGCACCCCACCGGTGCAGGACTTCCCGAATCCCTGCGGCGCTGGCCGCGAATTTCTTCGGCGACTGGTACAACTTGCCGTCGTGCTTCAGCCCATGGACGCCGGCCTCAAACCCCGCGCGCTCGAGCAGCTCCAGCATCGCCGGGGTGACCTGATATTCGCCTACCGGAACGAAATTAAAGCAGGCGCGGAAACCATACTTCTGCGTCAGTTCCACCAGGCGCGGGATACGATCATATCCCTTTTTCCCTTCCACATCGTGGGTGAGAACGAGGCTGAATCGTTTGCCATCGGCCCAGCCTGGCCAGAGCGGAGGAACCGCGGCTGCTCCAGAGTCGATGGGCCACACCGCAGCAAATTCCCGGCGGCGACGCTCGGCGCGCAGCCGGCGCAACGACGTACGAAGACGCCAAGGCAAAATCGGTTTCACAAGATAGTACAACTTGAAGAGCATAGGGAGCCTAGACCAATCGTAGATGAAATGAAGGTTATTTTTCGGGCAATGCCAGCTTCAGCCTATGTGCCGATAGAGAACATTCCCCGCAAGTTGCAGGACGCGATCGGGACTGGCTGAAACTACTCGATTCGCCAGATGCTTTTGCCACGCCGGTCTGGTTCGCGACCTTTCGGTGGGAAATCTCCAGTACGTCAGTGGGGTAGGGACGCTTCCCCAGTGCTCCTTAAAAACGCTCAGACCCGGATCGTCGAGATCGGAGCGTCCCATATCCAGTTGGTTCTGACTATGGGCCTTGGCTTCCTGAATGGTTTGCCAGAACAACATCGGTGTGCCACCATACTTATTCGCGGAGGCGTCGCTGCAGCCATACTTATAGAACATGGTTTGGCGGTGCGAAAGAGTGAGAATACTGGCCACCGCAGCGCCGACCTTGCGAACGAGCCGAAACTTGAGGCTCGGACCGAACGCGGCGATCAGCGCGCGGAACCACTGCAGCGGCTGGGGTGGCAGCCCGTGACGTCTGCGGGTCATCGTCATCAGACGATAGAAGTCCAGAAGCTGCGCCTCGGAGTTCCCTTCCTCATATGCGAGGTGCTCACGCTCGGCACGGCGGATCTTACGCTGGATGCAGTCTTTGTGAAAGCTGCGAAACAACTGGTCGGCGGGCGCGGTGAGGTCCAGCCGGTGCAGAACAGCGCCGCCTTTGGGCAGGAAACCACGGACTTGCTCACTCTGGGCCGAGTGCGGCCGAATCTCGATCCGCTTGTAACGCCCCGCTTCCACTGCGTTGCGCGCATGCGTCAGCAACGCTCCAAGCGCCGCGGGCTCGTTCAACAACGGCTCGCAATGATCGGAGAACGGCAGCGAGACCAAACGCCGCCCGGTCAGCCAAGAGTCGACCTCGCAGAATACGATGGCGTCGGTCAGCGGAGCCCGCGGCGCCGAGGTCGTCAGAACGAGCGGCCGGTATCCATATGTCACTTGGAGCGCGCTGAGCCACGCACGTGTGTGAAACACCGAAGCCTGCGGATGCGTGGCCACCAGAGCGGGCCACCGCGAGTCAGCGAGGGGGTCTAGTTCGTAAACCTTCCTCACCGCCCGGGGCAGGGCGTGTCGCGACGAGTCGTCACTGCCCTCCTTCGTGGTTATGTTTTGCTCCAAGATTGTCTCGTCCGACCGAGTCGCAGACGAAGCGGCTATCGCCATATGGTCTCCTGTCCGAGGAGACGGCCGAGCTGCTGACGTCTCAAATACTTAATCGTTGCCCGATCATCCACCTGGCGAATGCCATTTAAATATCCCGAGATAAATCCCCAGAACAGAGAGGCGGACTGGATCAGATATGGCTTCTCTTTTAGACGCTTGGCGCACTTCAACAGCATGAAGAGAGGGTGATAGCCGCAGATGTAATTCGCTCTTCCGTTCTTGAACCCCGCTCCCCATGTTCCGTCGTTCTTGCCGGTGGGACGATGATGAAGGACATGCAATTCGGGCAGAGTTCGTGTAGTCCAGCCAAGCATCTGCGCCTTGACTTCATCCATCGTATCCCAGCCGGGCGCCGGCCAGAAACCGCCGATGGCGTCCCAGCAAGTACGGCGGTAGATCTTGGTGGCGCCTCGAACATGAAAGGCCGGACCGACCTCCGGATACGCCTGTCCATTGATAACGTTGTAAATTGTGCCCCCAGCTATCCCGAGTTTTTTCTCTTCCTCAAAAGCGCGGAAACACGACTGGAAGTATTCGGGGCTAAATGAGAGATCGGCGTCGAGTTTGACAATAAAGTCCCAGTCGTTCGCTCGCAGATTATAGTAGCCATCGTTGAACGCATCCACCACGCCCCCGCCGGCTTTGCGATAGCCACGATTATCCCGGTGGCATACCCTGATCCAGTTATGCTGTCGGGCATAGCTGTCGGCGATGGCAGCAGTCCCGTCGGTCGAACCGTCGTTCACGATCATCCACTCGGATGGCCGCAGGGACTGATTGATCACGCTCTCGATCGTCCGCGCGAGATTGGCTTCTTCGTCCCGGACCGGCGAGATGATCACGTATTTGACGGCGTTGATTGACATAGCTCTGAATGCGAAATCGGTTGTGGCTGACTTATATCCTGCGACTCGCTGCCCGGTCAGACCTGGACGGGCTCGGGGCTGACTCCAGCATTGGTTGTGAGGAAAGCCCGGTGCCACAGTTCCAGGGTGAGCAGCGACAGAACTTCCCTTGCATAGAGGCCGGATTCGGCATTGGCGCGAAGCATTCCTTCAATGCAGGCTGTGTTGAAATAACCACGCTCGATGGTCGTGCGATCGAGCAGCACTTCACGAACAAACTCCTTAAGGTCGGTTCGCAGCCAGGCGCCGAACGGCACCGGGAAACCGGCCTTGCGGCGCTTCAGGATTGGCTCAGGAATACGGCTTGAGAGGGCGCGCTTGGCAAGATATTTCGTCGTAAAGCCGCGAACTTTCTGGTTCTCGGGCAGAGAAGCGGCAAACTCCAGCAATTTGTGATCGAGGAATGGGACACGAAGTTCGATGGAGTTGGCCATTGTCATCTTGTCGGCTTTTAACAACAGATCATCTGGAAGCGAGGTTTTCGTGTCTACATATAACATCCGGTTGACAAGGCCAAAGCCCCGTGAGCTGGCCATGACATCTCTCATGGGGCGAGTGGCGAAACCCTCATCGCTCAGGTTCGCGAAATCGCTGGAGTAAAGCGTGTTGTGATTCTTATTAAAGAAAGAATCAGGACCCGAACTGCGGCTATAGTAGTAGCCCTCGAATGAGCGAGCGAGGAGTGGTGCGTACTTGGCGACTCGCGAATTCTTCAAGAGCCGGTTGGCAGCGCCGGCGGCGAGCGAGACCGAGCCATTCAATGGCCCAAGGGCGCTCTTGAGCCGCTCCGCCCACAAAACACCGCGGTAGGTCTGATAGCCGGCAAATGCCTCATCGCCACCTTCGCCGGAGATCAAGACCTTTACAGATTCCCGGGCCAGCTTGGTGATGTAATAAAGCGCGATCGCGGGCGCCTCGCACACGGGCTCTTCCATGTACCACGCATACTGGGGCAGGAAGTCTTTGAAGTCACCCGCCGAAATCGACATCTCGTGGTGGTCGGTACCGTAGCGCTCGGCGGCGATGCGAGCGTACGGACGCTCATCAGGAACCTCGGCTGATTCGAATCCCAGGGTGAAACTGCCCAGGGTGCGATCTGTTCTGCTGCTCGCAAAACTGACCATCGCCGTGGAATCCACGCCACCGCTGAGCAGAATGCCGACCGGCACATCACTAATCATGTGCAGCCGGACGGATTCATCCAGGAGTTCGAGGAGTTCCTTTTCCGCGTCTGCAATGGATCTCGGAGTGGGATTGAAAGCGAGATCCCAGTACTGATGAATTTCCGCGATACCCTCTCGTACGATCATGTACGACCCGGGTCTTAGCTTGAAGATGTTCTCGAAGAGAGTGTCCTCGCCAGGAACGAAATAAAAGGTAAGGAAGCGATCGACGACTTCCGGCCGCACCCGAGCGCCGATCTCCGGGTCGGCCAGAATGGCCTTGATTTCTGACCCAAAGACAACGGAATCCGCTCCGATTGAGTAATAGACAGGCTTGATTCCTACCCGGTCCCTTGCCAGCATCAGAGTCTGCTGGCGCTCATCCCAAATGGCAAATCCGAACATTCCCCGGAGCCGGTCTACACAGGCCGGCCCGAATTCCTCATAGAGGTGAACGATCACCTCGGTATCCGTACGAGTGCGGAAGATGTGACCTCGGGACAGGAGATCGTCACGGAGTTCCTCGAAATTATAGATTTCCCCGTTAAAGACAATCCAGACATTCCCATCCTCGTTGGAAAGCGGCTGATGGCCCGTTGCCAGGTCGATGATGGAAAGGCGGCGAAAACCGAGGCCCACCGGGCCGGACAGGTAGAAGCCTTCATCGTCGGGCCCACGATGGGCGATCGTGTCGGCCATTCGTTTCAACAGGCCACCGGAGACCGGCTTCCCCCGGTCGAAGTTCAATTTACCGCAGATTCCGCACATAGATTCTTCTCGCCCTCAACATCGTTCCTCGCTATCACACGCGGTATGCTAGCGTCCTTGCGCTCCCTCTGTCGAAAGGCTCTCAACCTGCTGCTTTGGCCCAAAATAAGTGACCATTGTCCCCAGGATCAGCCACCATTTCAATAATGCATTGCGGACGGAGTTTCTGCGTGCTCCTCGGCTCACAGCCACAGCGGCCACTAACAAAGCCAGGCGACCGAGAGCGCTGCACGCCATCGCGGCCCGAAAGACTAGTTGGTAACCGTATCCGCGGTGTTTGGCTACATATTGCAGAATCGATCTCCACTTCATCACGACGGCACGTCGCCCGAAACTACTCTTGCCGCCGTAATGGATAATCCGCCCCTGGGGAATGAAATAGTTAGTGAAACCACCCTGCGCTGCCTTGTAACACAGGTCTAAGTCCTCGGCGTACATGAAGTACTCTTCGCTGAACTGCCCGATCTGCGCAAACACCTCTCGCCTGAACAGGACGCAAGCACCAGATATGACTTCTACGCGGCTCGGTTTCGTGCCGCCTGCGAACAGCGGCGCAATGTTCCATAAGGAGTAGGCAGGAAAGCGGTTTCGAAGAACATCTACATCCAGAAGCTGGTTCACAATCGTTGGAAACGTCTGGATGGCAGCCGTTTGAAGCGAATGATCCTCATTCAGCAAGGTACAACCCGCCGCGCCGACAGATGGCAACGAGCGTACCTGCCGGAGCATAAGGTCGAAAGCGGCGTTGAGCAGCACTGTGTCCGGGTTCAGGAAAACTACAAATTCGCCTCTTGACACGCGGAAACCAAGATTGTTCGCGCCAGCAAATCCCAGGTTCACCGGACTCTCAATCAGGACGATGTCGGGGTACTGTTGCTTCACGATCCCTATGTTGCCATCGGGCGAAGCGTTATCGACGACGATAATCTCAAACGCCGTCTCGTGAGCCTGGGCGTAGATGCTCTCCAGGCATTTCAGAAGATATGCGGTGGAGTTCCAATTGACGATGATGATCGACAAGTCGGTCACAGCTCGGGGCCACCCCAGGGCCGAACAGTCTTTCGAAGACCCGGGAACAGCGCCGCTGCGCGAGCCGCTGGAGAAGTTTCTTCCAGGTCCTGGAACATCACCGCTTCCGAAACTTCTGGGGCGATTTTTGTCAATTCGTGCGGCATGTGCGGAACCGTCACGGCGCAGATCATGGCCAAGAATGCGAACCACCAGACCTGCGTCTGATCCCAATAGGCCACGCCAAAATAGGCAAAGATATTCGCGAGCATAATGGAGCCGAGACACCAGAACAGCCACTGCTGTTTCGGCTTTACCCGCTTCCTCATGGCTCCAAGCCGGCTGAAGGACTTCACGATGATGGCAATGAAGCAAATCAATGTAACAGCGCCGCCTATCTCCGCTTCGGCCACGAATTGGTCCGACATGTCCCACATGTCATATCCCCAGTTGCCATTCTGATTCGTGCCGATGAGCCACCAGTCCCTGAAATGCCGAATGCAGGTATCGATCAGGAAGGCGCGGTCATATCCTCCGGAACCGCCGATCACATTGATATGAGAGATCACGAACCACACGGGAGCGTTCATTACAATCGCGAGAGCCGCGAGAGTAATCACGATTAACCAGCGGACCGCCTTCATCTTCCGCCGAACCGGCCATAAAAGGAGGCCGAGAATGCCGGCCACATACGCCAGTATCGGTGTGCTGGAATTGGCGGTCAGCACCATCAACGTCGATCCCACGATCCCTGCGGCGGCAACAACCCTGTCCTTCTTGCTCCACAACCAGACGAAGAGAGGGATGAGCGTGCCCCCAAAACACCCCGCGAGAATTGAGTGACCAAACGTGGCCTGAGCTCGGGCGGTTCCGTCTCTAATTTCCGGGGCGGTCGGCGCTCCACCCAGATAGGTTCCAAAAGGATTGACAAGGAAGTGGTGCTCGTACACCATGCACATGCCTAAGACCAGGGCAATGACCGCCAGGGTCCTGGCCGCCCGGGCCACGTCTTCTTCAGTCCAGATCAAATAACGAAGAAGGAAGTAACCGCACAAGGCCGACAGCAGGAACGATAAGTTCTCCATCGTACCGCCCGGCCAGTTCGTGACTGTGGCCGCAAAGACACGATAGGAAGCCCACGCGATGAATATCTTATCAACGATGTTGAATCCGCCCGCTATGCGAAACCTGTCCTTCGCAACAAGGATGAATCCGGCGAGAGCCAAAATGAGGCGAACGTAGAAGTGCGCGCCTGCCAGCATGAGCTCCTGGCCGCGTGGAACCAGGAACGTGCAAAGAAGCAGCGGGACGATCGCGTATTTCCGCGGCCGCCACAGCATCAGCACGATCGCAACCAGCAACGCGACCGCGACTACGGGGTGCAGTACCGTATCTGATGCACCGTGGCCTAAGTCCCGCTGGTTGAAATCAAGATTTTGCATTGCTTCTCTGCGAATGAAAAGCGGTGAAGGATTCGCAGACGCTGCCCTTTCTACGAGTTTGCGATGGCCATCGGTGCATTATTCTCTAAGGCCTCGGCAGATTGGCGATAAGCGGCTATTGTCTCTTTGTATGCCGACAGAAGCTTGCGGCCCGCAGCTTTCCAGGTGATCTCATCCGCTGTATTAAGGGATGCGCCACGCAGCTTTTCCAGCAGATCCCGATTAGCATCCAGCAGGGTTAGATGTTCTGTGAGCTGGTCGACGTCACCGACCCGATGCACAAGTGCATTCTCCATATGTCTGCAAATTGCGCCGGCCGCGTCTGAAACGAGAAGAACACAGCCGCTGGCCCGGGCCTCCGATGTGACCAGCGCGCTTCCTTCTTCAACACTGGGTAGAACCAGCAAATCGCTTCGGCGCATTAACTCCGGCACATCGGATCTGTGGCCGAGCACTTCAACACTGGGGTGTGCCAGCATGGAGGACAACTTCTCCGCATAGCCCGGAACGAATGCCCCGGCAACGATGAACTTGCCGTTGCGGCTTGCCGGCGAGCGAAGCCATGCCTGGAGCGCGTAGTGCAATCCTTTTCTAGGCGCGCACCCTCCCACGAACAGCATCGTCAGGCCGCGTCGATCGTCACGCACCTGCTGACCTGAATGATAGACGCTTTCGTCGTATCCATATTGATCACGCGTCAGCCGTTCCCTGCTGAAACCCTGATCCAGAAAAGTCTGGACAACAAAATCGGAAGGGCAAAGGAGGCGAAACGCAGCATCGTACTCTGCCTCCTCCTTGGCCAAAACGCGAGGCTTATACGCGTGCTCATGGCCCGGAGAAAGGACCACACCCAGCTTTTCGCATTCCTTGCGCACCACTTCATAGGCAAATCGCGTATGTGCATTCGGCCTTTCCAGAACGGTAGGGATACCCAGGCGTGCAGCCGTCTTCAGGGTCCTCAGCGAACCGAGGGGCCAGGTGTGAACGATGTCGATCTTTCCGGCTAACTGCTTCATTCGTTGCGAGACAATCCAGTCGTGCAAAGCGCAGGCGCGCTCCGTCCCCAGCACTCTGTACGGAATGCGGAACCTGCCGCGGGCCAAAGTCGGGCGGATGACCGCTCCTGCTTGCAGCTCTCTGGAGAGCGATCCTGGAAACACAAGGACAGTGGCGCCTGCATTCAGCAGGCCATTCACCTGCTGCCATGCGGTGTGGCAAATGCGGGCTGCTCCCAATCGATGCGGGAAGCTATACAGAACCCTGACCGTTTCAACCGTGCGCATCATTGCCGGACTCCGGACTCGCTGCAAGCCAACTCAGGCCGACACTCCACGCGGGGCGCCGTCCTTGCTGAAGACGGCCGCGATCGTTTCACCGTCGCCGGCAAGCGACGCGGCGGCGGTAAACAATTGCAGAAGAGTCATGCGAAATATCTTCCGCAAAACCCTCCAGGGAAGGTTGGCTTTGTCCGCCGACTGGGCCATCGGGAGGCGCGAAACGCCAAATCTCTTCGCCACGCCGTCGAAAACGAAGCGAACACTGGATTCGAAATATAATTCGCGCCAGGTTTCAAGGGAGACTTCCTTTAGTCCTGCAGATTGCGCGACCTCTCTGAGGGTAACCGGCGAAAAATGGGAAAGGTGCCGCGGCAGCTCCAGCGCGTACCAGTAAGACCGGAAGATGCGCGCGCCGGCCGAATCGATATTCGGCATCAGGGTGTAAAAGATCCCGCCGGGCTTCAGCCAGTCAGCCACTCTGACGAGCACCTCCCTCGGCTCATAAACATGTTCGAAGACATTGAAGCAGGTAATAACGTCAAAGCTCCGAGGCGGGAAGGGCGCATCCAGAATATCCCCGACGAAAACCTCGGCACCGCAGCGACTGCGCGCCTGGCTCGCCGCGTCTTCCGACATTTCGATCCCGGAGAGTTTCCAGGAGGGCCCTTTCAGCGTGCTCAGAAATCCGCCGGTTGCGCACCCAAGGTCCAGAATGGCGCCGCCACCAGGCCTAAGACGAAGCAGCTCGTCGCGGCGGCCAAACCAATGTTCCGGCGCTTGCGCAGCGGTAGAAATGGTGCGGTCGTAATCCGAGCCGTAGTGCATGCCCATCTCGGATTTCGACGGGGGGTCGTCGAGCCAGACCATCGAACATGAGCGACAACGCAAGAGCCGATACAGCTTGGTGCGTCCATGGAACCTGTCCGGCGCGGCAAGCCAGAGTATTGGATCGGGATCTGCGCATATGGGGCACGACCGCTGACCGGCGCTGCCGGCCGGAGGTGCGTCGATGGTGGGCGCTTCGTTGGCAATCATGAACTTGATCTGTCCTGGGCGATGTTTCCCCGCGCTGCAGGGTCAGGCGGGAGAGGCAAATCTTCTGGAAACGGTATTCAGCATTGTTCGCGCTTCCAGGCGCGATATCGAGCCTGTGAAGAGCAGGGCGGGCACGGCGACCAGCAGGCTAATCGCGGCAGCCGTCATGATTCGAATCGTGTCGAGAACGCGGGGGTTAATTTCCCACGACGATCCCATGTAGCGAGCTATAACGGAAGCGCCGAGGATCACGGCGGTGGCGACGCAGAATCTGAGCAGAGTGGGAGCCAGGGCGCGGAGATTAAATCCTTTGAACCTGGAAGCGAGGCTCAGGCTCATCAGAATCAGCCCGAGAAACTGTCCCAGGACGTTCACGCCTCCCACCATGCCGAAAAACCCGATTTTGGGGGCAAAGGGCCAGAGCACGAACGCAACACCCAGCCCGAGGAGCAGTTGGGCGTTGTCCATTACGGCTCCCCCGGAGACTCGATAGAGTACACGAAACAAGGAACTCAGGGATCGGCACACCCCACCGGCGCAAAGGAGACAGACTGCTCCCTCCAAAAGGGGATCGGTCTTACCGGTCCAGACAAAAGCGATCTTTGCTCCATAGAGGGCGATGAAGGCCAGAGGAAGGATGGAGAGCACAGCCATCGCTTTAAACGACTTGACAATAAACGCATTGGTTTGATCCGCCGACCCTGAAGCGTAAACCAGGCTCCCACCCGAGAGTATGGCCTGAAGGTAGGAACCCTGGATAAGCGTCGCAAAACTTACCAGGCGGGCAGCCAGCGCAAAGACGCCGGCCGCACTGGCTCCGAAGAATTTCAGGATGGCCACCGGCAGGACCGCTGCATACAGCAGCTCGAGCATGCTCACCAGTTGGTAGCTTGCAGCGAACCGAACAAGCTCTTTCACCACCGATCCCGAGACGAGTCTTGGCGTGATATGGACGTCGGGAAGGACGCGGCGGGAGTAAAAATACCACAAAGTGCCGCCGGCCATCTGATACGCGCAAAACACAACGCACATCGCCAGCAATCCGAATCCAAGATAAAGAAGAGCGATGGTGGCTGCTGCGTTGAGGAGATCGATAACGACGTTTAGCTTCTCGCGCAAGTCAATGCGGTGCGCACCCATCAGGATGCTTTGATAGGTCTGACTCACATTGGCCACGATCGCGGTGATCGCCAGGTACCGAATCGCCAGGGAGGCAGGGGTGAGAAAGACTTGCGGCACTCCAACCGCAACTGCCAGGGAATGGGAGAAGACAGCGAGGGGCACGAGAACAACAACGGAGAGCACCAGGACCGCGGCGGTGCCCGTGCTCAGCAGCCGGCTGGCCCGATCGAATTCGCCGGTGCCGGTCGCTTCCGCCACGTACTTCTGGAATGCAGATTTGACACCTGCTCCGCCCAGTGTGATGTAGGCCGCGATCGACATGAGAACCGCCCAGATGCCGTAACCATCCAGCCCCAGGTGCCGGATTATCACCGGGACCACGACGATCCGGGCCAGTACATGCACAATATTTCCAACCACGCCGAAGAGCGTGTTCTTCCCAATGGAAGCGGCGAGCGAACGATTGGAAGAAGGTGCAGAGAACTTAGCGGTCATGGATTAGCGATGAAGAGCAACTTGAGACCTCGGGGAAAGCGAGGTTTTCGGTTAGGACGATCGCACCGGTCAGGCCGGCCGATTACTGAGGCGGGACCCGGAGGTCTAATAAGCGCCGACGGTCCAGGCCCCGGCGGTTGGACGTGGGTTGCCGGCAAGATCAGTGTTCAGAGCAGGGATGCGAAGGGATGTCAGGTTCGCCCCGGCGATGACGGCTGAACGGGACTGAGGCACACCGGCAGGAGAGAGTTTCGTTTTCGAAACGAAGGCCGAAGGACTCGCGTCCTGCCCGGTCTCGTTCTGCCAGGAGGAGAACGATCTAGAATAGTTCCCGCGGTATGCGAAGCAATTGCCTCCTGGGCAGTTCGTGTAGATGTTGTTGTGCAAAGCGCCTGAAGAGAAGTTACCGTTCTTGTCAACCCAGATCAGGATCCCGCAACCGCTGGCGATGTTGTTGACGAATGTCACGTCGGTCGCGTTCGAAACGCCCATGCACGTGTCCGTAGAGGCGCCGATGAAGGTGTTGTTATAGATGACGGCACCGGGATCGTCGATATGAAGCAGGCCATTATTGTCGTTGCCCTTGCAGGTATCGATGAAGGTGTTGTTATAAATCCCGACGTTGGAGGTGCTTCCTTTGTTTCCTTCCACGAAAATGTGCGCAGTCACATTCTGGCCGATGCAGCCGCCAAACTTGTTGCCGTAGATATTCACGCCGACGATGGTGTCGGAGCCGTCATCGTTGTAGCCCCAAATATGGATGCCATCATGATGCCAAGTGTCGGCCGCAGTGTCCCAGTTCGCGTAGTCGTGGATGGTGTTGCCAAAAATATTGACGTTTGTCAGCGTGTTCCCCGGATGCGGGCCGCCCAGGGCGATTCCGTGGTCGATGTTATAAATCTGGTTATTCGAGATCGTAATTCCGGAAGATGTTCCACTGTCATACTGGAGGCTGAGACACCAGCCCATATCGTGCATGAGATTATTGGTGATCGTCCAGTTGGTAATGGCGCCATGATCGTAAATGCAGGTGCCGCCGCCCGGGCTCGGATTGGTGGCGACATACATATCAATGATGGCAAGCCCCTCAATGGTTATGTTCGATGCTCCGTCGCCGGCCTCAATCCCGTTGCTATGCCCATGATTTTGGCACGTCCCGCTGAGACATGCGGCACCGGCGTCTCCGTTTGAAGTCGCTTCGATTACACCCTGAACCGCTCCGTCCGCGCCGCCATTTCCATTGATCGCGATATAGCTGTTGCCGCCGATTTCGATGGCACCGCTCGTGCCTTCAGCAGGCCACTCAGGAGATGCGAGTACCGCACCGCTGTCAAAATCGATCGTAATGGGTTTGCCGCTGGTTCCGCTGCCGCGGACGATTAAACCTGGAGTATTAACGGGGACTGTTATGGTTCCGCAAATATAGATTACGTCCCCTGGAGAGTTAGTCAGACCGTTGAACATGGCCGGGGTGATCGTTGTATGCCCGTCGCAGGCTTTTCCGCCGCGGAAGGTTCCTTGAGACTGCGCAATGTAACGAGTGTTTCCGACTGCCGGACGTGTCATTACCCGAAAAGCAACAATCAGTAACAGCCCAGCTATGGCAAGAACGAGAATCAGCTTCTTCACGCTGTACTCAACTATTCCTTTTTTGTGGGACCGGAGCCAGCCCCGCGAAGTTGCGGAAGGCTCGGAAAACCTCTCGGTCATTGAATACCATTGAAGAGCTGCCGGTTACTGAGCAAAAGCCGAGGTTCTAATTCGCGACCACCGTACCCGTCAGGCCTGTCGGCGGCTGAGGGCCGGTGCCGGAAGTCGAATACGCGCCCGCGGTCCACGCGCCGGTCGTGGGGCGCGGATTGCCAACGATGTCGGTATCAAGCGTACTGATACCGAGGGATACCAGGTTCGCACCGACACCGATGCCGGGGGAACCGGACTGAGGTACACCGGCAGCAGAGAGGTCCGCGCTTGCGACATAGGCCGAAGGACTCGCGTCCTGCCCGGTGTAGCTCTGCCACGCGGCAAACGATGCAGTGTAGCCACCAGGGAAGGCGAAACAGTTGCTGCTGGTGCAGTTCGCGTAGATGTTGTTGTGCAAACCGCCGGACACGAACCCGCCACCGGACGCGATGTACTGCAACATGCCACATCCGCTCACGACGTTATTGACGAATGTGACGTTGGGGGAACTGGAAGTGCCGACGCAGGTGTCTCCGGAAGTACCGATAAAGGTGTTGTTATAGATCTTGTAGCCGCCGTCCTCGCCGGTGGTAAGAAGTCCGTCAGTGTCCTGCCCGTTGCAGGTATCGATGAGTGTGTTGTTGTAAATCGAGACATTCGTCGTGCTGCCGGCGTTCGCTTCCACGAAGATATGAGCGGTCACGTTGTTTCCGACGCAGCCGCCAAACTTGTTGTTATAGATGTTCACGTTCTGAATCGGGTCAGAGCCGTTGTCGGCTTCTCCCCAGATATGAATGCCGTCATGGTGCCAGATGTCGCCGGAGGTGTCCCAGTTCGAGTAGTCGTGAATATTGTTGCCGTAGACATTCAGGTTCTCGAAGGTTGCCCCTCCAGCCGCTCCGCCAATAGCGATGCCGTGGTCGATGTTATAGATGGTGTTGTTTGAGATCACGTTATTCGTGGACGTTCCGCTGGTGAATTGAAAGTTGATACACCAGCTCACATCGTGAAATAGGTTATTTGTAATTATCCAATTGCTATTCGATCCCTCATTAGCATAGATACACTGACTTCCACCGCCTGAAGGTACCCCAGGGGCCGTAACGTACATATCGATGATGGCCAGCCCCTCGATAGTGATGTTATTACTACTATCAGCTTCAATGCCGTTACTATCAGTGTGAATTGTGCATGGCCCGCCGGGACAGGTCGCTCCTGAATCGCCGGTTAAGGTCGATTCGATGATCCCCTGTGTGTAGCCGCCCGTACCGCCGTTGCCGTTGATCGTGATATAGTTCGCGCCGCTGATGTTGATGGCCCCGCCCATACCGCCGGCCGGCCACTGCGTAGCCGCCAGCACCGCACCGCTGTCGAAGAAGATGGTGATGGGATTGCCGCTGGTTCCACTTTGGCTGACGGTGAGAAGCGTCGTGTTCTGCGCACCGGTGATCGTGCCGCAGATGTAGGTCGTGTCACCCGGAGACAGTGTGGTCGAATTGAACGCGGCAGGCGTGATCGCGGTTTGGCCATTGCACGCGATGCCTCCAGTGAAAGTGCCCGCCGTCTGGGCGATGTATCTGGTCGTCGCGAATGCCGAATGTGACATTAAGAAAAGTGAAACGACACTAAATAAAGATGCGTTGAAGGACGCGGCACCGATAAAACGTGACTTGCTAAACATGGACAGGTCTCCTCGGAGGATCGCACCGAACCATTTGCCAACTATGCGGCACAAGAGTGTGCCTAATATTCTGCAATCCGATGGCCAGTCGCAAGAGGAAAGTAACTTGGGTTGCGAACTTTAGTCACGTATCGTCAGATGACGCATTATCTAATTGACTCCAATGCATTTAATTATAATGCACGGGCGATCTGCTTATCACCTTTGCATCTGTATACGAATCTGGCAAGGTTCTATATTAGCCAAAACTACAAGGGCTTCCCTCCGAACCATGTAAAAAGGTTCATCCGCCGAGTATTTTTGGGTTCAGGCTCTCGCGCGAGGTTTTCTGATTCTCTTGGCCAGAGACTGCAGGCCACCCACCCAGTCGTAAGCCCCTGCCAATTTGGCTTGTAACAGCGGCGGATCGTCCGCGCTGTTGACCGGAAGTCGTTCCAGAAACAGAGGATCGCTCGCCGCCCCCGCCCGCCCGATCTGCGTGCAGACCCCATAGCGGTAGCCGCTCTCTTCCAGAATCGCCCGCAGCATCGTTTTGAACGGCCGATCCGTCTGCGGAAAGGCATACGGATAGGCGAAGGAATCGACCGTGCCACCCGTTTTGTCCTCAATCGTCTGCCGCGACCGCAAGATCTCCTCGCGGATACGATCCGGCTCCAGTCCGTGGAGCTGAGGATGGGTCACCGTGTGCGATCCGAAAGATATGCCCCGCTGCTGCAGTTCCCGCACCTCGCCCCAGGTCATGCACTCCCGCCGATTGAAGACCTGCGACCGATCGCCGATCGACGCCGTGGGCAGAAACATGGCCGCGGTAAACCCGAACCGCTCAAGCACGGGAAAGGCCTGCTGGCAGAAGTTCCGATAGCCGTCGTCGAAGGTGATGACCACCGTCTTTTCGACCGTGCCCCCGCCAGCCTGCAGCAGCCCCACCGCCGAAGCGAGGCTCGCGGTTCGGTAGCCGTGCTCGTGCAGCCACCTCATCTGCTGCATAAACTGAGCCGGCGTCGTTGCGATCCAATAGTACGGTTGCAGGGCCGATTCATCCTCGTCGGCCACGCTGTGGTACATGAGGATTGGAATTTTGTCGGCGCGCCGCCCGGCCAGCACCCCGAGCAGCGGCGCGGCGAAGTACAGCGTTCCGGCACGATCGAACCGCAGACTCACGGCTGTGTCCGCCAGCGCGGCCCGCCGGTCCGAGCGCTGCTGCGCATGCTTCAGCTCCGCACGGCCAGAACCTTCGGCCCAGCCGCGGCGCGTCCCCGTGTCGTAAAGTTCTCGATCTCCTCGGCCACGCGCGCCTGCTGGGCTGCGGTGAGCTGCGGGAACATAGGCAGTGAGAGAATCCCGGCCGCCACCCGTGTGCTCACTGGCAGTTCGTGTGCCTTGTAGTCCAGTGAGGTGTATGCCTTCTGCTGGTGAAGCGGAATCGGATAGTGAATTCCGGTGCCGATGCCTTTGCTCTTCAAGTCTTCGATCAGGCCATCGCGATTTCCGGTGCGAATGACATAGAGATGATATACGGCGCGCGACCATTCCGGTTCGAAGGGCACGATCAACGCCTGATTCCTGGAAAGCAGTCGATTGTACTCCGCAGCTCGCTCGCGGCGCAGATTGTTCCATTCCGCCAGATACGGCAATTTTGCATGCAGGATTCCGGCCTGAATTGAATCCAGCCGTCCGTTATATCCCTCGACATCATGCACGTACTTCTTCACTTGCCCATGATCACGAAGCATCCGGATTTTGTCGGCCACGCCGGAATCGTTGGTTGTGGCGGCTCCCCCTTCGCCGCAGGCTCCCAGGTTCTTACCGGGGTAGAAGCTGAACGCAGCCGCACGCCCCATTGTGCCGGCCTTCATCCAGCGATTGCTCCGTTTGGAAAAGTACTCCGCGCCGTGCGCCTGGCACGCGTCTTCAACCACCGTAAGATCGTGCTTTTCGGCCAGACCGAGGATTGCATCCATATCCGCCATTTGGCCGTAGAGATGCACGGGAACCAAGGCGGTGACCGGCCTGCCGCTGCGAAGGCTGATGAGCTTTCCTGCGCTGTTGCGGATGCACTGCTTCTCCAGGAAGCGTTCGAGCATCGGCACCGACATATTGTAGGTTTGCTCATCGACGTCAACAAACTCCGGAATGGCGCGCGCTTGAGAGATTGCTTCCGACGTGGCAATGAACGTATTGGGCACGGTGACGACGACATCACCCGGGCCCACGCCGCAGGCCATCAACGCAAAGCGAAGCGCGTCGGTTCCGCTGCTGGCGGCCACGGAGTAATCCACAGCACAGAATTCCGCGAAGGCCTTTTCGAATTCAGCGACCATGGACCCACCGACAAACCCTGCGGTATGCAGCGCCCGGCGGAAAACGTCGGTCAGCTCTTGCTCCAGATCCACATGTGGAGTCACGAGATCAAGGAACGGAATTTGGTTAGTTTCTGACATTGGAATCCTCTCGTTGCGTTTTGATCGACCGCAAAACCCGGGCCGGGTTTCCAGCTACGATCGTGTTGGGTGGGACATCTTTGGTCACAACGCTTCCGGCGCCAACAATCGCGTTTTCGCCAACGCTCAAATTACACAGAAGCGTGGATCCGGAACCGATCGATGCGCCCTTGCGCACCACGGTAGGCCGGACTTCCCAGTCCGAGCCGGTCTGCAGCGTTCCATCGCTGTTCGTGGAGCGCGGGTAGGTGTCATTGGTGAACGTGACTCCGTGTCCAATGAAGACATTGTCTTCAATGTCCACGCCTTCACAGATGAACGAGTGGCTCGAGACCTTACAGCGCTTCCCGATCCGGGCATTCTTCTGAATTTCGACAAATGGCCCGACTTTGGTCTCGTCTCCTATCTCGCATCCGTAGAGATTGACAAACTTCGACAGCTTAACGTTGGCGCCAAGCTTTACATCTGCGGCGACGGAGTTGAACTCGTTCATAGACGGACAAGAGCCCCCTTCTTGTTCAACGACTGGCTTGCAGCTTCGAGCATCCGGACGACGCGCAGCCCCGCGTGCCCGTTATTGAATGGCTCCTGACCGGTCGTGATGCAATCCACGAAGTAGGTGAGCTCCTGGCGAAGTGCTTCGACCTGCTCCAACTGCGGCGACCACATGTCTCCCGAGCGGTAACTAACAAGGAGGTCGTAAACTCCTTCCCGGCTCGTAATCTTGACTCCCTTGTCATAGACCTTCACTTTTTCGTCAGCCTCAAGGTCGTTCCAGACGATCATTCGCTTCTCGCCGCCTATCAGGGTGGTCCTCACCTTAACCGGAGAGAGCCAGTTCACATTGATGTGGGCGATGATCTTGTCGGGAAAGTAGAGCGTCATGAACGCGACATCCTCATGGCCATTCAGATGCCCTTGCCCGGTGGCGACAACCGCCTCGGGGCTGGCTTTGATGAGGTGATCCATGATCGAGAGGTCATGAGGCGCCAGGTCCCACAGAACATTGACGTCGTGCTGAAAGAGACCGAGATTCACGCGCGTTGAGTCGTAGTAATAGAGATTTCCCAGCGCGCCTTCGTTGATCAGCTGCCCAATCCGCCTCACCGCTCCGGTAAAAAGAAAAGTGTGGTCGACCATCATTTTCAGGTTCTTTTGTTCCGCGAGATTGACCAGTTCCTCTCCCTGAGCGACCGTACTGGTAAACGGCTTCTCGACAAAGACGTGTTTTCCATTTTCCAGCGCGGCTTTGCTCAACTCAAAGTGTGTCCAGACGGGAGAAACAATTGCCACCGCATCGATGTCAGGTGACGTGATCACTTCCATTGCGCTTGCCGTTACAGTTACGCCTGGATAGGCTTTGCGGGCGCGTGCTTGCGCAGCGGGACTCATATCTGAAATTGCCCGCACGACGGACCCTTCGAGGCCGGCGAGGTTTCTAACCACATTCGGGCCCCAGTAGCCGTATCCAATTACGCCGAAATTCATGGCCTTCCTACTCCTTCTGGAACTTTAGCTATGCCGAGGACTCTCAAGAGCGACCAGAGTCCGTAGTGTTCGCTCTAAGCGTGATTCGTAGTGAAAGGCGGATTCCTCCCAGGCTGGCGCCTGAGGAAAGTTCTTAGACCCGATTGCGAGGCCATCAGCGCTTGGCACAACCGTTCCCGAACGCGGAGGGAACGTGAAACGCGGGTTCAGTATGCTCCGGAACCGCGTATGACCGCGCCGGGAGTTCGCAGCAGGATCTTCAGGTCCAGCCACGGTGTCCAGGTCGATGCATAGCGGAGGTCAAGGCGCACCATCTCATCAAACCGAACGCTGCTGCGGCCCATCACCTGCCACAAGCCCGTAATTCCCGGCTTCACTTCCAGGAGACGATGCCTGTGCCATGTCTGGTAGGCGGCTAATTCGTAGGGAATGGGAGGGCGCGGACCGACCAGCGACATTTCGCCCTTCAGCACATTGATGAACTGCGGAAGCTCATCGAGACTGGTCCTTCGCAATACCCTGCCCACGCGCGTAATTCTTTTATCGTTCGTAAGTTTGAATACATTAGCGCCTGTCTCTTTTGGCGCGGTTTCGCCAGCCTTGCTTGCAATCAAGCGTGTGACAAAATCCTTATGCACGTTGCTGTCATTATTGACAAACATGGAACGGAACTTGAGGAAAGTGAAGGTCTGACCGTAGCGGCCGACCCTTTGCTGGCGGTAAAACACCGGTCCCCGGGAAGAAAGTTTGATGGCGAGAGCGATGACGAGGAAAAGCGGAGCCAGAAGTATCAACATGATCGAACTGCCGGCGAAATCGACTGTCCTTTTGACAAAGAGGACAGTTCGCTGACCCTTGTCGCGGCTAGCCAGGTCAGGGTACAGGGCGGCATTTGTCGGCGGACCTGGCTTTTCATGATCCCAGTCGTCCGGAAAAAGGTGGAAAGAGATTCTCACCTGATTGAATTCGTCGGCCGTCAATTCCTCCTGCAGTGCTGCACTCACTTTGGCCAGAAACGTATCGAGGACCGCCCGTTTGTCATTCACGATGAGACCGGTGAACATGGTGCCGACAATTGCATCCTCTTTGTACCAGCCAACCAAGTCGGTATCTCTGCTCGCAGAGAGCAACGCAGCCGCGACACGATGCAGTGTAACGGTGCTCTTCTTCGGGTTTCGATCGCCGACGGCCTCGAGCAGCATGAGGACAAAGGGAGCCTTCGAGCGCTCGGTGCGTTTGCGTTCAATAGCGATCATCCGCCGGAATGTTGTTTCGTCGAGAGCTGTGCGCTGGACGATGGCCGCGGTTTCAAGAAGGGGATCAACCGCGTTTGAAGCTTTCGGTTGGTTGGATCGTGTCACGACAAACTCCTGTTATGCCGTCGACCTGTGCTGTCGACCGGGGTGTTCGAAATGATCAGCGCGGAATCGTTAGGAAGAAACAGGCGAACGGCCATAATAACCGCTATAGGTGGATGCTACGGCGCCGTTCAGGAGTGCCCCGAGCAGCTTTTTCTGATCTAGCGCTTCAAGTCCCTTTTGCAACTGGCGTTTCTGGGTGGTCCCCTGGCGCGTAACGAGAAGAACTCCGTCGGCCATGCGCATCCAGATGCTTGTGTCTGCCAGGGGAAGCACGGGAGGCGAGTCGATAATGATCCAATCAAAGTACGCGGTCAGCCGCTCCATAACGGATTGCAACTGATGGGATTGCAGTAGTTCGAGCGGGTTGCCGGAAGTTTCGCCAGCGGGCAGAATCCAGACACCAGCATTCTCGAGACGGTAGATGCCGGCAAGCGACCGCCCTTCGTCTTTTACGCATTCCTGGATTCCCAAGGTCGCTCCAAGCCCAAATATTCGCGGGAGCGAAGGTCGCCGCAAGTCCCCTTCAACCAACAGCACTTTCTCGTCGGCTGACAAGGCGAGGGCGCAAGCGAGATTGGCAGAGATTGTGCTCTTGCCTTCCTGTGGAATGGTGCTCGTGATCAGGACTTTCTTCAGCGGCCGGATTCGCCGGAAGTCTCTTAGGCGGACTCCTAACAACCTGATTGCCTCGGCCGTCGGGTCTTCCTTGTTGGTAAGACAAACTAAGCGACTCTGCAAGGCAAGCGAAATCGGGAGCGTAGGGAGTTTTCCCAGGATTTCTGCGCGTTTGGCTTCAGGCAAAACCTGCGCGGCAGTCGGAGCCTGCTTTGGAGCCGAAGAAGAAGGCACGACTTCGATTGCTTCAAGAACCTCCTCCAACCCGTTTGAGGACGCATCGAGCTCGGAACGGAAACCGTCAGTGTCCCACTTCGCGGCCGCCCGGCGTTCGGCAAGCCGCAGCAGTTCGGGGCCCTGAGGCAGGGCGGAGGAATCGTCCCCGGATCGCTCACTTTCCGAGCGCTGTAATGCATCAAAGATTCTACTCACGATGGCTCCCTTTTACTGCAGTTCTGTAGATTCGGCCGTTTATGAATTCTGCTGCACAGGCACAAAAGCATCGAGACGAAATTCGTTTGCCACATCTTCGATCATTCGCGCCGAAACTGTCTGCGACTGCCGGGCGTAGGCACTGATCAGGGCGTTTTCACAGATGGTGTTGATGAGGCGCGGAAAGCCGCGCGAGTAGGAGTACACCTGGTCGATCGCCTGCGTGGAAAAGATCGGTGGCTGGCTTGAGTCCGCGCCGGCGATCCTCAAACGCTGCTCGATGTATTCCTGCGTCTGCTTGGCACTGAGAGCGCCAAGCTGAGTTCTGAGCGCAATGCGCTGTTTCAGCTGCCTTAATTCGACAGAATCCAGCTTCTTATCAAGCTCCGGCTGACCTGCCAGGACGATCTGTACGAGCTTGTCTTCCGCTGTCTCAAGGTTAGAAAGGAGGCGCAGTTCCTCAAGGGTGTCAGCGGACAGATCATGTGCCTCGTCAACAATCACCACGCTTGTCAATTGCTTTGAGCCGCGCACGACGAGGAACTTACTCAGATCCAGCAGGAGTTCGCATTTGTTCTTTCCCGAAGCCGGCAATCCGAAATCGGATAGAACATATTGCAAAAACTCTGTGGGAGAGAGCCGGCTATTGAACAGGTAAGCATAGGCAATATCCTTACTGTTTTCCAAGAGCCGCAAAAGACATCGAAGCAGCAGCGTCTTCCCTGTACCAACTTCCCCGGTAACAACGACGAATCCCTTATGGCGGCGCACGCCGTAGTAAAGCGCAGCGAGCGCCTCGTTGTGCCGAGGTGTTGGCACAAAGCAATGAGGATCGGGGGTTAGATCAAACGGATTCCGTTTGAGATGAAAATGGGCTTTATACATCGTTTGAGACAGCTTAATTGTGTAGGTAGCTGAAAACAGAACCAGCAAGGATTACGACAAAGACGATTAAAGATGAGGCCCATCCCAGCGCCATCCGTCTTTTCGCCATGCTTTCATCCAACGGACTTGCAACCTCCGGAACCTCGGAGATAATCGTCATCGGCAGAATAGCTTTGATTTCTTTCTCACTGTACAGGCGATCGTCCATGAATTCAAAGATGCCTGCAACAAGGAGACCGAAAGCCAAGCCCGCACCCAGCCCGAAGAGGCAGAACTTTAATCGGTTGGGAAAATCCGGTTTGGCCGGAAAACTGGGTGGATCGAGGATGGTGAACCGCTCGCCTTGTTGCAGCTGTTCCATGCTGGTGGCCATCTCGGATTCATCTTTCTTCTTTAAAAGGTCATCATAATTAGCCTTGGATTGATCGTAGCCGCGGTTGAGATCGGCCAGCTCCTGCTGTGCCCCCGGCTCCGAATTGAGACGACCCTGATACTCGTTGATTCGGGCTTCCAGATTCTGGACAGATTTCTCGCGATTGGCGATTTCCAGCTCATTGGCTTTCAGATTTCCCTGCGTTTGCAGTGCCGGCCCACTCAATGATGGATCGAGAGCACCGTCGGCCGGCGTTGTTTCCTGGTTTCTTCTTCTCTGAGCTGCGACGAGGTTGGCTCGCATCGCTTCCGTATCGGCGATCTGCTTCTTCAGACTTTGGACGTCAGGATAATTATCCGTATATCGAGAGCTGAGATCTGCCAGTTGAGCTCGCAGTTTCTCAAGCTGGTCGTCGACGGTCGCAAGATCGGTCGCCACACTTGGAGTTCCCGGTCCACCCGGACGAGCCCTGTTCTCAGCAGCGCGCTGTTGTTCGAGCATTGCCTGGAGATAGACCCTCTGCTGCTTAGCGGTATTAAGGGCGTCCTGCTCGTTTTGAAGCTGTTGATTCAGGCCGCTGAGGATCTGCAGGTTACTTTGTTCCTGTTCCGGCAAGGCCCCCTCATGTTCACCCTCGAATTGCCTGACCTTTGCTTCCTGATCAGCGAGGCTCGCACGCGCCTGCTCCAACTGCTGCTCGAGGAAGCTTGTGGTGGCCTCAGACTCCTGCTGCCGCACCTTGGAGTTCTCATTAATGAACAGATCTGTAAGCTCGCCGGTTACCGCCTGCGCAACGTGAGGATCGCGGGCAGAGTAGGAGATCCTGAAAGCCGAAACATCCTGCTTTTGCGGATCGCGCACGAGCTCGACGTCGATGTCCTTCCGCACGAGGTTGACTTTTTCGTCGGCAGTGGCAGAGCTCTGGGCTCCGCCGTACAAGTGAAGCCGATCGATAATCAAAAGCAGTCGAGTGCGGCTCAGAATTTGGGTAGTGATGCTTTGCAGCCGGGTTTGCAGGTCATCGCTTATATTCGGCACCACATAGTTCGCCGGCATATTGGGCTGCTCGACCAGAATCAGCGTGCTCGATTTGAACCTCGGCTGCACAACCCAGCTCGCACCCCAGACTGCCAGCCAAGCGACGAATAATGGAATGAGGAAATGGAAGTGGCGGCGCCGGACGATGCCGGCCAGGCGCTCAAGGTCCGGCCGTTCCATTCCCTGGTCTTCAGAAGCTTCCGTCATCGTCATAACCCCAAAGGCTTTCTGAATACATAGGCTATCGCGACAAACTCGCGATCACTGTTGGGAGTCGCAGAGATCACCGCGATACCGATGTCGGTTTGCGCGAGGCGATCGTATCCGCCTTGCACAGTGAAGTGTTCGCCGAAGGCGTGCTGCAGCGAGGCATTCGCCGTGAAACTGTTCCCTCCGGAATAGCTCAACCCCACGAGCTGCGTAACGGCAGATATAGTCGCGTAGGAGGCTCCAAGCGAAGCAGACCAAGTGCGATTGATTGCAAGATTGCCGGAGGCATTCACGCTGTCGGAATGAACCGCTCCAAGCAAGCCTCCGCCTGAGGTGGCGACGTGGAGATAGCTGATCGCAACTGCGCCGCGGTTGCCCTGCCACCCCATGCTCACCGCGCCCGCAGGCGACCACGTGTTCGATGATGCGAGCTGGCCTTGGGAAATGCTTATGTACTGTGCTCCACCTGAAAACGACAGCGAGGATTTGGTATTGAAATAGATCGTATAAAAGGGAAGCGGGGTGTGCATCTGGACGTCAACGGTCCCGTTTGGGGGATTCGTAACGGTGCGGGAGTAATCATAGGACACGCCGATATACTGGGCGGCGGACAGGCGCCGGCTGTAGAATGCTGAACCGGACTCCCCGCTCGAGCCGTAGAGACCGGTTGCCTGGGAGGGGTTTGGGAAATCGAGATTTGTATATGAGCCGCCGCCGCCAACCATGCCATCGGCTGCGAATTGGTAGGTTAAAGCACCGCTTGCGGTATCCGTCTGCTGCTCCGCATAGGGGGCGATGACGGCGGGAACCGGGGCTACCGTTGAACCCGTCAGACCTCCTTGAGAGAAGGGATACTGGCCGCTGAACACATTCGAAGTTCTGACGTAAAAATCCTGGAGGCTGATGGCCGTATGAGGACTTGGGCGGTCTTGAAAGATCAACGATGCATTGTGATTCACCGCATCGAGCGAGCTGGTGTGCCCATAGAACAGGATGGTCGGGCTATAACTCAAAATGGCCGTCTGTTTGGTGGTGGTTCGATTGAGATCAATGGAAGGAACGATTGAATATGTTTCGTCACTTACCGGGGTGGCGAAGACGTTTGGCAGAATGTTGTCGGTGTAGGCCGCGTTCATGGAGATACCCATATCCAGGTAATTAGATCGCGTTTCCTCGCCGGACGTAGTGGGATATTGCAATCCGCTGACGGGTGGCGGCGTCAACATCTGAGGGCTATTCAAAGTTGGCGTGTCGCCTCCTGTGGCACTCGGTTCCACCTGAGACAGCGACGGTATTGCGACAAAGGGAACGAGCAGCAGCGGCAAACAGATTCTTGCGATCATAAATGGCCTCAAGGTACGACGACGGTGTCACCCGGCTCGAGTTGAATATTCTGGATTCCCTTCTTGACTTTTGTAAACTTCTCGTAGTTGAAGGGAATCCGAGTTTCGCCACCCCCGGAATTTTTACGAAGAACGTAGATGGATTTTCTCTTTGCGAAGTCCCTGAATCCACCTGCTGTCGCGATCGCATCCACAACCGTAGTTCCAGTTGTAAACGGAAAAGATCCGGGCTTGACCACCTGACCGAGGATGTTGAACTTCTGGCTCTTGATCTCCTGAACAATCACGGTTACTTGCGGGTCAGTGATGAAGCCGCGAAGTCGATTTGTAATCTCTTGCTCGAGCTGAATCGGAGTCCGGCCAGCGGCCTGGATTTCCCCCGCCAGCGGGAGCGAGATTCTCCCGTCCGATCGCACGGTGACGACTCGCGTCAATTCCAGCTCCTTCCAGACATTGATCGCGAGAACGTCATCGTCGCCGATAACGTAAGTGTCGTCCGCGCGGGGGCCGTTAGCAGCCTGACCAGGCTGCGCGGGTGCCGCCGTGGTTGCCGCGGCGTCGGGTGCGGCGCCGGACTGGTTAGAGTCGGCGACCTGCCCCCACATGGCCGCGGAGAACGCCAAACAGGCTAACAGGCACGATGTAAGCGCCAGATTGCTCCAGCTTTTCACGACATCTGTCCCGAACCGCATTCTTGGAGGAACTGAACATACTGATGACTCAGATTTTCGCATCGAAGACTTCCTGATTGAGCACATTTTGAAATGGTGAGGCACGGAGGATCGCCAGGTGCTGGGGCGCGATTCAATCCGATCGCTGAACTGCTTGAGCCGGATGCTAAGACGCAAATACCCGCGATGGGTCTCCGGGTTGGATTCGGTTCCGGCCGGCGTACAAAGATGAAGAGCGCACGCCTTCTGCGTGGCTAGCAGCCGAGCACGGCTCCACATCGGAAGCATGGACCTCAACAGATACCGACTGCGCGAGCATGTCAACGGAGAGGACGAGGCGAAGCAGATTCTTCTTGCGAATGAGGATTCCTTCAACTCCTTCAAGCGCACCTCGAATCACACGAACGCGCATCCCGCATCTGAGGAACGGATGGGGCTCGACACGGCAAGGCCCATTAAGCGCTTTTTGAATCGCCTCAATCTCTTGATCCGGAATCACTGCGATTTCTTCGCCGCGATAGAGAATCGTGTGTATTCCCGGCGTTGTCATGACCTGCAGTCTGCGATCAAAGCCGCCGCGAACGAAGAGGTAGCAGGGGAACAAAGGCAAAGAAAGCAGCTTTGTCCTGTCTTTCCAGCGACGGGTTGATTCATAGAGTGGCAGAAAGACTTCAAAACCTTTCGTGAAGAGCATCTCTGCAACGACCTTCTCATGCTGGTGGCGAGTATAGACGGCCCACCAGGGAGAGGCCTGGTGCACTGCGGTTTCGAAGGAGTCGGCGGATTGCATTTTGAGTTCTCTTGTCTTCGGTGGGCAATTCTCAAAAGGGGTTCATCTGGATATAGCTTCGCCCTGTGAGTCACATCAGTGGGCTGATGACTCCGTCAAAGATCCCTTGCTTACCCGCCATATTTGGCCCTCAAAACGAGGAGAACTGCCAAGCAAGATCGGCGCACAAACACTGTGTCTTCATGATGATGGCCCGACCAACAAGTGACAATGCCCCTATTGTGCTAGCGCGCCGACTCCCGGTAACACGTTCAAGGCTCCTCTGGTAATAGCCTTCAGCCAAAACATTCCCCAAGTGCCGGAGCCGCCCTCAAGTTCCCGGGCGCTTTTTGCGCCGGGCACGAATCACGCGCTGAGAAAAAGCGACATGAGATTCATCGTTCAGCCCTGCGTGCCCAGGGTCACTCAACTTGCCAAACTCGATTCGCAATTCCCATCACTATCTCTGTCTGCTGACAACCAGATCTGTCGGAGGATTCCTTTGCAGGCACAAACTAATGTGCGCGCGGAGGTCCTCTATGACTTCTGCGCTTCTGAGGCATGCCCACACTCCGCAATTTGAAAAGCAACGCTCGATAGCTCATCTTTAGTTCGTCCGCGGTCTTCCGCCTGCTCCACCTATTCGCCTGCAAGGCTTTCAGAATCAATGCGCCGGTAACCAGGGACGAAGCTGGACTCGCTGCATTCTTCAAGGAATTCAGGTCAGTTTGCCGACGAACCAACCCATTCGACGGTTTGACCTGGCGCTTAAGTTCAACGACCAACGCTTCGTCGCCGCCGAGAATGACAGCTCGAGCAATCCAGTTCTCAAGTTCACGCAAGTTCCCCGGCCAGTCCCATTGCTTGAGCAGGTCAAGCGTGGCCGGAGTCAACAGGGGCATAGCCCTACGAAACTGGCGAGATAATTTCTGAAGAAAGTGCTCACATAACTGCGGAATATCATCTTTTCGGTCACGCAGAGGCGGTAAGCGCAGAGAGACAACGTCAATGCGAGAAAAGAGATCTTCGCGAAACGCGCCCGATTGAACGGCCTCTCGCAAGTGGACGTCAGTTGCACAGACAACTCGTATGCGCCCCGTTCGCTTCTCGTGGCTGCCAATTCTCGTATAAGTACCTTCGCCCAGGAGGCAAAGCAATTTGTCCTGCAGTTCCAAACTCATCTCGCCGATCTCATTCAGAAAGAGCGTGCCGCCCTCTGCGATCTCAACCAAACCAGGCCGGTCTTCGCTGGATCCCGTAAACGAGCCTTTCTCGCTGCCAAATAACTCTCTCTCGAGCAGGTTTGCCGGAATCGCAGCGCAATTGAGTTTCACAAACGGTGCCTCTCCGCGGTTCGAGCGCATGTGCAGAAACCTGGCAATCACTTCCTTACCCGTTCCGCTCTCGCCCTGAATGAGAATCGGAAGATCGCTCGAAAGGACGGAATCAATCTTTTCCCGGAGCTCGCGCATGGCCAGCGTGCTGCCAAAAATGACAGCTTCGCCCGACAACTCGGCGGGATCAGGACGAAAGCTCTGGTTCAAATCTGCAGGCATAGATCTCGAAAAACTGAGGAGACACTGCACTCCAGATTGCACGCGGGGGGCCAAGACGAGGCGTTAATGACCGCCCAAGATCATTGTGTTTGTTGTTGATTCTTTGGTAGTTACTTAGGGCATCGACACGCGCTCCGAGGAACGCGCGCCCATGTATGCAAAACTTTGCATACTTCTTACCAGCTCTTTGCAGATTGTTTGTCGGATGAGTCTGAGAGAACGACTTCTGAATGCAGCCGTCGCGAGATCCGCGGTCATCGCATTTCGCTCAGCGCATCGGATTTGACGGCAGACTCTCAGTTTGAAAAGCGCCTGGATGCAATCCTTTGTGCATCGCCGCTTGTCAGCAGCGGACGATGTTTTCGGCCGTCAAACCCCGGGTCGCATTGCGCGTATCCACAACTAACTGGGCTTTGGAGACGATGGCGGGATAGTCATACTGAGAGTGGTCGGTAGAGATCTGCGCACCGTTCGTCAATCAGTGGACAAGGGATGATCTATCGTGGGTCCGACCGCCCCGGCATAAGGAGCGATCGGCAGCAGCGAGAGGACTTGCTTCACGTTGGCTTTCTGCCTGAATCAAGCCACATTCTTCCGTGCGGTGCGCGCCTTCTGGAAGGGTTGCTCAGGATCTCCGGCTGACCACGGCCTAAGGTGATGCTGCTGGATCTTATAAAGCATGGCACGATAGCTCATGTTGAGATGCAGCGCAGCGCGACGGCGATTCCATCCGAAAGTCTCCAGCGCACTTTGGATCATTTTCGCTTCGGTGCGGGCCTTCACATCGCGAATGATCGATCGTATGCCCACGCATGGTGCCGGCGCATCGATCGACTGATTCTGCGAATCAGCAGTTTCCGATGCGGTTGCCTTGGTTTCCAGTTCCCGGGTGGCTGCATCTGCGTCGCGCATTACAATCGTCCGCGTGACGAAATTCCGAAGCTCTCTCAGGTTTCCTTTCCAATCGTAGAGGAGAGCCGCATCCATCAACCTGGAAGGAAGGCTGCTTCCAAAGCCGCTTGTCAATTCCACAGGTGACCGGCGAATAAACTCCTCAATAAGATACGGAATCTCTTCGCGCCGTTCGCGCAGAGGCGGAACTTTGATTGTGAAGACGCTGAGACGATAAAAAAGATCCTCGCGGAATGTCTTGGCGATTAGCGCATCTTCCATCTGAACATTTGTAGCGGCAAGAACTCTGACGTCGACCTTGGTGGTTTCCTGGGCGCCGAGGCGAGCATACTGCCCATCCTGAAGAACCTGAAGGAGTTTCGCTTGCATCTGCACGCCAATTTCGCCAATCTCGTCAAGGAGCAGAGTGCCGCGATTCGCCTGCTCGAATTTGCCCGCCCTGTCTTTGATGGCCCCGGTGAAGGCGCCTTGCCGATGTCCGAAGAGCTCGCTTTCGAGTAAATCGGCCGGCAGGGCAGCGCAATTGACTTTAAGAAATTTCTCCCGCGACCGCGCAGAGTGCTTGTGAATCAACTGTGCGATCACTTCCTTGCCGGTGCCGCTTTCGCCCAGGATCAAAACGTTGACGTCGACATCGGCAACCAATTTGACATGGCGATGGATTTCAAGCATCTGTGGCGAGGCAGCCAGAAAGAAATTGCTGCCACCAAGCTCTTCAAGATATGGCATGGCCGGCATGTCTTCGGGATTATGGACGAGAGGCACAGGATCGTGCGCCGCGGCTTGAAGATCCATGCCAAGGGAAGATAAGTCGCGAATTCCACAAATCGCATCCTTGGCAGGAGTCAACGATTCAACGACCGACTCGACGTCTTCGCGAGTCAGTGGCATTGTCAAGGTGCGCCTAATTCCGAGCTGGGACGCTTCTTTGCGCAGATGTTGCTCGCTCAATTTCGTAATCAGACAAACTCTGTCTCTGGGAGCGAAGCTCAAAAGCTGACGGAATTGGGTGGTGCACGATGCGCTTACGGTCGAAGCCTCGCAGAGAAGCAGGTCGGGCTCAAGCCCGTTGCTGAGGAGCGCACGGACCTGAGTTTGTCCGGTCGCCTCAATCACTCTATGGCCGGCACATTCAAGGGCCATTTTGACCGTGGAACGCGCTTTGGCGTTCTGAATATTTGTCAGAACCAGGAGGAGTGATTTCACCAAGGCCTCTTTCTGAGAGTCCAATTACTACAAATAAAAGGCCACGCGATCATATCCCGCCCAAAAGACATGGCGCCTTCCGCATAAACGGAACATGATGTGCAAGGGCCCTTCAGCTGATGAAACAAGCTTGCGCGGCAGTGGATCTATTTTCCGCAAAAAAGCGATGCGTGTGTAAGAGCGGGCTTTAGCCTCGTGAGCGGCTTTTATTTCTCTAACCGTTTGAGGAATTTCTGTCTATCGCAGCGTCAAACAACCCATTTCAACTACAGCAGTTTCGCCCGTTGCCCAATGTGCAACCCCCACGGGAAAGCGGGAACCCAATCTCAAGAATCCGAGGAGCGGTAAACAGGGCCCCAAAAGCGGTTCGAACTGACGACGCTAACGATCGCGAAATACGCTTTCGTGTTCTGACGATATGAGAGTAGAGTCTCAGTGTCAATGGCACAATGGTCATGAGCTATGCGCCTGGGTAACTCGCGTTCGTAACCCACTGCGTTGCCTTTCTTCACACTAACCAAAAGTTGTGCAAACAAGCAAAGACTATCGATCAAGTCATGGCAACAACTTAAGTTCCAAACCGACGTCAAGTCGGATGAATTCTTGCGGTCAATTCGCTCCGCGGATGAACGACCGCAATTCGATCCAATTAGTCCACTTTATCCACAGCTATCCACAGGGCAAAGTCGGCGGCAGCTCAGGAATCCCCAGTAGCAACACTCATTTTCGCATTTCGTCGTATTCTGTATGCAAAAAGGACCGAGCGATGAAGACGTTTACTCTCGACGAAGCGCAATCTCTGCTCCCGGTGCTGGAATCCCTGCTCAAGCGCGCCATCGAGGTCCGGGATTCCGCACAATCCGTCGAGTCCAGTCTCAACAGTCTGGCGCAGCGCATCTTTCTCTCGGGTGGAATGAGAATCGACTCTGCCAGCGTCGCGAAGCAGCGCGCGGAAATGGAAGAGCTTTTAAAACAAGTCCGCGAGAGTATTGCTGAAATCGATGCGATCGGCGTCCAGGTGAAGGACCTCGATGCCGGCCTGCTCGATTTTCCATGCCGCATTGACGATCAGGTAGTGCTGCTCTGTTGGCGAATGGGCGAGCCGGCAATCGAATACTGGCACACTGTTGAAGCCGGCTTTCAAGGGCGCCAACCAGTGGATGAGCGCTTCCGCCGCCGTGCTGCATCCGGCGGCCACCCAAACTAGAGCCTGGCAGCAAGACAGCCGTATCATTGGCCTTATGTGCGGACGATTTGCGCGCAGGTCCACGCGCGAGGTCCTTGCGGATTGGTTCGGAGTGGACCTGGAGGATTTGCCGACTTTCCCTGCCAGTTACAACATTGCACCGCAGAGTGTGCAGCCAGTTGTGCGTCTGGGCCAGGAAACGGGAGCGAGGGAGTTTGCGCTGCTGCGCTGGGGCCTGGTGCCATTCTGGGCCAAAGACGCGAAGATCGGCTACTCCACGATCAATGCGCGGGCAGAGGAGGTCGCGAACAAGCCCGCGTTCCGCGAAGCACTGCGCAAGCGGCGCTGTCTGATTCCCGCCGACGCATTTTACGAATGGGCCAAGCGCGACGCCAAGACTAAGCAGCCGTTCGCCATCGGCTTGAGAAGCGGAGAGCCGTTCGCTTTCGCAGGACTTTGGGAGCGGTGGCGCCCCAAAGAGGGAGACGCGCTCGAGACGTTTACCATTCTGACCACGGACGCCAATGAAGCTCTTGAGCCTATTCACAATCGAATGCCTGTGATTCTGGAGCCAAGGGATTACAACCGCTGGCTGGAGCCCGCTGCCGTAGAGCGCCTGCCGGTGGACCTGCTGAGGCCGTTTCCAGCCGAGCAAATGGTCTCCTGGCCCGTCAGCGACCGGGTCGGCAATGTACGCAATAACGATCCAGAACTTTTGGCAACTCGCGAATAATTGCCGAATCGGAATCGAGTTGTTTGTTTGCTCCACTCGATTGGCATGATTGCGTTTGGCATGGATTCATGGGGCACTCATGTCCCGCAATGCGGGCGATGGCCGCGCTGCTGGACGATCGGGGTGAACCGAATCGCGCTCTCGGTCATCCAACGAGAGTAGACATTTTGCCTTCGGAAAGTTGGCCTCGCGAAGGCGCTCCCACATTGCCAGAGACGCCGGCTCCCTTCATTGCAGGGACACGTTGAAGTGTCTGTGTACTTGCAGCGCGGGATTGAGACCCTAAGAAAAGGTCGAGCGCTAAAGAGAGATACACGACCCTCGGCGCATTCCCACTCACAAATAACCCAAGGAGATTTTGCTTTATGAATTGCAAATCATTATTCGCCGTCTCGATTACTTTCGCAGCATCTGTGCTTGCGCAATCCGGGTCCGCCCGAGCGCAGACTTCGTTTGCGAGTGACTCCAATGTCTCCGCCAGCGCGTCGCAGAGCGAAGCGTCTCAAATGGTACCGGCGCAAGCCGTCCTCGATAAAGGAATCGATGCCAGGAAGATGCAGCCGGGCGAGCAATTCCGGGCCAAACTGAGTGAATCGGTCCAGTTGAAGAACGGAATGGAGTTACCCCGCGATGCCGTGCTTGTGGGCACCATCGCCACGGATCAAATGCAGGGCGGCGGCACGTCGACGCTCGCGCTGCGCTTCACCCAAGCACAGTTGAAGAGCGGAAAAGTAGTGCCGATCCAGGCGGACATCATGGGAGTCGCTGGCTCGGCCTCGGACAGCCCTGACCCCAATTACCCGAATGAGGCACTCACGCCGTGGGACGGGAAGAGCACTCAGGTTGATGAGACTGGCGCCATATCGGGAGTAGAACTTCACAGCAGCATCGGCAGCCCGAATTCGGGCGAATTCGTGTCAAAAAAGAAGGACGAGATGAAGCTGTCGGCGGGTAGCCAGATCTCGCTGGCGATTGCTGCAGCATGAAACACACAGTTAAAGATCGGTAATTCTTGGTCGCGTTGCGGCAGCTGCGGTAAGTTGTGCGCGCAGCGTGCGTATGCTCTCCTCTCTGGCGAGGAACGCACGCTTGCGCCTGCAAGATCGTTGATTACCCTTCGTTGACCCTGCGTACGTTCTCATGTTCCGCAATGTGGGCGATGGCCGCGCCGCTCGGTAGCTGCAGCGAGTCTAGTCACGCCAGCGCTCATCTAACGCAGTAGAGATTTAGCCTCCGGTAAGTGGCCTTCGCGGAGGGCGTTCCAACAAGAACAATCGGCCCTGTCTCCTTCGACTGCGGTGCTTGCATGAAAGGTGTGCGCGGTCACGGTCGAATCCAAACAGGGATACCAGCAAAAGGAGATTTCATCGATGAAAAGCAAAAATATCCTCACCCTCTCGATCGCATTTGCGGCATGTGCACTTCTTTACCTCGGATCCGCAAGCGCGCAGAATTCCACTGCGGCCGATTCGGTTGATCCAAGCGTCCCAACCAGCGTGGCGCAGAACGAAGCTTCGCAAATGGTGGCCGCGGACGCCATTTTAGACAACGGTATCGACGCAAAGAAGGTGCAACCTGGCGAGCAATTCCGGGCCACGTTGCGCGATACGGTCCACTTGAAGAATGGCACCGAGTTGCCGCGCGACACGGTGCTGGTCGGCACCATTGCCACGGATCAAATGCGCGAAGGCGGCACATCGACGCTGGCGCTGCGCTTTACCCAAGCGAAACTGAAGGACGGGAAGGTTGTTCCCATCCAGGCGGAGATCATGGGAGTCACTTCGCAGTTCGATTCCGACGAGACTTGGGACTTCCACCACTCCCCATTTGACTGGAATGGCACAACCCTTCAAATCGACCAGCCCTTGTCCGGATTCGACCTTCACGGCAGCATTGGCAGCCCGGATTCGGGAGTCTTTGTATCGACAAAGAAGGGTGCGATGAAGATCTCGTCAGGAAGCCAACTTTCACTGGCGATTGCAGCTCAGGGGTGAGTCGAGGGGCAGTCTTTCAATCGCCTTTCACCTTCGGTCCGTCAGCTAAGAGGCGGCGGGTACGTACGGTGTGCATGCTCCCGTCTAATCAGGGCATGCACGTGCGCGCGGGTAGGCGATTGACTCCGACAAATGAGACGCGGACAATAACTCCCCAAGAATGACCCGTTGCCGTCCTGCAATTGGGGCTTTCTTGAACGAAATCGGTTTTTGGCGCGTCTTTGATGCGGGGCTCACCGGCACTCGGGCGAATGGAACGAGAGTAACGAGACACAGCCGGCGACCAAGCGGTACCCTTTGAGCAGAAGCTTCTCCGGATTTCTGCCTGAGCGAATTGGCCCCGGGATGGGTATATGCAAGGGATGACGATGAAGAGCGCGCGTTGGGCAGCAATTGGACTGGTCATCACCGCGCTTCTGGCCGGATGCAAAGGCTTTTGGGACCTTCCTCCTTCGACGACGACGACCACCACCACGCCCACCACGAAGTCCAGCGGCGTCTTCTACGTGCTGAACCAGTCGACGAAGCAGATCGCGGCTTACGTTATCTCTTCGGGCACGCTCGACAATGTGTCCGGCAGCCCCTACGCGCTATCCGCCGCGCCGACTTCCATCGCTGTCGCCTCTGATGGATTGTTTCTTTACGTCGGTACGGTCAACGGCATCTATCTCTACACCATTGGGTCGGGGGGCGCCCTGACCATCGGGAACAGCGGAAACCCGATCGCGACTGACATCCCCGCAGCCATGGTGGTCAGCGGGTCGTGGCTCATCGATGCATTTGTCACGGCCGGCAACAGCCCGCAGATCGATGCTATTGCCATCAATCCATCCAACGGTGCTTACGCCGGGCCGGGAGGTGCAGCCCCGAGCCAGGTGTTCGGTACCATCACCAATGCAGCAATCAAGCAGATGGTTCTGTCGCCCGACGACGCCAACCTCTTTGTCGCGCTTGGGACGGGTGGAACCATCGTCGTTCCCTTCGATTCCGCTAATTCCAATCCCCTGGGAGCGACAGCAACGACGATTCCGCTTGCAAATGCCGGCGGCTCGGCGCTCTCGGTGGCCGTCGATCCAAGCAGCACACCGCGGGTGTTCTACATCGGCGAGACCGCTGGGACTTCGGGCGAACTGCGCGTCTTCAACTACAGCTCGCTCGCCACTCCCCAAACCCTCACGCAGGCGACTGGCTCACCCATTGCCAGCGGCGGCCTTGCGCCCAACGCCATATTGCCCCTCGCCACTGGCGATTATGTGTATGTCGCGAATGGCCAAGGGCTGACATCCGCGGGGAACATTGCCTGGTTTCCCATCACCGCCGCTGGAAGTACGTACACTGTTGCAGCGGGAAGCACGATTGCGTCCGGCATTCAGCCGATCAGCCTGGCGGAGGATAGCGACAGCAACTTCGTGCTGGCGGTCGCGACGGGCGGATCGACGACCAGCGGCGATCCCGACCTCGGAGCCTATACGATGAGTTCCGGCGCGCTGACCTTAGCGGTCAAAGCCGAGACAGGGACCGATCCCGTTGGAGCCTTGGCCGTCGCGGCGTTGCCGTAAGTGCTATTCTCGACTTGAACGCCACGAGCTGTGCTCACTCGTTTGCCAACCTTTCCTGTTCGCTCCCTTCGGCGCATCTCAATCCTTCCTGCGCTGCCGTTGGCGGTGCTGTGCTGTGTTCTGTTCGCCTCAGGGTGCGGGCGATTCCGGCACGAGCATCATGAGATGGTCTACGTCTCGATCCGCACAACCTATCTGCACGACCGCGTTGCACCGGTCTCAAACCGCGTTTGTGAGGTCATGAACGGGCAGCCGCTCGAGGTGCTGGAACATGGCAAGCGCTTTCTGAAGGTTCAAACCGACAAGAATCAGATCGGCTGGATTGAAGAGCGCGCGGTGATCGACGAGAAGACGTACAACGGATTCGCGCAGCTCAGCAAGCAGCACAAGGACGATCCCGGGGCGGCCACGGCAACCCTGCGCGACGACCTTGCCATGCATCTGCTGCCGGGGCGCGATACGCCGCGTTTCTACTTGCTCGCAGGCAACGCCAAGGTGCAATTGCTGGCGCGGGCGTCAGCCCTCAAGAATCCAGCCGAAACGCTGGTTGTGCTGCTTCCACCCACAAAGACCACAAAACCTGGGCAGGCCGGCAAGGCCGTACCGCCGCAGTCAGCTTCGAGCGCCGCACCACCAGGTGGAGCGGGAGCCGAAGAGCCCGAGCCTCCGGTGATGGAAGACTGGTGGCTGGCGCGCGACTCTGAAGGCCGCGTGGGCTGGCTGCTAGCGAGCCGGCTGGACGTGGACGTGCCGGACGAGATTGGGCAGTATGCCGAGGATCAGCGCATCGTGGGCGCGTGGGTCCTGACCAAGGTGAACGACCCGGATTCCGACAAGCCGGGCCACCAGGTTCCCGAGTATCTGACCGTGCTCGACCCCCTTCAATCAGGACTGCCTTTCGACTTCGACGAAGTGCGCGTGTTCACGTGGAGCATCAAGCACCACCGGTACGAGACAGCCTTCCGGTTGCATCCCATTCAGGGTTTCCTGCCGGTGCGCGTCTTCACGCAGAGCACTCCGAAAGGGAGCGTGCCCGCATTCAGCATTCAGATTGCCGGCAGCAACAACGTGAGGACCGATCCGGCAACGGGCATCACGCGGCCGGTGACTCCGCGGACGATTCACTACGAGATGATCGACACGCGCGTGGAGCGCATCGGGCCAGACATGGCGCCGATTCCGATCACGCATGTGCCGGGGGAGAAGAAGCCGGAAACGAAGAAGAAGGGACATAAAGGATAGGGACTTAGGGACCGAGGGACCAGGAACTGAGGGAGCTAAAGGGTTAAGGAGTGAACGAGTTAGGGAGTGAAAATGCACATGTCGCATTGCAGCTGGTTGCGTGTTGATTCCAGGGGAGTTGCGGGTCATAAATGCGACGTAATTGCACGCATGTTTTCGACAATTCCGAAAACGATTTGTTGATTTTAAATAACTTATAGTTATGTTTTCGCCCCAAAGTGGTCAAATTTTTTAATCGGAAGTATGTACTTTACGCAATCTGATCGTAGGCGACTCAAATCTTCCCCAATTTCCACAGCCCGCGAATAGGTCGGTTTGACCGCAGCTCAAAGAATCTCCTATGATGTTATCAGCCGAACATCAAAAGGAGGTTTGCAATGCAACCGAATGCCACAGAGTCAACATCAGTTTCTCAGCCAACAAAAAACAACGCCAGTACAATTCAACCACGGCCCGTTTCGTCGCCCAGTGCCGTGCGGGTTATCCGCGAGCCGAAGCCGAAAGTGCAACATCGCGTCGCCGCGGCTGTTTCGCGTCCAACAAAATTCCTTCCCAGTGAACGCATAACGTTCACGCGCCAACTAGACATCCTTCGCGGGTGGGCAGCCGCGAGCGGCCCACTTCGCAAAGCAGTGACGAATGGTGAAGTAGCGAAGATCGTTAAGATGCAGCCCTCAACAGTATCGATGAACAACGCGTTCTACGCCAGCGCGGGCCTGCTCTCTAAATCTGAGGGCGGCTACGCGCCCGCGGAAGAGGTGATGGCCTTTTTGCGCGCATACGAATGGAACAAGGAAACAGCGGCGCAGAAGCTCGCGCCTGTGCTCTCGCGTACATGGTTCTACAATGCGATTGCCTCTAAGCTGGAATTTGAGGCGCGGTCGGAAGCAGACTGCCTACAAGACCTGGGCGATGCTGCCAATGCTGGACAAGATTACAAGAGCAATCTCAAGATGCTCTTGGAATATCTCCTCGCAGTGGGCTTGGTCCAAAAGGATGGCAACCTCATCAAGAAAGGCGGAGTGAGCATGTCAGCAGCTACATCACCGGCCACCACGTTCGCCGACTCGCCCCCATCGACTCCCAAACCGGATACAGGTGCCGCTTTGTCAGATTCCTCAAAATTAGTTCCCAACTTGTTCGGAACCACGGAAGGCGAGGTTCAGTTCAATATCGCGGTCAAAGTCAAGATGGGAGAGTTTTCAACTTGGCAGGCGGACCGCATCGCATCGTTTTTCGGTGGGATCGCGCAGGTGTTGGCGGCAAAGGCGAAGGTAGAGCAGTCTGAATAGGTTTAAGCACAGGGTCGGGCGAGGTTTTTGCCGAACATCTCCCGACCCTGCTCGGGCGTGACAATGGGCCTAGGTTGGTCCGGAGCGGCACCCTAACCAAGTAGCTCTCCGAGGGTTCGAATCCCTCTAGGTCCACCTCAATGCGGTAGTGGCGAAAATGGCAGCCGCGACAGCCCTGGGAGCTGTTGGAGTGCCTGTGATTAGGAGAACACTCCGTGCGGGTTCGATCCCCGCCTACCGCATCACGCTTCAGTGTCCAGTTTCATGGGGGTTTGCGCACTCGTCAAACCTGAGTTAAGTATTTCTTCCGCAACTATCTATCAGGAACCGAACATGCTGTACTGCAAACAATTCACGTTTACTGCAATTTTATACTTGACACAATGGTTGCGTTAGGTATAAAGTTGTTTTATGAAAAAGGATCGCCACAATCTATCCAAGTCCAAGCTGGTCGCGGATATTCCAGCGGCTTGCTCTGATGAGCTTACTGCCGTGGAATTCTTTGAAAGGCAGCGCTGGGGCGATACCCCGTGCTGCGCGAAGTGCGGTAGCGTCGAAGTCTACAAAATGACTGACGCAGCGACAGGAGAGCGCAGCAAGCGGTTCCTGTGGCGGTGCCGGGACTGCAAAGAGCAGTACACCGTGAGGATTGGCACGGTCTACGAAGAGTCCCGCATCCCGCTTAAGCATTGGGCCTATGCGTTCTGGCGTGCCTGCTCCAGCAAGAAAGGCGTCTCGGCTCTAGAGATTCAGCGCAGCTGCCAGATCAGCTATAAGTCCGCATTGTTCCTGATGAACCGCATCCGGTTTGCAATGGCTCCAGACCTGCCAAGCGCCGCGCCACTCTCAGGCGTGGTCGAGTGCGATGAAATGTATGTCGGCGGCAAGCCGCGCTACAGGGGCACGAGTCCGCGTGGGCGCGGGACCAATAAAACGCCGGTATTTGCCGCTGTCGAGCGCGGCGGCCAAATCCGGCGAAGGATTGTTGCTAACGTTACGGGAAAGACGCTCAGACGCGAGATGAAAAGAGTGATCGATCCGCGCGCAAAGGTTATGACGGACGATTACAAAGGCTATTGGAACGTCAATTTGCCATTCAAAGGCGGCCACCATCGGATTAACCACAGCGCGCGTCAGTACGCTGTCGGCGACATTCACACGAACACCGTGGAAAGCAGCCACGCGATAGTGAAGCGCGGCATCGTCGGCATTTATCACAACGTCAGCCGCGAATACCTGCACCGTTATCTGTGGCAGTACGATTTTCTTTGGAACAACCGGAAACTAAACGATGGTGAGCGCACCATTGCAGCGGTAAAATCGACAGAGGGGAAGCGACTGACGTACAAGGCGTCGCCACATCATGCGTAAGGCTACGAAGAAGAAACCTGCCAAGACTGGACCTAAGCCAGAAACTCTCAAGATTGAGGGAAACTGGAAAGACGCCGTGAAGAAGTCCCTTGCCAAGAAAAAACCTGCTGAGGGATGGCCTAAAGAGAAGTAATATTGTCGGCATGAAAGCCGCCGCTATCCTGGTAGCCGTTCTTTTCCTCCAGCAACCGGACGGATGTGACGAACATCAGGCTCCCAAGGAAACTTCCCAACCTAAAGAACCCCCGATACGGCGGTTCGAGCCAGTCACATCTCACGGATTGATAGATGTTGCTCTCGACACTAAGACGGGGCAATTGTGTCGAACGTGGGATTGGGTATACAAGAATAATCCCATGGCAGCCGATCTGAATGACCTCCCCACATGCTACAGCTTATTTCTTGCAGATCAGAAGACCATAGTGGTTACGCCGCAAGACATGAAAACCCCTTAACATTGCGTAAAGTACATACTTCCGTTTTTAATTAATTATTTTTCCGTTTTGCCCGGGAGTTCTTCGGGCGGCTGGGTTTGCGCTTTCTGGCGGGCTTTGGCCGATGGTAGATGGTGGACAGAGCGATCCGAGCGTTGGCAAGGAAGTGCGCAGCTTCATTGTGCGTGACGACGTCGGTCATGGACGCGTAGTTGATGCAGGCGATGAAGTCGCAGATGTTCTTGTAGCCGGAGAGCGAAGGCGCGGCCTTGAGATAGGCCTGGTTGCCGGCCTTCTCGCACTCGTATTCGGTTGAATCCTCGTCCTCAGCCAGCTCGTCGTGGGCGCAGCTCCAGGCGCTCGTGCAAATGTCGATGGCCTCTTTGCCGGAGTCGTCCGACGAGGTTCGCGATGCGCCAGCGGCAGTGATGGAGGTAATGATTGTGAATGCCATGAAGAATCCGCTTTCATCTACAAGGCTACCGATTTGGGCGAATTAATCGGCAAACTTGGGAAGGAGAATTTTGGTAATAATATCGCTGACTGACTTTGCTATTTTGGACACAAATAAGAAAACCCGGATCGCGAGTCCGGGTCCTTTGGTCCTTGGCATGCACTGAGATCATACCATGAGGTGCGTCCATGAAGGCCAAACAAGCAACGCTCAATTCACTTTCAAATTGCTTTCCGGTGGTTGTATCTGTGCGCTCGGTGGTTTCATCAAGCCCAGAAGCTGTGCAAGGGCTATGGTTCGTAGCGCGGGTCCGCGAAAATGAAAGCGACAGTTCTCAAACTTCGATTCCTGCCACTGGGCGTCGCCGCCGGAATAGAAAATATCGCAGTCTTTCACCACGCAGTTGATAAAGAAACAATCGTCTAAGTCGAGACTTCGTTTCTGGATCGCTTGGCCGTTGTAGAAAGTTGTTGGCATTGTCTCCTCCCCCGATGATGGCCGCAATTATACGTCTATAATTGCCAGAAAATTGCACCAAATTCTGAGCGTGACAGCAGTCACTGCCGCCTATTTTCGATGCACCGTAGCGTGACCGTGACCTGCCCCCGATTTCTCAACCACTGATAACTGGAGTTTCTCGGTTTTGGTTTGACTCCGAGATTATCTCGCAGCCGCCGTCGAGGCTGTGTAAATGTGGGAAGCGTTCTGTGCTTTCCAC